>LNFM01003007.1_pt1 | contig 34250 bp, 27 predicted proteins | sample 596031 | NCBI WGS metagenome assembly LNFM01 (sample SAMN04254537, study PRJNA301005) | activated carbon metagenome | isolation source: dual media filters at the Ann Arbor, Michigan drinking water treatment plant | place: USA: Ann Arbor
GGTAAACGCCAAACTCCTCGTAGTAAGGGCTCAGCGCTTCGCGCCAGGCCGTCTCGCGGGCGCTGTCGACGCTGGGTGGGGTGTGGCAGAAGAAATTCAGGTTATAGGGTTTGCGCGTTTTCTCGCGAAGGGCCAGCAGCTCCTTGCGCAGCCCGGCCTTATCAAGCATGGCGCAAGGCAGCGAGCCGAGTGCACCGCTGTTCGACACGCTCGCCGCCAAGCCGTGCAGCTGCGCACCGGCCATGGGCGCTTGGATCAAGGGCAGCTCAATGCCCAGTAGCGTGCGTAATGACATGGGTGACCTCTCACTGGCCTGGCGTTGAAGCGCTCACCGTACGGGCCCATTTGGCGCAAGGCAAATGCCGTGATCCGGCGGCCCTGTTAAACTGCCCGGCTACAGGAGTCCACCATGAACTACCGCCACGCCTTCCATGCCGGCAACCATGCCGATGTGTTGAAACACTACGTCTTGAGTCGTCTTATTGCCTTGCTGTCGCGCAAGGAGGCACCGTTTGCGTACCTCGATAGCCATGCTGGTATCGGGCTTTACGACCTGCGTGGCGATCAGGCCAGCCGCACCGGCGAGTGGCTAGAGGGTATTTCCCGGTTGTGGCATGCCACCGATGTGCCTGAGGCCCTGAGCGATTACCTCGATGCTGTCCGGGCGATGAACCCGTCTGGCGAGCTGCGTCATTACCCCGGCTCGCCTGAGCTGGCGCGTGTGCTGACCCGTGACCAGGACCGCCTGCACCTGAACGAGAAACACCCTGAAGACGGTCGTTTGCTCAAGGAAAACATGAGTGGCGACCGCCGCGTTGCCGTGCACCTGGGCGAAGGCTGGTACGTGCCGCGCGCTCTGCTGCCGACTCGGGAGAAGCGCGCGCTGCTGCTGATTGATCCGCCCTTCGAGCAGGTCGACGAAATGGAACGCTGCGCCCAGTCCCTGAGTGACGCTATCAGCCGTATGCGTCAGGCCGTGGTCGCGATCTGGTACCCGATCAAAGAGCCGCGTCAGCTGCGGCGCTTCTATGGTGACCTGCAGAAAAGCAAGGCGCCCAAGCTGCTGCGGGTCGAACTCTATGTGCACTCCACCGATGAGGCCGCTCGTCTGAACGGCTCCGGCCTGGTCATCAGCAATCCGCCGTGGGGGCTGGAAGATGAGCTCAAGCAGACCCTGCCGTGGCTGGCTCAGTTGCTGGGGCAAACCCAGGGCGGCTGGCGCATGGATTGGCTGATCGAAGAAAGCCCCGCGAGCTAACCGAGTGGCGATTGGGGCGCGCGCAGCCTTGCCGGGCGCGACCCACTCGCCGCAGGCAGCCGCCGCTAGGGTTGCTGCTGGAGCTGCGCCTGCTTGGCGCGCTCGACATAGACCTTGTACTGGGGGATGGCGATGGAGGCGAGTATGCCAATTACTCCGACCATGATGAACGCGCCGACAATCGCCAGAACTACGCTGGTGCCATGCTTGACGTTGCCATACTTGCGCTGCCAGTTAGCCTCGCTGCTGCAGAAAAACACGATGCTTTCGATCAGGGATATGAGCGAAGGAATCCCCGTAGCCCAGAACAGCAGGTAGAACAGGCCCCACCATTGGCCCAGGTAAAGGCGGTGTATGCCAAAGCCACCGAGAAACAGTGCCAGCACGCCGGCAGTAATTCTGCTTTTCGAATTGAGGTTCTGGTTCGCCTGGCAGTTGGGGCATTGCTTGGCATCGGCGCTGATGTTACTGCCGCACTGCCGGCAAAACACGCTGGCCAAGGTCAAGTCGGCCTGAGGTGATTGGTAGGGTTGTGCATCCATGACGGCTGGCATCCTTTGGGGGGGGGACGTGACTCTATCAAGGCAATTTGCTATCGCCAATGGGACGTTGAAATCTGTTGGCGTATCCGTGTTAACGGCGCTGGCTGGGCTCGACGAAGTAGCTCAGCTGCTGGCGCGGGTTGAGGTATTCCAGTGCTTCGCGCGGCAGTTGGGCAGGGCGCAGGCCTGCTTCGATGGCCAAGCGTGGTTCCTGTGTCAGGTCGAGAATCAAGGCCTCGTTCTTTGGGACATCGGCATCATAGACAATCAACGTGGGCTTTAGCGGTTGGCCGGGGTTCATGCCCAGTACCAGGCCGTAGCGCTGATCGTCCAGTTGCACCAGGCTGCCGGGTGGGTAGATGCCCATGCAGCGAATAAAGGCTTTAAGGGCAACCTCATCAAAGCGCGCCCGTTGGTGCTTGAACATCATCGCCAGTGCTTCGGACGGGCTCATCGCTGTTTTAGGGTCCAGCGGGTTGCACAGGTTGTCGAACTGGTTGGTGATGGCCACTACCCGGCTTAGGCGGCCGATGGCCGGTTCGTGCAGACCGCGCGGGTAGCCGCTGCCGTCGCAGTGCTCATGGTGCTCCAGAAGGATTCGCACAACGTCGTCGTCGAACATCAGGCGTTCGCCGAAGCGTTGGCCGTAAGCGCAGTGCAGCTGCCTAAACTGCTGCTCGGGGCGCGTCAGGGGTTCGCGCTTGAGCAGCACCTTGCTGGGAATCTCCAGCTGGCCCACGTCATGCAGCAACGCCCCAAGCCCGAGTATGTGACAGGCTTCGCTGTCGAGCCCCAGCTGGCGGCCGAGCAGCAGGGACAGCACCGTGACGTTGAGGGCGTGGTAATAGCTTTCTTCAGCCGCTTTGCCCGTGATGCTGTGCAGCACAACGCCGGGCGCACCGAGGATGGTGTCGACCATCGCCGAGACGATTTCTCCGGCTTCACGCATAGTGTTTTCGGGATGGCCGCGCAGAGTCTGGTTGAGGGCCTTGATCTGCTGGCCGGTCTGTATGAAGCGTTTGTCCACCTCGGCCAGGCGCGTGCGCAGGGCGCTTAGCTGCGCGACGCGGGCATCGCGCGCGCGCTGTTGCGGGTCTACCTCGACAGGTGCAGCAGGCCGCTCTGCGGGCGCAGTCTCCAGCGGCAATGGCTGGCAATCGCTGCGTGCCGGGTCATAGCGCACCCGGGGCAGGTTCAACTGGCGCAGGCTGTCGAGCTGCGCCTGGTCACGGATTTTGAAGTGACTGAAGGCAAACCCGTGTTGCCACCAACTCAACTCCAACTGAACGTAGAGCCCGATGCACAGCTGCTCGGGCTGGATGTAAGGTGCAGATGACGGCATGCCGGGCTCGCAGGCAGGTTGAGTGGCGTTTGGCCATCAAGTCTACTGCGCTTTGTGTGGGTTTGTCCGCCAGCCTGTCAGGCCGGCAAACAGGCCCCGGTGCCGCGTAAGCCGCAGTAGCCGCCCGGGTTCTTCGCCAGGTATTGCTGGTGATAGGTCTCGGCGTAGAAAAACGTGGGGGCTTCGGCGATTTCAGTGGTGATGGCGCCCAGCCCGGCCTTGTCCAGCTCGGCCTGAAAGCGTTCACGGCTCTCCAGCGCTGCGGCCAGTTGCTCAGGGCCATAGCAGTAAATCGCCGAGCGGTATTGTGTACCCTGGTCATTGCCCTGGCGCATGCCTTGTGTCGGGTTGTGCGCCTCCCAAAACACTTTGAGCAGGGCCGCGTAGGAGGTGACCTGTGGGTCGAACACCACACGCACGACCTCGGTATGGCCGGTCAGTCCGGAGCAGGTCTCTTCGTAGGTCGGGTTAGGTGTGAGGCCGCCGGCATAGCCGGCGGCTGTGGTCCAGACGCCCGGTTGTTGCCAGAAGCGCCGCTCGGCGCCCCAGAAGCAGCCAAGGCCAAACACGGCCTCTTCCAGGCCCGCCGGGAAGGGCGGCAACAGGGGCGTGCCATTGACCGCGTGCTGATTCGTCACCGTCAGCGGCGTGTCGCGCCCCGGCAGTGCCTGCTCGGCACTGGGCAGTTCGGATTTGTGGACCAGAATGTGTGAGCGCAGAACCATGGGGAATGTCCTCGAAGTAAGTGGAGTACTGACCTGTTTGCCTGGGCAACGTTACAGCGCGCTCAGGCCGATGGTCGGCGCGGGTAGCGTTTGAGGCGCTCGAGCAGGTCGCGGCCGGGGATCGGCTGGTCGAACAGGTAGCCCTGGCCGATGTCACACTGCTGACGCCGCAGGAAAGCCAGCTGAGCGGCTGTTTCAATGCCTTCGGCAACCACCTTGAGTTTGAGGTTGTGGGCCATGGCGATGACGGCAGAGGTGATTTCCATGTCGTCTTGGTTGTCCGGAATGTCCTTGATGAAGCTGCGATCGATCTTGATCACATCGATGGGAAACTTCTTCAAGTAGCTCAAGGACGAGTAGCCCGTACCGAAGTCGTCCATCGCCAGGGTCAGACCCAAAGCCTTGAGGCTGGCGAGTTGCTGGCGGGTGTCATCGGTGGCGTCCAGCAGCAGGCTTTCGGTCAGCTCCAGCTCAAGGAGGCGAGCCGGCATCTGCTCCTCCTGCAAAATGGTGCTGATCGAGCCAACCAGGTCGTGATCGGAAAACTGCTTGGGCGACAGATTGATCGCCACCTGCAGGTTGCTCAAACCCACGGCCGTGAGTTGCACACTCATGCGGCAGGCCTGGCGCGCTACCCACTTGCCGATGGGGATGATCAGGCCCGTCTCTTCGGCCACGCCAATGAACTGGTCGGGGCGAATCATGCCGCGCTCGGGGTGTTGCCAGCGCAGCAGCGCCTCCATGCCCACCAACTGGCCGGTTTTCAGGCACAGCTTGGGTTGGTAATAAACCTCCAGCTCATTTTGCGTGAGGGCCCGGCGCAGGTTGTTCTCCACAAACAGCTTGTAATCGGCCTCGGCGTTGAGCGCCTCGGTGAATACCTGCAGTTGGTGTTTGCCGTTGGCCTTGGCCTTATGCAGGGCCAAGCCGGCATGCTTCATCAGGGTCTGCGGGTCGTTACCATGCTGGGGCGCGCAGGCCAGCCCGACCGAACCGGTGACGCTGATCAACTGGTTATCCACGAACAGCGGTTTATCCAGCGTCTGCAGCACTTGCAGGGCGATTGCCTGGCTGTCCTCGGCATTGCTACTCAGCAGAATGGCAAACTCGTTGGAGGCAAAACGCGCCAGGATGCCGTGCGGGCTCAAGCTGTTGCGCAGGCGTTTGGCCAGGCTGACCAGCAGCTTGTCGCCTGTCTGGTGCCCCAGGCTGTCGTTGATTCGCTTGAAATTGTCGATGTCCACGAGCAGCAGGCTGATGGCCGGTTGGCCGTTCTCGCCAAAGCGTGCTTCCAACGCGCGGATAAACGCATAGCGGTTACCCAGTCCCGTGAGGTTGTCGCTGTAGGCCAGGCGCTCGATGCGTTGCTGGGACTGTTTGCTGGCGGTGATGTCTTCGTAAATGCCGATGTAGTGGGTCAGCGTGCCGTCGTCGGCATGCACCTTGGAAATCGACAGCTGGCTCCAGTAAGGCTCTAGGTTTTTGCGTCGGCTTTTGAATTCACCCTGCCAGCTGTTGTTGTCGGAGAGGCCCGACTGCGAGTCGAACAACAGGTCACTGAGGTTCTCCAGAGCAGGCAGTTCGGAGAGCAGGCGGCCCTGTACTTCTTCGGCGCTGTACAGGGTAATGGCGGTAAAGCTGGGGTTGACGTACTCCACCAGCCCGTCGCGGTCGAGCAGGATGAAGGCGCTGGCGCTTTGTTCGACCGCACGCTGAAACAGGTAGAGCGCACTGGTGGCGCTGCGTCGTTGCTGGTTGGTCAACACCTGGGCGTACTGGTCGGCCAACTCGCCCGCAAAGGCAATTTCGTCGGCCTGCCAGGTGCGTGTGGCGCCGATGTGTTCCAGGCAGAGCACGCCGACCACCTCGCCGCCCACGCGAATGCTGGCGTCGAGGATGGCTTGGATGCCCAGCGGGCGCAGGTAGTCTTCGCTCAACTCGGCGGTGCGCGGGTCGAGTAGGGCGTCGTGTGCGTTCAGGGCCCGGCCGCCCTGCAACGCCTGGAGGTAATTGGGGTAGCGGCCGATATCCAGCGCAGTGGGCTTCAGGTGCTGCCCCTGTCGCCCGTCATACAGCGCCATCGGTTCAAGGGTCTGGCCATTGAGGTTCCAGATGCCGGCCCTGGCGAGCCCATAGATATCGCTGGCAGCCTTGGTGATCAACTCGGCTGCCTCGCGCAGAGGGTCATTGGCTTGATAGCGATGACGGGCGAGGGTGGTGATCAAGTCTTGCTGGACGCGCGAACGGTCACGCTGCTGCAGGTAGGCCTGCTGGTCTCGCTCATAGAGTGCCAGAGAGGTCTGCAACTGCTGGTTGTGCGCGTGCAGCTCATCGTCGCGTTGACTGCCCTCGCTCAGCATGCCGCTGTTGGCGCGCATCAGGTAGCCACGCAACAGCTGCCGGCCGCGTTGCTTGAACGGTTCGCCAAGCTCCATCAGGGTCAAGGGACCACCCGGCGTATGCAGGGTGTAATGAACCAGGTAGTGACTCTGGTTAACCAGTTGCGCCTGAATCTCATCGTGCAGGCGATAGCGCGCTTGCGGCTCCATCAGGCTGGCGTAAGGCGCATCGACCAACGCGCACAGCTCGGCTGCCGGAATGCCGATTTGGCGCTCACATGCGGGGTCGAGATACAGCAGGCTCCAGCTGGCCTCATTCAGCCGCTCGTAGCGCAGCATGCCGAGCCGTGATGGCACTGGCAACTGCGTCACAACCTCGGCCGCCAGGCGGCTTGCGGCATCAGGATGGCTTTTCATTCGGGCTGCTGGATTCCACTATGCTGGCCGATACGAGGGCGCGGCCCACTTCACTATAGCGTCGAGTAAGGGTGCATCATGCAACGATCACTGACAATAACACTCAGCTTGCCTGTCGCACTCCTGCTGGGGCTTTTCAGCGCCCCGGTGCTGGCAGCGGAACCGGCCAGTGGCCTCAGTAGCCAGGAGCAGTCAAGTTACCTCGAACAGGTCAAGCAGTTGTACCTGACCCAGAACGAGCGTCAAGCGCTGCTTGCCCATTGCAACGACCTGCTCAACACCTATGCGCTGCGTGCAGCCTATCAGGTTGGTCAGGCGCCCCGTGAAGACCTTCTCTATGAACTGAGCCTGGGTCAACCAGGCGAGCTGCTGCTGCGCGAGGATGTGCGTGCGCAGCAAGGTATTGATCGGGCAGTGCGCACGCGGCGCCTGGCGTTATTTGGGGTCGATCCGTTTATTCGTTATGACTGCCCTGCGGGTGGGGTTGAGTGTGTGCTGCATAACCCGGTTGATGGCAGCCCACTGCTGAGTATTGTGCGTGACCACCGCGGGGCGGCTGAGCTGGCCAAGGCCCTGAGCTTTCTGATCCGTAACCTGCAGAAGGGCTGAAAGGCCTACTGCAAGGCAAAAAAAACCCCGCCTAGACGGGCGGGGTTGAGGATACGAGCGTGGCGTGCTCGAAAGTTTAAAGCGGGTGTTACAGCAGCATGGTGCGGATGTCGGTGAGCACGTCGCCCAGGCGCTTGGTGAAGCGCGCGGCAGCGGCGCCGTTGATCACGCGGTGATCGTAGGACAGCGAAAGCGGCAGCATCAGCTTGGGCTGGAAGGCTTTGCCATCCCACACCGGCTGGATAGTCGCCTTGCTGACACCGAGGATCGCCACTTCCGGCGCATTGACGATCGGCGTGAAGCCGGTGCCGCCAATGTGACCAAGACTGGAGATGGTGAAGCAGGCGCCCTGCATATCGTCTGCCGAGAGCTTTTTGGTGCGGGCTTTTTCGGCCAGCGCCGCCGCTTCAGCAGCCAATTGCAGCAGGCTCTTCTGATCGACGTTCTTGATCACCGGTACCAGCAGGCCATCCGGGGTGTCCACGGCGAAGCCGATGTGCACGTACTTCTTGCGGATGATCGCTTTGCCGCTCGGCGCCAGCGAACTGTTGAAGTCCGGCAGCTCCTTGAGCAGGTAGGCGCAAGCCTTGAGCAGCAGTGGCAGGACGGTGAGCTTGACGCCCGCCTTCTCGGCCACGGCTTTCTGGGCAACGCGGAACGCTTCCAGCTCGGTGATATCCGCCGAGTCGAACTGCGTTACGTGGGGCACGTTCAGCCAGCTGCGGTGCAGGTTAGCGGCGCCAACCTGCATCAGGCGGGTCATGGCCACTTCTTCGACTTCACCAAACTTGCTGAAGTCCACGGTTGGGATCGGTGGGATGCCAGCACCGCCGGTAGCAGCAGCGGCTGGCGCCTGCTTGGCCTTTTGCATCATCGCCTTGACGTGCGCTTGCACGTCTTCCTTGAGGATGCGGCCCTTGGGGCCAGTGCCAGGTACAGCGCTTAGCTCAACGCCAAAGTCGCGCGCCAGCTGACGCACAGCCGGACCAGCATGCACTTTGCCACCGGCTGGCGCCGGAGCAGCGGCGGCCGGTGCCGGCGCGGGTGCAGCCGGGGCAGGTTGTGCAGCCGCTGCGGCAGGGGCCGGAGCCGCTTCGCTCTTGGCCGTCGGCGCCGGTGCCGCAACGGCATTGCCGCCTGCGACTTTCAGCTTGAGGATGAAATCACCGGTGCCGACTTCATCTTCGAGCTTGATGCCAATGCTTTCCACCACGCCGGCAGCCGGCGAAGGGATTTCCATGCTGGCCTTGTCCGACTCCAGGGTGATCAGCGACTGATCCGCTTCGACGCTGTCGCCGACCTTGACCAGCACTTCGATGATCTTCGCCTTGCCGTCCGAGCCGATGTCAGGCACGTGCACATCCTGCACGCTGCTGGCGGCCGGTGCGGCAGCTGCAGGTGTCGGCGCTTCAGCTTTCGGGGCTTCGGCGGCGGGTGCAGCAGCCGGGGCCGGTGCAGCGGCCCCGGCAACTTTAAGGGTGAGGATGAAGTCACCCGTGCCGACTTCGTCGTCCAGCTTGATGGCAATGCTTTCCACCACGCCGGCGGCCGGCGAGGGGATTTCCATGCTGGCTTTATCCGACTCCAGGGTGATCAGCGATTGATCAGCTTCGACGCTGTCGCCGACCTTGACCAGCACTTCGATGATCTTCGCCTTGCCGTCCGAGCCGATGTCCGGCACGTGCACATCCTGCACGCTGCTGGCGGTCGGTGCGGCTGCAGCCGGTGCTGGCGCAGCGGCTTTCGGCGCTTCGGCAGCGGGTGTTGCTGCAGGTGCCGGGGCAGCCGCAGCGCTGTCGCCTTCGACCTCCAGCTCCAGCAGGTCGTCGCCTTCTTTCAGGCGGTCGCCCAGGTTTACTTTCAGGCTTTTGATAACGCCGGCTTTAGGGGCCGGCACTTCCATGCTGGCCTTGTCCGATTCGAGCGTGAGGATGCTCTGGTCGGCTTCGATACGGTCACCGACCTTGACGAACAGTTCGATGACTTCGCCTTCGCCACCGCCGATATCGGGTACGCGGATTAATTCGCTCACAGTGCGTCTCCTTAGCAGTCCAGTGGGTTGCGTTTGTCCGGGTCGAGACCGAACTTGGCGATGGCTTCGGCCACCACTTTCGGCTCGATATCACCCCGGTCAGCCAGCGCTTCGAGCGCGGCCAGCACGACCCAGTTACGGTCTACTTCGAAGAAGTGACGCAGCTTCTTACGGCTGTCACTGCGGCCGAAACCGTCGGTACCCAGGACCTTGAACTCTTTGCTCGGCACCCACTGACGAATCTGCTCGGCGAACAGCTTCATGTAGTCGGTAGAGGCGATGACCGGACCCTTACGGCCGTTCAGGCACTCTTCAACGTAGGTCTGCTTGGGCTTCTGACCCGGGTGCAGGCGGTTGTCACGCTCCACGGCCAGACCGTCGCGGCGCAGTTCGTTGAAGCTGGTGACGCTCCATACGTCAGCAGCCACGTTGAACTCGTCACGCAGGATCTTCGCCGCTTCGCGTACTTCACGCAGGATGGTGCCGGAACCGAGGAGCTGCACGTGGTGGGCGGCTTCCTTCTTATCCTCTTCGAGCAGGTACATGCCCTTGATGATGCCTTCCTCGACACCGGCCGGCATGGCTGGCTGCTGGTAGGACTCGTTCATCACGGTGATGTAGTAGAAGACGTCCTGCTGCTCTTCGGTCATCTTCTTCATGCCGTCCTGGATGATCACCGCCAGCTCGTAGCCGTAGGTCGGATCATAGGTGCGGCAGTTAGGGATGGTCGCGGCCATGATGTGGCTGTGGCCGTCTTCGTGCTGCAGGCCTTCGCCGTTCAGCGTGGTACGGCCGGCGGTGCCGCCGATCAGGAAACCACGGGTGCGGCTGTCGCCAGCGGCCCACGCCAGGTCGCCAATACGCTGGAAGCCGAACATCGAGTAGAAGATGTAGAACGGCAGCATCGGCTGGTTGTGGTTGGAGTACGACGTACCCGCCGCGATGAAGGAGCTCATGGCGCCGGCTTCGTTGATGCCTTCTTCGAGGATCTGACCTTTCTTGTCCTCGCGGTAGAACATCACCTGGTCTTTATCGACCGGCTCGTACAGCTGGCCGACCGAGGAGTAGATGCCGAGCTGGCGGAACATGCCTTCCATACCGAAGGTACGGGCTTCGTCCGGGATGATCGGAACGATACGCTGACCGATGTCCTTGTCTTTGACCAGTTGCGCGAGGATACGCACGAAGGCCATGGTGGTGGAGATTTCGCGGTCGCCCGAGCCATCGAGGATAGCCTTGAGGGTGTCCAGTGGCGGGGTCGGCACGCTGAAGCTCTTGGCGCGGCGCTGCGGCACGAAACCACCGAGTGCGGCGCGGCGCTCGCTCAGGTAACGGGCTTCGGCGCTGCCAGCTTCCGGCTTGAGGAAGGGCAGGTTTTCCAGCTCTTCGTCTTTGACCGGAATGTCGAAGCGGTCGCGGAACAGCTTGAGGCTGTCGACGTCTACTTTTTTGGTGTTGTGCGCGGTGTTTTTCGCTTCACCGGCGCCGGTGCCATAACCCTTGACGGTCTTGGCCAGGATCACGGTCGGCTGGTCTTTGTGGTTGACCGCCTGGTGGTAGGCTGCATACACCTTGTACGGGTCGTGGCCACCACGGTTGAGCTTCCAGATCTCGTCGTCAGACAGATCGGCCACCATCGCCTTGAGTTCCGGCGAGTTGAAGAAGTGCTCACGGACGAACGCGCCGTCCTTGGCCTTGTAGTTCTGGTATTCGCCGTCGATGACTTCGTCCATGCGGCGCTGCAGGATGCCGTCGACGTCTTTGGCCAGCAGCGGGTCCCAGAAGCGGCCCCACACGACCTTGTTGACGTTCCAGCCACCGCCACGGAACACGCCTTCGAGTTCCTGGATGATCTTGCCGTTACCGCGCACTGGGCCGTCGAGGCGCTGCAGGTTGCAGTTGATGACGAAGATCAGGTTGTCCAGCTTCTCGCGGCCTGCCAGGGAAATCGCACCGAGGGATTCCGGCTCGTCGCACTCGCCGTCGCCCATGAAGCACCAGACTTTCTGCTTGCCGGCCGGGATAAAGCCGCGCGCTTCCAGGTACTTCATGAAGCGTGCCTGGTAGATCGCCTGAATTGGGCCCAGACCCATGGAAACTGTCGGGAACTGCCAGAACTCGGGCATCAGCCACGGGTGCGGGTAAGACGACAGGCCTTTGCCGTCGACTTCCTGGCGGAAGTTCTGCATCTGCTCTTCGCTGATGCGGCCTTCCATGAACGCGCGGGCGTAAACGCCGGGCGAGGCATGGCCCTGGAAGAAGATCAGGTCGCCGCCGTGTTCTTCGGTCGGGGCCTGGAAGAAGTAGTTGAAGCCGATGTCATACAGGGTGGCCGACGACGCGAAGCTGGAAATGTGGCCGCCCAGGTCCGGGTCTTGCAGGTTGGTGCGCATGACCATGGCCAGTGCGTTCCAACGTACCAGCGAGCGGATGCGGCGTTCCATGAAAAGGTCGCCAGGCATACGCGCTTCGTGCGTCACGGGGATGGTGTTGCGGTACGGCGTGGTGATGGCGTACGGCAGCTGCGAACCGCTGCGCGTTGCCAGTTCACCCAGGCGGGTCATCAGGTAATGCGCACGCTCTTCGCCTTCCTTGTCGAGTACGGACTCAAGGGCGTCCAGCCATTCCTGGGTTTCGATGGGATCGAGGTCTTGCATGGCTTGCTCCAGGGCGGAAAGGCTTCCAGAATCGGAGGCCAGGGTGCGTGCCCGGCTTCGTGAGCGGAACACGTGAATTCTTGATTTTACCGAGGGTGGACCCGGCTCCGTGTAGTTTTACTACATTTCGACGGCGATTTCAGCCCTCCGGACACAATCAGCAGTAGCAAAACTACAATATATGAGCCGTCTCGGGCCGTCGTTCCGTCTGGCGTGCGGGTTCGAGGCTTTGAACGCCGCCTTGCGGCCCGCCAAAAAGGATAGACCATGAGCCTGCCTGCACAGGTCCCGTTACCGGCCTTGCTTGAGTCCGTTGCCCAGCGCGCCGAAGCAGCCCTTGCGAGTGCTTTTGAAGCCTGTGATGCCGCTACGGTTCCGGGCCTGGTGCAATGGCCCGATGAGCGCCGTGCGCAGCTGCGCCGCGTGGCGGCTGCCAGTGATTTTGTTGCGCAACAGGCTCAGCGCGATGGCCTAATGTTTCTCGATCTTGCGGCCAGTGGCGATCTTGAGCGAACCCTCCCTGCGGGCGCTCTGCGGGCCGCGTTGCAGCAGGCGCTAGCGGGTTGCCAAAGCGAAGATGAGCTGGGTCGCAGTCTTCGGCGTTTTCGCAACCGTCAGCAGGTGCGCATCATCTGGCGTGACCTGACCCGCCAGGCGGATCTGATCGAAACCTGCCGTGACCTCTCTGACCTGGCCGACTGCTGCATCGACGAGGCGTATCAATGGCTGTATCCGCGCTGCTGCGAGCAGTTCGGTACACCGATGGGTCGCCGCAGCGGTCATCCTCAGCACATGGTCGTTCTGGGCATGGGCAAGCTGGGGGCGCATGAGTTGAACCTGTCCTCGGATATCGACCTGATTTTTGGGTATCCCGAAGGTGGCGAAACCGAGGGTGTGCGCCGGCCGCTGGATAACCAAGAGTTCTTTATTCGCGTCGGGCAGAAGCTGATCAAGGCGCTGGATGCGATCACCGTTGATGGTTTCGTTTTTCGCACCGACATGCGCCTGCGTCCCTACGGCTCCAGCGGCGCGCTGGTGTTCAGCTTTAACGCTCTGGAGCAGTACTACCAGGACCAGGGGCGCGATTGGGAGCGCTACGCGATGATCAAGGCGCGCGTGGTCGGCGGTGATCAGGTGGCTGGCGCGCAGCTGCTGGAAATGTTGCGGCCCTTCGTGTATCGCCGTTACCTGGACTTCTCTGCCATCGAAGCGCTGCGCACCATGAAGCAGCTGATCCAGCAGGAAGTGCGGCGCAAGGGCATGGCCGAGAACATCAAGCTGGGTGCCGGCGGTATCCGCGAAGTGGAGTTTATCGCCCAGGCCTTTCAGCTGATCCACGGCGGGCGCGACCTGAGCCTGCAGCAGCGCTCGTTGTTTGCGGTGCTTAATACCTTGCGTGACCAGGGTTACTTGCCGGCGGCGGTGACCGATGAGTTACGCGACGGCTATGCCTTTTTACGTTATGCCGAGCACGCCCTGCAGGCCATCGATGACCGGCAGACGCAGATGCTGCCGGATAACGAGCAGGACCGCGCACGGGTCGCCTGGATGCTCGGTTTTGCCGACTGGGCGGCGTTCCATGCGCAGCTGATGCACTGGCGTGGGCGCATCGACTGGCACTTCCGCCAGGTTATTGCCGACCCCGACGAAGAGCTCGATACGCCGGATGATGAGACGTACGGCTGCGAGTGGATGCCGCTGTGGGATGACATGCAAGACGAAGAGGGCGCCTGTCGGCAGCTCGCCGAAGCCGGCTTCAGCGCGCCCCAGGCGGCGTTGCAGCGCCTGGTTGGTTTGCGCAACGGCAATCAGGTGCGGGCGATGCAGCGGCTCGGCCGTGAGCGCCTGGATGCGTTTGTGCCACGCCTGTTGGCGCAGGCGGCAGAGCACGACAATCCTGATCTGGTGCTCGAGCGTGTACTGCCGCTGATTGAGGCCGTGGCGCGGCGCTCGGCCTACCTGGTGTTGCTGGCAGAAAACCCCGGTGCGTTGCAGCGCCTGTTGACGCTGTGCGCCGCCAGCCCGTGGATTGCCGAACAGATCACCCGTTTTCCGCTGTTGCTCGACGAGCTGCTCAACGAGGGTCGGCTGTTCCATCCGCCGCTGGCGCCCGAGCTGGCGGCCGAGCTGCGCGAGCGCCTGACGCGCATTCCCGAGGACGATCTCGAGCAGCAGATGGAGGCGCTGCGTCACTTTAAGCTGGCGCACCGCCTGCGCGTCGCCGCCTCGGAAATTGCCGGCACCCTGCCGCTGATGAAGGTCAGTGATTACCTGACCTGGCTGGCTGAGGCGATTCTCGATCAGGTGCTGGCCCTGGCCTGGCGCCAGACTGTGGCCCGCCACGGCGTGCCACAGCGCGCCGATGGCAGCCTGTGCGATCCGGATTTCATCATCGTTGGTTACGGCAAGGTCGGGGGGATCGAGCTGGGTCACGGCTCGGACCTGGACTTGGTGTTTATCCACGATGGTGATCCGCAGGCGGAGACTGATGGCGCCAAACCGATCGATGGCGCGCAGTTCTTCACGCGCTTAGGCCAGCGCATCATTCACCTGCTGACCGCGCAAACCAACTCGGGCCAGCTGTATGAAGTGGACATGCGCCTGCGCCCGTCTGGGGCGTCGGGCTTGCTGGTCAGTTCGCTCGGCGCGTTTGCCCGCTATCAAGCCAGCGATGCCTGGACCTGGGAGCACCAGGCGCTGGTGCGCGCGCGTGTGCTGGTGGGCTGCAAACGGGTCGCGCAGGCGTTCGAGGCGGTGCGCGCCGAGGTGCTGCAGCGCCCCCGTGAGGCTGAGGGGTTGCGGCATGAGGTTAGCGAGATGCGCGCCAAGATGCGCGACAACCTCGGCAGCAAGGCCACGCTGGCCGGGACGGCCGCGAATGCCTTCGAGGCCGCGCAGCCGTTCGATCTGAAGCAGGATGCCGGTGGTATCGTCGATATCGAATTTATGGTGCAATACGCGGCCCTGGCGTGGTCGGGCACGCACCCGCAGGTGCTGGCCTTTACCGACAATATCCGCATCCTTGAGGTGCTGGAGCAGGTGGGGCTGCTGCCTGGCGAAGATGCCCGTCTGCTGCAGACGATCTACAAGGCATACCGTTCCGCCGCTCACCGGCAGGCGCTGCAGAAGCAGCCCGGCGTGGTGGCCGGGGACCAGTTTCAGGACGAGCGCCGCGCCGTGATGCGCATCTGGCGAGCACTGGGGCTGAATTGATTTTCACGTGCCGTGGCCGTTCGGGCCAGGTGCAGAACGTATGAATCGAACTTGAGGAGCAGGCAACTATGTCGATGGCCGATCGTGATGGCGTGATCTGGTATGACGGCGAACTGGTGCCGTGGCGCAACGCGACCACCCACGTACTGACCCATACCCTGCACTACGGCATGGGCGTGTTTGAAGGCGTGCGCGCCTACAACACCCCGGACGGCACGGCGATCTTCCGTCTGGACGCGCACACCGACCGCCTGTTCGATTCGGCGCACATCATGGGCATGAAGATCCCCTACACCAAGGAAGAGATCAACGAAGCCACCCGCGCCGCCGTGCGTGAGAACAACTTGGAAAGTGCTTACATCCGTCCGATGGTGTTCTACGGATCTGAAGCCATGGGCCTGCGTGCCAGCGGCCTGAAGGTGCAGGTCATCGTGGCCGCCTGGAGCTGGGGCGCGTACATGGGCGACGAAGCCCTGCAGGCCGGTATCAAGGTGCGCACCAGCTCCTTTACCCGTCATCACGTCAACATCTCGATGACCCGCGCCAAGGCCAACGGCAACTACATCAACTCGATGCTGGCCCTGCAGGAAGCGATTTCCGGCGGTGCTGACGAGGCCATGCTGCTAGACCCGGAAGGCTACGTGGCCGAGGGTTCGGGCGAGAACATCTTCTTGGTCAAAAATGGTGTGATCTACACCCCGGAAGTCACTTCGTGCCTGAACGGCATTACGCGTAACACCATCCTCACCCTGGCGGCCGAGCATGGCCTTGAAGTGGTTGAAAAGCGCATCACCCGTGATGAGGTGTATATCGCCGATGAAGCCTTCTTCACCGGCACTGCCGCTGAAGTCACGCCGATTCGCGAGGTCGATGGCCGGCAGATCGGCGCAGGTCGCCGTGGTCCGATTACCGAGCAGCTGCAGACGGCCTACTTTGACTTGGTAACAGGCAAAACCAGCAATCACGCTCAGTGGCGTACGCTGGTCAAGTAAGCCTTGGCGTTTGCCGCAAGCCCGTTTGCGGCATCGCAGGCTAGGCTGATCGTCGAGTATCGAGTCTGTCCGGGAGGCGAAAGCCTCCCTGATCGTTTCTGGAATAAGCATGAACATACTGATCGTAGGCCCCAGCTGGGTCGGTGACATGGTGATGGCGCAGACGCTGTTTCAGTGCCTGAAGCAGCGTCACCCCGAGGCGCAGATCGATGTGCTGGCGCCCGAGTGGAGTCGGCCGATCCTCGAGCGCATGCCCGAGGTGCGCCGCGCGCTGAGCTTTCCTCTGGGCCATGGCGCGCTTGAGTTGGCCACGCGCTGGCGCATCGGCAAGTCCCTGGCGGGGCAATACGATCAGGCGATCCTGTTGCCCAACTCGCTGAAATCGGCCCTGGTGCCGTTCTTCGCCGGCATCCCCAAACGCACGGGCTGGAAGGGCGAGTTGCGCTACGGCCTGCTCAACGATATCCGCACCCTGGATAAAGACCGCTACCCACTGATGATCGAGCGCTTTATGGCGCTGGCGTATGAGCCGGGTGCGTTGCTGGCCAAGCCGTATCCGCAGCCGAGCCTGCAAATCGACCCGCAGTCCCGCGAGGCGGCCCTGGCGGCGTTCGGTTTGACCCTGGATCGACCGGTGCTGGCGCTGTGCCCGGGCGCCGAGTTTGGTGAGGCCAAACGCTGGCCCTCGGACCATTACGCCAAGGTGGCCGAGCTGAAGATCCGCGCCGGCTGGCAGGTCTGGTTGTTCGGCTCGAAGAACGACCATGCGGTAGGCGAGGCGATTCGCGCGCGGCTGATCCCTGGACTGCGCGAAGAAGCGGTCAACCTTGCCGGCGAAACCAGCCTGGCCCAGGCCATCGACCTGATGGCCTGCGCGGCCGCTGTGGTGTCCAACGACTCCGGGCTGATGCACGTGGCCGCGGCGCTGAATCGTCCGCTGGTAGCGGTCTATGGCTCCACCTCGCCGGGCTTTACCCCGCCGCTGGCCGAGCAGGTGGAGGTCGTGCGTCTGGGTATCGAGTGCAGCCCCTGCTTCGATCGCACCTGCCGCTATGGCCACTACAACTGCTTGCGCGACCTCAAACCGCGCCCGGTGGTCGAGGCGCTGGAGCGCTTGGTGGCTGACCCCATTGATCTGGTCGAGAACGACTGATGCGGGTGCTGCTGATCAAGACCTCGTCGCTGGGCGATGTGGTGCACACCCTGCCGGCTCTCACCGACGCCGCGCGCGCCATTCCGGGGATTCGTTTCGACTGGGTGGTGGAGGAGGGCTTTGCCGAGATTCCGGCCTGGCACCCGGCTGTTTCTCAAGTCATCCCGGTGGCGATCCGCCGCTGGCGCCAGCACCCGCTGCGCACCTGGAAATCCGGTGAGTGGAAGCGCTTCAAACAGCGCCTTGGCGAAACCAAGTACGACCTGGTGATTGATGCACAAGGCCTGCTCAAAAGTGCCTGGCTGACCCGCTACGTTAAGGCGCCAGTGGCCGGCCTCGACCGCGATTCAGCCCGCGAGCCGCTGGCCAGCCGCTTCTACGACCGTTGTTACGCGGTGCCCAAGGACCAGCATGCCCTGGAGCGGGTGCGCCAACTGTTCGCCCAGGCCCTGGATTACCCATTGCCAGCACGAACCGGCGACTATGGCCTGGACAGCGCCGCTATGGCCGATGCCACGCCACAGCCTTATCTGGTGTTCCTGCACGGCACCACCTGGGCCAGCAAGCACTGGCCCGAAAGCGACTGGCGCGCGCTGGCCGAACGTATGGATGCCCTAGGTTGGGCGGTGCGCCTGCCCTGGGGCAATGCGACTGAAAAGGCCCGTGCCGAGCGCATCGCCGCTGGGCTTGTGCATGCCGCCGTGCTGCCGAAGCTCAACCTAGCCGGGGTGGCCAAGGTCATCGCCGGCGCCACGGCGTGCGTTGCGGTCGACACGGGCCTCGGCCACCTGGCGGCGGCGCTGGATGTGCCCAGTATTTCCCTGTACGGCCCGACCCTGCCGGGTAAGGTCGGCGCTTACGGCCGCAGCCAGATACACCTGTGCGCCACAGGGCCGGGCGCCGGCAGTGGCGATCGTCAACAACCCTGCTTCGACGGACTGGATGCCGAACGTGTAGGCACCGAACTGGAGGCGCTGTTGCTTGCACCGCCTGATGTCTTTGAGGAGCGGTACTGATGCAACTGGCTTTTGTCCTCTACAAGTATTTTCCCTACGGCGGTCTGCAGCGCGACTTTCTGCGTATCGCACTGGAGTGCCAGGCGCGCGGGCACGCCATCCGCGCGTACACGCCGATCTGGGAAGGCGAGACGCCGCCCGGTTTTGATGTGCGGGTGGCGCCGGTCAAGGCGTTCTTCAACCACCACCGCAATGAGAAGTTCAGCGCCTGGTTGGCCGCCGACCTGGCGCGTGACCCAGTCGACCGCGTGGTGGGCTTTAACAAGATGCCCGGCCTGGACGTCTATTACGCTGCCGACGGCTGCTATGAAGACAAGGCGCAGACCCTGCGCAACCCGCTGTACAAGCGCTGGGGTCGCTACAAGCATTTCGCTGACTACGAGCGCGCGGTGTTTGCGCCCGAGTCGAAAACCGAAATTCTGATGATCTCCGAAGTGCAGCAGCCGCTGTTTATTCAGCACTACCACACCCCGCTACAGCGCTTTCACCTGCTGCCGCCGGGCATCGCCCAGGACCGCCGGGCGCCGGCCAATGCCGCCGAGATTCGCGCCGAGTTTCGTCGTGAGTTCAAACTGAGTGACGATGAGCTGCTGCTGGTGCAGATCGGCTCCGGCTTCAAGACCAAAGGCCTGGACCGCAGCATCAAGGCCCTGGCTGCGCTGCCGCGCGAGCTGAAACAGCGCACCCGGTTGATCGCCATCGGCCAGGACGACCCGCGGGCGTTTCAGTTGCAGGCCAAGGCGTTGGGGGTGTCCGAGCAGGTCGAAATCCTCAAGGGGCGCAACGATATCCCGCGTTTTCTGCTTGGTGCGGACCTGTTGATTCACCCGGCCTACAACGAGAACACCGGCACCGTATTGCTCGAAGCGCTGGTCGCCGGCTTGCCGGTGCTGGTCACCGAGGTCTGCGGTTACGCCCATTACATCCGCGATGCCGACGCCGGGCGCGTGCTGCCCAGCCCCTTCGAGCAGGCGCAGCTGGATCGTTACCTGGCCGAGATGCTCGCCGACGCCGAGCAGCGCGCAGCCTGGTCGCGCAATGGTCTGGCGTTCGCCGATACGGCTGATCTGTACTCCATGCCGCAGCGGGCGGCCGATGTGATCCTCGGGCAGGTGTCGGCATGACCCTGATTCTCAAGGAACCCTTCAACACCTTGTGGGCTGGCAAAGATTCTTTCGCTGCTGTCGAAGCACTGCAGGGCCAGGTCTACCGCGAGCTGGAAGGTCGTCGCACGCTGCGCACTGAAGTCGATGGGCGTGGCTATTTCGTCAAGATCCACCGCGGCATCGGCTGGGGCGAGATCGTCAAGAACCTGGCCAGCTTGCGCCTGCCCGTGCTCGGCGCCGGCCAGGAGTGGCGCGCCATCGAACGCCTGCAGCAGGCTGGCGTGCCGACCATGACAGCCGTGGCTTACGGCGAGCGCGGCAGCAACCCGGCCTCACAGCACTCGTTTATCGTGACTGAAGAGTTGGCGCCAACCATCGACCTTGAGCAGCTGTCCCTCGGCTGGGCCGAGCAAGCGCCGTCGCCTGTGCTCAAGCGTGCGCTGATCGCCGAAGTCGCGCGCATGACCGGCACCATGCACCGCGCGGGGGTCAACCACCGCGACTGCTACATCTGCCATTTTCTCCTGCATACCGACACCCCGGTGACGGCCGATAACCTGCGGTTGTCGCTGATCGACCTGCACCGCGCCCAGGTGCGCGCCCAGGTGCCACGCCGCTGGCGCGACAAGGACTTGGCCGGTCTGTATTTCTCCGCGCTCAACATCGGCCTGACCCGTGGCGATCGCCTGCGTTTCCTGCGTGGGTATTTCCAAGCAGCGGGTAATACTCGTCCGCTGCGCCAGGTGCTGCGTGACGAAGCGCGCCTGTTGGCCTGGCTGCAGCAGCGGGCTGACAAGCTCTTGCAGCGCTATGCCCGCAAATACGCGCCAGGAGTTGGGGCATGAGTGAGTGGCGTGTAACCGAGATGGCGACTGCATCCGCACGTCAGGCCTTTGTGGACCTTGAGGCAGTGTTTGCTCTGGAGGGCGAGTGGATCACCTCCGACCCGCTGTCGGAGGTACGCCGGGTGGAAATTGAAGGTATCCGCTATTACGTCAAGCGCTACCACGGCGCCGGCAAGGGGCTGAGACGCTTTATTGGGCGGCCACGGGTCAAGGCTGAATGGCAGAATCTACGTCACTTCGAGCGCTGGGGTATTCCCACCGCGCCCATCGTGGCGCATGGGCTGCAGCGCCAGGGCGGTGCATTCGTCCGGGGCGCGCTTATCACCCAAGAACTTGTGGGGACCGCGGACCTCGCGCAACTGGCGAGTGCTGGTGACCCGCGTCTGCAAGATCGGGTTTGGGTGGCGCGGGTCAGCGATCAGCTTGCGGCGGCAACCCGCACTCTGCATGACCATCACTTCACCCACAATGATTTGAAATGGCGCAACTTGCTGGTCGATGAGCAGGGGCTGTTGTACTTGATCGATTGCCCTACGGGGGCGTTCTGGTGGGGGCCGTTGCTGCGTCACCGAATCGTCAAAGACCTGGCGTGCCTGGACAAGGTCGCCAAGTATCAACTCTCCCGCACCCAGCGGCTGCGTTTCTACCTCGCCTACCGCGGACGCAAGCGCTTGAACGCGGCGGATAAGGTGCGTATTCGTCAGGTGGTGCATTACTTCGAGGGACGCGAGTGAAGGACTTTATTGCCACCCAGGACCAGGTGCTGCTGCACCGTCATGGTCTGGCAGATTTTGACGCGCTCTGGGCGCTGGAGCTGGCGCCGGTTGATGAACCGAATACCTCCCGCGGTGGCTGGAGCAGTGTGTACCGTTTGCAACTGGGCGACACGGCGTTCTACCTCAAGCGCCAGAGCGACTACTTGACCCGCAGCCTGCGCCGGCCTTTTGGGGAGCCGACCTTTGCCCGTGAGTTTCGCAATATCGAACGCTACCGGGCACTGGGGATCCCTGCCTTGCAGGCCGCTTTTTTTGGCGAGCGCCGGGTGAGGGGTGAGCACCGGGCGATTTTGCTGACCCGCGCACTGGATGACTGGCAGGACCTCGACCATTGGCTGCAAGGCTGGGTCCACCACCCAGCGGGCCAGCGCCAGGCTATTGGCCAGGCATGTGGCGAGCTGGCGCGTGGTCTGCATCGCGCCGGCCAGGTCCACGGTTGTTTCTATCCCAAACACATTTTTTTACGGGCGCAGGGCGAGCGCTTCGAGGCCTGCCTGATCGACCTGGAGAAGACCCGGCCGATCTGGCTTGGCCAGCGTGACCGCGTCAAAGATCTAGAGCCGCTGCTGCGCCGTACCACGGTATGGAGCGACGCTGAGGTGCTGGCGTTTCTCGGTGCTTATTTGGGCGAGCCGAGCGAGGCAGGGCACTGGTTCGAGCAATTGACGCGGCGCCGGCGCAACAAGGAGGCGCGCGCATGACACTGTCCGAACTGGCGCGGGCGGGGCGCTCGCCTGCGCTGCCCATGACGCTGCTGCTGCCCGATCACGACCCGCTACAGGTCCAGCGCTGGCTGCGTGTGCTGCCGGGGCAGCGCTACGTTGCGCTGGCGCAGTGGCGCGGGCGGGCCGTGCTGGCCAAGTTGCTGGTTGGCCCGCGGGCGACCCGACAGTTCCAGCGCGAGCAGCAGGGCGCCCAGGCGCTGGCCGCTCAGGGCATCGTCACACCTGCGTTGCTTGAGGCGGTTGAGGACTCGCAGGGTAGTTGGTTGTTGTTCGAATACCTGAATGATGCCCAGAGCCTGGCCGATGCCTGGGACAACGTTGCCGCCGAGCCGGTGCTGAGCGATGGCCAGCAGCAGATACTGGGTGAGGCATTGGCGGTCATTGCTCAGCTGCACGCTCAGGGCCTGTGGCAGGACGACCTGCACCTGGATAACCTGATGCGGCATGCCGGGCAGCTGCACGTCGTCGATGGCGGCGGCGTGCGCGCTGAAACGCCTGGGCAGGCGTTGTCACGCGAGCGGGTGCTGGCCAATCTGGGCGTATTCTTTGCGCAGCTGCCGGCTGCCCTGGAACCCTTTATCGAAGAGTTGCTGGTGCATTACCTGCTGGTCAACGGCGAGCATGCCTTGCCGCTGGAGGCGCTGCTCAACGAGGTCGCGCGGGTACGGCGCTGGCGCCTGCGCGACTACCTGCGCAAAATTGCCCGCGATTGCAGCCTGTTCGCAGTCGAGCGAAGCGCATCGTTGTTGCGTGCAGTGCGCCGTGACGCGCTGGATAGCCTGGCGCCTGTGTTGGCGGACCCGGATGCCGCTATTGCTGCGGGCCGCTCGCTCAAACAGGGCGGCTCGGCGACTGTGGCGCTTGTCGAGGCTGGCGAACATACCTGGGTAATCAAGCGCTACAACATCAAGAACCTTATGCACTGGCTCAAGCGTTGCTGGCGGCCGAGTCGCGCCTGGCACAGCTGGGTTGCGGCGCATCATCTGACGCAGATTGGTATCACCACGCCGGCACCGCTGGCGGTGATTGAGCGTCGCCGCTTCTGGTTGCGCGAGCGCGCCTACCTGATCAACGCCTACAGCACGGGTCAGGACCTGTTCCAACTGCTCGGGCGAGACGGCAGTGAGCCGCCACCAGCCGTTGTCGGCGAGGCGCTGTGCCAACTGTTCACTCAGCTGGCTGCTGCGCAGATCAGCCATGGCGACCTCAAGGCGACCAACCTACTCTGGGACAAAGGCCGCATTGCACTGATCGATCTGGATGCGCTGTGCGTGCATCGCGGTCATAAGAGCTGGCAGCGTGCTGCGCGTATTGATCGCGCTCGTTTTATTCGTAACTGGCCGAGCGGCAGTCCGCTCGCCGATTGGCTGGGACGCCACTTACCCATTCTCTGAGGCGTCAGCCATGTGGCGGCATCACGTTCTATCGGTGTTCAGCCTGGTCATCTCCTCTGTCATGAGGAGGCGTCGTGCAGCAGATTGACCCAGCATGGTCGGTGTCCGCGTCTGCGGACGTGTGCCTGAGCATCATTATTCCTGCATACAACTACGGTCATTTGCTGCCGCGTGCCCTGGCGGCAGTGGGCGCGCAGCTGTCTGCGGCCTGCGAACTGATCGTCATCGACGACGGCTCGACGGACGCCACTGTGCAGGTGCTGCGTGACACTTTCATAGCTGGGCGTGCGGGCTATCAGGTGCAGGTCAATCAGGGGCCTTCTGCTGCGCGTAACCAGGGCCTGGCGTTGGCACGCGGTGAGTGGGTGCTGTTTCTCGATGCTGACGACGAGCTGCAGGGCGATGCCATTGCAACGATACTGGCGTATTTAGAGGCTGCGCCCGAAACCGACTTTCTTCTGGGGGGGCACGTCAGCTGCCGGCCCAACGGCCATCGCAGGGTTCATACGCCGGGGCGCCTGAGCGCGTCGCTGTCGCAACGGCTGGAAGATTTTCTGTTCGATAAACGCATTGCCATCAGCCACGGTTGCGCGGTGTTTCGTCGGGCGCGTGTCCTCCAGCGGCCTTATCCGGTGGCGTTGCGCCAGGGTGAAGACATCGCAGTGTTCGCGTTTATGTTGATGAGCCCGGTAGTGCGGCTGATCGAGACGCCGCTGGTGGTGGTGCACAAGCATCCGAGCAGCTTGCGGCATGCGCCCGCGCTTGAGCTGGATCGCTGCCAGATGATGGTCGATGAGGTGTTTGGCGCGTTACCCCCCGCCCTGCAGCATTGGCGAGGTACGTATCTGGCGCAATGCTGCCTGTCGATGTTCCGTCGCTGCTACCAAGCCGGGCGCAAGCCCGAGGCGCTGGGTTACTACAGGCAAGCAGTCACCCAAGCGCCGCGGCGAGCGCTACGTTGGGGCTATTTGTCGAAGGCATTGCGCCTGTTACTGCGCTGAAACCAGCGCAGCCCTTTTGATAACAACAATGCCACCAGGGTGTGCGATGACAATGATTAAGGTCCAGACAGGACGTGGCGATGCTCAGCGGCTGGCCTACGAAGTCGCTATTGGCAGCAAACGCCACGCGGTCTATTTCGCCAGTGAGCGCGCGCCGCTTAGGGCGGGTGCAGATGCGGCTCTGGCGCTGACCGCACTGGCCGCGATGGATACGGGCGTTGATCTGCAGGTTGAGGGCGTGCTGTCGCCGACCTTCCTGAAGAACCAGCAGCAGTTGATGGCACTGTTTTGTCAGTGGTTCGATCGCTATCAGCCCGTCGACTTGAATGCCACTGAGGTGGTCGAGCCGCACGTGCTGCCGAGCGGGCGGGTAGGGTGTTTCTTCACCGGCGGCGTGGACTCGTTCTACAGCTTCCTCAAGCACCGGGAGCAAATCACCGACCTGGTGTTTGTGCATGGCTATGACGTGGGCCTTGAAGACTGGCCGAGGCGTGAGGCTGTCAGTGCCATGGGGCGTGCCATTGAGGCCGCTACCGGTGTGCGCTTTATTGAAATCGAGAGCAATGCCATCCGCCTGTTTCGCGATCATGGGCGGTGGGGGTTGCACAGCCACGGGTATGGCCTGGGCACCGTTGGGCGACATCTGGCCGGCTATCTGGACCGTCTCTACGTGCCATCGTCGTTCGCCGAGGCAGATCTTGCGCCCTGGTCCTCACACCCACTGACCGATCCGCTGTTTTCCGACGAGGATCTGCAGGTGCTGCACGACGGCTGCGAGGCCGGGCGAGTCGACAAGGTGGTGGCGCTGTCCAGTTCGCCCCTGGCATTGCAGCACCTGCGGGTGTGCTGGGAGCGCGTGGAAGGGGCCTACAACTGTGGCGTCTGTGAAAAATGCCTGCGCACCATGACGTCGCTGTATGCGGTGGGTGTGCTGGAGCAGAGCTCGACGTTCCCCCACACTCTGGAGGCGCGGCACATTCTGGTGCTGGTGCTCTACGACGAGTCGTTGAAAATCTTCGCTCGGGAAAACCTGCAGTTGCTGGCCCATCACGGCAAGCTAAAGACCCCAGTCGGCGAAGCTTGGCAGGCCCTGCTGGCACGCTCCCATCTGCACAATCGTTACTTGCTGCGCCTGGCTAAGTGGCGCAAGCGCTGGCAGCGCATCATTCGTAAATTCAAGGAGCCTGCATGACCCGTATTTGTTTGCTGGAGTACACCGGCCCTGCATTCGAGCGATTTGCCAACCTGGGGGATGACATCCAAACCCTGGCCGTCAGCCAGTTGGTACCCCACGTCGATGGCTATGTCTCGCGCGAAGCGCTGGATCAGGTCGAGCAACCCTGCACCGTCCCGCTCAATGGCTTCTTTATGAACAGCGCGCATTGGCCGCCATCGCCGGCCATCAGGCCGGTATTTTTTGCCTTTCATGTCACGCCGCAGGCACAGCCTGTTATCTGCTCGCCTGCAGGTATTGCCTACCTCAAGCAGTGGCAGCCCATCGGCTGCCGTGATCGCGGCACCCAGGCCCTGTTGGCCGAACACGGGGTAGAAACCTACTACAGCCGATGCGTTACCTTGACCCTGCCACGCCGCACCGCTGCCCCGAGTGACGGCCAGGTATTTATGGTCGGCGTCAGCCCCATGGCCCGTTATGCCGTGCCTAAAGCCCTGCGTAAGCGCGCCATCGTGGTCGATCAGGCCAAAGTGCGCCTGCCCATTACCGACACGGCGCTCAAACAGGCAATGGCAGCCGAGCTACTCAAGCAGTACCGCGAACGCGCCTCGCTGGTGATCACCTCGAAAATTCACTGCGCCATGCCCTGCATCGCCATGGGTATACCGGTGGTGTTTCTCTACGACGCCGCCAAACGGGACGACTACCGGGTCAAGCTGATCGACGATCTGGTGGGTATTCATTACGTCCATGAGCACGGTTGGTTGGCGCGTGCTCGCAATGCGCGGCTCGCGCGCACGATCAATTGGTCGCCAGAGTCGCTGGAAATTGAAGCGTTAAAAGGTGAGATTGCCGGCGAGTTTCGGGCGGCGTTCAGCCGGGTTTATGGTGCGGCGCACGTGTCTGTTGGTTAAAACCAGATGGATTATTCGAGTGTTTTCAGCCTGCGGGCAGAAGCCTATGCACTGGCGAGTAGGCGCTTCAGCTCGGTGCGGGAGCAAGAGTTGCGTGTATTCGCTGCGGCGCTGAATGTACTGCCAGGTGAGACGCTGCTCGATGCCCCTGCGGGGTCTGGGATGCTGCGGGCCTATCTGCCTGAGTCATGCAATTACTTGGCGCTCGAACCTACCGAGGCATTTGTGCAGCGCTGCCGCCATCTGGGCCTGGCCACCGTACAGGCCAGCCTGGGCGACAGTGGGCTAGCCGATGCGAGCTGCGATGTGATCGGTAGCCTGACGGGTTTGCACCATGAGTGGCCGCGTAGCGCTATCTACCACGAGTGGTTTCGTCTGCTGCGCCCCGGCGGGCGCCTGGTCGTCATGGATGTCGAGGCAAGTTCGCCAGTTGCTGGGCTTCTCAATGGCGTTGTCGATATGTGGAACAGCGAGGGGCACAAGGGCCATTTTCTCGTTGAACAGGATGTGCAGGCGCTGCGTCTGGCGGGTTTCGAGGTGCAGGCGGCTACTGACTGCAGCTACGCCTGGCACGCCGAGGATGGCGCCGATATGGCGATGTTTATGAGCGACCTGTTCGGTCTGGATCAGGCTCCGTCGCACGAGGTGTTGTTGGCGGCATTGAGTGAAGAGCTTGATGCCGGGCAAACTGACGAGGGTTACCGCGTACCCTGGTCGCTGCGTCTGATTCACGCCCATAAACCTTTGATCTGAGCATGCCCATGCCGCCTGTGCCACCGCCTATTCTCCTGTCGCTGCGCGAGCACGTCCCCGGCGATGCGCCCGATGGGCTGTCGCAGGTTACTTACCGTATTGATCTGGGTGCGCAGCATTACGACGTCTTTATTCGCGCGCGTGACTTGCCCGCGCAGCCGGGTTTGGAAGCCTGTTTGCCACTGGCGCTGCTGGCAGGTATGCGCTTGGGGCGTCCGGTGCGGGTGTGCGGGCCGCTGTCGGCCACCTTTCTGGCTGGTGTGCGTCAGGTGGTTATGCGCTTTGCTGAAGGCTTTGAGGAATTTCAGCCCATTGCCATCGAGGCGGATTCCACCTATTTGGCCGAGGGTCCGCGTGGCCCTCGTCGGGCTGCGTTCTTCTCGGGTGGTGTCGACTCGTTTTTCACCGTGCTCAAAGGGCGCGAGCAACTCACTGACCTGATTTATATCCACGGCTTTGATGTGCGCCTCGACGATCTGCCCAGGCGGGCGGCCATTCACCAAATGGGGCACGCCGTGGCGGGCGCCTTGGGCATGCGCTTTATCGAGGTGGAAAGTAATCTGGCCAAGGTGCTGCAAGACTTTGGTCATTGGGCGCAGCATGGCCATGGTTTCGCGCTGGCCGCTGTCGCCCGCGCCTTGACGGGTGGCATCGGCGAGGTGCGTATTCCCGGTACCCACTCACTCAAGCATCAGAAGCCTTGGGGTTCCTGGCTGGAAACTGACCCGCTGTTCTCTGACGAGCGTCTGCGTGTGGTGCACGATGCCTGTGAGTCAGGGCGAGCTGACAAACTGCGCGCCCTCATACGTGAGCCGTTAGCCCTGCAGTACCTGCGGGTGTGCTGGGAAAAAGTCGATGGCATGTACAACTGCTGCCACTGCGAAAAGTGCCTGCGCACCATGGTCAGCCTTCATGCGCACGGTGTGCTGGACCAGTCTACGGCGTTCCGCCTGCCACTGGAGGCACGCCGCGTGCGTCATGCGCTGCTGCCGCGCGAAGGGCTGCGCATCTACCTGCGCGAAAATATCGCGCTGATGCGCGAGTTGCGCCCTGACGACAAGGCTCTGATCGCCGCGTTGGAAACCCAGCTGCACCGGCCTATCTGGGTCGCGCAGCAGCTGTTGAAATGGCGTAAACGCAGGTGGCGCCTGCAGATGCAATGGCGCCGCTTGGTCCAGCGACTATCTTCCACGGGCTGAAAGTGAAAGTGTCGATACCTGGCCGGGAGAGGCCTCGCTATAATGCCTCCCTCGTTTTTCATCGGCATGGTGAGCTGGCCTTCAGGGCCTAAGCTGTCCAGTGCCTTCACTGCTCATCCCGATCGCCCGCCGATCGACGCTTCCCAAGAGGTATGTAAGTGGCACTGACCATTCTCGGCCTGTCCGGCGCCCTGAGTCATGACCCGTCCGCCGCCCTGTATATCGACGGCAAACTGGTCGCGGCCGCCGAAGAAGAGCGCTTCGTGCGCGACAAGCACGCGAAGAATCGCATGCCCTACGAATCGGCAAAGTTCTGCCTGGAACAGGCGGGTATAAAGCCGTCGGATGTCGACGTGGTCGCGATCCCGTTTGCGCCGATCAGCTTGTTCGGCAAGGCCCGCTGGCACTACGCCAAGCGCTACTGGTATGCGCCGGACCGCGCGCTTGACGCGATCCTTATGGGCAATCGTCGCTACAAGCGCTACCGCAAGAAGATCGTCTGGTGCCTGGAGCAACTCGGCTTCGACCCCAAGAAGATCAAGATCGAGCCGGTCGAGCACCACCTGGCGCACGCCTCCAGTGCCTACCATTGCTCGGGCTTTACCGAGAAGACCGCGATCATGGGTATCGACGGCAAGGGTGAGTACGCCACCACCTTTTTCGGTTACGGCGAGAACGGCAAGATCCACAAGATCAAAGAGTTCTTCGACCCCGATTCGCTCGGCGGCCTGTACGGCGCTATCACCGAGTTTCTCGGTTTCGAAATGCTCGATGGCGAGTTCAAGGTCATGGGCATGGCGCCCTATGGCGACGCCAGCAAGTACGACTTCTCACGCCTGGCCACGTTCGAGAACGGCGAGTTGGTGATCAACACCGACTATGCCAACGTCATCGGCCTGCGCCGCTACAAGGAAAAGGGCAAGGGCTTCTACTTCTCGCCGAAACTGATCGAGTGGCTGGGTCCCAAGCGCGAAGGCGACATCGCTGACGATCCCTACATCCATTACGCGGCGAGTATGCAGGCGCTGTTCGAAAAACTCGCCCTGCAGATGATGGAGTACTACCTGGGCGACATCATCCGCGAAACCGGAAAGATCGCCTTCGCCGGCGGCTGCGCGCTGAACGTCAAGCTCAACCAGAAGATCATCGCCCGCGACGACGTCAAGGAACTGTTCGTCCAGCCGGCCTCCGGCGATGCCGGAACCTCGGTCGGTGCCGCTGCCTATGTGTCGCATAAACGCGGTGTACCGGTGGAGAAGATGGAGCACGTCTACCTCGGCCCGGCATACTCCAACGAAGACGTCATCGCCGCCTGCGCGCGCCACCCGAACGCGCCGAAATGGCAGCACATCGACGACATGCCCCAGCGCATCGCCAAGATCATGGTCGACGGTAACCCGGTGGCCTGGTTCCAAGGCCGCATGGAGTTCGGCCCGCGCGCCCTGGGCGGCCGCTCGATCATCGGTTGCCCGAGCATTCCGGGCGTGGCTGACCGCATCAACGAGCAGATCAAGTTCCGTGAACGCTGGCGCCCCTTCTGCCCGTCGATGCTCGACACGGTTGGGCCACAGATGCTCAAGGTCGATCATCCAAGCCCGTTCATGACCTTCACCTTTGAGGTCAATGAGGAGTGGAAAGAACGCGTCAGCGAAGTGGTGCACGAGGACGGTACGTCTCGCGCCCAGGTGCTCAAGCGCGAGTACAACCCGCGTTACTACGACATGATGCTGGAGCTGGAAAAACTCACCGGCAACGGCGTGTCGCTGAACACCTCACTCAACCGTCGTGGCGAGCCGATGATCTGCTCGCCGACCGACGCGCTGAATATGTTCTATGGCTCTGACCTACAGTACCTGATCATGGAAGATATTTTGGTTATCAAGGATGGGGTGGACGGGTATGCGTCCAGCTGACGCCGGGCAAGACACACCCTGGGTTCTGCAGCTGTGCCACGGCTATGACGGCCCGTTTCTCGATTGTGCGCGGCAGTACGCCGCGTTATTCGTCGGCACCCCCTACCGCGTGTGTACCGTCTATCTGACCGGTGCACCCAGCGAAGCCGTCCGGCAGGGCTCAGCCTCTGATGACGTGATCTTTCTCGATTACTCAAGCCGCGCCCTGCGCGGTTTGAAGCTGCGCGCCATCCGCGAGCTGTCCAGGTTGGCCACCTCAAGACGCTTCGTGAGCTGCATCGCCCACCGTTTCAAACCTATCTACATTGCCTTGCTGGGCACCTCATTGCCGGTAATCGGCGTGCACCATGCCTTTGGTGTGTACGACCGCCCACTGCGTCGCCTGTTTATCAGCCGTTTTCAGTCGCGCTTGTTGTTGCTTGGCGTCTCCAATGCCGTGCGTGACGACATCCGTCAGCAGTTGCCCCGCTGGCCGACCGAGCGTATCGAAACGCTGTACAACCGGATCGACCTAGCTGCCGTGCAGGCTGAGCAAGTTGACCGTGCGGCGGCCCGGACTCATCTGGGGTTGCCCCAGGACGCCTGGGTGGTCGGCAATGTGGGTCGCCTGCATCCAGATAAAGATCAGGCAACCCTGATTCGTGGTTTTGCCGATGCCTTACCCGGCCTGCCCCCCGGCAGCCTGTTGGCAATCATGGGGCAAGGGCGGCTGGAAACTGAGCTACGACAGCTGGCGCAGAGTCTCGGTGTCGCCGATGCCGTGCGTTTTCTCGGCCAAGTTACGAGTGGCCGTCGCTATTTCAAGGCGTTCGATGTATTTGCCCTCACTTCGGACCACGAGCCCTTTGGTATGGTCCTGCTGGAAGCCATGGCGGCCGGCGTGCCGGTGATCTGCAGCGATTGTGGTGGCGGGCGTGAGGTGGTTAAGGGGGTAGGGCAGGTGTTTGAGTTTAGAAATAAAGAGCGATTGAGTAGTTATCTGCTTGAGTCCTCTAGGATACAAGGCACTAAAGACTTTTCTCTTTTTATAAATAATTATTTTTCGGATGGCGCAGCAAGGAAGCAGTTCGTTTCAATGAGCTACACCTGTGTGCAGTTGGATGGTTTTGATGTCAAGTGATGTTAGAGAGTGTCTAGTCTACCTTTTGTATGGTGGTGGTTTAAGTTACCGGCACGAAATAAAGTTCAGTATTATTTCCGCGCTGCGTGAAAGTGCTGGCAGGCCCTTGAGTATAGTCGTGTACACCGACGAGCCGAATGTTTTTTCTGGTTGGCCTGTCGAGGTGATTGAGCTAAATCCAGAAACGTTACTTGCGTGGACTGGGGGGTATGGTTATCTACATCGTCGTAAAGCAATGGCTATACAAGACGCTCTGCGACGATTCGAGCAAGTAATATTTATAGATACCGATACTTTTTTTACAGCATCGCCTCATGCTTTATTCGAGCGTCTTGCTCAAGCTGACTGGATTGTGGACGAGGTCGAGGGGACTTGGGGGGCGTGGAATGACCAGCTTCTCTATCATGCCACTGCTGGGTGGCTGCGTGAGCAATTAGGCGTTGGAGACAATATGCGCCTTATTAACTCGGGTGTTTTGGGTTTTTCAAAATGTGGTGAGGAAATAATGACTGAGGCAGTTAGATTAATTGATGATTTGTATCCTCTAGCCCCAGACGTTCACGTGATTGAACAATTTGCAGTAGGTTGTGCCGCGCGTAATTTGGCAGCGCCCGCTCAGTCAAATGGAATCGTATGTCACTATTTTGGTGAAAAAGCTTTTTGGCGTGCAATGTTGGTTGAGTTCTTTGCCCAATATGGCGAGGTATACAATAGCGCTCTGATCGAAGCCAGTTGCGGCTTTCCTAAAAAACGTATCAAGCCGGTCTGGTGGCGGCGCTTGCATTTACGTTTGTTGTCGTTAGGTTTGTGTAAGCCTCAGCGTAAATTGTTAAGAGCTGCTTTTTTTTCTATTTATTTGCCGTCAGGTGCATACGCTAAAGCGTGTTCTTTTGTCTATGCAAAAGATTATCAGCGTCTCTCAGGCTCTGAACTCGAGCGGGATGGTGTTGACGGTGTTCGCCGATTTACTGCAAGGCAAAATCGCAAGCTTCATGACGTTCTTAAGTATGCGTAGCTGCTAATTAAGCTTGCTAGCCTCTAACTCTGTGTAAGGGTATCTGGTCTTGAGAGTTTTATTTCTAGTGCAGGCCGAGCAGCGTGCGATTCTTGATCGTTTTTACGAGGGAATCGCGGGGGCATGCGAAAGTTGTGATATCCGTTGGTTGAGCAGTGCAGAGCAGGACAACCTGCGCAAGTACTTTCGTGAGCAGATCGATACCAGTCGGTATGACCGAATTCTGTTCTTCCTGCGCTTCAAAAAAGAGATACGGCAGTGGCAGTTTATTCGCACTGTGCCCAATCTCGTCATTCTTGAGCACGATGCCTACCAGAACTATATTCCCTGTAAGTACACCGGAAAATTTAGTGCCCATTATCGGCGGATGCCATGGGCCCGGATTATCAGCTCCGGTGCGAACGTCGCTCAGCGTCTACGGGGCGAGGGGTTTGATGCTTGCTTTGTTCCCAAGGGCTACGACCAGTCGGCGCTTCAGTATCATGAGGGTGAGCGGGATATCGAACTGGCGTTTGTAGGAAGCACAAAAAGTGCAGCTTATAGTGGTCGCAAGGCCCTGCTCGATGAGTTGGCAGGTGTAGAGCCTTTGCTGGTTACGCGAACCAACTCGGGACAAGAGTACAGCGACACCTTGAACCGTATTCGCTTTTTTGTCAGTGCGGATGTAGGGATGGGTGAGTACATGATCAAGAATTTTGAAGCGATGGCCTGTGGTTGTGTGTTGCTGGCGTATGACCAAGGAGAAGTTGAAAACAGGGCGCTGGGTTTTGTTGATATGGAGAACCTAGTGCTCTATCGCACGGTTGCTGATCTGCGTAGCAAGCTGGCAGTGCTTCGCTCTGACCCGGCGTTAGTGACTCGCATTGCAGGCGCCGGGCGTGAGCTTGCCGTTCGTCAATACAGCTTTGCAGCTATAGGGCAATCGGTAGTGGGCGCTATGCGCTCGCCCTTACGGCCATCTGTTGAGTTCGGCTTTGTAGCTCGCATTCGCGCGCGATGGGGTATTTAATGCCGCCTCGCATACGCTTTCTGATTCCATATTTCGGTCGTTGGCCCTTTTGGATGCCCTTTTTTATTGAGAGCTGCCGTAAGAACCCCGATGTGGAGTGGTTATTCTTCAGTGATTGTGGTCAACCTGACGACTTGCCTCATAATGTCTCAATCAATTCGTGTAGCTTTGCCGACTATTGTAGTTTGGTGAGTGATCGGTTGGGTATTGAGTTTAGTCCTGATAGTGCTTACAAATTGTGTGATATAAAACCAGCGCTAGGCTATATCCACGCTGATCAACTAGTTGGCTTCGATTTTTGGGGCTTTAGTGATATCGATCTGGTATATGGCGATCTTCGTGGCTATTTCACAGCTGGGCGTCTCGGTCGCTATGATTTGCTTTCGACCCATGAACGACGTATCTCTGGGCATTTATGCCTTTTGAGAAATAACGAGCACATGCGCACTGCATTTATGCAGGTCTCTGGATGGCGCAATGCGCTAAGCAATTCCGAGCATTGCGCGTTTGATGAGAAAGACTTTAGCCGGCTTTTTATCCGGCGTAAAAATTGGCCAGAATTTATTCGTCGATATTTAGACCGTATGAACAGCTGGCGGCGCCAGAGTGAGTTTGCTGAGGCGTTTAGCACACCCAATGCTCGTGTTGCGTGGCGTGACGGTACCTATAATTTTCCGGAGCGTTGGGTGTGGCGTGACGGTAGATTGACGTGTGTGCCTGAACACGGACAAGAATTCCCCTACTTCCACTTCATTGCTTGGAAAGCACACTGGGAACATATTCCTTCGGAGCACTTTAGAAGGTTGGCAAAGTTGCCAGCATGGTCAGTAAGTGCGCTTGGTTTTCATGGAGAGTCGCGTTGATATTTTCATTAGAAAGCGATGTGACGTTAGTTGTTACAAGTTGCGGTCGTTTTGATTCCTGAATTCATAGAATAAGTGCAACGTTTGAAACGATAGTCAGAGAGTCAGCCACCGGTAGAATCCAGGCTCTCACACCGAAGGATTCAAG
>LNFM01003008.1_pt1 | contig 34243 bp, 37 predicted proteins | sample 596031 | NCBI WGS metagenome assembly LNFM01 (sample SAMN04254537, study PRJNA301005) | activated carbon metagenome | isolation source: dual media filters at the Ann Arbor, Michigan drinking water treatment plant | place: USA: Ann Arbor
CCAACTGGGTGACGCGCGCGCCAACTTTGCGCTTTTGTGGTTTGAAGCCCGCTCGCTTGAATTACTCTATCTAGCCAATGTCGGCCACCGCCGGGCTAAATGGGATTGGGACGATGCGGCTGCGATATGGTCAGGGCGTTGGCTTGTCCCCTGAAGCCACACAGTTCTTCAAATAGGCCGCAACCATAATCTGGTGACGTGCCGCCGCGATTGCCAGATCTGCTTCGCTCCGGCTTTCCGCATTGAAATAGGCAATGTCGGGGCGATTGAGCGCGAGATAGTTCGACATTGAACCATCACTTTTCAAAACCCGTTCATGCCAAAAGTGGATGCCATCATTGGCTATCGCCTGCCCACATTTTGACTTTGTATCGTCAGGTTTGCCTTCTCGCGCCAAAAAGGCGGTGAGACCCAGCGTATCGGCATTCGCCATTTCCGCAGCGGGATTTACCGCGAAGGTGCCGCCATGTCGGGGATTAATCTCGCCGCGTTTAAAGGCGGCGATGTCATATATCGTGATTTCACCGCGACCGCCGTTGCCATCGCCCGAAAAACCCGGCGAGTTCGTATGCAAGGCAATGACTGGCTGACTAGCTGCAGCGTGACTTAAAAACGCCGATGTAAAAAAGGGCGTTTTCGCGTCAAAGTTACGGTTCGGATCGCACGATGTGGTCGTTCCGCTGCGAACGCCGCAAATGCCGTTACCCGATTGACGTCGCGCGCTGCCCGGCCCGGAATTGACAGCAATTCCAACCCCGCCATGCGCCTTTACCGCTGCAATCATGGCATCGAACGCCGCGTTTTCGTCGTCATGCGGAACAATCCACAGCGGACCTTTCGGGCGTTCATTACTAACAAAACGGACCAGATGCCAGTCGAAGCCATTTTCGCTAAAACGATACTCGCTGACATTTATACCATCGAAGAATTTAGGCTTTTCGATGTTCCGACGCACATCATCGTCGATATCTTGCAATGCTTCGACCGGCATTTCTTTCCAAGGCGTTGGCTTTGTTGCTTGCACAGACCAAGCAAAAAACAAAGCCGCCAAACTAGCGCCAATAAACGAAATGCGTTGCTTCATCTCCGCATCAACGCGTCATCTTCTTATATGTTGCACGGTGCGGACGGGTTGCCTCATCACCCAAACGGGCAATCTTGTCTTCCTCATAGGATTCGAAATTGCCCTCAAACCATTCGACATGGCTGTCGCCTTCGAACGCAAGAATATGCGTGGCGAGACGATCGAGGAAGAAGCGATCATGGCTGATGACCACAGCGCATCCGGCAAAACTCTCCAGCGCCTCTTCAAGCGCCGACAATGTTTCGACGTCAAGATCGTTAGTCGGTTCGTCGAGCAGCAAGACGTTGCCGCCCTCTTTGAGCATCTTCGCCATATGTACGCGATTGCGTTCACCGCCGGATAATTGCCCGACCTTTTTCTGCTGGTCGGTACCTTTGAAGTTGAACGCTCCGACATAGGCGCGAGTCGGGGTTTCATGCTTGCCGAGTTTCATGAAATCGGCACCGCCTGAGATTTCCTCCCAGACATTTTTGTTAGGGTCCAAATCATCGCGGCTCTGGTCAACGAAGCCCAGTTTTACCGTTTCGCCGATATCGACTTCACCCGAATCGGCTGTTTCCTGACCGGTAATCAGCTTGAACAAGGTAGATTTACCCGCACCGTTCGGGCCAATGACGCCGACAATGCCGCCTGGAGGGATCGAGAAGGACAGGTTCTCGAACAGAAGCTTGTCGCCATAGGCTTTCGAGACATTCTTGACCTCGATCACCTTGCTACCCAGCCGTTCGGGCGTCTGAATGACGATCTGTGCCTTGCCGGGCGTACGGTTTTCCTGAGCTTCGACCAACTGGTCGAAAGACTTAATACGCGCCTTCGATTTGGTTTGCCGCGCTTTGGGCGATTGCCTGATCCATTCAAGCTCGTCTTTGATCGCCTTTTGACGCCCGGAGTCCTCGCGTGACTCCTGCTCGAGCCGCTTGCCCTTCTTTTCCAGATAGGTCGAATAGTTGCCCTCATAGACAAAATAGCGACCGCGATCGAGTTCGAGGATCCAGCTCACCACATTGTCGAGGAAGTAGCGGTCATGGGTAACGAGAATGACGTTTCCCTTATAGTCGACCAGATGCTTTTCAAGCCATGCGACGCTTTCGGCATCCAAGTGGTTTGTAGGCTCGTCGAGCAGCAGAATGTCAGGCTTTTCAAGCAACAGCCGCGTAAGCGCAATCCGGCGCTTTTCGCCGCCCGAGAGATTGACCACGCTGGCATCGGCAGGCGGACAGCGAAGTGCGTCCATCGCCAGTTCAAGCTGGCTATCGAGGCTCCAGCCATCCACCGCGTCGATCTTTTCCTGCAATGTACCCATTTCTTCCATGAGCGCGTCGAAATCTGCGTCTTCGGGCGGATCGCCCATGATCATCGAGATTTCATTGAAACGGTCGACAAGGTCGGCGACTGGACGCACACCGTCCATGACATTTTCCCGCACTGTTTTGGTGGGGTCGAGCTCAGGCTCCTGCGCCAGATAGCCGACGCTGATATGCTCGCCCGGCCATGCTTCACCGGTAAATTCGGTGTCCATCCCCGCCATGATCTTCATCAACGTCGATTTACCCGTGCCGTTCGGACCAACAATGCCGATCTTGGCATCAGGGTAGAATTGCAGGTTGATGTTGCTCAGCACCGGTTTGTTTGCGCCGGGGAAGGTCTTGGTCATTCCCTTCATCACGTAGCTATATTGGGCGGCCATGCGTCGGTTTCTCTTCTAAAAACGGGGATTGGGATTTGTCGCTTCCCTAGCGGCGGCGCCTTCCGCTCGCAAGCGGGATTGTCAGGGGCGGTGCTCGCCGATAGGGTAACCGGCATGAACAAAAAATCATTGCTGCTGGCCGCCAGCCTTACCGTCGCCCTCCCCGCCCTTTCCGTTCCAGCTTTCGCCAAGGAGACACTGATCGAGGCGGGAATGAAAGACGACATCGCTTGGGACATCGTCGAGGGCATGACCACCGAAGTAGGGCAGCGCCAGGGCGGTACCGAAGCCGAAGCGCGCGCACGTGGTTGGTCGGTGGCCAAACTCAAATCGCTTGGGCTCACAAATGCGCGCATCGAAGAGTTCCAGATGCCAACCTGGGTTCGCGGCGAAGAAACCGGTTATGTGACCGCCCCCTTCCCGCACAAACTGCACATCAGCGCACTCGGCAACAGCGGCAGCACCGGTGACGCCGGTTTGGAGGCCGAAGTCGTCTATTTCAAAACGATTGAAGCTTTGCGTGCCGCTCCCGATGGCAGCCTGACCGGCAAAATCGCCTTCGTCAGCCACGCGATGCAGCGTACCCAGGACGGCAGCAGCTATGGCGCGTTCGGCCCCGCCCGTTTTGTCGGCCCGAATATCGCCGCCAAGAAAGGCGCAGCGGCGATTGTCATCCGTTCGGCAGGCACCGACTATCACCGCAACCCGCACACCGGGAACACCAACTTCGAAGCAGGCGTGATGCCGATCCCGGCAGGGGCGGTGTCGATACCAGACGCAGAGAATCTTGAGCGCATTTTTGAACGCGGCAAACCGGTAAAGATGAAGTTGGTGCTCACGCCGCAAAATATCGGAATGCAGACATCGGGCAATGTCATCGCCGACATCAAAGGCTCGAACTCGAAACTGCCGATCATTGTCATCGCCTGCCACCTTGATAGCTGGGATTTAGCCACAGGCGCGATAGACGATGCGGCCGGATGCGGAATCATTACGGCCGCCGCTCTAAAGGTTGAAAAGCCGAAGCGAACGATACGGCTCTTATGGGCCGGCGCCGAAGAAGTCGGCATCTGGGGCGGCAAGGATTACGGTGAAAAGCACGCAAACGAAGCACATGCGCTCGCCATGGAATCAGACTTCGGCGCTGGCAAAATCTGGGCCGTTGATTTCACCCTACCAGCATCCGCAAAGCCATTGCGTGATAGCATTGTCTCAGCCCTCGCGCCGCTCGGTATCGTCCCGCGTCCAGGGCCTGCGGGTGGTGGCGCAGATATCGGGGCTATCATCGCCGCGCAAAAACTTGGCATCATCGACTTGCAACAGGATGGAACCAAATATTTCGACTTGCATCACACTCCTGACGATACGCTTGACAAGATCGACAAGGCCGAACTTCGCCAGAACGTTGCGGCTTGGGCCGCTACGCTGTCGCTCGTTGCCAATTATGACGGCGAATTAAAACCCGAGCCAAAACCATGAGACGTCTTGCGCTGCTCGTGGCGCCCTGTTTTCTAGCGACGGCGTGTATTGAAGAACCCAGCCCCAAACAGGCTGAAAAAGCAGCTGAGATGATTGAGAAGGATTTGGTCAAAGAACGGCAGATGTCAATTGAGGAAGCCGCCGAAGAAGCAACCAAACTCATCGAAGCCGATGCAAAAGCGGAGATCGATGCCTTGGCAAACGAAGGCACCCAAAATTAAAACCGATTGGGCGGGTCTCGCCCTAGAAAGTTCGAAGGCAGTTTCGCTCGATACCACTCGTATTGCTAGGCGCCGAGCTAAGGGCCTTGCTTAAAACTGACCCTCGCGCGGCGCAGCAATTTCGATGACATGGCGAGCGATAGAAACCGTCACTGGAGTCTTCGCGCACACCTCACCGTCGATTGAAATTTTCAGATGTGGTCGCGTGTTCAGTTTCATGCTGGTTCCACGAAATTCACGCGTTGTCCCGTGGCGCGCCCGCAATTTGAGGATTGTCGCAAACCAGCTCCAGGCGAGCCCCCAAATGCTTCGGCCGGTGACCGCCTGTATGACTATTTCACCGCTATCGACACGTTGGCTTTCGATCAGTTCAACCCCGCCATGGTAACTGCCATTGGCGATCCGCGCCTCGGTCGCCCAAAACTTTTCTTTCCGCCCGTCGGCGCTCTCAATAATGATCTTGAATGGCCGGAACCGCAGTGAGCACCAAAATGCCCACATTAAATATCCGACCTTGCCCAGATAGCGCTTCAATTTATGTGGTACGGTTTGTGCGATCATCGGTGACAGGCCGATCGCGGCTGCGTTAACGAAATAATCGCCATCAATGCGTCCAAGGTCGATCCATTTACGTTCGCCATTTGCGATGACATCGATCGCGCTGTCGATGTCTTTTGGAATCCCTAGCGACCCTGCAAAGCTGTTCGCGGTGCCAAGCGGAAGAAATGCAAAAACAACATCGTGGCCGACGAAGAAATCAACATTAGACGATAACGATCCGTCACCACCACCAATGATCACCATCGGAGCGCGAGCAATCGCGCTACGCACGGCTGGTTCGATGTCATCGGGATTGTCTATCGCGTGTGCTTCGACGAGGTCGACGCCCGCCGCTATCAATTTAGTTCTTACGTCTTCGAAAACATCGGCGCCACTGCGGCTCATCGCATTGACAATCAGCACCGCCTGCTTCGGCAGCACGCGTGTTCGAATTTTCTCCGCCGCAGAATTCATTTTTGAAGATCCCGTTGTTCGATAACGGTCTGTGCAGCCCAAATATTACCATCGTGCGTGAACCGTTCGTGGCTTCCGCGTTTAAATTGGGTCCCATCCCAAGCAATTACCTGCAGTTCAACCTCGTCAAAGCGGCGAGCGTGGATCCAGTTGAAGCTTTGCAGTTCATCGTTGCGCAGTCGGGTAGAAGTCGCGGTGCCGGCCTGCATTACGAGCACGTCACCTGCAGTTTCAACCATTTTCAGCGCAGCCTCGGCATATGTCCGGTGGAAGTGGCCCGCCAATGCCAAATGTACGCCCGCCTCTGCCACAGCCTCGACTGCGTCGCGGTGCCGTCCAACCGCCTCGCTGAGTTCACCGCCCTCGCCAATCGGCATCGCGAACAGCGGATGATGCGTTACAAGTATTCGAGTTTTGGCGGGCGCCACTGCGGCAAAGCGCTTTCCAACCATAGCAATCTGGTCACGATTGATCCGCCCGTCCTTGATCGTCATCGACCTGGCGGTGTTGATCCCCAGTACGGCGACGTCGTCATTTTCGAACCAAGGGCAGAGGTCGTCATCGATAAATCTCTTGTACCGGTCAAGAGGCGCAGCAAAGCGTCTGACCACGTCATACAGCGGTACATCATGATTGCCTGGAACCACCAACGTAGGAAAACCCGCAGCGCGGAGCCGACTTAAATAGGCCGAAGCCTCACGGAATTGTTCGACCTTGGCGCGCTGTGTCAAATCACCGCTGATAATGACAAGATCGGGCTGTCTCTCGCGAAGCCAATCTTCTGTTGCGGCGACAATTTTTGGATCATGCGCGCCAAAGTGGATGTCAGAAAGATGCGCTATACGGGCCACTTGTCCTTTAACCTCCGACTTTGGAATTTGTTCACCCGAAGAGCGGACGCGGGATTAGAACGGCAGATAGCGCGCAAGCGCCGACCACGCGATAGCTTTTTGGCTGACTTTCAATGTGTAGGCGGCACTACTCGAAGGTAGCATTAAAATGTCGGTCGATAATCTGCTGAACGCATTTCCTGCCGACGCCGCCGCTTTTTTACCGTTGAAAGCAATGACCCGCAAACGCGGCAGCGTCGTGACGAAATCCCGCAGATCATTGATCTGAGCGTCGCGAATTTTCTGATCAAGGCTGCCTTGCCGATGAGCCGCTCCGATCACATCCCACAAAGCAATTCCGGCCGACTGTAACGCAATAATACGCTGGGCATATTCCATCGCAACGAGGTCTTGCTGTATGGATCCGCTCAACAGCTTCCAGAACTGGTTTTGCGGGTGGGCGTAATACTGCCTGGCTGAAAGTGAAGCGTCGCCGGGTAAGCTGCCCAGTATCAGAATGCAGGCATCGCTGCGTGCAATCGGCGCCAATCCCGTTTTCAAACTCAATTTACCATCAGCGGCCAGGCGGCCATGACAAATTCGTTAGGTACAATTGCACTGAATTTCCAAAAAATCCACCAAAGCCGCATGACGGGTCAATCTGTCGCGGGCCAGTGATAAAGTTATGTCGGGAAGCCGGTTGTGACAAGGGTCACGTTCTTATCAAAGAAATTAGAGAAAATTACACTTCCAAAAAGTGGTCGGGGAGACAGGATTGCGGCTTCTTTCACAAATTTTTGTAATGAATTGAGAAGCTTAAAGACCGTTTTCGCGGTTACCTGCACCATTACCAGCAGTCGCTTTAGCGCATTTTGTACACGGCTTGTCGTGCTTCCAACTTCTCGGGCAATTTCACCGTGTTCCAGCCCGTCCCGAACATAACAAATGCATCGCAATTTGCAATCTCTTGATAGAAATGCTGTGCCATGCAACTTTGGTGCCGCAACGTCAGCGAAGTTCTGCGTTTATAGTTGCCAAATCCTGAAGCTTGTTCATCGGCTGAATGTAGGTCAGCTATCTGGAAATCGTCACCTAAAGCGGACGTTCTGGATACGACAACTTTTCCGACGTTCGCATGGAAAGCTGAAGCCACTAAAAGCCGACATGACATACAATTCGGATTTCTGTCACGAATCCAGTTCTGTTGCTTAACCTAAATTTCGTTTTTTGATCGTATACTCTGAGCCGAATGTAAATTCGACAGTTTCAGGAAGAAAAAACATGAACGAAAACAGTAAAGCTTTATCAGGCCTTTTAAAAAGTCTACTGATATGTCTTATACTGTTCACATTATTCGGTATTTTTGAAGCAATTGCGCTTACAAAAATAAGGCTCTTGGTTTATTCCAAAAACTTATTGCAAATTTCGTTGCCTCTGACTTTTGTAATTGCTCTTACTGTTTTTTTTGAACGAGGTCGATTCAAAAAAGTTCATAACTCGGTAGATTTAACCACTTCGCCAATGGATGGCTTAGTTGATATTTGGCAACGCCAAGCTGAAGAAAGTGACAATCGACGTAAGGATGCATTCAAAGCACATAGCAACAGATTGGTGCCTCCGATTACCGACGTAGGCAAAGCGGATGTGAATGTAGCGTCAAATTCGGAGTTGGCGATACGGCACATTTTCCCGCCACTGCGACCTCAAGCTAGCCTCAGCTTTTTGGGAGGATCGCCCATCATCCCAGAAGATGGCAGTTTCGATTGGCCGATGGTGCACAACCGTGAAGGCATTCTTGAATGGCTAAACTTCATGGCGCAGATTGATTGTTCCCAAATTCCGGCGGGTCCAGCACGTCATTTGCTGCCGGATAGTGGCTACATCTACTTCTTCGCGCCCATGTCGCTGAACTTTGGCGAAGATGCGCACCATTTTGTTGCTCGATATCTGCCGGGACCAATAAGCAAGAATTGGAGACCATGCCCAATTCCACATTCTTCCAAAATCTATGACAATTCAGAGCAAGGTAATTTGTTGCGCGGGTCGGAAGACAGTTATCCCCGCGTCGAGATCGATCTGGCTTGGCTAGAGGAACCGACCGATGCAGAGGTAGAGACGAGAAAAGACGAAGGACTGCCATATCAGGTCGCAGAGAAAATCCGAGCCGAGCGCAAAGCGTCATTTTTTGGCCCAAAGAAGGATGGCGTGCTTTATGATGGGAGTGATTCAAGTTGGCTGCTTGATGAAGACTTTCCTACAAACAAAGCAATGGCGCGGACACTGCGCGACCGAATGGAGCGTCATTGGCTTGAGCAACAGGAAAGTGCTCGTGGCCAGCTGGATTCGCTCGAAGGAACGTCCGAGAATGACCCCGCGTTTATATCGATGTTAACGCAAAAAGATGCGCTGGCCTTATACAAAGAACAGATACATAAAGCGTTTGATGGACTTGATTGGAACGCAAGCAACGCCCTTCCTGGGCTCTCTAATGATGAAAAAGAGCGTGCGAAAGCATTTCTGAGTGAGCTCCTGAATACTGGTTTGCCCTGGGCCAGCGGAAGTCAGCGCAAAGGCGGTCAAGATAGGCAAATAATTCATAGATGGATGGCCCATGCAGCAATCATTGGCGCGCGAGCCGCGTTAGCAAATGGGCCTGGCCCTGATGTTGCTTCTATTCCACCTCCGATCATCGATGCATTGGCAGCGCGGCACGATGCTAGAGAGCATCGGCTGTTCGGTAATCCCACTATCATACAAGATTTGGACGATATGCCGGAACGCTACATCTTGCTGCTCAAACTCGGCAATGACCGCGAAATGGATTGGCTGGTCGGCGAAATGGGGCCTTTGCAATATTGGATTACGCCAGAGGATTTGGCTGCGCGCCGTTTCGAGAATACGGTGCTAACCATCGAGGCCCACTAGCAAGGTTGCCGTTCATCCGCACGCGTTTCAACGTCCGTTTATGCACCGTAGCCACCGGAAACCGGACAGTCCAGACTCCAAAACATTCCAGCCGTCTGGACATCAATTAAAGACCTTTGTTAGCTGCCGTTGGTTCATAAGCTGAACGCATGCAAGGTTCCTGAATTCCTGGACCAATACGGAATTTACGAACACTACCCCACAAGTTCGCGGATAGGCACCCGTTTTAGTTCCTTAGAGTTCAAGCCCCCTACCCCGCCCCAAATCCAACCCATGACTAAACGCCAGCTCGCGGCCAAGCGAACGCCCGCTGGTAACGTCGATGCCCAATTCGCTCTTGCGGTTAGCAAGGCGCGACTCCAACTGCGGATCGCGCTCTAGGCTCTTCGCCATCCCTGCCATCGAACTTCGCGCGGTCTTGTAAGCACTCATATCGCCGCGAGCATAGCTCTGCTGGCTCGACACTTCGAGCTGCTGCCAGCGCGTTACAAACCGGTTGGCGCGCTTGGGCAGCGTCTCACGCAGCTCCTGCTCATTCTTCATGGCCAGGATGGCTCGGCGCACATTGCCGCCCGCCGCTTCATGAGCAAGGGGTTGATCCTCCAGGTATGCCCGCTCGACATCGCGAGAGTAATTCGCGCCAAACGCGTTCAGTTCGTTGCGGGCAATGTTCAACTCTTTGCCCATCGGTGCATAACGACCGTCCTCAACGAGCTGGTTGATCGTTGTTCCATCTTCTTGCGCACGCAACAGGTCGCTGACCGCACGAGCATGACGTCTGAACGCGGCCTGCGCCCGAACCTGCCGGTCTGGTTCAGGTGCCCGTGCTTCGGGCAACCGCAGACCATCGAACAGGCCCCGCACTTTGTCGGGCACTTTGCGAATGACCTCGGCAACGCGTTCGCGGAACGTGATGCCACGCCGCTCGGCGAACCGCCGCGCCGGATCGGTCGCAGCGTCGCGATCATAGTCCGAAGCCATATCCTTACTGCGCTCTCGCGATAACGTGCGGGCAAGCCTGCCGTCGTCTGCAAAGTCGTCCCGACCATAATGGATCTGCACAGAGTCGCGGTGACGAGATAGCGCAACATAGCTACTGTGCTGGTCCATGCCGGGCGTCGCCAGCACGTGCGTCCGATCAACGGTTACCCCCTGCGACTTGTGGATGGTCGCGGCGTAACCGTGGTCGATATTCGCATAGCTCTTGGTGTCAAACGCGACGCTTCTGCCATCGTCGAGCAGCACCGCCATGCGTTGCGGGTTGACCGATTGCAACGTTCCAAGGCTGCCATTCTTGACCCCAAGCTCGCGCTCGTTGCGCAGGAGCATCACCCGGTCGCCGGTGGCAAAGCTGCGCTCACCGCGCTCTACCTGCATCACAACGTCATTGCCAAGCTCGCCACTAGCACGCAAACGTTCGCGCGCAGCCAGATTGAGCTCACGTACTTCGTCGTTGGTATGGGTAAGCATGATGCGGCTATCGCCCGGCTTTGCGATGCGCTCGCGATCCCAGCTGTCGATAAGTTCGCTACGCGCCGCTTCGCGCGTATCGGCAGCATGCACCATGTCATGCTCGCGAAAAGCTTCAAGTGCTTCAGCAGTCCTGCCGGTCGCCAGATGCCGCGTTGCATCGCGCTGCCAGTCGTCGTGCTGCCGCCTGATCTCGGTAATTTCCACGCTGCCGTGCTGTTCAGCAATCGAACGGAACGCTGCGCCTGCTTCGATGGCCTGCAACTGCTGTGGATCGCCGACCAAAACGACTTTCGCACCTGCGTCGCGGGCATGCGAGAGGACGCGCTCCATCTGGCGCGTCCCGACCATACCCGCTTCGTCGATGACCAGCACATCGCGCGAGGTCAGTAGATCGCGGCCTTGCTCCCAGCCATGTTCCATGCTCGCGATTGTGCGCGATGGGATGGATGATCCTGCCTCAAGATTTTCAGCGGCGATGCCGGACAGCGCAGCACCGCGAACTTCATATCCTGCCGCTTCCCACGCCTCGCGCGCAACGCCAAGCATTGCGGATTTGCCGGTCCCCGCATAGCCCACGACCACGCCAAGGTCGTTTCCAGACGTGGCATGATCGAACGCGGCGCGCTGCTCACCCGAAAGCGTCAGCTCGCGCGCTTCGGCTGATGCAAGAGCGCGCTCTTTCCCGCGCTCGCTGACCCTGTGCAGTTCCCGTTCCGAGAGTGAGGTCAAAGCGCGTTCCAATCGCGCCTCGACCTCGATCATGTCGCGCGACGTGAAGCGTTCGTTTCCGCGCCCGTCATGGCCCAACGCAACAAGATTAGGCGAAGACTGCACTGCGCTCAACGCCAGATCGAACTGCTCCTTGCCGTCGCTGTGCCGATGCACGAACATGGCAATGTCGCGGTGCGTGAACGTGGATTGCTGCTTGGTGATGGAATCCAATGCAATATCCGGGTTGGCGATGACCCGTTCGCCATTCTCGCGTGCGATGGCGTGATGCTCGATCAGCCGGTCTGCATCCGGTCCTATGCGCTGTGCAGCAGCGCCGATCTTGCTCTGCGGCTCCAGACCGATGCCTTGCGCTTCTAATGACCGGTGGTCGACACGCGCGTCTATGTCCAGCTCGGCAAGGCGATCGTTTACATGATCGGCCCAGCGTTCGCGCCATTGGCAAACCAGCTCGCTTTTATTCCAGTCGCGGACCTTTGCGCCAAAGCCGTCTTCGTTCACCTCGCGCATCGTAAGCATCACGTGTGCGTGGGGTTTGGCCAGACCATCTGCGCCGATATCCCAGTGGACATTGAGATCGGCGATCATGCCCTTGTCCACGAACTCATCCTGCACAAAGTCGCGGGCAAGCTCGATGCCCTGTTGCTGGCTCAACTCACGCGGAATGGCGAACTCGACCTCGCGGCTAAGCTGCGCATCCTTGCGGAGTTCGGTTGCTTCGACCTCGTTCCACAGGATCGAACGGTCTCCCAGCCGTTCGGGTGCACCGTCTGGCAACATCACCTCGGAATGCACGACCCCTGCCTTGTTGGTGAAGTCGTGCGAGCGGTCGAGGCGCTGGTCGTGCAGCCGCGAGGCGGAGCGGTAGGCAGCCGAGGCAACCGCGCTCGATCCGACGCTGCGGGAAATGACTTTGGCCGAGAAGTGATAGATCGCCATGACGGCAATCCATCTACATCACTCAAGCAACGTCGGCACGACGTATAAGCGCGCCCTCACATGATAAAATCCTGTTCGGGACCGGTGCATCCCAGCGCGTTCCGGCAACAATGCAGCAATCGCCAAGCGGCTGCATTATAATTTCAACATCACCTCAAGATGGAGACGAACATGCGCAAACCCCGTGATTTTGATGCCGAGCTGAAAGCACTGACCAACAAGGCAGCAATGCTCAAGGCCCGCAAGGTGCAGCAGCTTGGCGAGCTAGTCATTGCGACAAATGCCGACAACGTCGATCCCGAGACACTGGCCGGTGCTTTGCTCGACCTTGCCGAAACCAAAGACTCAGCAAAGCGCGAGAAGTGGCGTGCGCGTGGTGCCGGGTTTTTTCGCGAAGGGTCACGTGGCACGAGCAATCGACATGACGTCAACGCTGCGGGCGATCAGGCAAAACAAGACGGCGGTTCTGCGAGTTGAAGCCGTTAAGTGCCGCACCGATAAACGAGACTGGGTCATGCACCGCCGGGAACGCACACGCCATCTGATCGAGCTGGGTGGCCTCGTACAGAAGGCTGGACTGGTCGAGCTAACCGATGATGACAGGCAAGTGTTGCTCGGCGCGTTCCTTGCTATTGCGGCAAAGCTGCAAGGCGAAGATCGCGAACAGGCGCTGGGGATATGGAAGCGAAAAGGGAAACGAGCGTTCGAGGCAGAGCGCAATTCCGAAGCGAATTCCGGCTTGGCTCTTTAACAGCTACGCGGCTTTTTGGGAACGCCATCGCGCGGCGGATAATGAACACCGGACGGCGCAAGACTCTCCAACCAATTTTGAAGTGCAGCGGCATCGCCTTCCTGCACTCCGCTAACGCGGTGGCCTCTCCCACCCGCTGCAAGATGCATAAGCTGTTCAGAGATCATTTGCGGTTCTTTGCCAAAATACCATGTAGCGCGAGGATTAAAGATCAGAACGGGCGCGCTAGTATCCTTGCTGAATTCCTTAGGGCCGGGATGGTAGTCGGGGCGCAGACGCTCAAATCCGCCGTCCGCAAGCTCCCGATAAATAGCATCCGCCCGTCCACCACGCCGCTTAAAACTATGCCGCTGTTCATATTCACCCACTCCGATGCTCTCGGCGATTTGTCCTGCCCAAACCACAAGGCCACGCGGAGCTGGGCTTGGCCGGAATCCTACCACCCAATCGCCGGGTTTCGCACTGGCACGGATTTGTGGTTTGCACGTTGCCAGCGATACCAGCCCGTTGTCGATGCAGGGCGCCATTCCGCTGTCGTGCTGCAATATGTATCGCAATATTCTGGTCATGATCGGATTATCCGGATTGTCTGGTTCAGCCACTCGATGGCTGACGGAATCTCGCAAATGTCAGCGACAAATTCCTGACCTCTTGCAACGATTTCAAGTCTGTCATCTCCCAACCAGCGCTCGGGCTTGCCGTGAAAGGAAAGGCCGACCTGCTTGAGCCAGTCAGGCACGATCCAATGCCGCAGAGGTCCACTTGCTTGCGTCAAGCGCAACTGATCATGATCCCGGCTCGCCACTTCGCCAGCACCCTTGTAAATGGTGTTGTTGTCGTTCCATTCTCCAAGCGTATGCGGATGTGGGCGCGGCAATGAGCCAAGGTCGCCATCGGCAGGCGAAATCATTTCGTCAATTTGAAGATAACCGAAAATGCGGTGGTGACGTTGACCTGTGCGCTCATCGGTGAACAGACCAAAAAACAGAAAAACGTCACCAATGCCGACGCCTTGGTTTCGCAGGTGCGATTGGGCTGCACCGGACTGACCGAATAGGCATTGGTCACCTATAAACATTGGGTCTTCGTGGCAAAGATGATCCCGCGCAATCTTCCCCCGCGTCACTTGCTCGACGATTTCGCCTAATCCGAGATGGTCGTAAGTAGTAACCGAACGGCGACGAGTGGGAATAGGAAGACTGACCGGCCTCCCGCCGATTATCGGCGAAGCAGTTCCACCAGAACCAGTGTCGAACCCTTTACGACTGAATATTATTCGCACCGTTTCCTCCGCGTCCGTCACCTTACGCCATGTATAACAACAGATACCATCTGGCCAGTTAAGGGAGCCGTATTTCCTAAAGCCGCACCATGATGTTCGTCCAGTTTGATCAATACAAAGTTTGCTAAGTCAGGCTTGCCGTTTTTCACTTTCAATAGGCCTTGGCGTTCGCTGCTTTTCGAACCGACAATGCGATTTCCTGTCCATTGCAATCAAAGTTCATCGCGAGGACCGCGAAGAGGCGGCGACCGATGGCCGCCGCCCGCTGAATCAGCCGCGCTCTTCGTCGGTCGGCTTGCCGTTCGCCTTGGCGAGAATGGCTAAACCATCGGCGAGCAAGTCCACCGTGTAACGGGTCTGACCATCGGCTTCGTAGTTCGACTGCCGCACGCGACCTGTCACGCGGACAAGATCGCCGGTATCGGCCTTCGCGAGGCGGTCGCGGATTTTGCCGAAAAGCGTGACGCGGTTCCAATGAGTGTCGGTCTTCCATTCGTCGCCGTCGCGGCGGTTGTAATTGGCGGCAACCGAAACGTGGGTGACATCCTTGGCCCGGTCGATTTTGCCGATCCGTCCGATGATATGAAATTCGGCGATGTTCTGCATGTGAGTTCTCCTGATTGCGTCAGGCGAAATGTCCTGACGGACATCGAAGGGCCGCGCGCTGCCCGCGCGCAAGCCAAAAGACGGAGGCTCCATTCATGGAAACCGTAGGCGCAAAGCGCCGGTTTTTTGCTTGCGCGCACAAGGGCGGTGCTGAGCGGCCAAACGTCCGTCGATCAAGGACATGCCGTTCGCAGTCAGTCGAGCAAGCCATCGACATCGGCTTTTCCCCATACGACTTTTGCAACTCGACCGGACTGGGCTACCCTAGCATCTCACATCCTGACGCTGATTGACATTGTAGGCATATTTGACTACATCGACTCATGTCTCGCGCCACGCTACGCAATATTTCTTGGATCAAGGCGGCGCGAAAGGACTTCGAGGCGTTTCCGGCGCGCGCAATCGACCGGGCGCTCGATGTACTGACCATCGTGGCAGATGGCGGGACACCGGACGTTGCCAAACCGCTCGCAGGCTTGGGCGCTGGCGTCTGGGAACTTGCGATCAAGGAGCGCGGCGATGCGTATCGCGTCGTTTATGCGCTCCAGTTGGAAGACGATATCTGGGTGGTTCATGCTTTCCAGAAGAAATCGACCAAAGGAATTTCAACGCCGCGTCACGAAATCGACCTCGTGCGCGAGCGTATCAAACGGTTGAAGGAGATGCTCGATGGCTGACGAAAAGGACGATCTCGAACTGGTGCGCGGTTCCGGCAATGTCTTTGCCGATTTCGGCGCGCCCGACGCCAGCCTGCGGCAGTTTCGCGCCGTTCTCGCTGCCGAAATCGTCAAGACGCTGGATACCGAGCGGCTGACGGTGCGCGACGCCGAGGCGCGCACGGGCTTTGCGGCGGCGGACTTCTCCCGCATCCGCCAGGTCAAACTCGACCGCTTCACCATCGACCGGCTGATGCGCATACTTGACCGGCTAAATCAGGATGTGCGGGTCAAAATTTCTGTCGCGCCGCGTAGGCTGCGAACTGGTCGTACGGTTACATCAACTCTGGCTGGGTAAGCTACGATATGGGGCTGGTTAAGTCTTGGATGATCGAGATGGAGGAGCGCGGCTATGCTGAATCCGACGACCATATCTGCAAAGACTGCGTCGATGATGATGCCTTGGCGGATTGGATCACGAGAAACGCTATTGAGCCGGAGTGCAGCTTTTGTGGAGCAGAAGCTGACGGTGCAATTGCGGCAAGTTTTGAAGAGTTCACGGCGGTCATACTGACGGGCCTCGGATTCGATTGGAATGAACCGACCCACGAAGGAATAACGTATATTTCGGCAGAGGGTGGCTGGCAGGCCTCGCTTTCGACGACACATGAAGTGCTCTGGGATGCTGGATTTACCGAAAATGAAGATGTTATCGAAGCACTGGTCGATATGATCGACTGCGAGGCTTGGGTCGAGCGTGAGTTCTATCGCGGGACGGACAGTCAGCGGCTCACTTGGGGATGGGACAGTTTCAAAGCATTTACGAAGAACCACACACGCTTTTTCTTCCTACAAAGCCAAGAAGAAGACAGCTACGGTGAGGTCACCCCTGCCGAAATGCTGGGGTCGATTTCGGAAATGATCTTGTCGAAGTTGGCAGACCAAGGACTGCTCAGGATTATCAACCAAGAAACTGACCTTATTCGCATTCGGGTTGCTGACGAACATAAAAAACTGGCTTCAGAAATCGGGACTCCAAATCCCGAATTCGCTCTCCAATCAAATCGCATGAGTCCGGCGGGCATCCCGATGTTTTACGGTGCGTTTGACTTTCAGACCGCTCATGCTGAGACGTTCGATCCTGAGGCTCACGAAGGTAAATCATTGTCAGTCGGGACGTTCAGGTCGTTGCGCGATCTAACAGTGTTGGATTTGGCTAATCTACCGTCAATCCCGAGCGTGTTTGATCAAGAGCGGCACAGAACCATCCATTCGCTGCGTTTCCTGCACCAATTTGCAAGAGACATTTCGCAGCCTATCGCCCGAGATGGGCATGAGCATATCGATTATGTCCCGACGCAGATCGTAACGGAGTATTTTCGACGGGTCTTTCGTCTCAAAGATGGAAACCCAATCGACGGCATCCTCTATCGCAGCGCAAAAAATGCGGATGGGCAAGCCTTCGTGCTATTTTGTGAAAATCACCAATGCGTCAGCCTAGACGATCAGCCCGTGCGTGACGAAATGGTCCGGCTGATAGCCGTAGCCCACATCTAACGAATCGCTTTCAAAACATCTCCAGCTGGTCGCGCATCGGGTCCCAAAACCCGATATCGAGCGGGCGTTGCGCCCACCTGGACTGCAACGGCTGATTGGCAAGCCAGCCAAGCCGTTCTCCCATGCTGACGGGCGCGACACCCGCCATCATGATCTGGTCAGGGTCGGCTGGTATAATCTGGGGCAAGGATTTGCGCTTGGCCATCGTCTGCACCCGCTCAATATTCGTCGGACAGCATGATGGTCAAAACGCGCCGCGTGATCGCAGGGTTTGCCGCATCGTCACTGCCAAACTGCAAGTCGCGGTCGTAATAATCCAGCTTCCAAAACACCCGTTCGCGCTCGTCCTCACGCAATCGTGGGCGCTCAGTCGTCCACTGGACATCGCCAAGCTGGTAGATGCACCCGAAATCGCGTTCGCCGTGCGGGTCGTTATCCTCGGTAAAGGCGTCGAAGGTCTCGATAAGTTCGCAGACACAAGACTGGTCGGCATCGGGCAGCGACCTGAACCCCACGGTAGCAACGACCGTGCAAGCAACGCCCATCGCTCTCCGCGCATAGTCGTTCAAACGCGCAATCCTCGCCGTGCGTTCGCGCGCATTTGCTAGCGCGGCGCTCACAGCACTTGTCCCTTACGCGTTTCGCAAATGAGGACCAACGCCCCGAAATCCTCACGCTCACCAAGCTGCTCGGCAATCTTGCGAACACAGGCAATTGGCAAGCCATTGTCATTGGCTAACACACGCAAATAGTCGTCGCGGGTCTCAGCACCGCACTCACGATACATCAACTGCAAATCATACATTTCCTGCCTCCTCTTGGACTGAAAGCCGCACCGCCTGCGGCATGCGGCTCTGCCTTCCGGCGAGGATGGGAGGGGGAGGGAAAGCTGAATCGTTACCCTTGGCGCGGGCCAGCGGGCGAAGCCCGCCACACGGGGGTGGCTATTCTGCTTTGGGAACGAGAGGGCAAAGCCCTTGGCGTTCCCACACAATCAAAGGAACGGAGGCGGTTAGCCTCCCCTAGCCGCCACGCGGCAGAACAACGACACCCTTGCACAAAACGATGCCAGCCGAACGCCCTGCGCCCGGACCTGTGGGCCAGCGGGCGTCCGGCCAGGAGAGTGGCAAGAGTGCCAGCGGGTCAGCCAAAAAACGCCGCACCCTCAGGAGTGCGAAGCGCGGGAAAGAGTGCTACCTTAGAAAATCCCGCTCATTTTCAGCGGGCCGTAGGAACGCTATTGCGCCAGCGATCGTCACCGACAGGGCGAGACACCGAAGGCGGCTCGGTGAAGCGAATCCGCGCAGACGTGATCGCGGAATAGAGCGCGGTGCGGGCTTGCCCGCAGGCGTTCAAACAGCTCTAAGCTTTGGAGTTTGGCGTTCTGGCTGAGCAGTGTCGCCTACAAGGCCAAACAATAGGTTCTCTAGCTCTTCATCAGGAAGCAACAATTGCTGTGCGATATGGCTCCGAGATTGCCCATCTTTCCAAAGGTCTGTGAGGATCATCTGCCAAACTGTTGATCTTTCTGGCGGAATCCCATCCGGCTCCGATGTACGGTATTGACGATTGATCTGAATATACTGCCATTCAGTCATTAGGCCTAGTTTATTCAAGCGGTAAGCTAAAGCGACGGCTGCGACACCCCATCGCTTTTTGGCCTGAATAATCTGATCGACACTTGACACATATGGAATGACCGACATCAAGTCGGCTTGCGGCATAAGGAATGCGGAAGCAAAATTGTTTGCTTCAGTTTCGGCTTTCCGGCCTTGCGGACCGCCGTGCCGGTGAAGCACCAGATGTGCGAGTTCATGGGCGGCGTCGAAGCGGCTTCGTTCACTCGATTTATATGTATTTAGAAATATATATGGCTCATTGTTCCGCCAACATGAGAAGGCGTCAACATTCTTGGTATCTTCCGCTAGAGAGAAGACACGAGCACCCTTAGACTCAAGCAGTTTGATCATGTTTCCAATTGGCTTCTCGCCAATTGCCCAATGCTGACGCAACATCCTCGCGGCTGCCACCGGATTACGTTCATGGCCCAGATCAAGGATGTCAGTCTCGGGAAGCGTAAAACGCTCGCTTACCCAGTCCATAACCTCAAACGCCAATGATCCTGCCGCCAAGGCAGCATCTCGCTCACGCGCAGTCATACCGGTAAGGCTTCGAAAGCTGGCGGCACTCGGGTCTATAGGGTCAAAATCGTCCTGCTCAAAAAAAGCGCGCGCATAACCGAGCGCCGAAACAAGCGCCTCAATCGTGCTTTCATCGGGAACTTGCTGTCGGTTCACAATTCTGGAAAGCGTCACAGGCGCAATTCCAGCTCTTTCCGCGAGAATCCTCGCAGTAAACCGGCGACGCTTCCGCGCCAGTTCTAGTCTCTCAATATTGAACATGACTATTGCTTGCGAACGACAACCGGCTCAAAATCAACCGCATCGGAATCATCTCCGGTGCGCAGACGAATGTTCTCCCATTCGCCCTTCTTCACAATGAAAATGCGCTCAATGAAGTCTTTGAAATTTCCGCTACTTACGCCCGACGGAAGCGACAATTCTGCACGAACATCATCGCCGACAACCGACACGCAGAAAAACCACATGCCGGTGTTAATCGGCCCGGTCGCAGCGGAACGAGGTGAAGCAGGCTCGATTTCCTCGGGTTTGAACAGCGAAAGTTGTGCCTCGTCAATGGCGCGTTCAGCGCCTGCACCTTTACCCGAAATCGCCATCGGCGATTGATCCGAAGCAGCCAAATCGACGCTCTGGTAGGTGATGGTAAGGTCACGCTCGGGATGCCGGACAAGTTCGATGTTGTCTTTGCGGCAAAGACTCCAGCCGCGAGTGCGAAAAAGGGCACGAACATTCCTCGTGCCGTGGATATAGGCGAATTGACCAGCAGCAGAAATGGGGTCATTGTCAACAGCGTCGGCCCGCGCGCCGACGACCTCTTTGACGATTTGGATGAGCTGATCGCGCGTCACGCCAAAGGTTTCGCTCAGGCGAGCGTCAACCGTCCACTCTTCATTGTAAATACGCGCCAAACCCATGCGAACACCCCTCGATAATATTTTCGACCTCAAACGTGGTCGAAATTATTATCGCCGTCAAGCAAATTCGTGCAACTGGCGGATTTCATTAATCATGCCGCGTACCGGCCGTCTGCCAGTTTCCGTGCCTGACCAATGGCTGCCAGCGCATCCAGCACCGGGGTAACACCTTTTGCATTCGTACCTTGAATGGCACGGGCGATATCGCGAGGGTGCTGCGGAATTGGCGCTGCGGCGAGGATTGCGGCGACGGCGCTGACTTGTTCCGCCAACGTCTTGGGCCAGGAGATGATGGCTGCGGGTGCGGTAACCGGCGCATCGCCCAAGTCGAGCGTGGCGTTCACTTGCGGTGCCGTTGCACCTGGGGACTGGAAATCGGGGCGAAGCCAGCGGATCACGCCCTTTGCCTCTTCGGCGGCACGGGTCTTGTTCAGTGCAACCAAGCGAGTGAGAATGTCTTCATCGCTCAGGTCAGCGGACCAGCCATAGGCTTCGGCGACGGCGGTATCTATGGCCTCGTGATGCTGGCGGATCAGCGTCACCAATCCGCGATCATGGATGTCGCGCTCTTTGTCGGTCAACGCGCGGCCTGCATTCAATGCTTCAAGCACATTGTAGAGGCCGGTTAGGGTCAGGTCGTCATGCGCGGCCAGCACCTGTTTGCGCAGGGCGTCGAGCGCTTCGGCCTCCGCGCGGATGCGTGCTGCTAGCGGTTCAGTCACGTCTGCCGGGAAGGGGAATTTATCGAAGCAGGTCGTGTGATTGTAAATTAGGTCATTTCCGACCCCCTGACGCCCACCTGTAGCAGCGGCCCACACTAAGTGAAGATGGCTACTTAAAACCCCCAAATCGTAACCGTCAGAGAGCGCAACGACACGCAGTTTTTGATCTGGCAGTATCTCTGCGTCGAGAAACGAGAAAACCCTGAATTTAGCTGTCTCTGTGGTTGCTATAAAACGAGGCAAGCCTGCGAATGCAATTCTCATATCAACTCGGGATTCGCCAAACCTCCACCAAAACTGACGGTGATTTGGTCGTTCTGCGCCGAGTCGATGCGGCCTGACCTCATCCCAGAGAAACTGGTAAGTGGCAGGGTAATTGGCCCTGAGCTTCGGCTCATCCAAAGCTCCAATGTCGATGATGTGGGATGGCTTGATGTTATCAGTTAGGTCGCTTCCGCCGAGATATTTCCGAATGAATGGGGTGCGGGCCAGCTCCTCAAAAAGTACCGCTTGTTCGATTGGATCGACCCGAAAGCCCATACCTACAGGAATAACTCCCATGAACGATAAGCGGCGATTTGAAATCAAATCGGCGGCAACACTGGTGTCGGAACCAACACTTAGGTCAGCGTTAATCAGCCCACGAAAATCAGAAAACTCGATTTGTGCGTTACCATCCGATTGACGTCGTTCTGATACAACCGTCCTCAGCAGCCCAGATTTGGTTCCTACATCACCGACTGTCATGGCAACTCGGACAGCCGCATTTGTTTCTTCGTCACGCCACGGATGGTCTGGTATTGCAAAAGCAAGCGACAGTGGTGGCTTAGCAGACTTATGTGAGTTCACGACCACACGATTTGTGATCTGCTTTATACTATTGGTGGAGACGAGACCGAATCTCCTCACTTTCTCTTTGCGTGAAGCAATCGCCGCTTTCTCCCACCAATACATAACCAAATCGACATTGGCCGGTACAGCGGTGTATGCCGCGCGAACAGCGACAACATATCCATCGCCCAGCCTTTTTCGCATACGTTTGTTGCCAATGAACGGCGGATTACCGACGATGAAATCGGTCTTGGGCCATTTCGCTGCCTTGGGTGCCACGTAATGTTCCACCTCGACGCGCGCATCCTCGTCTGGCACTTTTTTGCCCGTTACGGGATGCAGCTTCATCGTTTCGCCGTCCCAGCGGGTAAGTGGCTTGCCATGCTCGTCCCTCTCCAGCACTTTCTTGTCCCACGTGATCAGCGCATCACGGTTTTCGATGGTCTTCACGTCGCGCAACACCGGCTCGGGCGGAACCTTGCCTTCACCATTCACTCGGAAATGCCATTGCAGATAACCGATCCAAAGCACCAACTGAGCAATCGCCGCAGCGCGCGGGTTTATCTCGATCCCCAGGAAATTCTCGGGCGTGATGGTGTGGCCGCTTAGCTCCGCCACTGTCTGCTTTTCGCCTTCGGGCGCGAGTTCGGCGAGCCGCCCGATAACTTCACCCTCCAGTTCCTTCATCCGGGCAAGCGCGACATAGAGGAAATTGCCGGTGCCACAGGCAGGATCAAGCACTTTGGTCTGCGCGAGCTGTGCGTGGAATTTTTCAATCACGGCGTGGGCTTCTTCGGCCTTACCCGCGTCGATCAACTGACCAGCGGCGGCCTGCACCCCGGCCCAGTCGGCGCGGAGCGGCTCCATGATCGTAGGCATCACCAGTCGCTCGACATAGGCGCGAGGGGTATAATGTGCGCCGAGCTTAGCCCGTTCCTTTCCGTCCAGCGCACGTTCAAGCAGCGTGCCGAAGATTGCGGGCTCGACATGGTTCCACTTGTGGGAAGCCGCCTCGATCAAAAGACTGATTTCATCGGCATTGAGTGCAATCGCGGTGGTATCTTTGAACAGATAGCCATTGAAGCGCAGCACGGTTTCGCCCGCGCCGCCCAGCACACCGGCTAGGCCACCTTTGTCCATCGCCTGCCACAATGACGACAGATTGGGCGCGAAATTCTCCGGGCGCTTCTGCATCCGTGTAAGGAAATCAGTGAAGCTGCCTTCGGGAATAAGCTGCACATCCTCCGCAAACATTGTGAAAAGGCAGCGCATCAGGAAATCGGCGACGCGCGTGGGGTTCTGCTCACGCTTTTCGAGGCGTTTGGAAAGTTCTGCCAAATGCCCGGCGATCTCGCGGGTGACGCGGGCAGCTTCTTTCGAGGGATCGAGACTGAGCGGATCGGTCCAGATGGTCGCAAGGCGGATGCGGACCTCTTCATCGCGCAGGTCGTTGAGCGCGATGCGGAAGCGGGCGGCATCGGGGAATTGGGTATATTGCTTTCCTGTGCCGCTGAAATCGGCATAGACGTCGATGCAATGGCCGACATCGGTGACGAGCAGAAACGGCGGCCAACCGTGGTCAATCGGTAATGCCTTGGCATATCGTTCGGCCTGCCCACGCGCCTCAACCATCGCTTTCGACCAAGCGGGTGTGCCGCGCTTAGCCGTGCCGCGCTTGAAGCGGGTGGCAGCGGTCTGGCCGAAAATATCGAGATCAGCCTCGCCCTGTTCTGCGGCCTTGCGGTCGGCATCGCTGCCTTGTTTTGCCTCTAGAACGAAGCAGTGGCGCTTGTAGGCGTCGATTCGCCCAAAACTTTCGGTGCCATCGGCTTCCGTCTGAAACACGCGGCGTTCGAATACATAATCGTTATACGCGTCGTCGATGCCGCTGCCCTTGGGTGGACCGACGCCGATTAGCGCACACAGGCCAGTAACAAACAGATGAGTATTGGCGAGTTCGGAACCACCTGTCAGCGCCCATTCGGCAATGAAGGATTCGATTTGAGCGTTATCTGACACAGGATGTCTTTAGCCGTCGATGGGCAATACTCGCAATCACCAAACGGCATGTTCATTTCATTCGGATTCCGCACCTTCATCAACTGCAAGCCATATCGCGCAAGGCACGTTTCGCCGCGGTGGAATTAATTTAGCTTGGTCGCACTCATACCGGCTACCGCCACTCGACACTGCGCCAATGCGCGCATCATATGATATTCGACGCCTTGATTGCTGATGCGAAATTTCTCTGCAATTTCGGTATAAGTCATCTGCCTTAGCCGGTGCATCAGGAAGATGCGTCGTGTTCGCTGCGGCATCTCGCGGAGCGATTGCCAATAGGCACGACGCAAATCCGCTGCTTCGATCTGCCACGTTTGTTCGGGTGCAACGGGCGCATCGCGCCCGTCGTCGAGGGGGAACATGACGTTTTGCTCCCGCATCCTTCGTCTCGACCGCTCAACCAGCAAATTTCGGGCCGTCCGAGTGAGATAGGCTGAAGGATTGTCGAGCCTCTCAAACGACCCGCTGCGAAGTACCCTTGTGAAAGCGTCCTGCACAAGATCGGGGGCAGCGTCCCAGCCAACCCTTTTGCCAAAAAAGCGAAGCAGTCGCCGATTTTCGGTACGATAGAATGCATCGAACGATGCGACTTCACAGGGCGCGGTCATGACCGTGGTTCCCGGCGGTCGCCCGGATGCAGCGGCGCATCCCGTGACGCGCGGTAAAGGGTAATACCAGCCTCGATCCGATCGAGGATGAAGGTATCGCGCTCGGCCTTTGAAATTCGGATGTCGGACTTGGAATAGATTTCCAGATTGACCGCGCAGCGGTCGCCAAGCTCACTGCCGACAATGTCGCGGGCGCGCTGCCAGCAGCGTTCATCAGTAAACAGTGGATGATCGACGACGACCCAGAACTCGTAATCGGAAAAGCCTAGGGTCTTTTTGTCTTCGTACCAAGATCTCCGGGCGTAAGGACCGATCAAAATGACCCGCGTTATCCTTCCCGGCTCGGGTGCCTGCACGTGATCGGGTTCGAAAAAGGCCCGCAGTATACGCGTGATCCGTTCGACCTCGCGCTGTTTGCGGCGGATGAGATGGCCAACGCGCGCCATCACGACCTCGCGCGCGTAAACGTCGTTTGAATATGGGGTAGTCATTTATAGCTCGCACAACAGCGGACCGCGCATTCAAGCGCGGATGTGCAAGCGGTGTCCGCTGTGCGCCACTATCGCGGCTTACAGCAACTGCCCGGCCTCAGCGGTCGGACCTACATGATGCTGGCAGGACATTCCTCGGAATGGCCGCCAGTCGTTCCATTCCGCTAGGGGATTATGCCAGAATCGGGGGGTCTGGGCAAGCTGCCCAACGCGCAGCTTCTAATTTTGTGCTGCGGCCTTTTCGAGTTCGGCGATCTTGTCGGTGCAGACCTGATGGACGACGCGGGCCAATTCTTCGACGCGCCCGGCAAGCCAAGTTAACTCGTCCTCACTAATTTTGTAATGCTTCGAGTAGCGCGCTTTCGTATAAGCCTCTTTCAGCTTCTGAAACATCGCACGTTCGCGGTGTGCATCTTCAGGCCAGATGCCATAGATGCGGCGATCGAGCCCCTCGGCCAGCGAGCGCAGGAAAGCGATGTTGTGATTGTACGGTGTGTAGAACGTCAAGGTCAGAAGCAGACCTTGATATAAGCGTTCGGTCGCCTGATGGAGATCGAAAGCCGCAAATTTGTGCTGCTTGTCGGCCAAACTGCTGCGCGAACGTTCGAGAGAATACTCTGCCGCTGGCATGTATTCCTCAAAATATTCCTTTGCAGCCGTCAACGCCTGTGCCGGGGTTTTCGGTTTAGGCGTCGCAAGCTCGCTGTCGTCGACCTCATATAACGCGACGCCGTCCTTCGCGACCTCCATGAAAAAGACCCGGCCATGCGCCAGCCCATCATTCACCTCATGAAGAGAGTGGACGATGAAATTGACCGGCGTGTGCAGGGTCTTCTCTATGGTATAGGCACGGATCAGTCGTTCCTCTGCCTTGGCCCAATAGGCGGCACGGTCGGTCAGTTCCTTCTGGCTGACGATTATGAGAATGTCATAATCGGATTTGTACTGGTTTGCGGACAGGGGTGCATCGACCCAGTCGCCGCGCGCGTGACTGCCAAACAGGATTATCTTGAGGATGCGCGCGCCCTTGCGGGGGCCGGTCGCATTTTCCGTAGCTCGGCGAAACTCATCGAAAATAGCTTCAACAATGCGTTCTAGCTCGCGTTGCTTGCCGATTGGAAGATGATTGAGGTCGTTACGCATCTTCATGAATCTTCGGGAATATTGTCTATTTTGGCAAGCAGAATCGCTGAAAGTGAGATCGGTTTAATGACAGGATTCGATAAGTTTCGGTCAACAGAGAGCTTCGCTGTTACAAGCTAGGTAGCACGTGGTTCACCGACATCGTAAACCCACAATTTGCGATCATAGATGCCGAGACCGGGCCAAGCCGCCCGCCACGTAGCAAGATGCGCAGCCGCAAAGTGCAGATCAAGCGCTGCCTGATCCACCCATAATTCTTTAACGTGGATCAAACCAAAATCGAACACGTCTTGGGCGTAACCGTACTCCATGCAGCCTTCCTCGCAGCGACTAGCAACTGCCATTCGCTCCATGATCGGTCGAGCCGCGTCGATATGGTGGACGGGCAGGCGAAAGGTTCCGACGATCAACAACATCGTTCGAACCTAGAGTGGCAAGCTAGCCATGAAAAGGTCTTTCCGCTTCCGTCAGTTTTCGACAACTTTTCGGACGTTCACATCGTATCGCCATTCGCTCGAAAGCGCGCACCGCACGTGCTTAGCTCTATCGTCAAAAGCGCGGCTAAAATCTTAAGAAATGTCCGATACGTGCGAACCGCCGCAATACAGGACGATAGCAGGAGTTGGACTGGCAAGTATGATCAACAAGAACCTAAAGCGCGTATTCGGCAGACGGCCGACGCCAAACGGTCAGCGGAACACCGCATACGGTGTGCAGGCCCCGCTTGCCGCCTATGGAGCGGATGTCGAACTCGACATGAATCAGGTGGCCGCCTACGCCAGTGCGATGGCCAAGCATCGCGGCTACCCCGAAGAAGCTGCCGCCATGATCGCACGAAGGGTCGTGTTCCTAGAGCGAAGGGATTTGGCTGGCCTTGGCTCCCTGCATCGCGAATGCTTCCTCTTTGGTAATGAACCTTTTGTCAGTCGCTTCAAGATCCACCGGCCGGATGGAACCGAAGGCGGACACTGTCCATTCTACGCCGGTATTAATCTTGAAGCTTCGTTCGAAATGCTGACCACTGTTTCGCCCGAGGATCGCCGATGGGTTCCAGCTCCCAGCAACTCCCTTCTGCTTGTTCCAAAGCTCGCCGAATGGCTGCGCCCCACCGGACGTCGCGCATTGTTCTGGTGGGCAAAAGAAAAGGTGGTGCCCGGCTATATCGTCGTGGAAGGATTCCGCGTCCAGATGTATTCGAAAGTAGGATCGTCGGACGAATTTGCAAGCTTACAACGAGCTGAGCACATTGGCTTCAGTGACTGTCCAGACGATTTCGAACCTGCGCCGCAGCCCCGAAGCGGTTTCCGTGAGAAGATCACGGTTCAACGTCGACATATCGATATGATGGAAGACTATCTGAGAAGCTAACAATGACTATTCGCGAAGAAACCCTCCAAGCCATTGCTAATGATCCTGAAATCGTGCTCTTGCACGGAGCGACGTCTGCTGGAGACCGATCCATACTAGCTGCGCTGCTCGATGCTGACGGCGCTGTAGGCACGACGACAGAAGATAGCCCAAATGCAAGGTTTTGGCATCGCCTAAGCGAATATGGATGGATGGTCGAATTGGAAGCGCTGCTGCCGGAATCTCCATTTCCAATATCGAACTATGGCATCACGGATCGAGGATATCGTGCGATTCCCGTTTTACTTGGCACGTTGGCACCGGCGGAGCATGAAATCTGACTTCCTATTGCGAGAGTTTAGCTGTTCGATCGATATCGCCTGCTTGAAGGTCGGCTTTTCGCTATCTTAAACATAGCGCGGTCATCGGCGGCGTCCAAGGGCATAATACAGAACGCCAAAGGTTACTGCCAGCGATAGGATAACCGACCAAATCGCTTCTGACAGGTTGGGCAGGAAGATCGCACGCAGAATTGCAATTAACAAACTGACGATCACAATGAGGATCACAAGGACAAAAAGACGCTTCGGTTTCATCTTTTGCGCAACCAGTAAACTGCCACTCTATCTCTCCATACTTGAGAAGTGGACAGTTATTGGAACGACGTTAAAATTCTCCAAACTATTTTAAATTGCCTGCGTATGTGAAGATTACGAGCGCCGTTTTTTCGGTGGAAATGCGCAGCGTTCCGGTTACCCTGAACGCTCTCAATGTCCATTTACCACAAGATATTCGCCTAAGCGGTCGGGCAGCGAACGACGACACAGGCGACATTCACAGTATCTTCACAACATTCGTCCACGTGCTGCCAGAAATGGTCGAGCGCAAAGCAGCAAATTGGTTGGTCCCCTCTTTTTCCGTGGCAGCGACGGCGCTCGCGTTGATCCTTTTCGCTACCGGGTATCAGCCGAATTGGATATTTGTCGATTGGAACGGGACAAAAGCCCTGCCGTTTAACGTCACTAAAAAAATGGAAATTGCATCTCTTTGGTATCCGCTGAAGCGTTCATCGATGTCTCTTACCTGTAGTTCGGATGGTCTTCGACTGATGACGAAAGCGCGGTTGCTAGCCCCAGCAGGCGCACGTGCACAGATGAAAGCCCGTCAGCGCCCCTTCGCATATCCGTTACGTGCACAAGTAACGTTTGATTGGGTGCGGTTCAAAGATGGCGTGAAGATCCATTCATTTAAAACAAAGGCCTCGATTGTGGACTTTGGCGAGGCGGACACCATCGTGACCGCGCCATTATCTCGAAGGAACATAGAGATTTTGGTAGGTTGGTTTGAACGGGGGCACCGCAAAATGTCTCCATCGGGTTTGGTGATTCCGGAGTGAATAACCTTGAGGCCCGCGTCGAGGCATCCGACGTGCTGGGATTTGTCGAACACTGTGGTGCCGTGCCCAAGTCTGACAATGTTCCTTAATCAAGCTACCTCCGCTTACCACCCAAATGTAGCTAAAGCCGCAAGTCAGCACACGACACCGTTGCGCACCCTTGCCGCTTCCTGCATTATGCCGTGATGCGCACTATTTTCGCGACCACACTGTTATGCGCTGCTTGCTCATCTTCTCCGCAGATAACTGTCGAGAATCAGGCACGGATGATGGATGAGATTGAACGGCAAGTTCAACTGCCCCCAGGCGCGGATGAATTGCACAATTATGCCCGATACTACACCTTCGATGGCAAAAGGGTAATTGCCACCTTTGTGGCCAGCCGTGGCCTTGATCCGCTCAAGGGCCAGCGCCGCTGGCGCGCCGAACGGCTACCAACGGTAATGGACGGCGGCTGTGCGGTAGTAAATATCATCTACAACCCGCGCGCGCGGAAAATTGAGAAAACTTACTGCAATGGCCTCGCCTAGGGCGGCTTCCCACGCAGCGCCGGTCGTAGGGATCGTTTGCTGAAAGCCGCCATTATTAACCTCGGGGTAAAATTTCAACATCGTTGCAATCGCTCACCTTAAAAAGTGGCATGTTTCTTTGTTGTCTTTCTGGAAGGTCGATCGATATGTCCGCAATCCAATCCCCCGGTTCGCCGATTATTTCATTTTCAGTAAATCCATTTCCCCTCATGCTTGAATACCATTTAACGTATGACGGAGGCTTTACAACGTGACAACAAGAAGGGTGTTTGTTCAGGTACGTCCTGACAAACGCTTCGTCTGATAAAGGTTTTTTGTTCACTTTTGCCAGTTCCAAAAAATGGTTGGTTCCTAACATGCCAATTTCACCACTGTTTTCTCGATTTAAAACATATAAAAGTGCTGCCTCAATTTTCTCAACGTCAGAAAACCTTTTGTTTTGACTAGCGCAATAATCTTCATACAACGGCGTGTTGTCGGCACACGCCGTGAGCAATGCGACGGATATGAGCACACTTATTTTGGGTTTCATATTGTAACACCTTAAAGTTGTCTGTTTCTTGTGCCAAATATCTCTTAACAAAAAACGGTGTGACGTCAGCAACCAGCCTGAGGTTGTCACAGACTGTTTTAGTTGATCGTAAATCGCACGTAAGAGGCGCGAAGCCGGCTTCATTGAAAATTAATAAGCGCTGCAATTGGCTTCGAACATCTGAAAGCAGCCTGTCACCTTCCGAAAACAAAGCTGATGGGGTGGACGCCCCCCGGCGGCATTTATGTGCCATAGTGGAGGTGTTGCAACACCATTGAAGGAGGCGTCCATGTCACAGGTTATCACAATTGGTCTGGATATTGCTAAGAACGTTTTTCACGCACACGGCGTTGATGCGCGCGGTGGAATGGTTTTCAGCCGCAAGCTGACCCGGAGCAAGCTGCTCGACTTTTTTGCGACCCATGCTCGATGCGTGGTGGCACTTGAAGCGTGCGGCGGTGCGCATCACTGGGCGCGCGAACTGCAGTCGATGGGTTACGATGTCCGGCTGATCCCGCCGGCTTACGTCAAGCCGTTCGTCAAGCGTCACAAGAACGATGCGATCGATGCGGAGGCGATCTGCGAGGCAGCACAACGGCCTGGCATGCGCTTTGTTGCAGTGAAGAGCGAGGAGCAGCAGGCAGCGGGACTTGTGTTCCGCACGCGGGACCTGGTGGTGCGACAACGGACCCAACTCATCAATGCGATCCGCGGCCATCTCACAGAGTATGGCTGGGTGGCACCGCGCGGGACGGCGCACATGACGATGCTCGCCGATCTCCTCGACGATGAGGAGATGGCCTCGACCCTGCCGGCGGCGGCGCGACCCATGTTCAAGCTGATGGTCGATCTGCTGGCCGAACTGAACAAGCGAGTCGCCATGCTTGACCGCGAGATTGCGCAGCGTGCGAAGGAGGACGAGGCGGCACGACGGCTGATGACCATCCCCGGCATTGGGCCCATCGCTGCCACTGCTATCCTCGCGCTCGCCCCGCCGATCGGGACGTTTAACAAGGGGCGCGACTTTGCGGCCTGGCTCGGTCTTGCGCCTCGCCAGCACTCGACCGGTGGCAAACAGCGGCTTGGCAGTATCTCGAAGATGGGCGAGCGTACGATCAGACGGCTGCTCATCATCGGTGGTAGCTCGATGGTGCGTCAGGCCTGTCGCTTTGGTGCGCCCTCCGGTTCGTGGCTTGAGCGGATGCTCGCGCGCAAGCCGCGCATGCTCGTCTCGGTGGCGCTCGCCAACAAGATGGCGCGGATGGTCTGGGCGTTACTGACCAAGAAAGAGGATTACAGAGCTCCGGCAGCGGTCACGGTGTAAAGCCAAGACAGCGGCCAGAGGCGTCGGGAACGTAGGCGGACCGAAGGAGGGTATGGCACAACAGTCGGCGAGACGGGGCTGGAAGAACCAGTGAATGGCAGAGCGTTATCCAAGCGCGCAAAGCTGAAATGGATCCGGTCCGCGAACTCCCATACTGGCCCGCAGCTATGGCGCTGCTCATCGAGGCCGGACAGATGACAGCATCCGACTACGTGCCAACATACCCTAATTTATCGCTTGCGTTCGAAGGGGCGTCCACAGATGTCATTCGCATTTGCCAGCTCGAACCATCATTGGGCAGCAAAAATCCGACAAGTTCTTGGTCGCCAAGTCGCTAAAAACTAATCACTAATATCGCATTTTACCCCCGGAGGTGTAATGCCAGTGTATGATTGATATTGAGGAGCGCAGACGCTGGAACGGCAATGGGCACCTGTTACTCGTTGGCCCGGGTGCAGTAGGTAAATCTACGTTTGGAGCATACCTTGCGCCATTGCTACATCGCCGACTCGTCGATCTGGATCAGGAGTTTGGACATCGCTACGGGCAAATCGACGAGTTCATTAGGTTTGAAGGGTATCATCGCTACAAACTGGTAAATTCCGCGCTTGCGGAAGAGATCATCATCTCTTCTCGATGTGAAGTGATCATGGTCACCTCGTCTGGTTTTCTGACCCCGGACAACCCACGACCGGCGCTGGAATCCAATATGAGATTGTTGGCGGAATCATATTCCATATGCCTGCTGCCCTCACGCGATATGGAGCGAGCTGTCACTGTTATTGTAGACCGCCAACTGCGACGTCCCTTCGCACGCGATAAAGCTGGAGAGGAAGAAGCAATCCGAGCCCGCTTCCCAGTCTATGTGACGCTGGGCGATATGGTCGTATTCTCTGAGGCGTCACCGACAGATGTTGCGCAGGCAATAGCCCACCGTTGCTTGCGAATATAAGCTCTACGACCGCTTCCAGTTCACTTAATCTAAGAGTTGTATGTCCGTATCTCGCCCAGGACGAGACACCGTCAGATGCAAACGGCGGAAATGTCCGACTCGGACACTTACCTCGTCCTCTGCCTAATTCTTTAACGCCGTCGAACTCGATAAAGATAGTCCAATGTTTAAGGACATGGCGATCGGCTAAGTTGCTTTCCCGCCATTGATCGCCACACACCACGATCTGTAGTCAATCACATTCTGTTCTACCTGTCCGTTGTCATTCGCCGCCTCTTGCCGCTTTGTATTCGCCTGCGCGCACTTACATCGAAAACGCACTTGCGGAACTAAACGACAGAGCCAATGCTAGGCTCATGGGGAACCAATGACTGTCAACAAATGGAAGCACGTCCCATGTCTAACCTTGAAAGAATCATCCGCCTGAAAACTGTTCTGGATCGCACCGGCCTGTCGCGCTCGACTGTCTACCGAAAGATAGCCGAGGGGACGTTCCCGCCGCAATTGCGGATTAGCAGCAATGGTGCTGGCTGGAGCGAGTCCGAAATCAACAGATGGGTTTCCAATCCCCCAGCCTATCGCCCAGCTTCGATTAATGACTTGCCAGCCTGACGATCAGCGCCCGCCCCTTCCCTTTCGGCCCGCTCCAGAAAATCGGCCCACCACTGCATCATGATGCGTCGGTGGGCCAAATATCGTGCCGAGTTGTATGCGGCGCGAACGCCTCGCGCGACATGCGCAAGCTGCACCTCAATCCAGTCTGGCTCAAACTCACCAGACTCGTTGAGCACCGTGCTAGCGAGGCCCCGGAAGCCGTGGACAGTCGCCTTGCCGCGCAATCCCATTCGATAGAGGATGTCTAGCATTCGGTTCTCGCTGATCACGCTGCTTTTGCTGGTGGCGACAGGGAAAAGGAACTTGCCCAGTCGTTCATTACCAGCGGTGCGAAACACGTTTGCCTCCTCGATCTCTTTGAGGAGCGCTACTGCCTGCCGCGACAACGGAACTAGATGCTCACTGCGCATCTTCATGCGGTCTGGCGTTATGCGCCAAAGCGGCTGTCCGCCGTCAAGCCCCTCGATCTCACTCCATGTCGCGAAGCGGGTTTCCTGCGTCCTGACCATTGTGAGCATGGTCCAGCGCAGCGCCAAGTGGCTCATTAGAGTCCCTTCGTCCTGCGCCAGCTTGGCGAAGAACGCGGGCAGTTCACGCGCATCGACCTTGGCGCGGTGCTTGACGGGTGCGGGTCGCATCATGGCAGGTGCGATGTCGCGACTGGGATCACTACGGCACCGCTGCGTGGCGATTCCATAGCGAAAGACTTCACCGACGTGATTTCTGATTCGGTGCGCCATTTCGACAGAGCCACGCTGCTCAATCTTGCGCAATTCGGTCAGCAGCATCACAGGGTCAATGTCAGCAATCGGAACCGACCCAAGCTCGGGAAAAATATCTTGCTCTAATCGGGTGCGCGTAATCCGCGCGTATCTCTCCGACCAGATGCGCGAGCGGGTATGGAGCCATTCCCGAGCGACAATCTCGAATGCGTCCTGCCCTTTTGCCGCCAGTGCCTTCTTCTCGGCCTTCCGTATACTGCTTGGATCGTGGCCTTCCAGCAAATGGCCCTTCGCCTCATCGCGCCATTTGCGCGCGTCGGCAAGCTTCACGATGGGATATGGTCCGCCAGAAAGCAGCTTCTGCTTGCCAGCGAACCGATAGGACAGACGCCAATGCTTCTTGCCATCTGGATTTACGAGGATGAACAAGCCTCCGCCATCGGCGTGCTTGGTCGGTTTGGGTCCAGCCTTGAGGCTGCGAATGGTGGCGTCGCTCAGCATGTTGGTAACTTACCACATTCGAGCTTGATAACCAAAAATCTTACCAACATTGTGTTGGTAATCCGTGGGATTTGCTGAAATCGCTTGAGACGGTGTGACCGTTGTAACTATCTCAACTCTAACGTTTTTTCGGACAACATGGGACAAAAAGACACAAGTTGAGAAAGATAATGGTCGGGG
>LNFM01003010.1_pt1 | contig 34232 bp, 32 predicted proteins | sample 596031 | NCBI WGS metagenome assembly LNFM01 (sample SAMN04254537, study PRJNA301005) | activated carbon metagenome | isolation source: dual media filters at the Ann Arbor, Michigan drinking water treatment plant | place: USA: Ann Arbor
GCTCGGCGTCAAGGAAGTGACGGACGAGCTGGAAGAGCTTGCCGCCAAGATCAAGGATTACCTCGAAATCCTCGGCTCCCGCGACCGCATCATGGCGATCATCTCGGATGAACTGCGCGAGGTGAAAGCCCTCTTCGCCGTCCCCCGCCGCACCGAGATCATCGACTGGGCCGGCGACATGGAGGACGAAGACCTGATCGAGCGCGAGGACATGGTCGTCACCATCACCTCCGGCGGCTACATCAAGCGCACCCCCCTCGCCGAATTCCGCAGCCAGAACCGCGGCGGCAAAGGCCTCGCCTCGATGCAGACCAAGGACGACGATGTGGTGACGACGCTTTTCGTCGCAAATACCCACACTTGGCTCCTGTTCTTCACAACCGACGGCATGGTCTACAAACTCAAGACCTGGCGCCTGCCCCTCGCCGGCCGCACCGCCAAGGGCAAGGCTCTGGTCAACATCCTGCCGATCCAGACCGGCGTTTCCATCGCCGCGCTGATGCCCGTCGACGTGCCCGAGGAAGACTGGGCCACCCTGCAGATCGTCTTTGCCACTTCCGACGGCGATGTCCGCCAGAACGACCTCTCGGACTTCACCAACGTCATGCGCAACGGCAAGATCGCGATGAAACTGCCCGACGGTGTCTCCCTCGTGAACGCCGCCATCGCCGACGAGAACGACGACATCATGCTGGTGACACAAGGCGGCCGCGCCATCCGCTTCTCGACCACGGAAATCCGCGTGTTCAAATCCCGCGGCTCGACCGGTGTCCGCGGCATCCGCCTTGCCGACGGTGATCACGTCGTCTCGATGTCGATCATCCGTCACTTCGACGCCACCCCCGAGGAGCGCGCGGCCTACCTCAAGCAGCGCCGCCTGATGGCCGGGGTCACCGAAGACGACACCGACGACGAGGAAGAGACCGTCACGGCAGGCCAGCTTTCGCCCGAACTCTACGCCAAGATGTCCGCCGCCGAAGACCTGATCCTCACCATCACCAAGGGTGGCTCCGGCAAGCTGTCATCCTCCCACGACTACCCCGTCCGCGGACGTGGCGGCATGGGCGTCAAGGCGATCTCCCCCGGTCCGCGTGGCGGCCGCATCGTCGCCTGCTTCCCGGTCGAGCTTTCTGACCAGATCATGCTCGCCACCGACAGTGGCCAGTCGATCCGCGTCCCGGTCGACCAGATCTCCTTCCGCTCCCGCTCGGCCGGCGGCGTCCGCGTGTTCAACACCGGCGGCGGGGAAGAGGTCGTCTCTGTCGCCCGCGTCGCCGAACAGGGTGATGACGAGGCTTGAAGACCGTCTCGCCAGCCTTGCTGCGGCTGGCGAGACCATCACCTACGGCGCCCTCGCGCGTGACCTTGGCCTGCGCATGGCCGACCTCACCGCCCAGCTGGAAGTGCTGATGGAACACGACGCCCGCGCCGGAAAACCCTTCCGTGCCGCCCTCTGCGCCGCCCGGCTGTCGCCCGAAAACCTTCCCGCCCCCGGGTTCTTCGCCAAGGCCGCTGCTCTCGGCCACCCTGCGTCCGACCCCGCCGCCTTCGTCGCAGGCCAGCGCGCCGACCTCCGCACAAACGCACACTAAACCTCCGTCCGCGCAACTATCCGGCTGTTTTGCACTGCAGTAGAAGGCCCGCAACCGCCATCGGGGCGGCAGCAAACATCGGAAAACACACCACCATGACCGCAGTCACCACTTACGGCCCGCTCGTCGCCCGCATCCTGATCGGCGTCCTCTTCATCCTCGCCGGCGTCGGCAAACTTGGCAACGTCGAGGGCTTCACCGGCTTCCTCACCTCGGGCGGCCTGCCGGCCTTCCTCGCCTGGCCGTCGATCATCTTCGAGATCGTCCTCGGCGTCGCCCTGATCGTCGGCTACCAGACCCGCATTTTCGCCCTTCTCGGCGCAGGCTTCTGCGTTCTGGCAGCCCTCCTCTATCACTTCGACCTTGCCGACCAGAACCAGGTCAACGCACTTCTGAAGAACTTCGCCATCGCCGGCGGCTTCCTCCTCCTCGCCGCCAATGGTGCCGGACGTTACGCCATCGACAAGGCCTGACGCGAGCGCCTGACGCCTTTCCAAAGGCGCAGAAACCGCCTAAACCGCCGCCATGGATACACTTCACATCATTGGCGGCGGCATGGCCGGGTCCGAAGCGGCCTGGCAAGCGGCCGAGGCAGGCGTTCCCGTGGTCATCCACGAAATGCGCCCGACCGTGGCCACCTTCGCCCACCGCACCGGGCACTTCGCCGAAATGGTCTGCTCCAACTCGTTCCGCTCGGATGACGACGAACAGAACGCCGTCGGCCTGCTGCATTGGGAAATGCGCGCCGCGCGTGGCCTCATCATGGAAATGGCCACCGCGCACCGGCTGCCCGCGGGTGGCGCCCTCGCCGTCGACCGCGATCCGTTTGCCGAAAGCGTCACCGCGCGCCTGAAATCTCATCCACTTATTTCCACGTCATATGAGGAGGTTACCGAACTTCCCTCATCCGGCCACTGGATCATCGCCACCGGCCCGCTCACCTCCACCGCGCTGGCCCACTCGATCCGCGCCGCCACCGGGGCCGAGGCGCTGGCCTTCTTCGACGCCATCGCCCCCATCGTCTATGCCGACAGCATCGACATGCAGACCGCCTGGATGCAGTCACGCTACGACAAGGGCGAAACCGAAGACGAGCAGAAGGCCTACATCAACTGCCCGATGACGAAAGACGAGTACGAGGCGTTCATCGACGCCCTCCTCGCGGCGGAAAAGACCGAGTTTCACGAAGGCGAAACCGCCGGCTACTTCGACGGCTGCCTGCCCATCGAAGTCATGGCCGAACGCGGCCGTGAAACCCTGCGCCACGGCCCGATGAAGCCGGTTGGCCTGACCAACGCGCACAAGCCCACCGAAAAGGCCTATGCCGTGGTGCAGCTGCGCCGCGACAACAAGCTTGGCACGCTTTACAACATCGTCGGCTTTCAGACCAAGATGAAGTATGGCGCGCAAACCTCTGTTCTGAAGATGATTCCGGGCCTGCACGACGCGAGCTTTGCACGCCTTGGCGGCATCCACCGCAACACCTTCATCAACTCGCCGACACTGCTCGACAATCAGATGCGGCTGAAATCGCACCCGCATATCCGCTTCGCCGGCCAGATCACCGGCGTCGAAGGCTATGTGGAATCCGCCGCGATGGGCCTTCTAGCGGGCCGCATGGCCGCCGCCGAGATCAAGGGCGAGACCTTGCCGCCGCCGCCGCCCGAAACCGCCACCGGCGCGCTCATCACCCACATCACCGGCGGGGCCGAGGCCAAGACCTTCCAGCCGATGAACGTCAACTTCGGCCTCTTTCCCCCGATCGATGCCAAGGGGGGCCGCCGCGGCCGCGCCGTGCGCTACAAGGCCTACACCGACCGCGCCAAAGAAGCCTTCACCCAGTGGCTCGGGTAACCCGTTTCGCCCCGTCGCCGACCGGCCCCCTGCATCTGGGCCATGCCTATGCCGCGCTGATCGCCGCCGCGCGCGGCGACAGCTTCCTCCTTCGCATCGAAGACATCGACACCGCCCGCTGCAAGCCAGAGTGGGAAACGGCGATTTACGATGATCTGCAATGGCTTGGACTGCGTTTTGAAACTCCGGTCATGCGTCAGTCGACCCGGCTTCCCGCCTATCAGGCCGCACTCGCGCAGCTGACGGCGATGGGCCTCACCTACCACTGCACCTGCACCCGCGGCGATATTCGCGCCGCCCTGTCCGCCCCGCAGGAAGGCGTCAGCGGCCCCGACGGCCCGATCTACCCCGGCACCTGCCGCCACCTTCACCGCGGCGATGGCGCGGTCCGGCTGAACATGGCAGAGGCGATGCGCGTGGCCGGCCCCCTCCGATTCACCGAAACCGGCCTTCGCCCCGGCGATCACATGTTCGACAGCGCTCAGATGGTGGAACAGGTCGGCGACATCGTCCTCGCCCGTCGCGATATCGGCACCTCCTACCACCTCGCCGTGGTGGTTGACGATGCGGCTCAAGGCATTACCGAGGTGACGCGCGGCGAAGACCTGAGCGATGCCACACCAATCCACGTTCTCCTGCAGCGCCTTCTTCGCCTGCCGACGCCCGCTTACCACCACCACCGCCTGATCCGCGACGATCAGGGCAAGCGCCTTGCCAAACGCGACGATGCCCGCGCTCTGTCGAAATACCGCGCCGAAGGGGCTATTCCCGCCGACATTCGCCGCATGGTGGGGTTATCAAGCGGTTAACGTCCACATCCAAGACATTGATTTCATTGAGACCGTCAAATGTGCCCACCGTGGGCAGGCGTGAGGATCTCGACTTCCTCACCATCCCGAACCGCTGTATAAAAGCAGCTCTTCCGGTTCGTATGGCAGGCCGGCCCCTCCTGCTCCACCAAAACCAGCAGGCAATCCCGGTCGCAATCGACCCGCATCTCGACCAGCTTCTGATGATGCCCCGAAGTCTCGCCCTTCACCCAGAACGCCCCCCGCGACCGCGACCAGTAGGTGACCTTTCCGGTCTCCAGCGTCCGCCTGACCGCCGCCTCGTTCATCCAGGCCACCATCAGGACCATCCCGCCCGACGCCTCCTGCGCCACACAAGGCACCAGGCCCGCGGCATCATACTTCAACGAGGCGGGATCGAAACCCATCGCGGTTCTCCTTGGCGGCAGCCCTCCGGCGGATTACATAAGGCAGGCATGAAGGACAAGCCATGAGCGACAGCGACCTCATCCAGCTCTACTCCGCCCGGATTCTTGATCTCGCGGCGAACATCCCGCACCTTGGCCGCCTCGCCGCCCCGCACGGCACCGCCCGCAAACGATCCCCCCTTTGTGGTTCCACCGTCACCGTCGACGTCACGCTTCAAGACGGCCGCATCACCTCCTTCTCCCAAGACGTCAAGGCCTGCGCCTTGGGTCAGGCCTCGGCCGCAATTGTCGGCGGCGGGGTGATTGGCTGCACCCTTGCCGACCTGACCGCCGCCCGCGATGCCCTGAAGGCGATGCTGAAGGACAACGGCCCGGTCCCGCTTGCCCCGTTCGATAGCTTCGAGGTGCTGCTGCCGGCGCGTGACTACAAGAACCGCCACGCCTCGATCCTGCTTGCCCTCGAAGCCACATGCGATGCCGTCGCCCAGGCCGAGGCGGCAAAATAGAAAAAACCGCCGCTCGTCAATCGACGGCGGCGGCAAGGAGCGGCTCTGAGGAACGGGCATCACCATGAAACCATGGGGGACAGACGCCCGAGTCTTGGGGAACAGACCGCGGGGCAGAAATCAGGCGAGGCCGGGCATCGACAGCACGGCAAAGAGCAGAACGAACAGAGCGACCATACCAACCGTGTCTTCCACCGCGGTTGCACGATCGCCGGCAAGGATTGTCTTGACGATATCAAACATGACGTTCTCCCTCTTGTTGCCTAATTGTTCTCACACGCACGGCACGTTGTAAAGAACTTTTTAAGAACATTGGCGAACATGCAGGCAACTAGCCGACCGATATCAGCCTGACCGAGCGTTCATGATCTAGGAGCCAAAGCAACAGTCGCGCCGCCTTTCCGCGGTTGCCCGATAGCGTAGGGTCGTCCAACAGCAGTTTGCGGGCATCCATCTGTGCGGTGGCCATAAGGGCATACTGCCGTTCAAGATCGGCCACGCGAAACCTTGGCAAACCGGACTGTGCAGTGCCGATCAGATCCCCTGCCCCCCGCATCGCGAGGTCTTCTTCGGCAATCCGGAAACCGTCTTCAGTGTCTCGGATCGTCTTCAGTCGGCGTTCGCCGCTTTCGCCCAGAGGCCCCTGGTACAGCAGAACACAGGTCGAGGCAGCCGACCCACGTCCAACCCGGCCGCGCAACTGGTGCAACTGCGAAAGGCCAAACACCTCGGCTTGCTCGATCACCATGATCGACGCATTCGGAACGTTGACGCCAACTTCGATGACCGTCGTCGCCACCATGACTGCCGTCTTTCCCGCGACGAACCGCGCCATGGCTGCGTCCTTTTCTGCGGGGGGCATCTGGCCATGGACCAATCCTACCACCCCCTCGCCCAATGCCGCGCGAAGGGCCAGGAACCGCGCCTCGGCGCTTGCGTAGTCGACAACCTCGGATTTGTCGACCAAAGGGCAAACCCAATAGGCTTGCCGCCCTTCGGCCACGGCCTGCGCGAGATGCGCCACCACCTCGTCGATCCGCGACGTCGAAACCAGCACCGTGCGGATCGGCTTTCGCCCGGCGGGCTTTTCGTCCAGCACGGATACGTCCATGTCGCCGTGGGTAGCCAATGCCAGAGACCGCGGGATCGGCGTCGCTGTCATCACCAGCACATCCGCCGCCTCGCCCTTTGCGCCAAGCTCCATGCGCTGCGCCACACCGAAGCGATGCTGCTCGTCGACAATGGCCAGCCGCAAGTCATGAAAGTGCACGTCCTTTTGGAAAACCGCATGTGTTCCGACCAGAATCTGGATTTTTCCCGCAGCCAGATCCGACAGTTTCGTTTCCCGGTCCACGCCCTTGTCGCGCCCGGTCAGGAGTTCCATGCGAACACCGGCAGCTGCTGCCAGTGGCTCCAGCCCCTCGTGATGTTGCCGTGCGAGAATCTCGGTGGGGGCCATCATCACCCCCTGCCCGCCCGCCTCGACTGCAATCAGCAGGGAGATGAACGCGACCAGCGTCTTGCCCGATCCAACGTCGCCCTGCAACAGCCGGTTCATGCGCAGCGGCGACGCCATGTCGGACGCTATCTCGTCGAACGCGCGGGTCTGCGCACCTGTCGGCGCGAAAGGCAGGCTTTGCAGCACCTTCTTTTGCAAAACGCCCGTTCCGATTGTTTCCGTCCCCTTGCCACGGCGCAGCGAAGCACGTGCCAGCGACAACGTAAGCTGATGTGCGAAAAGCTCGTCATAGGCCAAGCGCGCCCGTGCCGGATGGGTATGAACCAGGGCCGCGCTGTCTGCTGGGGCATGGACGGCAAGAAGCGCCGCACGCCAGTCCGGCCATGTTTCGCGGCGCTTCAAGTCCGGGTCGATCCATTCCGGCAAGTCAGGTGCTCTCGCCAAGGCCGACCGTGCCGCCTTCGCCAGTATCCGCTGCGTCAATCCGGCAGCAAGCGGGTAGACTGGCTCGAACGATGGCAGTTCGCCCGCCTCTTCGGGACGCAGAACATGGTCGGGATGCACCATCTGCGCCACCCCGTCGAAAAGTTCGACCTTGCCGGACACCAGCCGTCGCTGACCGGTTGGCAAGAGGGTCTGCAGGTAGTCGCCACGCGCGTGAAAGAAGACCAGATGAAACTCAAGCAGGCTGTCGCGTACGGCAACGCGGTAAGGCCCGCCCTTGCGACGGGGCGGGAAATGCGCGCCGACTTCGACTTCGACGGTCAGGGTTACCGGTGGAACCACATCGCGAACCGACGCACGGCGGGTGCGGTCGACGCCTGAGGCGGGCAGCAGGTACAACAGGTCTTTCGGGCGCTCCACCGCCAGGGCAGCGAAGCATTTGGCCGTCTTAGGCCCGACGCCGTCCAGCGTCTCCAGTTCTGCGTAAAGCGGGTAGAGGATTTCCGGACGGCTCATGTGGCGCCGATCAGCGCAAGCCAGGCGTCCTCGTCAATCATCTCGACGCCAAGCCGCTTGGCGTCCTTTGCCTTCGACCCGGCGCCCGGGCCTGCGATGACGAGATCGGTCTTTGCGCTGACCGAGCCTGCCACTTTCGCGCCCAACGCCTCGGCACGCGCCTTGGCTTCTGCCCGGCTCATCTTTTCCAGCGTGCCGGTGAACACCACGGTCTTGCCCGCAACCGGGCTGTCAACCGGAGCGCGGGCTGCAACCGGCTCGACCGTCAGATGGGCGACGAGTTCATCGATCGCCGCCCTCTCGGCAGGATTGTGGAAGGCCTCGACGAGACTGGTTGCCAGCACGATGCCGACCCCGTCGATGGCGTTCAGTTCAGTCCACTCTGCATTCCCCGGCTCGGCTCGGGTGACAGCGGCCTCAAAGCTGGGCCAGTCGGCATAGTGCCGCGCCAGAAGGCCCGAGGCCACCTCGCCCACATGCCTGATGCCCAGCGAGAAGATCAGCCTGTCCAGCCGGATTCGGCGGCGAGCTTCGATCGCGGCGAACAGGTTGGTGACCGACCGCGCGCCGAAGCCATCGCGATTCTTCAGCTTCTGCAACGAGTTCTGCGCGTCTCGGGCCGCCAGCGTGAAAATGTCGGCGGGCGTACGTACCGCGAGCACCGCATCGCTGTAGAACATCTCGATCTGCCTGGCACCCAGCCCTTCGATGTCGAACGCCCCGCGCGAGACGAAATGCTTCAGGCGCTCGACGGCCTGCGCCGGGCAGATGAGCCCGCCCGAACAGCGGCGCACGGCATCGCCTGCCTCGCGTAATGCCGGGCTGCCGCACTGCGGGCAATGATCGGGAAAGACATAAGGCACAGCGCCCTCTGGCCGCCGGGCCAGATCGACGTCGGCAACCTTTGGAATAACGTCACCAGCACGGTACACCTGAACCCAATCGCCGATGCGGATGTCCTTTCCACCTCGGATCGGTGCGCCCTTTGCATCGCGCCCCGCGATGTAGTCTTCGTTGTGCAGCGTCGCGTTCGACACCACCACACCGCCCACCGTCACCGGCGTCAGGCGCGCGACAGGAGACAGCGCTCCAGTCCGGCCGACCTGAATGTCGATCGCCTCAAGGCAAGTCCAGGCAAGTTCAGCCGGAAACTTGTGGGCAATCGCCCAGCGCGGCGTCGTCGACCGGAAGCCAAGCCGAGCCTGCAGGCCAAGGTCGTTAACCTTGTAGACCACGCCATCTATGTCGTAGCCAAGGGTTGCGCGCTGCGCTTCGATCCGGCGGTAGTGCGCCACCATTTCTTCCGGCCCGGCGCACAGGACGGTCAGCGGATTGGTGCGGAAACCGAGGGCCGCGAGACGCGCGATTGCCCCGGCTTGGGTGGTGGATAGCGGTTCGGAAACCGCACCCCAGGCATAGGCAAAAAAACGCAGCGGTCGGCGGGCCGTGATTGTAGGATCAAGCTGACGCAGACTGCCAGCCGCTGCATTCCTGGGGTTGGCGAAAGCCTTGTCACCGCGCGCAAGCTGACGCTCGTTCAGGGCGGCGAAATCGACATGCGCCATGTGCACTTCGCCGCGCACTTCCAAAATGGCTGGTGCGCCGGTCAATTGCGCCGGAATATCGCCAATGGTGCGTGCATTCTCGGTGACGTTCTCACCGGTCTCGCCATCGCCGCGCGTGGCGGCCTGTACCAAGATCCCGTCTACATAACGCAGTGAAAGTGACAGCCCATCGATCTTCGGTTCGGCAGTGTAGTCCAGCCCGGCCGTATGGCCGAGGTATCTGCGCACCCTGTCATCGAAATCCCGGACGTCCGCCTCATCGAAAGCGTTCTCCAACGACAGCATCCTGACGGCATGGACGACCTTGCCAAAGCCCTCGGCCAACCCGCCGCCGACCTGTTCGCTGGGGGAATCGACACGCTTGAGATGCGGAAAACGCGCCTCGATGGCGAGGTTTTGGCGCTTGAGGGCATCATACTCCGCATCTGTCAGGTGGGGTGCGTTCAGCGTGTGATAGGCCCGGTTCGCGGCAGAAATCTGCTCAGCCAACCGGGCAAGTTCTTCGCCCGCCTCGACGTCCGTCAATGCCTCGACCGGCTTTCCCGTCATTTCCGCCCCCGCCTTTGGACTGTGACGTTAGGCGGAGGCTGTCCCGAGGTAAAGGTCAGGCGCTGGCGGCCAGGCGCGGTGTACCCTGTGCCGTCGTGACCGGGTCGCGCAGGACATAACCACGCCCCCAGACGGTTTCGATGTAGTTGGTGCCACCTGTCGCCTCGGCAAGTTTCTTGCGCAGTTTGCAGATGAAGACATCGATGATCTTCAGCTCCGGCTCGTCCATGCCGCCGTAAAGATGGTTCAGGAACATTTCCTTTGTCAGGGTTGTCCCCTTGCGCAAGGACAGAAGCTCCAGCATCTGGTATTCCTTGCCCGTCAGATGCACCGACTTGCCATCGACATCGACGGTCTTGGCGTCCAGATTGACAGCCACCTGACCAGTTCTGATCACGGACTGGCTGTGCCCCTTGGAGCGGCGAATAATCGCGTGTATGCGCGCCACCAGTTCTTCACGGTGGAACGGCTTGGTCATGTAGTCATCCGCACCGAAGCCGAAGCCCTTCAGCTTGTTTTCGGTGTCATCCGAGCCGGTCAGGATCAGGATCGGCGTTTCGACCTTTGCCAGGCGAAGTTGACGCAGAACTTCGTGTCCGCTCATGTCGGGAAGGTTGAGGTCCAGCAGGATGAGATCGTAATCGTAAAGCTTTGCCAGATCGATCCCGTCTTCGCCCATGTCGGTGCAGTAGACGTTCAGGTTGGCATGGGTCAGCATGAGTTCAATGCTGCGTGAGGTCGTCGGGTCATCTTCTACAAGCAGAATGCGCATTATTGGAAACTCCGCTCCGTTGTGTTCATCGTTAATACCTTTGCTGTGCAATGGTTAACCGAGTGTTACTTTGCCAGAGCGTGTGCGTTAAACAATCTAAAGTTGTCTGTATTTTTGAATGGCTGTGACTTTCAGGCCCTGGTCTCCGTGACGCTCCACGGCCGAGCGCCAGAGACCGAATTCCTCCTCCGAAAGCGAGTAGCGCTCCATTGCGTCCTTTTGCGAGATCAAACCGTAGATCACGGCCTTGACGACAATCGCCTTGCGGCTGGCGACCCAGCGCGATGTGTCGGCGGCGGGCAGATCGGCCCGAGTGATGACCGACCCATCCGGCAAGGTGACCTGCCGTGGCCCATCTACGCGTCTGAGATACATGGCTGATCCCTCTGTTGTTTCGGCAGACATTGGCGGATCAGGCTTAATCATTCCTGAAACGAGGGGTTGAGAGTGCACAGCATTTTCATATATTCCCGATCATTCCTGTTTCCCGGACAATCCAGATGCCACGCGACCTGCCGCTCAACTCACTCGGCCTGCCGAAGCCCCCGTCCGAGACGCGGGTGGTTGTTGCCATGTCGGGAGGTGTCGACAGCTCGGTTGTGGCGGCGATGCTGGCGGAGGAAGGCTACGATGTCGTCGGCGTGACGCTGCAGCTTTACGACCATGGCGCGGCCCTGGCCAAGAAGGGCGCGTGTTGCGCGGGGCGCGATATTCACGACGCCCGGCGGGTGGCCGAGACGATGGGGTTTCCGCATTATGTGCTGGATTATGAGAATGTCTTTCGCGAGGCGGTGATCGAGGAGTTCGCCGACGCCTACCTGGCGGGGGCGACGCCGGTGCCGTGCATCCGCTGCAACGAGCGGGTCAAGTTCAAGGATCTCCTGGCCACGGCGCGTGATCTGGAGGCCGACTGCATGGCCACCGGGCACTACATCCAGCGCAAGATGGGGGCGACCGGAGCGGAACTGCATCAGGCTGCGGATGCGGCGCGGGACCAGTCGTATTTCCTGTTCTCGACGACGGCGGAGCAGTTGGACTATCTGCGGTTCCCCCTGGGTCACCTGACCTCGAAGGCCGAGACGCGGGCGTTGGCTGCGAAGTATGGCTTGCCGGTGGCCGACAAGCCGGACAGCCAGGACATCTGTTTCGTGCCGAACGGCGACTATGCGTCGGTGATCGAGAAGCTGCGGCCCGGTGCGGCTGATCCGGGCGAGATCGTCGATCTTTCCGGGCAGGTGCTGGGCACCCATCGGGGGGTCATTCATTACACGATCGGGCAGCGCAAGGGCTTGGGTATCGGTGGGCTGGGCGAGCCGCTTTATGTGGTGCGGCTTGATCCGGTCACCCGGCGGGTGATCGTCGGGCCGAAGGAGGCACTTTCGACCCGGGTGATCCCGGTCAGGGAGATCAACTGGCTGGGGGACGTGCCGTTCGACAGCCGGGCGGAGTGGAACCTTGAGGTCAAGGTCCGCTCGACCCGGGCGCCGAGGGAGGCGATCATCCGGCCCCTGTCGGCCACCGAGGCGGAGGTCGAGCTGATCGTGCCGGAGGACGGGGTGTCGGCCGGGCAGGCTGCGGTCTTTTACGCGCCCGATGGGGGCCGCATCTTCGGGGGTGGCTGGATCTGGCGCGGGCGATGATGTCCACGGTGGGACGTTTTCAGAACCCAATGATTACAGCGGGTTATATTTTCCGTTGACGATCTGTTAACCTCTGGAGGCCCGAGATGCGGTTTTTCCTGATCATCCTTTCGCTGGCTTTGCTGCCTTTCGCGGCAGCCGCTGACGAGCGCGAGGAGCGGGTCGCGGTCGCCAAGGACTATGTTGACATGGCCCTGGCCGATTTCGACATGGACGGGCTGGTCGCTACCATGTGGGCGCCGGTTGTGGCCCAGGTCGAGGCCAGCGGCGTTGCCGTGACCGACGACCAGCGCAAGGCGATCGACACGCTTTACAAGGACACCTACGTCGCGCCAATGGTCACGCTGATGCAGGAGCAGGCCGGCCTCATGGCCGATATGATGACGCTGGCCGAAATCACCGCGCTGCGCGATTTCTACGCGACGCCCGAAGGCAGGTCGGTCATGGCGAAGCTGCCGCAACTGTCGCAGGCCCAGCAACCCGGCCTGATGCAGTTGATCAACGACAAGATGCCAGCGCTGATGCCGCAGGTGCTGGAGATCGTCAACGCCGCGCCCTGAGACGGACGCAGGGGTGAGGAACACCGGACTGCCTTGGCGGCGATCGCTACGGTGAGATCAAGTCGCTGTCGGGCGGCGGTGTTCTGATGCGACGACGTTGAGAACCGAACGGGCCGCACGAAGGCCGGGCGGCTCGCCCCCTTGGCCCAAACGCTGCATCGTCAGGCGCATCGCCTCGATCTGCGAGGAGCCGTCTTCCAGAAGCGACAGCAAGGCCGGAGCGATCAGGTCGGCGCGGCAGCGGTCACCGAGGAATTCGGGCACGACACGGGTTTCCGAGACGAGGTTGACGAGGGTCGCGGTGTCGATGAGCGCCGCCCGGCGCATCAGCCAGTAGGTGATCCGGTTCATGTCATAGGCGATGACCATCGGGCAACTGTTGGCCGCCAGTTCCAGCGAGACTGTGCCAGAGGCCGCCAGCGCCACATCGGCGGCGGCGAAAGCCGCGCGTTTCAGGGCGGGGTCTTCGATGATCTGCGGGGTGACGGGCCAGTCTTTTGACAGATCACGCACCAGAGGGGCGATGTGGCGCACCGTTGGCAGGGCGACGCGGAGGTCCGGATGCACCGCCTTGATCATGGCGAGGGTTTCACCGATCACCGGGGCCAGGCGCGTGACTTCGGTCTTGCGCGACCCCGGCAGGGCAAGGATCAGCGGGCCGTCGCCTTGCATCCGGGCGGCTTCGTCGGGCGTGGCGAGGGGTTCGGCCACGACCGGATGACCGACGAAATCGCAGGTCATGCCGGCGGCGGTCATGTAGGGCGGCTCGAACGGCAAGAGCGCGAGGACGTGGTCGATGACCTTGGCCATTTTCGCCGCGCGGCCCGGACGCCAGGCCCAGACCGAGGGCGCGACGTAGTGGATGGTGCAAAGGTCGGGACGCGCGGGTTTGACGATGGCCGCGACGCGCAGGCAGAAATCGGGGCTGTCGATGGTGATCATCGCGGCGGGGTTGGCGGCAAGCGCCGCTTCGGCCGTTTGCGCGATGCGGCGTTTCAGGGCGAAGTACTTGGGCAGGATTTCAGCGATGCCCATGATCGAAAGCTCTTCCATCGGGAACAGGCTGGTCATGCCTTCGGCCTGCATCAACGGGCCGCCGACGCCTTCGAAGGTGACGCCGGGGTGCAGGGTTTTCAGGCCCTGCATGAGGGCGGCCCCAAGGCGGTCGCCGGAGGGTTCGCCCGCGATGAGAAACAGTTTCAAGGCCGCGACCAGAGGAAAAGGTCGAGCTTGGCGGCAAGTGCTGTCATCTGCGGGGGGTCAAGGCAGATGACGTGGCCCGCCTGCCAGGCGATGCCGGCAAGCCCCGCTTCCGCCGCGAGGCGGAGCGTTTCGGGGCCAAGCGTGGGCAGGTCGACCCGCAGGTCTTGCCCCGGTTTGGCGGCCTTGTAGAACACGCCTTTGCCCTGAGCGGCATCGGGGCGGAGGGTTGGCGGCAGGGTCGCGACGTTGCGGAGCATGGCATCGGTGCCGGGCAGTGCCTCGACCGCGAGGCAGAGGCCCTGCTGCACCACGGCGCCCTGCCCCACATCAACCGCACCGAGGGCGGCGACGATGGTTGCGGCGCGGGTGGCGTCGGCGGTGTCAGTGGCTGTGGCCTGGCCGTGAAGGAAGCCCGCCTGCGGCAACAGGCTTGGCGCAAGGTCACCGACGCCTGCGACGGCAAAGCCCTCGTCTTCGAAAAGCGTGATGACGGCGCGCAGGGTGTGATCATCACCACCACGGAGGGCGGCGATCAGCGGCGGCAGCAACTCGGCAGTGCGGGGGTCGATCAGGGCGGGGTCAAGGCGCGGGCGGCGGATCGCGCCAGCAAACGCGACACGGGTGACGCCGCGGTCCTGCAGGGTGGCAAGGAACGGCGCAAGGCCTTCGAGGCGGAAGCGCAGATCGACGGGGACGCCATCGGGGGTGAACTCGCCAAAGGCGGCGATCAGCGGGCGCTCGGGCATCGCCTGCGCCAGCGCGCGGGGCAGCCCTCCCGCCCCGACGATGAGCGCGGTCGTCACTTGGCCCCCTTGGGGGTGAGAAAGCTGCGGTCCGAGGCCGAAAGGATGAAGTCGGTCATCTCGCGGACATGGGGGCTGTCGGTTTCGTCGGCAAGTTTGCGGGCGCGGTCGAGGAAGGTGCCTTCGCCCTGCGCCAGCATCTGGTAGGCGGCGCGCAGGGAGGTGATGTCGGCACGGTCGACGCCACGGCGCTTGAGGCCGACGAGGTTCAGCCCGTCCAGTTCGCCCCGCGGCGACTGGACAAGGCCGTAGGGGATGACATCGTTGGTGACCATCGTCACCGCGCCGATGATCGCGCCCTGCCCGATGCGAACCCATTGGTGAACGCCGGAGAGGCCGCCGACGATGACGTCGTCGCCAAGCACGCAATGGCCTGCGATGGCGACGTGGTTGACGAGGATCACCCGGTTGCCAAGCTGCGCGTCGTGGCCGACATGCGCACCGGTCATGATCAGGCAGTCGTCGCCAACGCGCGTGACGCCGCCGCCGCCTTCGGTGCCGGTATTGACGGTGGCGCCTTCACGGATGCGCACACGGGCGCCGATGATCAGGCGGGTGCGTTCACCGGCATATTTCAGATCCTGCGGCACTTCGCCGATGGTGGCGAAGGGGAACACCACGCTGTCCGCGCCGATGTCGGTCCAGCCGGTGAGGACCGCGTGGGATTTCACCGTGACGCGGGGGCCGAGGGTTACTTCGGGGCCGACGAGCACGAAGGGGCCGATCTGGCAGCCTTCGCCGATCTGCGCCCCCGGTTCGACGACCGCCGAGGGATGGATGCTGGCGCTGGGATGGATGGTCATGCCTTGGGCACGTCGAACATGGCCATGAAGGTCGCCTCGCAGGCCACTTCGCCCTCGACCTTGGCGTGACCTTCGAACTTCCACACCCGGCCGCCGCCGCGCAGCGCGCGGACGTGAAGTTCCAGCACATCGCCCGGCACGACCTTGCGGCGGAACTTGACGCCGTCAACGCCCATGAAGAACACCTTGGCATTCTTGTCGACGAGACCCATCGACAGGCCGACGAGGATGCCGGAGGTCTGCGCCATCGCCTCGATGATCATCACGCCCGGAAAGATCGGCATTCCGGGAAAATGGCCCTGAAACTGCGGTTCGTTCAGCGTCACGCATTTGATGCCGACGCAGCTTTCGTTCAGCACGATGTCGCGCACCTTGTCGATCAGCAGGAAGGGGTAGCGATGCGGGATGATGCGCTGGATCAGATCCAGATCGGCCGTGGTGGTGGTGGTGGCGCTTGCGTCCATGGTCTTTGCCCTTCCTGTCCCGCCCCGGTGTTCGTCGCTGCCTGTGGGCGTCTTCCGTTGCTAGCAAGTCGCAGGCCGGGTGACAAGTTGGCCCGGGCCTTTGCGCGCGCGGCACCGGTTCAGGGCGCGGTGGGCGGGGCTGGCGCTGGTTCAGGGTCAGTTGGTGCTTCGGCTGGTGGCGGGGGTCCGCCGTCGTTGCCCCCGTCGTTGCCGCCATCGCTGCTGCCGTCGCCGAGCACGCTGTCGACGCGCCGGATCGCCAGGTCGGTCACATCAATGGCCGAAAGCGACAGGATGATCGCCCCCTTGTCGATGATCGCGACGGCGGACTGTTCGGCGAGAAGCTCGCCAAGCACCGGCACGGCCGATTGCAGAAACCTCTGCCGGTCCACATCGCGCGCCCGGCTGATGTCGCGGGATTTGGCATCCTGTTCGGTTCGGATCTGTTCCACCTTGGCATCGAAAGCGGCGGCCAACAGGGCAAAATCTTCGGGCGGGGTGGTGGTGCGTCGCGTCGTCAGGTCACGCTCTTCGGCCTCGAGCTGCTGTTCGATCCGCAGGTTTTCGTCAGCCAGAGCCGCCATCGCCGCTTCTTCGCGGGCGACGGCCGCTTTGCCGAAGGCCGAGTCCACAAAGAACCGGTCCTGATCGAGCGTCAGGATCGGCGAGCCAACGGGCAGGCTGGCCTGCGCCAATGCCGCGAGCGGTGCGACGGTCAGCGCCGCCACAAGGGCGGCAGCGCGCAGACGCCCCCTGCCCGCCCCGCGCAGCATCAGAACTTGGTCGAGATCGTCAGGTCGAAGCTTTGCTCTTCGTCCAGCTCTTCCTTCTTCAGCGCTTGGCTGAAGTTGAAGCGCAAGGGGCCGATCGGCGTTGTCCAGAACACCGACAGACCGATCGACGCGCGCGGCTTGAAGCCGTCGTCCACGGCCGACAGACCGTCCGTGTCGTCAAGGCTCCAGACCGACCCGACATCGAGGAACGCGCCGCCAGTGATGCCGTATTCTTCGGGCAGGCCAAGCGGGAAATCAGCTTCGAAGCGCGCCACGGCAAAGGCATTGCCGCCGAGCGCATCGTCGTCCACGCCGTCACGCGGGCCGATGCCGTTCGGGGCGAAACCACGGATCTTGCCGTTGCCGAAGTAGCGTTCGGTGACCCGCGAGCCATCATCGCCAAGCGACGAGATCAGTCCGCCTTCGAAGATCGTGCGCAGGGTCACTTCTTCGTTCCAGACCCGGGTTTCGGCCAGAGCGAGGGCGGACGTCTGGATGTACTTGGTGTCGCCGCCAAGGCCGGCAAAATCCTGACCGAAGCGCAGAAGCACGCCGCCGTTCGGGTTTAGGCCGGTGATGCGGGTATCGTATTCGTAGGTATAGCCGAGCGATCCGGTCAAGAGCGCGCCGCGATCCGCCTCGCGCACAAGGATCGGCGAGGTGCCGGTGTAGTTGGACATCCTGTCTTCGGAAAAGCGCAGGCGCAGATCGAGCCGCGACTGTTCGCCGACCGGGAAGCCGATGCCGGTGGTCAGGCCGATGTTGCGCGTGTTGTAAAGCGCGTTGTCGCTTTCGGAGGTTCGATAGTAGCCGCCGACCGAGAAGCTGAGATCACGGCCAAGGAAGGCGGGTTCGGTAAAGCTGAAGGCCGAGTTCTGGCTGTCGGTCCCCGTGTTCAACGACAGCGAGAGGCGCTGGCCTCGGCCAAGGAAGTTGGTTTCGGCAAACCCGATGTTGAAACCGGCACCATCGGCAACGGAATAGGACAAACCGAAGCTGAGCGAACCCGTCGGTTGTTCCTCGACATCGACATTCACCACGACCTGATCGGCGGCGCTGCCCGGTTCGGCGTTGACCTGCGCATCAGAAAAGAAGCCGAGCGCACGGATACGTTCGGCCGACTGGCGGATTTCGCGCGGATTGAAGGGGTCGCCCTCCACCGTGCGGAACTGGCGGCGGATCACCTGATCAAGAGTGGTGGCGTTGCCTTCGATGTCGATACGCTCGACAAAGATGCGCTGGCCGCGGACGATGGCGAATTCGACATCAAGCATCTGGCCGCGTTCGTTGCGGGTGACGCGCGGCTCGATACGGATGAAGTTGAGCCCCTTGCGAAGCGCGAGGTTTTCCATCCGGGTGATGTTGTTTTCGATCAGCGCCGGAGAATAGGTCTGCCCGGAGCGGATCTTCTGCACCGCTTCGAATTCGGCGGCGTCGACACCTTCGACCTCGGATACGGTGGAGGTGGCGCCAACCTTGAACGGCAGGCCTTCGCGGACAGAGAAGGTGACGAAGGTGGCATCGCGTTCGCGCGACACTTCGGCGGTGGCGTCGAGGATCTGGAAGTCTACATAGCCGCGCGACTGGTAGAAATCGTTGAGAAGCTGCTTGTCGAGTTCAAGCCTCTCGGCAACGAAGGTGTCGCGCTGGATGAAGGTGCGCAGAAGGCCGGCCTGCTTGGTTTCCAGCGCCTGGCGCAGGCGGCGGTCGGAAAAGGCGCGGTTGCCCGAGAAGCTGAGGCGTTCCACCTCGACCACACGGCCCTCGGTGACTTCGAACACCAGATCGACACGGTTGTCGGAGCGGCGGATGATCTTTGGCGTGACGGTGGCGGCAATGCGGCCCGACACGCGGTAAGCCTCGGCAATGGCGGCGGCGTCAGCTTCGGCGAGGCTGGGCGAATACACCCGGCGGGACTGTGACTGCACCAGTTCCGACAGGTTTTCATCCTTCAGGCGCTTGTTGCCTTCGAAGTTGATGACGTTGACGATCGGGTATTCCTGAACCCGGATCAGGAGGGTGGAACCTTGCGGCACCAGTTCGACCGTCTCGAAGAGGCCGGAGTTGGCGATCCGCTGGTAGGCGTCGTTCAAGGCGGCGGCAGAAACCTCTTCGCCGCGCCTGATTCCAGCGTAGTTTATGATGGTGGCGCCATCGACGCGGGTGTTGCCTTCGACGACCACGTTCGAAAAGCTGAAGGACTGCGCGAAGGCAGGTTGCAGGAACGGTGTGGAAACTGTTGCGCTGCCGAGGAAAACCGCAGTTGCCAGCAGGCGCACCCGGTTGCCGGCCCGGTTTGCGCGTCCGCCGGCCGTGCCAAAGGTGTTCTGCATGATCCGTCCCCGTACTGCCACAATCGTTACCGTTGACTAGCTGGAAAGCGGAGCCTTGTCAAAAGCCTGCGGTCATTGTGGATAACTTTCCCACATGTTGTGTCGGCAGGCGGAAAACCGCCGGTCGGCACGCCGCCGCAGAGTGAGGTCAGACGCAGAAGATATCGTTGGTAAGGGCAAAGACCATCAGCGACAGGATGATCACCAGACCGACCGACATCATCACCCGAAGCGCGCGTTCGGAGGGCGGCCGACGGGTCACCGCCTCGTAGGCGTGGAACACCAGATGCCCGCCGTCCAGCACCGGAATCGGGAAGAGGTTCAGGATCCCGACGCCCAGCGACAGCACCGCCAGCATCCCGATGAAGCTTTCCATCCCGTTGCGCGCGGCGTCGCCCATGGTTTCGGCCATGCCGATCGGCCCGGCGAGGTTGCAGGTGCTGATCTGGCCGGTGATTAGATGCGCAAGGCCGGAGAACGTGGTCGTGACCATGCGCCACATCTCGGATGCGGTGAGGGTCAAGAGTTCGACGGGGCCGACGGAGCGGCTGGCCGGTTCGAACACGAGGCCGCTGGCAAGGCCGATCTGATAGCGTTCGATCAGGTTGCCGTCTGCATCCTCGGTCACCCGGATGCGGGGGGTCAGGGTCAGATCGAAGGTCCGGCCATCACGCCAGACGGTCAGCGGCACGGGTTCGCCCTTGCTGGCGTTGACGATCTCGGGAAGCTGGGAGAACACCGTCACGTCCTGCCCCGCGGCCTTGACGATGACGTCGCCCTCCTGCAGCCCGGCGTCCATCGCCGCCGAGCGGATCAGCACCATCGAGACCAGTGGCGGATAGGGGTGCGGCCCCTGCAGGGTGATCTCGTCGGTGCCGCGACGCACGGTATAGTCGATCACCGGGTCGGGCGGGAGCGCACCGCCAGCTTCGCCGAACGCCTCAAGGTCGGGGGTCGGGATGCCGTTCATCGCGACGATCACGTCGCCTTCCTGCAAGGTCGCGCCCTCGAACGGGGTGGCCATCAGTTTGCCCACTGTCGGTTGCTGCTGCGGCAGGCCGGTCCACAACAAGAGGCCCGCAAGCACGACGAACGTCAGAATGAAGTTGAAGATCGGCCCCGCCGCCACGGTGGAGGCCCGCGCCCAGAGCGGCGCGCCAGCCATCGTATGGCGCCGTTCGCTGGGCGCGAGGCCCGAGACATCGGCATGGCGCACCGACGAGGCATCGGCATCACCGAGGAACTTGACATAGCCGCCGAACGGCAGCGCCGCGACCTGCCAGCGGGTGCCGCGCTTGTCGACGCGGCTCCACAGGACCGGACCGAAACCGAGGGAGAACACCTCGGCATGGATGCCCGACCACCGACCGACGATGTAATGGCCGTATTCATGCACGAAGATGATGATCGACAGGGCAATGATGAAGAAGAACACCGTCCAGACGGTACCGCCGACACTTGCAAAGATATCCATGGACTAGCGGTTCCTTCCAATGCGGTGCGCGGTTTCGCCGGCGCGTATCCTTGCCAGATGGTCCGTCCGGACGACATCCTCAAGTGTGGGCAGTGCATTTCCAAGCGCGAGCTGGCCGGAAAGGTCGTCAAGCGTGCCTTCGACAACGCCCGCCATGTCCATAAAGCCGATCGACCCCGCCAGAAAGTGATCGAGCGCGATTTCCTTGGCGGCGTTGAAGGCGGCGCCCGACAGGCCACGCACCGCCATCACGTCGCGGCAAAGGCGCAGCGCGGGGTAGCGGGCAAGGTCGGGCGCGCGAAAGGTCAGCGTGGCGACCTGAGCGAGATCAAGCCGCGCCACGGGCAGCTCGGCCCGGACCGGCCAATTCAGCGCATAGCCGATGGAATGGCGCATGTCGGGCGCGCCCATATGGGCCATGATCGCACCGTCGCGGAACCCGACCATCGAATGGATCAGCGATTCCGGGTGCAGGATGACCTCGATCTGGTCGGGTTCGACGCCGAAGAATTCACGGGTCTCGATGACTTCGAGCGCCTTGTTGAACATCGAGGCGCTGTCGATGGTGATGCGCTGGCCCATAGCCCAGTTCGGATGCGCCATCGCCTCTTTCACCGTGGCCGCAGCCAGCGCTTCCATCGGCCAGTCGCGGAGCGCGCCGCCGGACGCGGTCAGGATGATGCGTTCGACGGACGCGATGTCTTCGGCGTTCAGCGCCTGGAAAATGGCGGAGTGTTCGCTGTCGACCGGCAGGATGCGTGCGCCGTGGTCGGTGGCGGTGGCCATCAGGAGCGGACCCGCGGTAACGAGGCTTTCCTTGTTGGCAAGCGCAAGCGTGCTGCCGTGGCGCAACGCGCGCAGGCCGGGAACGAGGCCCGCGGCACCGACGATAGCGCTCATCACCCAGTCGGCGGGGCGATCGGCGGCGTCTGCTATGGCCCCTGCCCCGGCTGCGGCCTCGACCCCGCTGCCGGCAAGGGCTTCGCGCAGGGCGGACAGGTCGGCCTCGTCGGCGCAAACGGCGATTTCGGCGTGGAGTGCGCGGGCCATTTCGGCAAGGCGGGTGATGTTGCGCCCGGCCGTCAGCGCGACGGTGCGGTAAGCGGCTGGCCCGCCCGCCCGCAGCAGAAGGTCTACGGTCTGTTCACCGATGGAGCCGGTGGCCCCGAAAATCGAGACGCTCCGCATCAGGGAACCGGGGCTGGCAATGGCAGCGGCAGGAAGAGGCCAAGCACCATCAGCGCCGCAATGGCCACGATGAGCGCGTCGAACCGGTCAAGGACGCCGCCGTGGCCGGGGATCAGGGTCGAGGCATCCTTGACGCCGCAGCGCCGCTTGATCCAGCTTTCCCAGATGTCGCCCATCTGCCCGGCAAAGCCGATGGCAACGGACAATGGAATCAGCGCCAGCGTGCCGTAGCCTGCGGCCCAGAAGCCCAGACCGACAAGCGCCGCGCCGATCCAGCCCGCAACCGTGCCGGACCACGTCTTCTTCGGGCTGACACTGGGCCAGAACTTCGGCCCGCCCATCACGCGGCCGACGAAGTAGCCAAGCACGTCGGAAGCCACCACGATCAGGACGAGCCAGATGATGACAGGCGTGCCGGCGGTCATGCGCAGGTCGATAAGGCCGTAGCTCGCCACCATGATGGCGACGGAATAAAGGCTGGACAGCTGGCGGTCGCGCCGGTCGGTCAGGGCGATCGCAAGGGCCGGCACCAGAAGGAACGCTGTGGTGAAGCGGTCGGGAAACAGGAGCGCGATAGCGAGGCTGACCGCAGCGAGCGCGGCCAGGCCCAGCGGCGTGTTCTCGCGGTCGGGGGCAGTCATCTTTGCCAGTTCCCAGACCATCGCGCCGGTCAGCAGGATGACGAGGACGGCAAAGGAAGGCCCACCGAGCCAAATCTCGGCGCCGCCGACCGCAACAAGGACGACGGCAGAAAGGACGCGCTTGCGCAGATCGGCCCAGCGCCCGACCGGGCGGCCGGGCGGAATGGTGGTAACCTCGGGATCGGCGGCCGCGGCTTCGGCTGCGGCTTCGGCGGCAAGGTCGGCGTCCGGTCGCGGCGCGTCGGGGTCGCCTGCTGCCGTCATGCGATGACGGCGCCGAAACGGCGTTCGCGGTTGGAATAACGGTTGATCATCGCGCCAAGCTCGTCTGCGCTGAAATCAGGCCAGAGTGTCTCGGTGAATTCGTATTCGGCATAGGCCGCCTGCCAGGGCAGGAAGTTCGAGGTCCGCGTCTCGCCGCTGGTGCGCACGACAAGGTCGGGGTCGGGCAGCCCGCCGGTGTCGAGCCGGGCGGCAAGGGCGGCTTCGGTCAGGTCGGCGGGGCTGAGAAGACCGTTCGCGACCTCCTCGGCGATGCGCCGCGTGGCGCGCAGGATCTCGTCGCGACCACCGTAGTTGATCGCGACGGTCAGGTTCAGCTTGTCGTTGCCGGCGGTGCGGGCCTCGATGCCCGCCATCAGGCGCTGCAGCTTGGGGTCAAGCCGGCCGCGTTCGCCGATGAAGCGCATCCGCACGCCTTCGGTGGCCAGACGGTCCGCCTCGCGTTCGATGTAGCGCGCGAAGATCGCCATCAGGCCAAGCACTTCCTCGGTCGAGCGCTTCCAGTTTTCGGTGGAGAAGGCGTAAAGCGTCAGCCAGCGAATGCCGAGGCCCGGCGCGACGCGCACGATCTGGCGCACCCTTTCGGCGCCCTTTCGATGCCCGACGAGGCGCGGCAGGCCGCGGTTGGTGGCCCAGCGGCCATTGCCATCCATGATGATCGCTACGTGATCCGCAGGGCGGAAAACGGTTTCAGAACGCAGGTCTTTGGACAAGAAGCCTCCCCCCCCCGGATTGAGGTTCGGGTCTAGCGAGGAATTGGGTCCAGATTATGGACATTTTCCGGCTCAAACCTGCATTATTTCCTGTTGCTTCGCTTCCAGCGCCCGGTCCACGGCGGCGATGGCCTTGTCGGTCAGCTCCTGCACTTCTTCCGACCACATCTTCTGATCATCCTCGCCCATGCCGTTGGCCTTGGCCTTCTTGATCTGGTCCATCCCGTCGCGGCGGATGTTGCGGACGGCGACCTTGGCGTTTTCGGCATAGCCCGCCGCCACCTTGGTCAACTGTTTGCGACGCTCTTCGTTCAATTCCGGGATCGGCAGACGAATCAGCGGCCCGTCGGTGACCGGATTGATGCCGATGCCAGACTCGCGGATCGCCTTTTCGACCTTGGCGATCATGCCCTTGTCCCAGACGTTGATCACCACCATCCGCGGTTCCGGCACGTTGACGGTGCCAAGCTGGGTGATCGGGGTCATCTGGCCGTAAGCCTCGACCTGGATCGCGTCGACGATGGAAGCCGAAGCGCGGCCGGTGCGCAGGCTGGCGAATTCATGCTTGAGCGCGTTCATCGCGCCGTCCATGCGGCGCTGGAGCGCGTCGGTGTCGATCTCGATATCGTCTGCCATGGGTCGTCTTCCGGTCTCTTGCGTAGGGTCTGCGCCCTTCATAGCGGGGCATTGCCGGAATTCAAAGGGCGTCCGGAGGAGGAAAACATGACGAACCACCACAAGTCGGCGGTGAGCGCGGCAAGCTGCGGCTGAACTACCCCTGCACGCGGGTATAAGTCCCCCGCCCCGCGAGGATGCCCCGGAAGCCGCCGGGTTCGTCGAGCGAGAAGACGATGATCGGCAGCGAATTGTCGCGGGCGAGCGCGATGGCCGTCGCGTCCATCACGCCGAGGTGCTTTTCCAGCACCTCGTCATAGGTCACGTTGTCATAGCGCTTGGCGTCGGCGTGTTTCTTCGGGTCCTTGTCGTAAACGCCGTCGACCTTGGTGCCTTTGAAGATCGCCTGACATGCCATTTCGCTGGCCCGCAGCGTGGCCGCAGTGTCGGTGGTGAAGTACGGGTTTCCGGTTCCGGCGGCGAAGATGCAGACGCGCTTTTTCTCAAGGTGACGCACAGCGCGGCGGCGGATGTAGGGCTCGCACACCTGATCCATCGGAATGGCGCTGATCACGCGGGTGAAAACTCCGATCTGTTCCAGCGCGGACTGCATGGCCAGCGCGTTCATCACCGTGGCGAGCATTCCCATGTAGTCGGCAGTGGTGCGTTCCATGCCCTGTGCCGAGCCTGCAAGGCCACGGAAGATGTTGCCGCCGCCGATCACCATGCAGATCTCGACGCCAAGGTCGCGGACCGATTTGATTTCCTGCGCGATGCGGGCAACGGTTGGCGGGTGCAGGCCGTAGCCCTGGTCGCCCATCAGCGCCTCGCCTGATATCTTCAGCATCACGCGGCTGTAGGTGACCCCCGGATCTGCGGCTGGTTCGGACATGGGATCCCCCGTATATCGTTTTGGATTTGGCGTTGGCCGCAAAATGTCGCAAAACGCGGGGAGGTTCAACCGGTGACTGCCACGGTCGGGCCAAGTGGAGCGGCGGCCAGCCCCCGCACCCCCGGAGTATTTGAGGAAAAGAGCAAGGTGGGTTCGGGTTTCGGCAATCTGGCAGGAATTTCGCGCGAAGCCCCGGTGCTGATCGCCGGGCCGACCGCAGCCGGAAAGTCGGCGCTGGCGATGGAGATCGCGGCGCGCGACGGGCGGCTGATCGTCAATGCCGATGCCTTGCAGGTGTTTGCGCCCTGGCGGGTGCTGACGGCGCGGCCGTCGGTGGCGGATGAGGCCGCCCTGCCCCATGCGCTGTACGGGCATGTGGCGGCGGACGCAGACTATTCGGTCGGTCACTGGTTGCGCGAGGTGGCACCGCTGCTGGCGCGACCGGTAGTGATCGTGGGCGGCACCGGGCTGAACTTTCGTGCGCTGACCGAGGGTCTGGCCGATATTCCGCCAGTGCCCGCCGAGGTGCGTGCGGCAGGCGACCGCTTGCGCGCGGCGGAAGGCATCGCGGCGCTGCTGGCGGGGCTGGACCCCGCCACCGCGGCCGCGATCGACCGGCAGAACGGGGCGCGGGTGCAGCGCGCCTGGGAAGTGCAGCAGGCCACCGGGCGCGGGCTTCTGGAGTGGCAGCAGGCAACCGGAGCGCCTCTCTTGCCGCTGGCCGGGGCCGAGCCGATCGTGCTGGACGCCGACGTTGGCTGGCTGAACGACCGGATCGCGCGGCGATTCCGCCAGATGGTGGCGGAGGGCGCGCTGGAAGAAGTGCGTGCGGCGAGACCAACCTGGACCCCCGCGCGCCCCTATGCCCGCGCCATCGGGGCGCCAGAACTGCTGGCGCATCTGGAGCGACGGATCACGCTGGACGCCGCAATCGAGGCCGCCACCATTGCCAGCCGGCAATATGCCAAGCGCCAGCGCACCTGGTTTCGCGCCCGGATGGCGGGGTGGCGGCGGCTGGCGGCGCCATGAGGCCGGCGGGCCTACACCGGCTTGTCCACAGTTTTATGCACAGGTTTCATCGAGTCAGACGTTAACAATGCGTCGCAACCTGAGGTTTCCGCTTGGTATCCCGGCTCTGCGGCGCTTAAGTTGAGCGCAGATTCCGACCGGCCCGACGGACACCCGATTCTCATGCAGCGACCTGCACCGACCTCATCTTTGCGACTGGTCGCGATTCCGCGATTGTCTGCTGGTGGGCGCTGGCGGGTCGAGGCGATGCGGTCGATCTCGGAACCGTGCCTGCTGTGGTTCACCAAGGGCCAGGGGCGGATCACCATTTCCGGCGTGACGCGGGGCTATACGGCGCACAACGCCGTGTTCATCCCGCCCGGCGTGATGCATGGCTTTGAAGCCGGGCCGCAGGTTTTTGGCACCGCCGTGTTCTTTGGGCGCGACTGCGATGTGACGCTGCCGAAGGTGCCCTTGCATCTGCGGGTTCGCGAGGTGCATGCCCAGCAAGAGGCGAACATCCTGCTGGATGCGATCCAGCGCGAGATGGACAGCGACGTGCCGGCACATGACCGGGCGACGCGGCATTACCTCGGGCTTCTGGGGGTGTGGCTGGAACGGCAGGCGAAGAAGACCGACGCCGACGCGCCGCGCACCGATGCGACGCGTCGGCTGGTCGCGCGCTATTCGGCCCTGCTGGAGCGCAACTTCCGGTCCGGCATGGGGGTGGCGGAATTCGCCGCTGCTCTGGGCGTGACGCCGACGCACCTGACCCGGTGCTGCAACATCGCCTGCGGGCGGTCGGCTCTGGCCTTGCTGCAAGACCGGCGCATCTTCGAGGCGCGCAAGCTTCTGGCCGAAACCCGGCTGCCGGTCGGCCGGATCGCGGAAAACCTGGGCTTCAATTCGCCCGCGTATTTCACCCGCGCCTTCCAGCACCTGACCGGAAAATCGCCAACGGAATTCCGGCGCGCTTCCTGACCGGATAGTGAAGGTCCGGCGCGCGCCAGACCTTGGTCCGGCCTTTGCAACCGCTTGCACGAATGCGACATCAGCGCGTCGTATTTATGCCCCCGATGTCGCAAATGAACGCAAGTGTGACGAAAGCAAGCGTTGACGCGCCGCCGAAAAAAATGCGCAATAGACGTATGGGTGCGCAGGGGGCGCCCCGGAGTGTCGCTTGATGCCCGGTGTGGGTTCTGTTGCCATAATCAAGAAACGAATAAGACCTGTCAGGGAGATGACAATGACGAAAGAGATGAACGCAGCCGGACTGCATCCGGCTGCAACCATGTATGCCGAAGAACTGAAGGCCGGCAAATTGAGCCGCCGCGAATTCCTTACCCGCACGACCGCACTGGGTGTTTCGGCCGCCGCAGCCTATGGGCTGATGGGGATGGACGCACCGGCGCAGGCTCAGGAAGCCAAGGTCGGCGGCATCATCCGCTGCGGTATGGAAGTGAAGGGCACCAAGGACCCGCGTCTGGCAGACTGGCCGCAGATTTCCAACATCTACCGTGGCTGGCTGGAATACCTGATCCAGTACAACGCCGACGGCACCTTCGAAGGCCGCCTGCTGGAAAGCTGGGAAGCCAATGCCGACGCGACCCAGTACACGCTGAAAGTGCGCCCGGGCGTGACCTGGAACAACGGCGATGCCTTCACCGCCGATGACGTGGTGCGCAACTTCGCGCGCTGGACCGACGGCAACGTCGAAGGCAACGCGATGGCCAGCCGCTTCCCCGGCCTGGTGGACGAGGCGACCAAGACGATCCGCGAAGGCGCCGTGGTCAAGATTGACGACGCGACGGTGCAGCTGAACCTTTCGGCGTCCGACGTGGCAATCGTTCCGAACCTGGCCGACTATCCGGCAGCCGTGGTGCATTCGAGCTTTGTCGACGGCGAAGACCCGTCTGCCAACCCGATCGGCACCGGACCGTATGTGCCGCAGGAAGTCTCGGTCGGCCAGAAGGCCGTGCTGGTGCGCGCGCCGAACCACACCTGGTGGGGCGGCACAGCACCGCTGGACGAAATCCATTACATCGACTTCGGCACCGATCCGTCGACCATGGTGTCGCTTGCCGGTTCGGATGAGATCGACTGCAACTATGAGACCGTGGGCGATTTCATCGAGCAGCTTGACGCGCTGGGCTGGAAGAAGCTTGAGGTCGTCACCGCAGCGACCATCGTGGTGCGGATGAACTCGGCGTCGAGCGACCTTTACAAGGACAAGGCGGTTCGTCAGGCCATTCAGCTGGCCGTGGACCCAAAGGTCGTGCTTGAACTGGGCTACAGCAACCTTGGCACCACTGCGGAAAATCACCACGCCTGCCCGGTTCACCCCGAGTATGCCGAACTGCCCGCGCAGGTCATCGATCCGTCCAAGCTGAAGCCGGCGCTGGAAGCGGCAGGCCTCGCCGATGCCGAGATGGAAGTGATCTCGCTTGACGATGGTTGGGAAGCGGCCACCACGGCAGCCGTCGTGGCGCAGTTGAAGGATGCCGGTGCCAACGTGAAGCACACGGTGATGCCGGGCTCGACCTTCTGGAACGACTGGCAGAAGTACCCCTTCTCGTCCACGACCTGGAACCACCGTCCGCTGGCGGTGCAGAACATGTCGCTGGCCTACACCTCGACCGGTTCGTGGAACGAGACGGGCATGACAAACGCCGACTTCGACGCCGCGATGACCAAGGCGCTGTCATTGGCCGATGCCGATGCCCGCCGCGAGCAGATGGCGACGCTGGAGGCGATCCTTCAAGACGAAGGCTACATCATCCAGCCTTACTGGCGCTCGCTCTTTGCGCATGTGAAGGAAGGCTTCAACGTCGAGCGCCATCCTTCGAACGACCACTTCCACTACAAGTGGTCGATCGCCTGATCGCTGGCTAGACTGCCGGGCGCGCAACACGCGCGCCCGGCTTTCCTCCCCCATGATACGTCCCGTTGCCACCCCGGCGATGCGGAGCCCCTTGGCGCAGAGGTGTAGCCATGCTCATTTTCATTGCCCGGCGCCTTGGACTTATGCTCCTCACGGCGCTTGCCCTGACCTTCATCGTTTTCTTCCTGACCAATCTTCGCCCCAACCTTGAAAAGCTGGCGCGAACCGAAGGTTCGGTGCGGATGTCGGAAGAGTCGGTTGACCAGTGGATCATCGAGAACGGCCATGGCGGATCGGTCTTCGTGCGTTATGGCGAATGGATGGGCCTTATGCCCGGCTGGGTGCTGACCGATGAAAAGGGCGTTGTCCGCGGGCGCTGCATCAATTCGACCAACACCCCGGAAACCGCCCCAGCCTATTGCGGCGTGCTGCAGGGCGACTGGGGTCATTCCACCTTCTTCAAGGGCCCGGTGCTGGCGTCACTTGGCGACAAGCTGGCGGCGACCGGCTGGCTGATGCTGGCGGTGATGCTGGTCATGGTGCCGGCATCGCTCTTGATCGGCGTTTTGTCGGGGATGCGCGAAGGCTCGCGCACCGACCGCACGCTGTCGACCTTCTCCATCGCCTCGACGGCCACCCCTGAATATGTCTCGGGCGTCATTCTGGTGGCGCTGCTCGCCTCGCCCGTGGTCGGCCTGTCGCCCCTCTTGGCCGAATGGGGCTGGATCGACGGCAAGACCCTGTTTCTTGGCACCGCAACCTCGGCCATAGACGACATCACGTTCTGGAACTTCACCCTGCCGGTGATGACCATCGCGCTTTACGGCATCGGCTATATCGCCCGGATGACCCGCGCCTCGATGACCGAGGTGATGACGGCGCAATACATCAGGACCGCGCGGCTGAAAGGTGTGTCATTCGGTGCGGTGGTGGTAAAGCACGCACTCCGCAACGCGCTGATCGCGCCTTTCACCGTGATCATGCTGCAGTTTCCCTGGCTCTTGAACGGCGTCGTCATCGTCGAGACCCTGTTCAACTACAAGGGCTTCGGCTGGACGCTGGTGCAGGCGGCGGGCAACAACGACATCAATCTGCTGCTTGGCTGTTCCGTCGTCGCCGTCTTCGTGGTGCTGATCACACAGCTGATCTCGGACGTCGGCTATGTCTTCCTCAATCCACGCATCCGTTTGTCCTGAGGAGCCATCATGGAAGACATACTCTCCTGGGGACAGATCTTTGGCCGGATGGCCACGCAGTTCCTGCCAGTCTGGGTGGCGCTTGCCGTCACCTTTGCCCTGTCGATCACCTTCAAGCGGCGGCTGGGGCTTTACGGCAAGCTCTTTGACAGCCTGGTCGGGATGATCGGCTTCGGCATCGTCATGTTCTGGGTGTTCACCGCGCTTTTCGCCAACATGATCATCACCCACGATCCCTTGGCGCAATTGTCCGGATTGAAGAATGCGGTGCCGGGCGAGATAGTGCCCAACCCCGCCGAGGGCATCTATCCCTACTACCTCCTCGGTGGCGACCATCTGGCGCGCGACGTGTTCAGCCGGATGGTGATGGGCGCTCGCTCAGTGCTGTCGATCGCGCCTGCGGCGACCGCTTTCGCCTTCATGGTCGGGGTCACGCTTGGTCTGCCGGCGGGTTACTTCGGTGGCAAGTTCGACACCGTGCTGTCGTTCATCGCGAACCTCGTGCTCGCTTTCCCGGTGATCTTGCTGTTCTACCTGCTGGTCACCCCGGAGATTCGGGTGACGGGCATCCCGGTCTACCTCGCCGCGGTGCTGTTCATCTTTCCGATCCTGTTCTTCTCGATCCTGTTCAATGCGCGGTATTTCACCAATCCGCCGCGGCGCAACCTCTACGTCGGCGCGGTGCTGGTGATCGGCCTCTGGGCCTATTCGGGCCTTGCCTTCAACATGGACCCGCTTGGCGTCTGGTCAATGGACCCGAACCTGCTCAACGTCTTCGTGTCGGTGGTGTTCGTGAACTCGCCCACCGTGTTCCGGATCGTGCGCGGCATCGTGATGGACCTGAAGGCGCGCGACTATGTGGCGGCAGGCCAGACCCGCGGCGAAGGGCCGTGGTACATCATGCTGTGGGAAATCCTGCCCAACGCCCGCGGCCCCCTGATCGTCGACTTCTGCCTGCGAATCGGCTACACCACGATCCTCCTCGGCACTCTCGGCTTTTTCGGCCTTGGCGTGTCGCCTGACAGCCCGGACTGGGGCTCCACCATCGACGACGGGCGCAAGCTTCTGAACCTTGTGCCGCACCCCGCCGTGGTCCCTGCCCTTGCGCTGATGAGCCTCGTCCTCGGCCTCAACCTTCTCGCCGATGGCTTGCGCGAAGAAAGCCTGAAGGACTGATGGCTTCTTCTGTTCGATAAATATCCCGGGGGCCCGGGGGCTGGCCCCCGGTCCCGCACTTGAACCAAATGCGAGGCTGCCATGACCAAATCCGCAGACACCGCCTGGGACCCGTCGAAACCGATCCTCGAGATCGACCATCTGTCGATCTCGTTCTTCACGCGGCTGCGCGAAATTCCGGCCGTGATGGATTTTTCCTGCAAGGTGATGCCCGGCGAGGCGATGGGGCTGGTGGGCGAAAGCGGCTGCGGCAAGTCGACCGTGGCGCTGGCCGTGATGCGCGACCTTGGCAAGAACGGCAAGATCGTCGGCGGCACGATCAAGTTCAAGGGCCGCGATCTGACGAATATGAGCGAGGAAGAGCTGCGCCACATCCGCGGTTCGGAGATCGCGATGATCTACCAGGAGCCGATGGCCTCGCTGAATCCGGCGATGAAGATCGGTGCGCAGCTGGCCGAAGTGCCGATGATCCATCAGGGCATGTCGAAGGACGATGCCTGGAAGCTGGCGCGGCAGATCGTGGCCGACGTACGCCTGCCCGACCCCGACCGCATCATCAACGCCTACCCGCACCAGCTGTCGGGTGGCCAGCAGCAGCGCATCGTCATCGCGATGGCGCTGATGTCGAAGCCGGCGCTCCTCATCCTGGACGAACCGACCACCGCGCTGGATGTGACGGTCGAGGCCGGAATCGTCGATCTGGTCAAGGATCTGGGTGAGAAATACGGCACCTCGATGCTGTTCATCAGCCACAACCTCGGCCTCGTGATGGATGTCTGCAACCGCATCTGCGTGATGTATTCCGGCGAAGCGGTGGAAACCGGCGCGGTCACCGAAGTGTTCGAGGAGATGCGCCATCCCTACACGCAGGCCCTGTTCCGCTCGATCCCGCTGCCCGGTGCTGACAAGAACGCGCGGCCGCTGATCTCCATTCCCGGCAACTTCCCCTTGCCGCACGAACGCCCCAAGGGCTGCAACTTCGGCCCGCGCTGCGACTATTTCCAAAGCGGGCGCTGCGATGCCGGTGAAGTGCCGATGTATCCGGTGCCGAACAGCGACCGCCACGAGACGCGCTGCGTGAAGTGGCAGGAAATCGACTGGGAGGCCCCGCCCGCCAAGCGCGCGGTCAAGCAGAAGGCACCTATCGGCAGGGTCGTCCTGAAGATGGAGGATCTGAAGAAATACTACTCCGTCTCGTCCGGTGCCTTTGGCGGCGGGATGAAGAAGGTTGTCAAAGCCAACGAAACCCTCAGCTTCGAGGCGCGCGAGGGCGAGACGCTGGCCATCGTGGGCGAATCCGGTTGCGGCAAGTCGACCTTCGCCAAGGTGCTGATGGGGCTGGAGACGGCGACCTCCGGTTCGATCATGCTGTTTGACGAAAACGTCCAGTCCACCCCGATCCAGAAGCGCAACACCGATACCGTGTCATCGGTCCAGATGGTCTTCCAGAATCCGTTCGATACGCTGAACCCGTCGATGACGGTGGGACGCCAGATCATCCGCGCGCTTGAGATCTTCAAGTTCGGCGCGTCTGACGAGGACCGCAACCGCCGGATGCTCGAACTGCTGGACCTCGTGAAACTGCCACGCGCCTTTTCCGACCGCATGCCGCGCCAGTTGTCGGGCGGGCAGAAGCAGCGCGTCGGCATCGCCCGGGCCTTCGCGGGCGGCGCAAAGGTGGTGGTGGCGGACGAGCCGGTATCGGCGCTGGACGTCAGCGTGCAGGCCGCAGTGACCGACCTTCTGATGGACATCCAGCGTGAAAACCGCACGACGCTGCTGTTCATCAGCCACGACCTTTCCATCGTGCGCTACCTCAGCGACCGGGTGATGGTGATGTACCTGGGCCATGTGGTCGAGATGGGCACCACCGATCAGGTGTTCCAGCCGCCCTACCACCCCTACACCGAGGCGTTGCTGTCAGCCGTGCCGATTGCCGACACCAAGGTGATCCGCAAGCGCATCGTGCTGGAAGGCGACATTCCGTCGGCGATGAACCCGCCGCCCGGTTGCCCGTTCCAGACGCGCTGCCGCTGGAAAAGCCAGGTGCCGGGGAACTTGTGCGAGCGGGAAATGCCCCCCGTTCAGGTGCTGGAGGGCGGCCACAACATCAAGTGCCACCTGTCGACCGAGGTTCTGGAAAAGATGGAGCCTGTCATCAAGATGGCAGCGGAGTGATCACGCGGCGCGCACTTTCGCCGGCGCGCGCCTAGCCGAGGATCGCCGCCACGTAGTTTTCGGTTTCGGCATAAGGCGGCACGCCGTCATGTTGCTCGACCGCACCGGGACCGGCGTTATAGGCGGCAAGAGCCAGCTTCCAGCTGCCGAACTTGTCGTACATCATCCGCAGATAACGGGCGCCACCATCGAGGTTGGCATTCGGATCATTGATGTCGACGCCCAGATTCTGTGCCGTGCCGGGCATGAGTTGCGCCAACCCGGTGGCGCCCTTGTGCGACACAGCGCCCGGGTTCCAGCCGCTTTCCTGCTGCACCAGCCGCAGGAACAGATCCTCCGGGATGCCGTGCTTGCGCGCGGCGGCGCGGGCAACCTCGAGATACTCGCCTTTGTAGCTGCCCCGGTAGCCGGGCACCGCTTCCGGCGAGGCGGCGCCCTTCTTGCCCTTCGGTGTCAGGCGAACCGAGCCGCTGTACTGCTTGGCCAGCTTGCCATCGAGAAGCCGCGATTGCGAATTGAACACGTCCGAGCGCGATTTGGTCGACAAGGTCAGGTCCAGCCCGCCCGCATGGGCCGGCATGACCGAAGCTGCCTGCCCGAGAACAAGCATCGCAACGCTGACAACCAGGATTCGCAGCATCCACCACCCGTTCGCGGCACCCCGCCGCAGCGCGGCCGCCACATCCGGCGACCGCTGGTGACTATACCGACTTGAACGTGATTTTCCACCCCGGAATCAGGTCTGGTTCTGCTGACCTGCGCCAGCCCGCCCAAGGCTCCTGCTGACGACCACCGGCGCACCGACGGCTCGGTTGCAGGGGGGGCGCGGGACCGGTATAGGATTTCGTTAACCAAGGGGCGTCATGCTGCCCCTGCCACGGGAATCAGGGAGAGCGTCATGGCGGGATCGGTCAACAAGGTCATCATCGTCGGAAA
>LNFM01003011.1_pt1 | contig 34227 bp, 46 predicted proteins | sample 596031 | NCBI WGS metagenome assembly LNFM01 (sample SAMN04254537, study PRJNA301005) | activated carbon metagenome | isolation source: dual media filters at the Ann Arbor, Michigan drinking water treatment plant | place: USA: Ann Arbor
CGCTTCACGGGTTTACCCCACGTAAGCCACACTTGCGCCAGGAGGTAAGCCACGCTTGCACATGCAAGCCGGGCTTACGTGGTGAAAACCCTTGGTCAGTGCAAATTGGCATCCGTTCGCTGGGCGCTGTAGATCGTGACGCCCAGGAACAGCCAGCGGACGGTAAAAATCGTGTAGCCGCCGGCTGTCTGGGTTGCGTCTGCGGTAATGGTGCGCTTGAGCATGTAAAACTCCTGATACCGCGGCCACAAAGGGCGGGGCCGCTTCGCCGTTGAACTGGTACGATGGCGCCAAAACGCGCGCGCGCGAGGCGACAGCAGAAAATGCTGCTTTTCCCCCGCTTTCATAGCTTTTTCTGCCCCGCGATTGCAGCCCAGGCTTTCCGGATGCTGTGCGCTGCGGCCTCGATCAATCGGCGTATGGCCCAGCTGGTGGACCGTTGCTGATGTCGGGCCAGCGCTTCCTCCGGGTCCCCGACCAGCAGCACCGGGCGGCCGTCCAGCATGACGGTGGTCAGCAGCACGCCCATGGCGCTGGTGCGAAAGTTCAGCATTCGGACGTTCCGGAAGTCCTCACCAAAACAGGCGGCCTTGTCGTCAGGCGTGGCGGTGGTCAGGTCCATCTGGATCATGGCCGGGCCTCCAGCGATTGCGTCAGCATGGCCTGCGCGTCCCGTTCGCTCATGATCTGGCCCGGCCTGGGCGGCAAGCCCCCGCCCTTGATGCCGTCCAAGGCGCTGCGCTCATCCACCAGGGATTGCGCCAGCTTCACGGCGTACTTACCGCCCCTGAACGTCCCGGCCGCGTGCTGGGCCACGATGTCATAAGCCCAGACCATGCCGGGCGGGATCTTCTGCGGCTGGCTCATGCTGCGGCCTCCTTGCGGGCGGTTTTGCGGTAGCTCTCCCCCTTGAAGGGAACCCATTTGGCGGTTTCGGTCAGCCGATCCATGACGCGCTCCCCGACAAACTCAACCAGTCCCGGCGCGTCCTGGTTCGTCAGGATGATGGTCGGCCGCATGTTGCGGTAACGCTGGTCCAGCACGCCGAAAAGCAGCGTCTGCTCCCCGTCCGTGCCGTACTGGACCCCGACTTCATCAAGAACCAGCAGGTCGATTTCGAGCCCAAATTCCGTCAGGGCATCGCCTTCGCTGCGGTCGGAGTCCCGGCGCCACGTCCCGCGGATTTCCTGAATCATTTCCATGCAAGTGGCGTAGCGCACGGAATACCGGCCGACCAGTGCCAGCATGATGGAGCTGGCCAGGTGGCTTTTACCGGTGCCCGGGTGTCCGGCCAGAATCAGGCCCAGGCCGCGGCGCAGGTTTTCGGGGAATTGCTCCACGTAGTCCCGCGCCATCGTCAGCGCGCGGGTTTGCTCGGGTGTGGTCGCCTTGAAGGTTTCAAACGTGCGGTCATAGAACCGCGGCGGGATGCCCGCGCCCTGGATTTTGTCCCGGCGGCGGTCCAGTTCGGCGATGCGTTCGCGCTCTGCCTGGTCGCGTGCGGCGGTTTCCCGCTGCTCGGTTTTGCAGTCTGGGCAGTCCTCCCACAGTTCGCGCGGCGCTCGGCTGGGCAGGTTCAAAAGGTGGCCATTGCTGAAAAATCCACCATGCCGGTGGCAATTCAGCTGCATCCGGCCCAGCGGCGTGGTCGGTGTTTTTCGGTAAATCGCCAGCATTCGGTCGGCGCTCTGGCGCTCGGCTTCACCGGTTGGCTGATACTCGGGGGAGACTGAACGATCCGTCATCTTCGATTCCTTTCGATGGGTCTTTGCTTGCTAAACCGGTGTGTCTGCCAGTGCTGGCTGGGCGCCGGGGGTTTGAATTGCCGCCGGGCGGCTTAAATGGGCTGCGGTAACTGCTGGTGATGCTGTGTTCAATGATTTCGACGGGATCCAAACCCTCGGCGATGTATCCGGCCATGCGCTTTAGCTGCAGCCTCACGGCCTCCGCGGTCGGGCTCACCTTGCGGGCTTTGAGGTCTGCCAGCCAGCGAAGCCACAGCGGACGGTCGAGCCCTTCGGGTAGGTCAACGGTCGCGGGATCAAAGCCCTTCGGGTTTTTGTCTTTCGGCTTTTTTGAATCCGTCGATCCGGACAACTCGAAGCCCTCCAAAACATCGCCATCGCTTTTATGGTTATCTTTGGGTTCTGTTTTGGGTTCTTTATGGTTAGGGTCCGCCCCATGCACTAGTGAGTCCGCCCCATGCACTAGGTCTAGTGCGCCCCGTGCACTAGGTAGTGCATCTGGCGCACTAGCTGAATCGTCCCGGTAGTCCTTCACATGCACTAGCACTAGTGCAGGAGGCGCACTAGATGGCGGCATCTGGTCTGCATCAGGTAGTGCAGCGGGCGCACTAGTAAAGGCTCTGGACTTGCGCGCTTTGGTCAACGGCGGGGGCGTGAATGCGGCGGGCTTAACCACGTATCGGGTATGGCGCGGGTCGTTGCGGTCGGCTTCCACCACGCCGGTGGCCTCCAGCGCCTTGATGGCTGCAATAACGGCATTGCGGGAAAGGCAGGTGTATTCCTGCAGCTTGGTCAATGACGGCCACGCGCAGCCGTTCGCAGCGCTCTGCATGTCAGCCAGCGCCATAAGCACCGCCTTTGCCGGGTGCGGCATCTGGAGGGGTGCACATTGGCTCATAACCTCATTGCTCACGCGGCGCCCTTCGCCTTGAGCCCCACACGGCTGGCGGCCTTTTCCATGCGGACAACCAGATCGGCCTGGAGAGATACCGCGCTTTGAAAGGAGCGCATGAGGTCGGCCACTTCATCCCGCGGTTCAATCGGGGTTGTCGGCGCGTAGCCCAGCACCTCGAGGATGTAGGCCACGCCACCGTGGTAGCCTTTTTCTCGCGCCAGTCGTAGCACCAGCAAAACCTGGTCCGGTGACAGCTTGGCCGGGCGGTCATCGTTCAGGCAGTCCAGCAGCTGGCGCTGGGCGTTTTCTGCCAGTTTCTCGGGCCAGATCTTGGGGCCCACGATGGCGGACCCGCCAGCGGCGCGCACGCAATCAATAAGCGCTTGTGTCAGTGTGTCCACGGGCTACCTTTCCGACAACTTGCGAAAAAGAAAAACGCTTTCGCAAGCGTTCGCAAAGACTTTTTTGGGCAAAAAAAACAAACTACCCACCATGTCCAAAACCATCACCCCACCCCGCGCCGGCCTTGTTCCGTACCACGTCAGCGCCCACACGCGCACCGCCACAAACACAGACGCCACGGGCGAACCCGTGACCGACCTTGTGACTTCTGAGTTGTCCATGCACTGGCATGGCGGGGAGTTGCGGCTGGTGCACCGCTGGGTGAACCTGTCACGACAGAGGGCCCCGCGTGCACCGATGCGTGCAGCGCGCGGCCGGAGGTACTGGCCTTGAACCGCCATCGGTCAGGCCGCGGCGGCGGTTTGTTGCGACTGCTGGCCGTCCTGCTGGGCGCGGGCTTTGCGTTTTTCGCGTGCCTCGATCTTGTCCCGCAGCGCCTCGAGCGCGCGGAAGTACGAAAGCCGGATGTCCTTCGCCTTGCCGCGCTTCAGCTTGCTGATAGTCGCCTGCGGAATCTTGGTTTCTTCTTCAATCTCTTCCTGCGTGTAGGTGCGCAGGAGGTTGATTACAAGGGCTTGAGCTTCCATGCTGTCGATACTCCTTAATGGATATTCCTTATATCCTACACAAGCGCAAAAGAATATTCAAGTGCGGGACACTCGAAACATGCCGAATCTCGCAAAAAGATTGAAATTTGCACGCCAGCAGGCGGGCATGACCCAAAAGCAACTGGCCGACGCTGCCGTCATGCGCCAGAGTGATATTTCCAAAATCGAAAATGGAGACATCCAGCGGACTACGTACATAGGCCAGCTGTCCCGGGCGCTTGGGTGTGATCCGATCTGGCTTGAGACTGGCGACGGCGCGCTGGTGAAGGGTGCGCACCTCGAGCCCGGGCCGGTGCTAAGCGGGAGGATCCCGCTTATTTCCTGGGTACAGGCCGGCGCATGGTCGGGCGCACAGGATCCGCTGGCGCCTGGTGATGCAGAGGCATGGCTGGCCAGCCCGGCAACCCCTACGCCTGGAGCGTTTGCCCTGCGGGTGCGCGGTGACAGCATGACGGCTGCCGGCGTGGGCAAGTCCTACCCGGAGGGGTCAATAATTTTTGTGAATCCTGAACGTCGGGCGCCGGTCAACGGTGAACGAGTCATCGCCAAGCTGGACGGCTCGGACGAGGTGACATTCAAGGTTTACAAAAACGAGGACGGGCGCCAATGGCTGCAGCCTCTGAACCCGGCGCATTTGCCGATCCGTGATGAATTCAGGGTGCTGGGCACCGTTTTTGGAAAGTGGGAACCCGAATGAATCTCAAGCTGTACCTTAAAACCCTGCCGGGCCGCGTGGTCTTCACCCTGCTGGTCATGTTGGTGTGGTGGCTGGCCGTCGAATTCTGGCCAGACAATGAGGAACCCGCGCCCGTGGCCGCCGGGCAATGCGTGGGGCTGCAGTGCACCTATGCGGACGACACGGCAAAGGCCTTGCAGGCGCAGGACCAGCTGACGCCAGCGAAAAAATAACCGCCTCAGTGTTTCGGCAGCCCCGCGCCCGGGGTGTCGCCGTCCGCCAGTTCTCCCAAAACCTCCCGCACTGAATCTAATTCAGCCGGCGGAAGGTCGGCCATGGTCCCCAGGATGTACTCCCTGCGCGTGCCGTCGGCCATAGTCAACACCAGCACCGCCCCCGGCAATTCCCCAGCCTCTGCCAGCGCCAGCAGTCGCTGAATTTCCAGCACCACCGCCTGGTGTTCCGGGGATTTGGGCGTTTTCGTCATTTATTTTTTCACTGTTACAAAAAATACGCGCAAAAGGATTGACCTGGAATATTCATTTGGGAATATAATGGACACAAGGCCCGGGTGTTCTGGGCAGGAGAAAGCAAGATGTCCAGAGACTATATTTCATGCGCCGACACTGCCGCGCTGATTCGCAAATCCCTCAAAGAATCCTTTCCCGGTATCAAGTTTTCGGTGCGCTCCAGCACCTATAGCGGCGGCGCCTCCATTAATGTGCGCTGGACCGATGGCCCCAATGCCGCCCAGGTCGAGGCGGTGGCCGATGTGTTCAGCGGCTCCTACTTCGACGGCCAGACCGATTACAAGGGTAGCACTTATGCCCTGATGGATGGCAAGCAAGTCCGCTTTGGTGCTGACTTCATTTTCTGCAATCGGTCTTTCAGTGATGCCGCTGTCCAGCGTGCCATCGATCAAGTGTCCCGCGCCTTCGCTGGCAACTTCGCCGAAAAAAATATTCCTGTCCCCACTGTGGCGCAGTACCGCAGCGGCGAACTATACCGCGCCCAGATCATGGACAACGGCAGCGATTACTGGAGCCTGCAGAGCCTTATCAGCCGGGCGATGGGCAAGGCCTCCGACCGGCTGGCGGTGGCCAAGTCGCTGACCGCCGGCAAGGTCATTTATCTGGGCAATGACGGTTACAGCCAAGTCGGCGCCCTGTCCCCTGCACTGGTGGAGGCCTGACCCCATGGCCGAAGCCCTTCAAACCCTGAATGCCCTGATTGCCCGGGGCATGGAATTCCCGGACGCGCTCTATCGGGCGTGTGTCGATACCGGCGCCAACAGCGACGAGCTGACGGACGCATATGACGCGCAGTTTTCGCGCGGCAGCTGAACCCCCTTCAAAACTCAGGAGTTACCCATGCTGAAAATTGACAATCAAACCATGCTCCGGCCGGGCTCGCCTGCGGCCACGTCCGTGGTTTTCAATGCGACTCACGACATTGAAAACTTGTGTTCCGCCATGCTGGACCAAGCCAATGAACTGGACACCAGCCTGGACGCACAAGGACCGGCCGCCCTGCTGCGCGCCATGGTGATGCGGGTCCAGGCGCTGAACTCGGTCATCATGAGCTACACCGACGGCGACGACATCACGCTGGCCGCCGGGTTCCGTGAGTTGTACGGCCGCGAAGTGGGGGACCGGTGCCTTGTCGCTGCGCAGGCCGACCAGGAGGCCATGCGCGAAACCATGTTCATGGAGGGTATGGCGCTGGCGGCGGACTTCTGGGCCGCGGCCGGGGATGTGGACGCGGATGCCTGCGAGTTGGCGGCCAAGTATCGCAAGCGCGGTCAGCCCCAAAACAATTTTGCCTTGTCGAATGTCATGCAGCTACTCGAGCGCCCGGCGCTGGCGGAAGGCTTTGCGGCCGTGCTGTCCAACATTGCAGCCGTCAATGGTCAGGTCGATCCCGCAGAGTTTGCCCGGCTGACCTATGCGCAGATCCAGGCAGCACCTCCCAAGCCCGCCCGCAGCGCGAAGCGCGCCCCCGCGGAAGCCATCACCGCCCGCGCCCAGATCCTCGAAACCGTCTGAACCGCCATGTCACAAACAACAAACAAAAAATCCACCGCCAGGGCGCCCCAGACAGCGCAGGCGCTGCGCGGGGTGGGCATCTGCAACAGGCTGGCATCTATCGAGACAAGCCACAAACAGGCTGTAGTGGACCTGCTGCGCGGCCTGCTTCAGTACGCGGAACAGCCCGGCGCTGATGTCCGGTCGATTTTCTTTGCCCTCCAGGAAGGCCCGAACGGCTTCCGGACCGGCGTTACCGGGCACTACCGGAGCCGCCCTATCGATGCCCTGCCCGCCATGGAAGCCCTGCGCCGCAAGTTGCGCTGGGAATTGTGCTTCACCGAATTGGCCTGAGTGCCGCCCCTCAAAACCTGAAAGGAATCTGCCATGTCACAAGCAACCCTTGAGCGCCCAGCCGCCACAAAGCCAGCGGGCAAAAGAAACAGCCCCGCCGCCGATCCGCGCGGGAAAATGATTTTTCAACTGTCGGAGCTGCTGGCTGGCATCGTCGCCATGGTCGAGGACGAAATGGGGGATTGTGTGGGCCGCGTGCTGGAAGTTGCCGGCGGTTACGTGCGCCGTGCGCTGGGCGAATTTGTGGAAAGTGACTCGGACACCAGTTACCACACCATGCTGGACGCGGACAGTTTCATCCAGGCGGCCGGCGCGCTGGTGGCGCAGGAGTACAACGTCAGCAGCAAGGGCCACAAGGGGCGCACCAATGCCGCGGAAACGCTGGTTATGCAGTCTGACGCCATTGTCAACGCCATGGACCAGCGGCTGACCGACATTACCGGCGGCAAGGTGGCGGCCATCGCAGAGCCGGACGAAGTGGCGGCGCCCGCAGGGGCTGACCCTGCAGCAGAGCCTGACGCGCCCGGGGTATTCCTGACCACAGAGGCGGCGCACCTGGTCAGCAATTGCACTTACCAGATTGAAACCCTGATTTTGATAATGCAGGACATGGCCCGCCGCGCCGATGACGACACCACGGGCGTGAATTTGCCCATCGTCGTGCAGGCCTTGGGGGTCCGCATCGAACAGCTGAACCAGTGCATCACGGACACGGTTTACCCCAGCCCCAACGGTCCCAGCCTTGCGGACGTGCGGGACAAAGCACAAGGACAGGCGCCGCGCTTGATGCAGATCAAACAAGCCGCGTAAATACTTCACGAAAGCCGGCGGGGGAAACCCTTGTAAGGGCGATCACGTAGATAGAAACACTTTCGCCTTAATCCAAAGGGCGGCCTACCGTACAGACGGAAGCCGCACCAGACGGTAAGCGCACATTTTTGCAAAACGTTTTTTTCAGGGATTCACTATGTCAGCCACTGCAACAACATCAAAGCAGCCAGCCAGCACCCCCGCACTTGAGTGCAGGCAATTCCCTTTCCATACCGTTTATGAGGGCTCCGCCCAGCAGCTGGTGGCCTTCGGCGTTCTGCCGGATGGGTACAAATTCCCGGCGCGCGGCAAGGACCATAAATTCATCGCCGGTAACGGGTTTGAATACACCGTTGACCGGGACTGGCACACTCCGATCTATACCGTATTTGTGGGCATCCCGGACTCCGCCCTTTTCCCGGCCCAGGTGCTGGCCGTTATCAAGGGGATTCACCGCCTGTTTCTGTCCCTACCTGGGGAGCCCCTGCAGCTGGTCAACGTGCAGCGCGGCGATAGCGACAAGATAGAAAACCTGCGGCTCACCATCACCGGCCCGCGCGTTAGCCGCGGCACAGTCTTCTACTCGCTGGCCTCCGTCATGGAGCTGTACGCGCAGGAGGAAATTCTGGCCTCTGGCACGGTCAAGAGCCCGGCCGGCTACCTGCACTCGCTGCCCTCCCCGATCGCTGCGCCTGCGGCCCGCCCAGCCCTGCGGCGCGCCCTTCCCCGGCTTCTCGCTGCCGCCTGATGTCACACCCAGCAACCAGGCGCGGCCTGCCCTACGCGGAGGCCATGGCATACGTTGGCGTCAAGCGGCGGACCTTCGATGAAAAATGGCGTCCGCGCCTGGTCGGCATCCCGCAAGGGGTCAGCCTGATTTTTGACGTTCAGGATCTGGACCGGCTTTTCGAGGAATTCAAAACCCAGGCGGCCGGCGGGCCTGCTGCCAATGACCATGCACCGATGGCGCACAATGGCCCCCGGAACGGTCGGCCCGCACAAAAGAAAGGTAGTAAACCATGGGCCAAAACACACGGGGAATCCTCCCCGACAAGGACGGTTGGCAGGTCGATAAATGGAAGTGGAAAAAGCGCTTTCGACAGCGCGGTTTCCGCAGTTTTGCCGAAGCGGAGGGCTGGCTAATTCAGGAGCTCGAGGCCCACCAAAAGGTGGCGCTGCTGGGTGCCCGGGTTATCCGGACTTTTGACGATGCAGCCGCCCACTATCTGCGCACCAACCCGGACAAGCCTTCACTGGTAACGGAGGCGTATTTGCTGAAATCGATCATGCCCTTTATTGGTCCCCTCGAGCTCCACCAGGTCCACGACAGCACGCTGGCGCCGTACATCACGGCACGGCTGGCAGAGGGTCGCGCGCACAAAACCATAAATCTGGCGCTGGGCGTGGTCCGTCGAATCCTGAACTTGGCCAGCACGGCATGGCGGGACGATGACGGGCGGACGTGGCTGGATAAGGCGGCGGCAATCACCATGCTGCCCCTGGTCGGCCACCAGCGGGAACCTCGGCCAATTACCTGGGCCCAGCAGCGGCTGCTGCTGCCGCGGCTGCCGGACCACTTGGCGCGCATGTCCTTGTTCATCCTGAACAGCGGCGTGCGTGATGATGTGGCCTGCAGCCTGCGCTGGGATTGGGAGATAAAAATCCCGGAGCTGGGGTGTTCGGTGTTCGAGGTGCCACGGGCGCACGTCAAGGGGCGGCGCCGCGTGCGGATCGTGGTTTGCAACAGCGTGGCGCAGTCGGTCATTGATGCGGCCCGGGGACATCATCCGGAATTCGTTTTCGTCTATCGCAGGGAACGGGTCAAGAACCTGGACCAGGCGCCGGCTATGGCTTACCAGCCGATTGCCAGGATGAACAACAGCGGATGGCGCACCGGCCGCACGGCGGCGGGCCTGGGTGATTTGCACGTTCACGATCTGCGGCACACGGTAGGGATGCGCCTGCGGGAAGCCGGCATTGCAGACGGCACGATTGCCGATCTGCTTTGGCACAGCACGCCCTCTATGACGCACCACTACAGCGTGGCGCAGATTGTGGAACTGCACAGCGCCCTGGAGAAAATCAAGGCGGACAGCGGCGCTTGGAATAAGAGCCTGCACACGTTGAGGCTCGAACAATCGGGGATGCCGGCGGCGGCCACTCCCCCAAAAGTCCCCGCGGAAAGAAAAATAGCCTAGAGGGGTCAGCCTCTAAGCTATTGAAAACACTCAGAAAAGTGTGGTGCGGCTGGCAGGAATTGAACCCACGACCCCTTGGTTCGTAGTTTTCTGCTCGCCGCTAAGTTGTTGATTTATATGGAAGATGGGCCGGCCGTTCCACTTGCTTGTGCCCTGTAGTGTTCAGACCAGCATGGACCAATCCCCCAAAACTCCCCATGGCACCTTTGGGAATTAATCACAGAGCCGCGGTAAAAAATGGTGCTATGTTGAATGGGTGTGATACTTGGTCCCCAGAAGTTAAGGGCGAATAATGAAAGTCGAATCGGTTTTTTTGTGGGCATGGCGCAGTGCGCTGCTGCTGCTCCTGGTGTTTATCGGCCACCAGCTGCAAGAAGTACGCACCGCAATGCGGACCAGTGATACCTCCATGTCCGTCTGGCAAATGACCCTTGATTTACAGGCCATTCGCAAGGCGTTGGCGCCAGAAAAATGACTGCGCGTTTTCAGCGTTTTGGCGTCAAGGAATCGTAGGAGCGTTCGCAGGTTGCGCCGGCAATCCCGCGTTCATCAGCAATTTTTGCCAGAATTCCCGCTCGGGCGTCAATGCTTGCAAGCACGTCGGCAAGCACTCCGGCGGGGTCTTGGGCTGGCGTCCCTCCGGTGCCAGTGCTGGCACTGCCGCGGGCTTCACTGGCTCGCTTTGCAGCGGCTTGGGCTGCGTCCCGCAGGCCGGTAGCAGCACGGTTAGCACGCACAAGGTCAGCAGCAAGCCGATCCAGCTTTGATTTTGCTTCGAGAATTGCATTGTCTTTTTCCAGGTTACGGCGGTTTTCCTCTTCACGCTGCGCGCTTTCCGCCTTGGCGCGCATGCGTTCTGCCTCGGCCCTGGTGTCGGCCCATGCGGCGCGCGCCTCGGCGAAGTCGGTTTTCTCGCTGGACAGGCGCACGGTTTGCACGCCGGCCGTGGCGATGGCCAGGGCGGCAACCCCGCCGGCTATCCAGGTGGTCATCGGGAGGGGGATCATTTGCGGTTCCTCAAGATGCACCAGGCGGCCAGGGCAAAAACCAAAAATATTCCCATTGTCATGAGCGGCAGCCACTGAATCAGCCAGCCGACCAGCCCCACGTCCATGTGGCCGCGCTGCCGGGACCGGCGGGCGATCATGGGTAAAAAACCCGGTTGCCGGACCCGGGCGCCTTGATAGTCCAATGGCTCCAGCCGTTGGTGGCGCTGGGGTGTTCGATGTAAATCCCGTGCGCCGCCATCCTGTCTTTGTTCAACATGCACCAGGCATCAATATGCCCCTTGGGGTCATACCGATCAACGGCCAGTCCTTCCTTGTGGCTACTGTTGGGCGCGCCCTGGGGGCAATCCTGCGGGCGGAACCCGCCGAAAGCTTTCCCGCTGACCCCGCTGCCGGTGGCCGGGTTGTCGGGGAATTCGATGCCGTCGGCAATGGCCTCCACCTCGAGCGCCACACACGCGGCCAGCAGCTTGGTGGCGTTCTGCTCACGCGCAGGCGTCCAGTCCTTGCTGTCACGGTGCGGGCCCACGTATTGCGTCAGGGTAATCATGCGTCCGGCCCCTTTCCCTGCGCCTTGTTGACGCGCTCGATCAGCTCGTCCATCGTCTGCAGGGGTTTGGTCCGCCAGCGTTTCAGCAGCACAGCCAGGCCGCCGGCAACAAACCAGCCCACGGCGCCGACAAAGCCGTCCACGGCCGTGTGGTGCGAGCGCTTGCCATCGTTCAGGAAGGAAAACAGATTGAACGACTGCAGGAAGTCGAACAGGACATCCCCGAAAAGGTAGCTTGCAGCGAATGCCACAAAGGCCCGCGCGAACAGCTGGCCTTTTGTCTTGGGCGGATCCACCGCGATCATGAGCGCAGCGCCCACGGCCGCCGGGAAGAACTTGGCCAGGATGACGGCCAAGCCCCCGGCTTCGGTGGCTTGGGCGGAATTTTCAAACATGCGCATGGGGCTTTCTGATGTGTTCATCGGTGGATGCCATCGGGGTGTTTGGTGTCGTACCACTTGAGGTAGTCGTTCTGAATTTTTGCGCAGCGGTCAAACCGCTTTCCGCTGCCGGCCGCGGCATGCCTGTTCAGGCGGGCGGTGACAATCCACTCCTTTGGCAGCTCCCACAGGTAAATGGTCATCCACACCACGTTGACGATCACGTCAAACACATAGCCGCGCAGCAGCATGTAAGTGCCCAAAATCGTGGCGGGCTTTGTCAGACCCTGCCCGGGCAAGTCGCGCACACGGGCCAGGTTCATCAAAGCCCAAAAGTGTTCGATCAAACTCCACGGCGCAGTAAGCACCAGCAGCGTGAACAGGAACAGCTCGATCCAGAGGGTGAATTCAAGAATGCTCATGGTTCGTCCTCGATGTTTTCGATTGCGGTTTCCGCGTCCTTGCACTCGCGGTAGGTCTTGTTTCGGGCATACAGGCCCATGATGGCCAGCTGGAGGGTTACGCTGTACTGTGTTGCGAGCATGGGCGCGGCCACCATTTCAGCGAACTGGATTACCTGCTGGATCAGCGTGCGGTCCTTGCCCTTTCCCGTGGTGGCCAGGACGTGGGCGATGCGTTCGGCTTTCGTCTGCGGACGAGGCGCCCAGACCGCGCCGGTCCATGTGTCATCGCCTGCGGCTGGTGCCGGGGTTTCGATGGCGCCATTTGGCGGCGTCGCCCCATCGAAGGCGCCCAGATAGATGCCGTCCGGACTAGCGTAGTGCTTGGCGGTCATGGGAACGCTTCGACAATCAATGCCCAATTGGCGAATGTGGTGTTTATGATGGCTCCGCCCGTCTTCGGCACCAAAGCGTGCGTACCCGTTGAATTGAATGCGATCACGATGTTGGTGGCGTCCATACGCGGCGTGAAGCCAACCGGCGTTGAGTCTGCTCGGTTCCACATGGGGTTGATTTGAACCACGTCCCCGATGCTGTACCCGTTTTCAGCAGTGAGGCACTTAAGCTTGTAGGTCACGATGGCTGGTTCAACTCCTAGCCCGTGCGCAAGTGTCAACGTGCCGCCGCCAACCCACGTTTGATTGGCGCTTTTGTATCGGCTGGGGCGCGAAAGCCCGACTAGTTCGACCACGTTTGCAGCCGTGGCCCGCAGCATGCCGCTGACACCAGCGGCCAGCACCACATCGCCGCCGGTGTTGGTCACAATGTTGGCATTGTTCGTAAGGGTCGAAGCGCCGCTGGCCACAAAGCGGACGACTCGACCGGCCGCGATGGTAAAACCAGTCATCACCAGCGAGCCAGTTAGACGAATGTCATCGGAGTCTGGTGCTGCCGTGGTCAGATTCACCGTCCCCGCCACGCTGGCTACGTCGATTCGAGTAGCACGCGGCGCGGCGCCGATGTCGGCCAGTGTTTGCACTGGCGTGCGGGTCTCGTAACCGCTCTCGTCAGCCTTGACGCGCAGGAGGTGCAGCGCTTTGCCGGTCAACGCTGGCAGGCCGGTCGATGCCGCGCTGGCGGCGGCTGCCGCTGCTGCCGCGGTTGCTGTAGCAGCGTCTGTGTCGGCCGCTGCTGCAGCAGAAACAGCGGTCGCAGCTGAGTCTACAAGTTGGTCAATCAGGTCCTGCGGGTCAATGCCGGATCCGATAGGCACAAGTATGGCGCGGGAAATTTCTTCCCCAACCTCCTGAATCGACATCCAGGTCCGGTCGATGTCTGCGTTTACCGTGGAGGCATTGAAGTCGCCCAGCTGCTGGTAATCGTTGACGCGGGATTTTGGGATGATGCGCTGGAGCTCGACAACCTCACCGCCGACCATCGGCGCGGTAAAGGTGACATCCAGGCCGGAGGGTGCGCCCAGGGCGGACAGGGTAAAGCCGCTGGTGACAATTACGGTATTAACCCGGACTTGCAGGTCCCCCGCCAGCACCACGCGGAACGTGGTCGGGAATACAGTCGCGCCGGGTGCGGCTGTATATTTTTTGTAGGGTGTCTGGACGGGTACTGACATGGCGGCCTTTGCGTAGTGCGCGCGGGCCGCGCTGGGTGTTCAATCGCTTGAGTCAAAAGCCAGCTCGTGCACGCCCGCGGAATTTGCCCAATTGTGGGTTTGGCCCTCTGTTGGAATCCCGACTATTTGCCCAATGCGGACGGGTGTGTCGGCAATGGCGCCCGCCCCGGAATCGATGTAATCGTCCGGCTGGGTGGTGCTCAAAGGATTGAATTCTTTCAGCTGGTCATAGGCCGGGCTGTCCCACACCGATGAATGCGCCCACAGCACGCGCATAGACAGCGGGGGCTCGAAGGCGTCCAGGATCCGCTTTTGCTTGTTGATGGTGGAATGGTCCTCCAGCACGCCGCAGGCCACGGCCGGCAGCATGGCGCCGGGCTCCCCTTGTCCTGCCAGGTGTTTGTGCAGGCGGGCCGGCACAAAGCCCCCCGCCCCATTGGTTTCCACGGTAACGGCCGGGATGCTGTACTGAATCACCATTTGCCGCACGCGCCGGCACTGGTCATCAAGGTCCCCGGTCAGGCCTTCGGCAACTTGCCAGTACAGTGCACCGGCCGCGTCGGTCAGCACCAGCGAGAAAGCGGAGGCGTCGGATTTTATCTTCCCCAGCGACACATCCCAGCGCGCACATGCGCCCACAATTTGCACCGAACCCAGCTGCATGACGGCTTCGCGGTTGCGATAAACAACCTTGGGGATGTCTGCATATTCGCGCATCCGGTCCGGATCCAGGCGAGTCTCCCCTACGGGCTTGGCCTCCATCTGGTATTGGCTGTCCCAGGCGTTCAGCGTGCTGGTGTCCTTGCGGCGCTGCTCGATGTCGGCGCGGGTGAAGCGCTCGGGCCAGGCGCAGCCGGCGTAAATGTCCAGCACGGCGCCGGGGACTTGCTTCAAGGTGATGGTGCGGCCTTTGACTTCGTAGTCCTTGCCCTCCACCAGCATCCGGGAGAATTTGCCGATGCCCAGCAGCAGGTAATACCCGTCCGGGCCCGCGTCGAAAGTCAAGTGATAGACCGACTTGTCGCCCGTCAGGCTGCGGTATTGGTGTTCAAAAAGCGGGATTTTCAGCACGGCCGCGCCTCCGTCGATCTGTTCGGTGTAAATGGATTTGTGCGTGTGCGGCGTGCCTATGTAGGTTTTCTGAACACCAGGCACGCCAATGTGGGTTGACTCTTCGATCTTCTGGCGCAGGTTCTGCCGGGCCTCGGGAGTCTTGATGTTTTTCGGGACTTCGACATCATCAAAATCAATCTTGTTGGCACGGAACCCGGTTGCATTGCTGTTAACTCCCACGGCCGACATGCTGGGGTTGCGCGCGTCAGTCGCGCCGTTTACGGTGAAGGATTGCGCGCCAGGCTTAGGCGGCAGAATTCCCCGCGTCAGCGGGTGCCGGCGCAGCACGTTAATGGTGTCTTTCGTCAGCTTGGTGGCTAGGTCGTCATCTGCCGCCCAAATCAGGGAAACATTTTCGGCATCGCAATACAGCAGCCACGCCTTGTAAACCGCGTAAATAGTGGACTTGCTGGCGCCTCGAAACACCATGAGCACGCGCACCAGGTCCGCCGTGTGCTCCAGCCAGTCGCACATGCGGACGTGCAAGTCCGGAACCTTCCACCTCTTGAGCTTCGCCCAAATGATGAAAAAAGCTAGGAAGCTGACCTTATCCGCGGGTCTTGGCATTCGCTTTTTTGGCTGGTGTTTTTGCAGATGTTCGCTTCTGCGGGCCCAATCGCTCCAGCAGTTCCGTGGCTTCTTTCTCGGCTGCCGCGGCCAATGCGCGCTTTTCCTTGTCGTCGTCCGGATCCCCCCCGGCCGGCGGTGGCGCCAGCAGGGTGGTGATGCGACAAATAAGGTTCACCGTCCCCATGGCGTTTTTCTTGATCCACACCCTATCCCCGCGGTCCTGCTGCTTCATGTCCACCTGTTTGACGCCCGCGCCGGGCCAGTTGTCCGGGTTGGCTTCATCCAGGAAAACATCGGCCAGCCGCTCCTGCAGCGCTTCGAGTTTTTCAATCTGTTCTGGTGTCATGGTCAGTTCGCTCCTATGGCTTGCTCAAAATCCGGCGCGCGCTCCGGGAAGGCGTCCGCAGGATCCCACCAATACCCTTGCCCCCAATCCTTTTGAGCGCGCTGCTTCATGCGGGCCAGGTAGCCCGGATTCAGCGCCTCTTGCGCGCTGAACAAAAACCAATGTTCGTATGCGCTGCGGGTCCACCACAAATTGCTGTAGGGCAGTTGCGAATTTGTCCAGCGCAGCGCCTCCGCGCCGATGTGGGTGTCTTTGCCTTTGGCCGCCTCCCAGGCATTGCCGACAATCAAGTCTCCGGCCAGGCCCGCCACGGCGCCGGCTGATGGGCCCAGCACCGTGCCGACAACCTGCTCGGTTTTGTTGCCGCGCTGCTCGGTCGGATCCTTGAAAAGCAGGTCCCCCAGGTAGCCGGCGCCGCCGCCCTGGGTGAATGCGCGCATCCAGAATTTGGCCTCGGTCATGTCGTAGGGGTCCTTCCCCTGCACCAATGCCTTGTTTTGCAGGACCATCCCGCCGATCATGGTCAGCGTCAAATTCAGCGCAGCCAGCACCGCCACCTTGTTGAACGTGCCGCCTGCCGCGGTTTCAGCCCCGAACCCGGCTGGTGCACCCTCGAGCCCCTGCGGCGTGTCCAGCACGCGGCGCCAGTGCCTGGTGAGCATGGCAATGGGGAAGCTCTTGAACTGCGCAAATGAGCGCCACAGTTCGCCGTCTATCGTGCCAGCGGGCCGTCCGCCGCCGGTGACAATCGCGCGGGTGGCCACGTCAGGATTGACCACGGCAAAATTTGCCTCGTCCAGCGTGAAGCCCAGCACCTTGGTGGCTACCTGGGCGGCATCGGGTGCGCCGGTGGCCTTGATGCTTTCCGGGGTCAGGAACTGCCGGCCCTGGAAGTCGGTCAGCTGCGCCTGGTTGACCACGGACCAATCGGCCTCCGTCAGCCCTTTCCGCTCCAAAAGGTGGCGGTCCCATGCGGTCAGGTCGCCCCACTTTTTGGCGGACATCTTGCCCAGGCCGCCCATCAGCGTCATGGAAAACGCATTGCGCAGGCCATCGGTCCAGGCGTTCATCAGGGACAGCTTCATCACGGACCCGGCAACCCGGCCGGTCAGGCTGTGCGTCATGTTGTCGCCGGTCCAGCGGTTCAGTGTTGATGTCAGGGATTCGCCGATGATGCCGTGAGACTGCAGGAATTCGCGCGTGTCGCCGTCGAACTGCTTGCCGATGTTGCGCAGCATGTCGAAGTACGGCAGCTTGTTGTAATGCAGGGTAGCCGCAATGGTGCCCATGTCCGTGGTGCTGGTCAGCACGGCGCCGCCCAGCTTGGCGGCCGTCTGGATGTTGCGCAGGTCCTGCCCCACCTGGGACAGCAGCAGATTTTCCGGGGTGGCAGCCTTGCCGCTGACAACATTCCAGTAGGCCTCTGCAGTGGTTCCCGCCAGGCGCTGGTCCTTGATGCCGGCAAACCCGCCCAGATCGTCGGCGCGCTGGCCCACGTCGAGCTGCACGCGGTATTGCTGTTCAGGGTTGGGCCCGTAGCGCTCCACCAGGCCAATGTCCCGCGCCATCCGTCCGACGTGTCCGACCATGGCGTCGTACAGCGAACCCTCCCCGAACTGGTTCATGTAGTCCATCCATGAATCGCCGTCCTTGAAGTGCAGGACCCGGGCTTCACTGCCGCGGTTCGCTCGGGCGCCGGTGCCGCGGTAGGCGCCGGGCTCTACCTTGTTCAGCCCACCGGTGGCCAGCGTGTCGTGCGCGCCGCGTAGCAGGTCCAGCATTTCCGCATCGTTCAGGAGCTGGCCGTCTGGTTTGACATATTGCTCCCGGTCCAGCAGTGGCAGCACCTTCGCCGACCAGTCGGCCGCGCCAGCGTCCCGGACCTTCGCGGCATCGTGCGCCTGGGACAGGTAGCCGTAGCCCAGCTTTCCGACATCGCCGCCCGCAGCATTGAAGCGCAGGCGCATGGCTTCGATGGTGGACAGCCAGGCTTTCGCGCCGGCCTGGGCAATCTTGTTGCCGGTGTTGCCGGCGCCGTTGGCAAACACTTCGCGCACCACGTCCGCCGTCATGGCGGGGTTATCCACGTCAAACATGCGCATGGCCAGGTTCCGCATGGCGCCGGTGCCGTCGCGCGATTGCGCCGCGTCGATCATGTCACCCAGGCCGGCAATGGATTCATTCCTGACGCCATCGATGTACTGGCCCGTTTGCTCGATGTCGCGGATGAACCCCTGCGAGCGTGTCAGGTCGGACAGGTCCATCGCCTTTTTGATACGGGTATCGGTTTCACCGGTGCGCAGGACTTGCAGGGTTTCCCGGTATTCTTTCAGCTCTGCTTGCTGCACCACGTCCTTGGTGGCGGCCGTGACTGCCTCAATCATCCGTTGATCTTTGGAAAGGCCCAGCCAGCGCTGGCGGTCGGTCCTTGCCAGGTCCCGCATCTTGCCTACAATGGCACCTTCAATTGCGGCCAGCTTGGCATCGCTGATTGACCGGCCGGCTGCAGCTGCGCGAACTGCGGCGATACATTTGGGATCCATGCTTAAAGTCCTTGAATTTCTGGTTTACCTTGCGGCCATGTTGGGCGGGGTTGTCCTGTTCGGCGCTGCCGTTCTTGGGAGCTGGAAAAACGGCGTCCGATACGCCGGGCAATGGTGCAAATACGTCCTCGGGCTGGCGTGTGTGGGCTCCATGCTGGGCTGGTCCTTCGTGCAGTTCATGCCCCTGCCCCCAGCGTAAGCGCGCAATTTGCCGCCACCTCCAGCAGGTCGGCATCCCGGGCGCCCAGCTCCGTATCGGTGCCTTCCAAGGATTCGCGGCGGATCCGGTCCATTTCCTGCCTGACTGTCACGTCATTGCCCTGGGCGTCCTTGCCGACAACCATGTCCGGCGCGATGCGCTCCAGTTCAGCCACACGGCCCAGCACGGAACGGGTCAGCGGGTCCTTGTGCACCGGGGGCAGGTCATTGCCGAAAAGGCTGTTTTCTGGCAAAATCGGAGGTATGGACATGAAACTTCCTCCACTGCTGCCGGAATCCTTCCCGCCGGGCACAGTGTTTGCCGATGTGGAAGGCGTACCGGTAAGCAGATCCCCCGATTGGGTTTGCACCGCTTGGGACAAAGTAGAGCCCCGCAGGTTCCCGGCCAAGTCGTTTGTTGACAATGGCGGCGTGCTGCCAGAGGACAAATTCCGCGCGCTGGTGATGTCGTCCCACGCTGCCGTATAGATTTCTTTCTGCCGGGTTTCCAACTCGGTCAAGCGCGCAGCCTCATCTGGCGTAGGCGCGCGGTTCTCCCCCTCGATTTTCCGCAGTAGCGTATCGCTTTCAACGTACAGCGGGTGCGCGTCATGCTTGGCGGCCATCATTTCCGCCAGGTTGATTTGCACCTCTGCCGTGTGCCCGTCGATCCGCACGTTCATTTTGACATCGCGGTATCCGTTCGGGTTTGTCGTCGGCTCTGTCAGGCCGTTGCGGAATCCCCCCTCCAGTACCTCGAAGCGCGCGCGCAGTTCGGCCAGCGCCTGCTCCACGTCCTGCAGCGACTTGACCACTACAGTACCCCGCACCAGGTCCTTTATGCGGGTGGCGTCCCCTTCATAGTCGGCCGCGATTTTTGCAGCAGCCCGGTCGGCCCCCTTGAGTTTGGCCAGCTTGAGCTGCGCGCCCAGGCGGTCGGCTACTTCCATCAATCGGCCATCAAAAACCGGCTTCACCGCGCCGGCCTGCTCGTACATGCGGGCCAGCCCCGGCTCCATCGTCATGCCTTCGGGCGCCTTGAGAGGGGTCAGCCCCAGCTCGTCCCGGATCTGCGCCACGCGGTCCGCGTTCGTGCTCCAGTTGTCCCATGCCGCGCGCTCGGTTTGCAGCTCGGTGATGCGGCGCTGCAGGGCCTCGGGGTCCTTGATGTTGACGCCCTCGCGTTTTGCCAGCTCCGGCCGTTTTGACGCGCCCTGGACGGCCGCCAGGCTTTCGCCCAGCTCGCGCTGCTTGCGGCTGACCAGCGCGGCCATGCGGCCGGCTTCCTTCATGGCACTGTCATCAAAGCCGAACATATCGCCCGTGGTGTCGGCGCGTTCGCCCATCATGCTGCGGACGGCGTGCATGGTGTTGACGGCCTGGGTGATGGGCTTGCCGTCCTGCAGCGCCTGCTGGCCTACGGCTTGTAGGCGTCCGTCCCCGGGGGCAGCTCGGGCAATGGCCACGGCTGCATCATCGGAGAGCTGGCCGGCACGATGGGCGGCAATGAGGTCAGGTCCGCCATCAGCTGCGAGCGCGTAAGCCCGCTGTCCTGTTGAGCGCGCCAAAAGTCCGCGTGATTCTGCTTCGGCGCGGGTGAGTCCTGTTCCTTGAAAATACTGTACATAGTCGCCTACCTTTCCTTGTCCGTCGCGGATGTTGAGCTCGGCATCCAGCGCCGCCGCGCGCGCCGCTGTGAAACCGTCGGCCTCTCGGTGCACCTGGGCGGGGATGGTGGCCTCCCCGCTGCGGATCGCCAGGTCCCTGCGGTGGCGGCCGGAAATAACCTCGAGGCTGCCGTCCAGGCGCTCCCACACCTGAATGGGGGCCACGCCGGTGCGGTCGAATGTCCCGCCCAGGGGCTCCACCACGCCCTGAACATCGGCGCCGCCCTTGAATTGCGGCACGTCAGCGGACAATTTCAGCCCTGCCAGCGGCACCTCCACGACAGCCAGGTCCGTTTGAAACTGGTTCGGGTCGCGCGGCTGCGGCCCCCGGAGAATGGCCGCGGCCTCCCGTGGCGCGGTGGCTTCGCGCACGTCCTGCGCGAGCGTCAGGTTATGCGTCATGACTGCATCGGCCTGGTCAGGCGTCAGGCCGGCGCGTGCCGGCGCTTGTGCCTCACCGGTGACAGGCAAAGCGGTTTGTGCGCCAGATTCTGGTGAAAGTGGGACGCTACCGTCTGCTACCGGTTTGATAGCTGCTTGCGCACGACTGGCGCGGGCTGCACCGTGCATTGCATATGCGGCGAAGCCAGCAGGCACCAGGGAAGATACAGCCAGCCCCACCGGGTCCAGCGGGTCATAAGCCTCTGCCAAGTCCTTGTAATTCGCCTCCCGGAGAATGGACCGTGTGGCGGCCTGCTGCGCCACAAAGGCACCAGGCCCACCGGCCGCCCAGAGCCCGGCGGTCGCCAGGTAGGAGCCAGGCGCGGCCACCGGCAGCAGCACGCCAGTAGTTGCCGCGGCACCGGTCAGCATGCCGACCTTTGTCCGGGTGGTCTTGTCCACGCCCTGCTGGCCCAGATCGTCGGCAGCCTTCATGCCTTCATCGGCGCCCAGCATCACGGCGCCAGGCACGCCACCGCCGGCAACCGTGTAGCCCACGGCCTTGGTCATAAAGCGGGTCAGGTCATACGTCAGGCGCTCGGCCGTGCTTGCCGTGGCGGGGTCTGGCCGGTAGTTCAGTTCGACATTGCGGAAAGACCGGCCCAGGTTTGAAACCGTGTCCACGCCATCAGCCGCGATGCTGGCGCGCTGCTTTTCTGTCTCGCGCTGCTCTGTGTCGTTCGGGATGGAAAACATACCCCCGGCGCTGGCCGTGCCAGTCGCCGCCATCGTCTGGCCGTAGCCCTTGACGGAATCAGCCACAAAGGCGGCAGTCTCGCTGACGCCACCAGCCACGGCGCGCAATGGAGCGCTCCAGCCGTTCCACTTTGCAACCGGCTTTGCGCGCTCCGGCGGCATTGTGGCCAGGTTGTCGAGCGCCGCGTCCGTGTCGTTTTGGTACAGGTCGCCCAGCATTTATTGCGCTCCGATGGTGATACGGCGTTTGCCATCGGCGGACATCACCGGGCGGCCGTTGACCATGACATTGAATTTCCCCGGACCGGCATAGGACAGTTCGGCGCCGGGTAGGCTTTTGACAAACTGGTCCACCGGCACCGGCACGCCCGCGGCGCGGACAAACTGGTCGGCCGGCTTAGCACCTGGGCCAGCCGCCTGCAGCGCAATATCTGCCGGGCTGATGGTTTTCAAACGCTTGTCCAGCGTGTCCTCGTCCATGCCCGCAGGAAGGGGCAGGCGCTTGCCGTTGCGCTCGATGATGGTGCCGCCCACCGCCAGCCGCACCGCGCGCTGCATGTCGCTTTCTGACAGCTTGCCGCCGTTTTCTGCGGCCATCCCGTGCGCGATGTACAGCGCCGCGTCCCTCACGCCCTCGGTCAGCTGCTGGGATGGGAAAAGCCCCTCAGTTTCGGCAGTCATGACCCGCTTCCACTGGCTGGCTGTCACGTCCGCCTTTGCCGCGTTCTTGGTGCTGGTGCCGTCCTTCTGCGCCGCTGCGCCTTTCAGGATCAATTCCGACACAAAGCGGCCTTCGGTGGTCTGGGCGCCGGCTGTGCCAAAGGCCAGCCCCAGCGCGCGGTCCTTTTCGTTCAGCTGGCGGGCCATGCCGGCGGCGGCCTGCGGGCCCATCGTTGTGGCCAGGGTGGCAATGGCTGCGCTTTTTTCCTTGGGCGCCAGGTTGTCCAGGATCCGGCGGACGGGCTCGATTTCTTCGGCGGTCAGTGGCGCCACGGGTCCACCGCTCCACTGCCGTGCACGTTCCGCAATGGGCGCGCGCTCCGCCAGGCTCTTGGTGATGCCTGCAATTGAGCTGGTATCCAGCGGCTTGAAGTCGGCGGCATCGGCGCTGCGCTCCAGGTAGGCGCGCATGGGGTCCCTATCGATGTCGGTTTTTGACCCGTTCACGACTTTTTCGATCTGTTCGCGGCGGCGCTGCAGCGCGGGAGAGTTTCCTTCCCTTGCAATCTGCGCCTGCACGGCATCAAGCGCGGCGCGCTGCGCCTGCACCGGCATGGAAGCCAGGCCGCCGGCCTCCTGCTGCTGCTTGGCCAGCGCCACCACGCCCGCCTGGTACGGCGTGCCGGCCGTCTGGCTTATTACCTTGTCGATATAGGCCGGATCCATCGCCAGCCCCTTGTCGCTGACGCTTTGGAAGGTCTGAAAGGTGGCCTCGGCCTTTTTCAGGCTGGCCTCGGCCTGCCGCGCGGCGCGTGCCGCTTGCATTTCCGCGCGCTGGTCCAGCGAAAACTTGTAGGCGCTGGTGCGGTCCATCAAAACGGCTTTTTTCTGGGGGTCCAGGCCGTCCATCTTGCTGATTGCCTGCTCCACCGCGTCCAGCTGGCCGCGATTGTTGCGCGCGCCGCTGACCATTTCGTAAGCGCGCGTGTAATTCACGGTTTCTCGGAAGCCCTGCACCTCTTTTTCCACCTTTTCCGGACTCCAACCGGCCGCCGGGCCCGCTGTGCGCGCTGTCTGCTCCCACTGCTTGGTGGCGGCCTCGATGTCGGTGCCTGCAAAACGCTGCATTGATTCTTTGTAGCCCAGCAGCCCCGCATCCGCTTCCTGCTGATCGCGTTTTCGGATGGTGTCCTCGAGACGGTTGTTCAGTTGCCCGTTGAGCCCCTGCATTTGTGCAGTCACCAGCGGCGCCAGGTCGGCGGGCAAAGCCTGCGTTTTCTCGGTCAGGACCTTAGCGCTGCCCTCTGTCCACAGTTTGCGTGCATCGTCCTTTTTGATCGCGCCGGTGGACAGCTTGGAAGTGATGTCATCGTTCAGGTCAGCCAGGCCGGTCTGAATCCCCGCGTGTGCGGTCAGCTGCTGGATTTGCTCGGCCCGCGCCGCCTGCTTTTGGGCCTCCTGCTTTTTCTCGGCCTCTACTTTCAGCCGCGCGCGTTCGATTTCGGCCAGCCCATTGTCGGCAATGGCGGACGCGGTGCCACCCAGGCGCATCCCTGCAGCCCCCAGCCCGCCGTCGTCAACCGGGCGGGCCGATGCTATCGGCGTAAGCGATGGCGTTTGAGTGCGCGCCGTTTGCGGAACCAGCTGACCGCCGTCCCCCATTGGAATTTTTGCCATCAGTCACCACTCCCTAGATTGCCGGTTGTGTAGCGCGACAGCGGGTTCGCGGCCGTCGAGGACCAGCCGCCGTATGCCTGGGATCCGAACTTGAGCGCAGAGCCTGCCGCAGTCACATAGCCCGCGGCTTTTGCGTTCTTGCCGGACGCCTGGGCGGCGGCGCCGTTCTGCCGCGCGTTGGCTGCGGCGGTGTCGGCTGATATGGATGCGCCCTGACCCTGGGCGATGATCTGGCGCGCCCGGGTGTTGCCGGACAGGATCGTCGTGAGTGCGTCGTTTTCCCCGTCGCGCATGATTTCAAAGTTGATAAGTTCGGCTGTGCCGTCGCTGACCGATGTCCCGCTGGCCGCGGTGGCCGCCACTGCTGCAGAGCGCTGGCGCTTGGTGGCCTTCCGGATCTGGTCCGCCTGCAGCGCCGCCTCACCTTGGGCGGTGGCAGCATCGGCTTCGGCCTGGGCTTTCTGATAGTTGCCGATGGCGATAGACTGCTGCGCCTGGTTCTCGTTGACGGCCGCAATGCGGTTGCCCTCGGCCTCGGCCTGCTTGCCCTGCTGGACGGCGCTGTAAGCGGTGGTAGCTGCGCCGGCCGCTGCCAGCCCCAGCATGATCGTGGTCGGTTCGCACATGGCTTATCCCCTCTTCCAAAACATCAAAAATTGCTCATCGTTCCCGCATGGGACGGTGCCGATGGTGAAACCCAGCCAGCGCAACCACTGGATGGAAACCACGTTTTCCCGGTGCACCTGGTTGTGCAGGTATTCATATTCCTTGTGCATGTCCGCCACCTGGGCGTGGCATTGCCGCACCAGGCGGCGGGCCACCGGCATGGCGTCATCGGTGGCCAGCAGCCACGGCACGCCCCAGCCCGCCTCGTGCGATGGAGTCACGCCGAAAATCACTGCCGGCACGTCGTCAATCTCTGCTGTGCGGGACCAGACCGACCAGCCGCGGCTGGCTTCGACCAGGGCGGCAGGCGCTTCCCCGGGGTTGGACAGGCTCAATTCCTTGATGTCGGCCGCGCGCAGGTTCGCGCCGATGTGCGCGGCGTCCTCTGCGGTGGCTGGGCGGAAAGTGATGTTTGGCATGTCAGTCATTCACCGTGCATTTGCGAATCACGGCCAGGACGTGGAAGGCCACGGGCTCCGGCTGGCTGATGGTCAGTTCGTTAAAATAAAGCTGGTCGGATAGGGTTGTCTCGCGCAGGTCGCCGCTGCCGACTGCGGGCGGCAGGTCCAGCAGCTCGGCATTCATGCGGCGGAAGTCTTTGGCGATGCCATTGATGACCGCGCCCACCGTGTCCAGCACGCGGACAATGACTTCGGATACGCTGATGGCTGCGCCCTGCGACGTGCCGGCGATGTTGCCGATCTCGGGGTTTTTCAACGTCATCAACGGCGTGTAGCCCAGCCCGACCTCCACGGTGTTGGCTGTACGGGCCAGCTCAATGGTTCCGCCGGTGACTACCTGCTCGCCCTGGTAAACGTCATCGGCCAGGACCTTGACGGTTTTGCCCTCCAGGTGGTCAAAACCGGTCCATGTGGCTTTTGCTGTGCCGTCCGTGTCGGTCTTGGCGCAGTCGGTTTTAAGCGTCGGGTCGAAATACTCGATGTAGCGTTTGACGTTGCCGCCGATGGTGCGCTGCGTGATGGTCCAGGTCTGCTCGGACGCGGCCGTCGGAATGGCTGCGCAGTACTCATATAGGCCTTGGGTGGTCCAGCGGCCCCATGCGTTGACTTCCTGCTCTGTTTCGTAGGTCGAAACCGCCAGCACGCCATCCGCGCGGACGCATGTCAGCTGTGCATCGGGCTCCTGCTGGAAGCACATATCCACAATGCCGGATTCGGTGATGTGTTCAGAGAAAACCGTCCGGTCAGGGGAATCAAACCCGTCGATGTCGTACCGGTAGCCGCATGCCCGGATCTTCCGGCCCGCCCGTTGCACAAAAAGAATCTCATTACCGACCTTGACCGGCCGCACAAAGTTGGCGCCAGCGTTCGATTCGTCGTTTTTCTGGAAATTGGTAGGGGAAAGGGCTTTCTCAACGCCTCCGCGGACGCTCATTTCATTGGATGACGTGTGCACCATGAGCCGGCGGGCCTGTGAAAGGTGCTGAATCGGGGCAATTTCGGAGGTTGCGAGCTCGCGCGAGAAAGCGGCATCGTCTGCGGTCCCGATTTCAAAGTCCAGAACATCGCCGATACGGCTGCAAGCCAGTGTTTGAGGGTGGCCAGGGGATCCTGCCAGCAGTAGGCGCTGCTCATAAAGCGCCACGGCGCGCGGGTAGCCGTTGGCGCCTCCCCAGATTGACCGGTTCAGGGTCCATGAGTTTGCAATCGCTGGCGTGACACTGGTCAGGACCTGCTGCACGGTGCCGTTCACCACGGTGCTACTCGAATAGCCGGTGATTTTTATCAGTCCGCCGTTGACCTTGATGTATTTGCCGACTTCGCCGGTAGCGCGCCAGCCGGCGGCGCCCAGGGTGGCGGTGACAGCAGCCCCGACAGGACCCACAACGGACGCGGTGCACGTCGTTTGTGGGGTGCCCGTGATGGTCCAGTCTCCGGATGCAATGCTGGTGCCTGGGAATGCGCTTTTAATCTCGCAGGTCACGGTGTTGACATCGGTGTAACCCGTGATGGTCGCCAGGCCGGAGCCTGAAACGATGTCGCGCCCCACGTCTGCAGCCAGAAAGCCGGCAGTGGCGCCGAAGGACCGGCCGGTGCCGACCGTGGCCGCGGAAAGGGTCAGCGCCAGGGCCGGACTCACGCCCAATTCATCGAAAGGTTCGACCGTGAACGGCGCAGTCAGCAAGCGCCAGTTGTCATCACCGAAGCGCTGCAGGCGCTGGACAGGAACCTCGGGGTGCACCAGAAACATTGTGTCGGCGCCCTGGACGAAACCGATGTCGTCCAGCATGTCCTCGGTGTAGGACGTGACAATCTCGAAGGATCCGACCCGCACGCCATCCTTGAAAACGCGCATGTACAGGTCCCCGACCTCGAGCATGTAGGCCTGGTCCCGGTTGTATTTGAACGTGATAAGTCGGGTCCATTTGTCGCTGAATTTGACCTCTGCAACCCAGCGTGAGCCCGGCCGGCGGCGCGCGCCACCTTGCACCAGGTATTGCAGGTTTTCCCCAACCTTGAGCCCGTTGCCGTATTTGGCAATATCCACGCGACTGCCCACACGGGGGGACAGCTCCCCGGCCGTGAAGTTGGTTTGAATGGGGATGGCCTTGCCCATCAGTACCGCCCGGCTAGCAGAGGGAATTCATCGCCGAAGGTATCGCTTGGGTTTTCCTGCCCGTCGATTGCCTGGGCTTCGCGTAACGTCTTGGTGGCGGTGTCCAGCAGCGAATCCCGAAGGCTGGTGCTCTGGCATATCGGGTAAGCCAGGACGGCCGCCATCATGGCCGTGGCAGTCTCCACCAGGCCGGCGTCCCAATTGTCCTCAACCTCATTGCGCCACACGTACCGCAGCGGCAGCGCGGTCGCGTTGGCCAGGATCATGCGGCCTTCGAGCTGGAAGTCCGCCACAAAGGAACCGGGCTTGCCGACCTCAATCAATCGCAGGAAGTCAGACGGCAGCGGGAACTGTGCGGTGTAGCCGTAGGCTGGTGCCTCCGCGTCAGGGGACAGCAGCACGCGCTTGATCGCGCAATTCCAGAAGTGTTTACGCAGGAGGGAATCACGCACCTGGGGGTAAAGGTTGGCGCTGTACCGCGCCCGGTCGTTGTCCTCCTGCAGGCTGGCAATCGGCGACTTGCCCAGCATCATCAAGGCGTTTGAACAAATCGATACTGCGGTGGTCATGGTTCCGGTTCCTTCAAACAAAAACGGGGAGCCCAAAGGCCCCCCGTGTCAATGCGCCACCGCGTTGGAGACAGTCACGCGCTGGCAACTGCCTTACGGTGCAACGTACTGGATTTCAACGCGGATTGCGGCGTTTGCTGTTGGCGTGGCGCCGGCAAATGTCCCGTAAATTTCGCAGTCCTGGGGCAGCACGTAGTACTGGCCTGCCGTTACCTTGGTGCCGGTGAAAATCTGCGCCGTGGCCGCGCTGGTGATTGCGGTCGCGGCCATGATTGCGGTTGCATCCACTGCCACCTTTGTGGTGGCGTCGCGCAGGCCCAGGGCCAGGGTCAGCGATGCCGTGTTAGCGGCATTGGAAAGAACCATGTCGGTCAGCAGGCGCGAGCCTTTGGGCATCACCATGCCAGTACCGAAGGTGTCACCGTTCGCGGCCGTGTAGGTGGCCGGCGTGTCGATGATGATTGCGCGCACACGGTTGTGCGCGGCAGATTGCATTTTGTTGCCGGCAGCAATTGCTACGGCGCTGCGGGTAACTGTTGCGAGTTCAGCCATGATGTGGGCTCCTGGTGTGTGGTTGCGTTAAACGAAGTCGATCTTCACGACTTTGAGCTCGGACTGGCGGCCGGCGCCGTAGCTGGCAGCCATGGAGGCTTGCGTCAGGTCCTTTTTGTCAGGACGTGGGCTGAGCTTGCCTTCCTCGTAGCCAATACCGAAGTCAATCGCGGACTTGGTGTAAGCCATCGCGCTGTAAACCGTGCTGACCTTGGTAAAGCGCTGGTAAGGGATCCAGGTGAAACCCATCCACTTGCCTTTGAGCGTGCCGGTCTGCAGCATCTGGCCAGCCAGAAAGTCGGCGCTGGTCAGCGTGGTATCGGCCAGGATCTGGCCCAGAGAAACATCGTTGTAGAGCATGAACAGCTCTTCACCGGTTTCCTCGTCGGCCTCGTTGGCGCGGAAAATCTGCTTTGCAGCGATGATCTTCGCCTTGGTGAAACCGGTTGCACCGTTCACGATGATCTGGCTGGAGGGCAGCGTGTAGCTGGTCAGGCCATCCACGGAGCTGATTGCACCCAGGCCAGCCTCGTAAATCATCTGGTCGATCTTGCGGTTCTTGGCCGCCATGAGGGACTTCATGTAATGGCCGCCGGTAATCGGGTTCGCCATGACTTTGGCCACGTCGGCGCGGTCCATCGGGAAGGCCTTGTAAAAATCGCGCATCACGGCATTGCGGGCCGTGTGTTCAATTTCAGAGAAAACCGTGTCGCCGTGGCGCGTGGTGTTCTCGTCCAGGTCGCCAGCGGTGCCCAGGGCGTTGATGGTGAAGGACGCGCCGACAATGGTGCCGCGGTCGTTGACCGTGCCCATGAGGCGGGAGGTTTGTTGTTGCGCTTCAAGGCGAAGGGCTGTGTCCCAGGCCTTGACGTGTTGCGTGGTAATCGTATCGGACATGAATAGCTCCTGAAGTTTTGAACTTGGGTTGTTCGCCTTTCAGGGTGTCCATTGCTGGGCCTGGTTGTGCGCCTCACGCGGCCGGCTGCAGTCGCGTTACACGGGCTCTAACTCGAGGGTGTCCGGTTGCCAGACCGGGCCTATGGGAAGTAATGTCCCACTGGCCCGGTGTTGGAATCCCGACTTTTTACGAGGCCTTGCCGCCGTTCACGATGGCTTGCCAGCGCGCGGTGGCTGCGGCGTGTCCAGGGTGCCGCGGGTTGCGGTATTCCTCGGACTGCTGAATCTTTGCGGCCTCGGCCAGCCCGCCATTGCTGCCGGCGCTGCCGCCAGGATTGACGCTGGTGTCCTCTTTCAACTGCATCCCGACCACGGCCATGATCTTGTTGAAGGCGGGGATGTTGCCTAGCTGTGTCTCGATTTCCTCGAGGGTCACCCCGGCTTGGGATGCCAGCTGCTCGGTGGCACGCCATGCCGCTGCACCGTGCTTGGCATAATCGGCGCCCCAGGTTTCTTGTAGCGCTTTCACCGTGTCCTGCGAATTGAACTGCATCCCGGCATTCACCAGGGTGGGAGCCATCTGCAGGAATTCACCGACAGCCATTTCAAATTGGCCCTGTGAAAAGCCAGCCTTGTGCGCCTTCTCGCGGAAAGCGTTGGCCAGGCCTTCATTGATCGGCATGTCCTTCAAGGCCTCGGGCAGTTCGGGCAGCTTGTAATCGGCTGCGGCCTTGGGCCGGGCGCTGCCTTCACCCATGCGCTTCTCAAGCGCGGCGTGCGCGTCAGCTACCTTCTTCGCCGATGCCGCCGGGTCGAGTGCGCCCTTGTCGTCTTTGACCTGGTATTTTTCTGGGATGAATGCCCATGGCGTGGCAGCATCAGCAGCGCCAGCAGCCCCTGCGCCCTCACCGCCAGCAGCTGCCCCGGCGCCAGCGGCAACTGCGCTGCTACCTGCAGCACTGCCGCCAGTTGGCGCAGGGTTCGCGCCTCCCGCGCCAGCTCCACCAGCACCAGCGCCGCCTGCTCCTGCTGCACCAGCAGCCGCTCCAGCTCCAGGGTCTGCGCCTGCTCCTGCCGCTGCAGCTCCTGCCGCGCCGCTACCCGCTGCGCCTGGTGTCGCTTCCATGAAAACATGGTGTTTGCCCTTCATGATGTTGCCTTTCTGGGGTGGTTAATCTTGGGGAATCTCTGCGGACAAGGGGGCCGCACCGTTGGCGATGTTGATCTGGCCGACAATGAACTGGACAACCTCCTGATTGCCGCAGTTTTTGAAGGTTTTCAGGACGGCATCAATGCCGCCGGTGGTGGTCGCGCCCTTGCTGAACATGGTCAGCAGCTGCTCGAGGATGGCCGCGCCGCGATGGTCAACCTCGAAAACTTGCCGGTACAGCTCCGGAGTTACTGGAACGTCCTGCATTTACGCGGCGGCCGGCAGTGCCGACTTAATCATCTGTTCGCTGGCCATGCCTGCCATCTGGGCGTTTTGCGCCTGGGCCTTCGCCGCCTCAGTGGCTTGCGCGCGTGCATCCCGGCGCGCCGCCACCTGGTCAGGGTTGCGCAGGATCTGCGCAGGCACGCCCAGGGCGTCGGCTTTCTTGCGTTGGGCTGCTGGCATGTCCACCATGTCCAGCATTTCCACGGCGCCATCGGGATCCATCTGCATCGCTGCAGCAAGCCCTTGCAGAAACACATCGATGGCGGTGACTTCCTCCAGGCGCTGCGCACGGGCCAGCGGGCTGATGTATTTCACCGTAAAGTTTCGGCCGCGCAGGCTGTCCGGGACCTTGCCCAGGATGCCGGCGCGCAGGGCGATAAAGAAACAGCGCTCGATAAGCGGCTGCAGGAATTCAGCTTGCAGGCGCGCGAAGATCGGCGCCATTTGCTGGCGCACCAGTTGCACGCGGGCGTGCACTTCCGTGGCGGTCATTTGCGGGCCATCCTGCGGCTGCAGCTGGTCGGCAAGCATGATCTTGCGGATGCTGGCGCGCAGCTGGTCGGACTTGGCAAAAGAGACATTGAAGTCCGCGCCGGTGGTCAGCGGGACAAAGTTGTCCATGTTTGCCACCATCACGACTTTGCGCGCGCCCAGGCGTGTGGTCTTGGAGTTGTAAACCCCGTCGTTCGTGGCCTTCCACATGCCGCTGACGGCGATGTCCAGGTTGGCCAGCTCCAGCTCCTGAATCTGGTTCAGCGTCTTGATGTCGGGCAGAGCATCGGAGCCCAGGCCGGTGGCGTAGGGCGTGCCTGGTATCAGGCGCCAGCGCGGAATGGCACACGGGAACTCGTCATAGCCGGACTCGCGCACCATTTTCTTGGTGGCCACTTCATGGTGGCAGGATGCGAAAGCCTTGTTTTTTGCCAGGGCTGGGCCGGTGGCATAGACCGTACGGGGATAAATCGCCCAGACAAACCAGACCTTTTCGCCCAGCACTTCGCCGCCCAGCTTGAATTTGTCCTGCAGCGCTTGGGAGAGGTTCTCCAAGCCGTACTCATTGACGGCCTGCTCCAGCGTCAGCTCAAACTCGCGGTAGATCGTGTCCACCATGTTGCCGGGCTTGCTGCAGGCGATGAAACACTGTGCCAGTGGCCACTGCTCGAAGTTGTAGCCGCCGCCTTCTTTCTCGGAGGTGTACAACACAAACCAGCCGGCCGGGCCCAGGTCGGCGTGGCACTCGCTGGCAGCGGCGTCGAAGTTGCCGGCGTGGATGTTCTCGAAAATGATGCGGGCGGCCTGGTCGAAAAACTGCTTTTCTTCCTCGTCCTCCGATCCAGCGCTCATGCCGAACCAGATTGAATTTGCCGGGTGCAGGCCTGACGCCATGCCGGACGAAAACAGCCGGCCGGAATCCACGGCCGTGCTGTCCAGCACCTTCGCCTTTTGCGCCTGGATGTCGGTTCCGGAAACTACATTGCCGTTGAATCCGTGGGCGCGTTCCGGTGCCATGTACTCGAATACATTGCGCCAGACAGGCTCATGCGGCAGACGTTCGCCCTTGAGCTGCGCCAAGCGCCGGACATCCTTTTCAGCGGATTCTGACAAGGGTCAGCCCCCCAGGGTTGATTTGCCGGCGCTCAGTGCGGACGATGGCGCCAGGCCGGCACCGGTGGAAAGGGCGCTGCCGCGGCGCGCAGTGCGCCGGGCGGCAATCTCGGTGTTTGCTTTGGCCGTGGCGTCGGCGTCTATCTTGTCGGCCTCGACCTTGGGGTCCACCTTCACCACGTCAGGCACGGGCACCTGTGCGGCCGGCACAATGGCCGGCGTTGCCGGAGCGGATCCGCCGATGCACATGATTAAACCTTGTGGCCGTTGGGGTTCGAGCCGTACAGGGGCGGCACGTACCAACCCTTGTCGGTCATGGTCGGGGCGGTCAGCTTGGTCAGGTCCAGCGCTTCGATGGCTGGATGCTTTTCGACCACGGGCATGGATGCAACAGGTTTGCCGGCGTTGGCTTGCATTTGCTGGACAGCACCCAGCAAAGCGGCGATCTGTTTTGCCTGGGCTGCGACGGTGGCGGCAAGGTCGGCGGGGTCCACGGGATCCGGATCGTCGCCCAGCTGGACGCCAGTAGCCTGGAATGCGTCAGGGGCTGGCGCGTCAGGTGATGCGATGGCGGCGGCGCCGGGTGTTTCGAGGGTGCGGGTGGTACGGGCCATATCGGGGCGTCCTTGGTTGATGCCGCACATGGCGGCGGGGTAGGAGCCCTGACTTTCGTTTAGGCGCTATGTTGGAATCCCGACTTTTTGCGGTCCGGCGCGTGGGCCCGTGCGGCTGATAGCAGGTCCTCCACGTTCAGCGGCAGGGCGTCCCGCGGGTGTTGTCGCTGGTTCTCTGGCAGAGTAGGGCCGACAACCTGGACCCAGAGGTTTACCAGGGCTTCCCCGCCCGCGTGGCTGGGCTCTGCGTCGTTGTTTCGCCATCCGACGATGGTCCCGCGCGGCCAACCTATTGCCGCGCCGATCTGCGCGGGCCGGTAGCCCTTACCTTCCAGCTCCACGATTACGCGGAACCAGTCAACCCTGATACGTCCTGCCGTTGTTGCCATGCTTGCCCCTCAGTCCCCGCTGCCGGTTGTTGATCCGCTGTCCCATGAACTGGACGCACCGGCGCCGCCAAAGTCGCCACCGCCTCCGCTTTCAAACGGCACCGGCACGGCCGCAGACGCTCCGCCCCAGGACGGGAAGGGCGGGGGCTCAGGCGCCAGGCCGTGCATCACCATCAGGATGGGCGCAGCGTCCGCCAGGTCCTGTCCAGCCGATGGCCCGCAGTGCTGGCAGTTCTCGTTTAGGTCCCCGAAAAGGGCGGACCCGCACCGGTTGCAGCGGTAATCCCGGGCTGTGGCTGGTCGGTCAGTGTCACCAGCTGCGGATTGCCGCCGGATGCGTCCGGCCAGCGCGGCCATGGCCACGGGATCCGCTGGGAGGGGTAGGCCTGCGCACATGGTCAGGCAAGCCCGGCGGTGATGGCGTCCACAGCCTTCGCGTCTTGCCGCACGTTCGCGCTACTTGCTGGCTGGCCGCCAATAATGTTCAGCGCCACAAACCAGACGGACCGGTCAAGGCTGACAGTTGTGGATATCTGGCCAGATAGCCCAGCAGCGGCAAAAGCCCTGTACGCGCCGGATCTTGGGCTATTGGCGCCGACGATGCCCGCCCACCTGGACCAGCCGGCCGCCGTCCACTTGAAGGCATAGGCGCCGAAGTCCCGGCCGGCAAACACTGGCACGTCGAGCGCAATCTTTCGGCTTCCCAGCCTGGTGGTATGCGTGCCGGCGTCAGCACTCACGGCCGCCGGCACGCGGACCCGCAGCCAGAAATAAGGGATGCCCAGGAAGGACCAGCGGACTTTGGCCAGCAAGGTGCCATCGTCCTGGGGCTCGGTGGTGGTGGTGCGTTTAATCATGGTGCTATACCTTTCATAGCGTGTTGTGCCCGTGTGGTGTGGGCGGGAGGGTGAAACTGTCCGAAGCCATAGCCGCCGGGCGTGTAGTCGATGCCATCAAAGGCAACAACCCGGGCGCCCATCACGGCAGGCAGGCCGGCCGCGTCCGTGCTGACGTATCCCATGCGCACGAGCTGCCGCAGGAATTCGGTTTGAAGTACCACGATTGGGGGATTGATTGCGCGCTCGATCTGGTCCAGCATGGCCTGCTGCCGGTGCCACACCTCCGTGGCGTTCATGCGCTGGTCAGGCGCCCAGACCTTGCCCAGGGGCATCAATACCCCAGACGCGACTGCAGCCGGTGCAAAGCCGGCCGCCAGGATTGAGCCAAGGAATCCCCGGCGCTTCACGGGTTTACCCCACGTAAGCCACACTTGCGCCAGGAGGTAAGCCACGCTTGCACATGCAAGCCGGGCTTACGTGGTGAAAACCCTTG
>LNFM01003012.1_pt1 | contig 34226 bp, 33 predicted proteins | sample 596031 | NCBI WGS metagenome assembly LNFM01 (sample SAMN04254537, study PRJNA301005) | activated carbon metagenome | isolation source: dual media filters at the Ann Arbor, Michigan drinking water treatment plant | place: USA: Ann Arbor
ACGCCTGCGTGACCGCCTGCAAGAACGAACACGAAGTGCCGTGGGGCATCAATCGCCGCCGCGTCGTCACCATCAATGACGGCAAGCCCGGCGAGCGTTCGGTGTCGATGGCCTGCATGCACTGCACCGATGCGCCCTGCGCCGCGGTCTGCCCGGTGTCGTGCTTCTACACCACGACCGACGGCGTGGTGCTGCATTCCAAGGACCTTTGCATCGGCTGCGGATACTGCTTCTACGCCTGTCCGTTCGGTGCGCCGCAATATCCGAAGGTCGGAAACTTCGGATCGCGCGGCAAAATGGACAAGTGCACCTACTGCGCGGGCGGGCCGGAAGCCGACTCCACGCCGGCTGAATACGCCAAGTATGGCGCCAACCGCCTCGCCGAAGGCAAGCTGCCGATCTGCGCGGAGATGTGCTCCACCAAATCGCTGCTCGCGGGCGACGGCGCGATCATCGCCGAAATCTACAAGGAGCGGGTGATGAAGCGCGGTTACGGTTCCGGCATGTGGGGCTGGAAAACCGCCTACAGCGACTCGCCGACCGGCTGACGCCACAGCCGCCGCGCTCGCGCGGCGGCGTTCGTTTAATTTCGAACCGAAAGGGCGTTGTGCAAATGCCAGGCTCACTTTCAATTCTCAAGCTTGATGCTTTAAGATCGCTACTGGCCGCGCTCGCGCTGCTGTTCGTGGTCGCGCATCCCGCCGCCGCGCAGCTTTCCTTCAAGCCGACCGCCGAAGCCGTTCAGGAAGACAAGCTGCTGAATGCGCTGAAGGAAGGTGACAAGATCTCAGGGCGCATCTCCATCCCCGACGGGATGGCCGCCAGCCTAATTCAGCCCGCCGGCCGTGAATGGCGCGATTTCCAGCGAAGCACGTTGCCCATCATCGGTGGCGTTTCCATTCTCGGCATGCTCGCGCTTCTGGCGATCTTCCTGATGGTGCGCGGCCGGATCCGGGTCGAGCACGGCTTTTCGGGAAAGACGCTCCTGCGGTTTGCGAGCTTCGAACGCTTCACCCATTGGCTGACGGCAACCTGCTTCATCATTCTCGCGCTTTCAGGCCTCAACATCAGCTTCGGCCGCATGTTGATCATGCCGATGCTCGGCGCGGAGGCCTTTGCGTCAATGTCGGCCTACGCCAAGCTTGCGCATAATTATCTCGCGTTCCCGTTCATGCTGGGCCTCGTGATCATGTTCCTGATCTGGATCAAGGACAACATTCCCGGCAGGATCGATCTGGAGTGGATCCGGCAGGGCGGCGGCCTTCTTTCCTCAGGCAAGCATCCGCCTGCCAAACGTTTCAACGCCGGCCAAAAAGGCATCTTCTGGATCGTCATCATCGGCGGTGTGCTGATGTCGGTGTCAGGCTGGTATCTGCTGTTCCCCTACATGCTGCCTGACGTCACCGGGCTGTTGTTCTGGACAGTGATCCACGCCGTGATCGCGATGCTGTTCATCGCCGCGATGCTGGCGCACATCTATATCGGCTCGATCGGGATGGAGGGTGCGTTCGATGCCATGGGCACCGGCGAGGTCGATCTCAACTGGGCCAAGGAGCATCACGCGCTCTGGGTCGCGGAAGAGCAGGCCAAGGCCAATGCGTCCGCAAATAGATCGGCGCGAGCGGTGCCGGCCGAATGATCCGGCCCTGCTCAGACCAAAAGTGAGGAAATTGCCATGAAAGTCTTTGTTGCGTCGCTGCTGTTCGCGCTGGTGGCCGCGGTAGGCGTCGCGCTGTTCCTCGATACCATCCAGAAGCCAAGCTCGACCAGCTTTACCACCAGTGGCGCCAGGGTAAGCGATCCCGGTCATAATCTGATTGGTCCGAGCTGAATTCGGCGGAGGGCGTGCCTGACGTCACGCTAGCTTGGCCGGTCGAAATCCGGCTGCTGAAGGACCGCCGCGCGCTGCAGGTCGCCTTTGACGATGGGAAGACGTTCAACCTGCCTGCGGAACTGCTCCGGGTGACCAGCCCCTCCGCCGAGGTGCAGGGGCATTCCGAAGCCGAGCGCAAGACCGTCGGCGGCAAGCGCAACGTGACCATTCTCTCCGTCGATCCCGTCGGAAACTATGCGGTCAGGATCGGATTTGACGACATGCACGCGACCGGCATCTACTCTTGGACCTTTCTGCGCGACCTCGGATTGAACGCCGACCGGCGCTTTCAGGAATACATCGACGATCTCGAGGCCAAGGGCCTTGATCGCGACAGGCCCGGCGTACGCTAGGGTCGATGCGGATGCGGCACGGCATTTTCGCGAACCTGTCGTTCGCCAGGGCAAGCCGATCGGTGCTGGTGATCTTTGCGCTGGTGCTGCTCATGCTGCCGATCGGCGTCACCGCCGCTTTCGCCCAGTTGCGTGGCCATGGCGGCCCGGTGCGGGCGCTGGCGATTTCATCGGACGGGCAGACGGTGATCTCCGGCAGCTTCGATTCGACCGCCGTACGCTGGTCGCTGGCGCGCAACGCGGCCGAGCAGGTGCTTCGCTTTCATGCCGACGCCGTCAACGCGGTCGCATGGCTGCGCGACGGTCGCGCGGCGACCGCGGGCGCAGATGGCCGCATCGCGATCTGGACCTCGGGCAAATCCGAGCCCGACACGGTGCTGGAAGGCCATAGCGGGCCGGTCGCGGCGCTGGCGGCGTCAGCCGACGGTGCGACGCTCGCTTCGGCGTCCTGGGACCACACGGTCCGGCTCTGGCCACTAGCCGGCGGCCCCCCTCGCGTGCTCGACGGCCATTCGCAAAACGTCAACGGCGTGGCGTTCGCCGCCGACGGCCGCGCACTGATCAGCGTCAGCTACGATCAGAGCGTCCGCATCTGGCCGCTGTCGGGTTCGCTAGCGCCGACCGTGGTTGCGATGCCGACCCCGCTGAACGCGGTTGCCGTCAACCGCGACGGTGAAATCGCCATCGGCGGCGCCGACGGCCGGGTTTACTGGCTGGCTGCCGGCGGGGCGCGCGCCGGTGAGGTGACGGCCGGGCCGAGGCCGGTGATCTCGATCGCGATCTCGCCCGACGGTGCGCATGTCGCCGCCGCCAGCATCGGCGGCGCGGTGGCGGTGATCGACCGCGCCACGCGCAGCCTGGCGCGCACGCTGGTCGGCCCGGGGTTGCCGGTGTGGTCGGTAGCGTTCCTGCCTGATAGTCGCACTTTGCTTACCGGCGGCGCCGACAATATCGTCCGTCGCTGGAACGCGGCGACCGGCGAGCCGATCGATCGGCTGTTGCTGGAGACGACGGGAGATCCGCTCGCCGCCTATGCCGGCGATCGCGGCGCGGAAGTTTTTCGCGCCTGCGTCGCTTGCCATACGCTGGGTGCGGAGCAGGCCAGCAAGGCCGGCCCGACGCTTGCCGGCATCTTCGGCCGGCGGATCGCAACCGCGCCGGGCTATAACTTCTCCGACGCGCTCAAGCGGCTCGATATCGTCTGGACACCGGAGACGGTTTCCAAACTGTTCGAGATCGGACCACAGGCCTATACGCCGGGCACCAAGATGCCCGAGCAGCGCATCGGCTCGGAACAGGACCGTGCGGCGCTGGTGCAATTTCTGGAGCGCGCGACAAAGCGATAGGCGGCTTTATCAGCCGTTCCCCATCCGCCGCATCAAGGCTTCGCGGGGGCCGAAAACACCAGCGACAGGTCCTCGAAGTCTTCGATCGGAAGCCCGTCCAGCCCGACCGCGGCCGGAGTTTTTTTCAGCGACGCCATGCCCGTCGTGGTGGCGGAGCGTTCGGTCGAAATCGAGTGCGATCGCAGCGTTACCGCCGCGAGCAGGGCGACTGCCACGAATCCTGAAATCATCAGACGCGTCATGGGAAAACTCCATTTGGTCAGAAAGAATGAAAAATGACTCGCGCGCTACCGCTTTACGCCGGGCGGCAGCAGGCAAAGGTGATCGGCTTCACGTATCACAATGTTGTTTTGGCCCCCGCGGCGCCCCGGCGCCCACGCGATACGCATGGGGTCGTCGCGCTTTCGGCGTGGCTCGCCCGTTGTGATATGCCCGTCCGGCGCGCTATCCTCGACAGCAACAAGCAATCGGGGGGACGCATGGGCAGGAAGATAGCGATCGTCGGAGCAGGCGCGGTCGGCGGCTATGCCGGAGCCCACATGGTGCAGGCGGGCGAGGACGTGACATTCATCGATCCCTGGCCCGAGCATGTCGAACACATGAGAAAGCACGGCCTGCGCGTCACCCACGCGACGGACGTCGCGGAATTTTCGGTCGCGGTACGGGCGCTGCACCTGACCGATGCCCAGCAGCTCGCCAGGGAGACGCCGATCGATATCGCCTTCGTGTGCATGAAATCCTACGACACCGCATGGGCCACCATGCTGATCCAGCAGTACCTGGCGCCGGACGGTTACGTCGTGTCGCTGCAGAACTGCATGAACGAGGAGACGATCGCCGGCATTGTCGGCTGGGGCAGGACGCTCGGATGCATTGCCAGCAGCATCACCGTCAACCTGCCGGAGCCCGGCCACATCCACCGTGGCGCCGGCAAGGGCGGGGCCGCGCATACGGTGTTTCGCGCCGGCGAAGTCCATGGTCGCATCACGCAAAGGGCGCAGGAGATATGCCGCCTGGTCGGCTATGCCGACAGCGCCAAGGTCACGGATAATCTGTGGGGCGAGCGCTGGTCGAAGCTGGTCGCCAACGTCATGGGCAACGGACTTTCCGCCTGCACCGGCCTCACCGGCGGCGAGGTGCTGCAGAACGAGCCGATCCGCCGTTTCTCCACGCGGCTCGGTAGCGAGGCGATCCGCGTCGGCCAGGCGCACGGCTATCAACTGGAAGAGATCCTGCATCTGCCGCCGGAGACGATCGCGCGTGCCGGGGAGGGCGACGAGGCGGCGACGCGGACCTGCGACGAGCAACGCTTCAAGGACGGCAAGCGGACCTCCGCCGGGCAGCGTCCCTCGATGGGCCAGGACATGCAGAAGAGCCGGCGCACCGAAATCGAATTCCTCAATGGCTTTGTGGTGCGCGAGGGCGAGAAGGTCGGGCTGCCGTGCCGGGCCAATGCGGCGCTGACGGACATCGTAAAGCGGGTGGAGCGCAAGGAGCTGAGCCCCGACCCGCGGCTGATCACGGAGTTGCGGCTGAACTGAGCCGCCCTGACAGGACCTCCGTCGCTCCCGGCTTGCAAAGCTGCCGCCGCCTGCGCCAGTATCCGAACCGGCGCACCTTGGCGCTGCAGGAAAAGGTGCGCGGTTGCCGGAGCAATTTAAAGGCCAGTCCCTCCATCGGCTGGAGGACCAGCGTTTCCTCACCGGGCGCGGGCGATACGTCGCCAACGATCATGTTCCCGGCGTGCTGCACGCCTATGTGCTGCGCTCTCCGGTCGCGTTCGCCCGCATTGTCCGGCTCGACCTGGCGGCCGCGCGCGCCGTCCCTGGCGTCGCCGCGGTCTTCACCGAAGCCGACCTAGCGGCCGAAGGCATCGGGGAGTTGCCTTGCGTCATCGTGATCGACGCGGTCGAACCGGTGATCGATCCGCCGCGTCCCGCGCTGGCCCGCGGCGTCGTCAGGCACGTCGGCGACCCCGTTGTCTGCATTGTCGCCGAATCGCCCGAAGCGGCGATGACGGCGGGCGAAGCGGTCGAGATCGCTTACGAACCGCTGCCTAGCGTCACCGCGGCGACCAACGCGCTGCAACCGGGCGCCCCGCTGATCTGGGAGGAAGCGCCGGGCAATTCGGCGTTCCTGTACCGCAGGGGCGACGCGGCGGCGGTGGCCGCGGCGATGGCGTCGGGCGCGCATGTCGTCGAATGCGAACTCGTCAACAACCGCGTGGTTGCCGCGCCGATGGAGACGCGCGCCGCCATTGGCTTCCACGACCGCAAGACAGACCGGTTTCTGCTTTCGCTGACCGGTCAGGCGGTTCATGAGATCCGCCAGGTTCTTGCCAGTGCCGTTTTCAAGATACCGATCGAGCGCATGCGGGTGGTGGTGCCCGACGTCGGCGGCGGCTTCGGGATGAAGAACTACGTCTACCCCGAATACGTGCTGGTGCTTTGGGCGGCGCGCAAGCTTGGTCGGCCGGTGCGATGGGTATCCGAACGTGCCGAGGACTTCGTCAGTTCTGCGCACGGCCGCGACTTCGTTGCCCGCTCAAGGCTCGCGCTCGACAAGAATGGCCGGTTCCTCGGCCTCGAAGTCCGAGCTGTCGCCAACCTCGGAGCCTATCTTTCGACCTATGGTCCGATCAGTTCCACCAACGCGGCCGGCAGCGCGATGGGAGGCGTCTATGACATCCCCGCGGTGTTCGTGGAGGTCCGCGGCGCCTTTACCAACACCCCGCCGATCGACGCCTACCGCGGCGCCGGCAAGCCCGAAGCCAACTACCTGATCGAGCGGCTGGTGAACCTTGCAGCGGTCCGGACCGGAATCGACGCCACCAGATTGCGCCGCCGCAACATCATCAGAAAGTTTCCGCATCGCACGGCGATGGGGATGACGATCGACGGTGGCCGCTTCGGCGCCAATCTGGACGACGCGATCGCGCTCGCCGATCTCGATGGATTTCGCAAGCGCCGCGCGCGATCGAAGACCGCTGGCCTGTTACGCGGCGTCGGCATTGCCTGTTTTCTTGAAACGGCGCGCGGCGCACCGGCCGAGTTCGCGCGTGCCGCCTTCGAGACTGACGGCACGGTGTCGCTGTCGGTCGGCACGCAGTCCAATGGTCAGGGGCATGAAACCGCCTATCCCCAGATCGCGGCCGACCTGTTGGGACTTCCGATTGGCGCATTCCGCTTTCATCAGGGCGATACCGATCTGCTGCCGGGCGGTAACGGCCATGGCGGCGCGCGTTCGATGCATATGGGCGGCACGGCGCTGGTGATGGCCGTTGAAAAGCTGATCGAGAAAGGCCGGCTGATCGCCGCGCATCTGCTGCAGGCGCCGGTCGAACAAGTGTCGTTCGTGGAAGGCAGCTTCGTCGTGCAACGCACGGCGCGCATGATCGCGATTGGCGAGGTGGCCGACGCCGCGCGAGATCCCGCCAGTTTGCCCGAGGGAGTGAAGCCGGGACTTGAAGGCAGTGCTACCAACGACTCCGACCTCTACACCTTTCCCAATGGTTGTCACGTCGCAGAGGTCGAGATCGACCCCGACACCGGCGTCGTGCGGCTTGATCGCTACACGATCGTCGATGATTTCGGCCGCCTCATCAACCCGCGCGTCGCGCTCGGCCAGGTCCATGGCGGGGTCGCGCAGGGCATCGGACAGTCGCTGCTGGAGCATATCGTGTTTGATACCGAATCGGGCCAGCTGCTCAGCGGTTCATTCCTGGACTACGCGTTGCCGCGGGCGCAGGACCTGCCGCATTTCGGCGGGGGCCTCAATCAATCGGCGCCGACCCGGTCGAACCCGCTCGGCGTCAAGGGGACCGGGCAGGCCGGTTGCATGGCAGCACCGCAGACGGTCATGAACGCCGTGCTGGACGCCCTGTCGCCGCTCGGCATCATCGAGCTGGACATGCCGGCGACGCCGTTTCGTGTCTGGAGCGCCATCCAGGCAGCCCGTCGAGCGGCACCAGCTCCGCGCAAGACATAGCGCGAGCGGCCTTTGAAACCGCGCCTAGTCCTCTTCCACGCCGGGCGTCTTTCGCAGCATGAAATGACCAAACGCCGAAGCGATCGGCTTGCCCGGGTCGTCCTGCCAGGCCTGCGCTTCAAAGGCGACGACGCGCCGTCCCTGCTTGACGATCGACGCTCTCGCATAGCTGTCCAGCGCGCGGCCGGAGCGCAGATAATTGATCGTCAAGCCGATCGGCTTGGGGGGAGTGAGAATGCCGAGTTCGCGCGTCACTCCTACAATCGCGGTCGTCTCCAGAAAGGCGCCGGTCATGCCGCCGTGAATGGCGGGCAACACCGGGTTGCCGATGATCCTGGGCGAGAACGGCATGACGAGCATGTCATCCTCGCCGGCGCGGATGCCCAGACAGCGCGCGAACGGGCTATTGGCGAACAGGCCGGCGGGCTCCTCCGGCACTTCGAGCGCAGGCTGCGGGCTGTCGTTCTGCGGCCGGTCGGCCAGCTTGTTGGTGCGGTTGGCGCCGACCATGAAACAGGCCGTCGCGGTGGCGACCGGATCGTCCTCGGATTCCTGATAGGCCGTCGAGCGCACAAAGGCGATCGAGCGCGTGACGCGATAGCAGAACGAATGCGCCTTGACATCGAGGCCCGGCGTGGCCGGCTTCTGATAGTCGATGCGAAGGTCGAGGGTGGCGATCGCGCGGGTGCCGTCGAGCGCGAGCTGCACGGCCATGCCGCAGCTCTCGTCAAGCATCGCGGTGACGACGCCGCCGTGAAGAACGCCGGTTTCGGTGTCGCCGACGAACTCGGGGCGGTAGGGCAGGCTTGACCAGGCCTCGCCCGGGGCGGCGCGGTCGAGCCGAAGCCCGCTGATCCGTCCATAAACGGAAAGGCGGGCTTCAACGGCCTTGGCGAGCAACTCGAACGGCAGCGACGTGTTCAATGGTTTGGCGCCTTTGCAGTTTAGCGCGGCTTCATGAGTCGTCGACGGCGATATGCTTCTTGCGGATATGGCGCACCATCCACCAGATCGCAAGCGCCGCAACGGGCACGAAGGCAGCGGTAGCAACGCTGGGCTCCAGGTGAAATTTTCCGGTTTCGTGGACCGCCTTGGCGACATACCCAAAAAGACTGACCACGTAATAAGTGATCGCCGCGACCGACAGGCCCTCGACCGTGCTCTGCAGGCGGAGCTGCAGCCTGGTCCGCGCGTTCATCGATTTCAGGAGTTCCTGGTTCTGTTGCTCCAGTTCGACATCGACGCGGGTACGCAACAGATTGGCGGCGCGCGCCAGCTTCAGCGACAGGCTGGCCTGGCGAGCTTCGGTCGTGACGCAGGTGCGCAGCGCCGGCTTCATTCGCCGCGCCAGAAACGACGACCAGGTCGGCAGACCGCCGACCTTGCGTTCGCCGATGGTCTGCAGCCGTTGTTCGACGATTTCCTCATAGGCGCGGCTGGCGCCGAACCGGAAAACGCTGGAGGCGGCGCCGGCCTCGACCTCGGCGGCGAGCGCGGTCAGTTCATCGAGCAGCTTGTGGTTGGCGGCGAGATCGCCGGCGCTGCGCATCTGTTCGGTAGCTTCGACCAGCCGGCGCTCCGAGGCGGCGATCGACGGCGATAGACGCTGCGCTTCAGGCAGGCCGAGCAGGGCGAGGGTGCGATAGGTCTCGATCTCTATGACCCGCTGCACCAGCGCGCCGGCCCGCTCCGGCGACATCGTGCGGTTGGCGACGAGTATCTGGACGAAGCCTGAGGGCCCCGGCTGGAAGTCGGTCGCATAGACCGCGGCGCCGTCGGAGTTTTCAGCAATGGCCAGGCTTGCATTGTCGAACAGGCGTTCCGGCGCGGTGCGCGGCAGGTTCTCGGCGAGCAGGTGCAGGTCGACGGCCACCAGCAACGGTCCTGGCTGGGGCACCAACTGCATCGGCAACGCCAGGGATGCCGCGTCGGGGTGAAACGGCGCGGCGTCGGGATCGGTCGGCATCTCCCAGGTATAGGTGGTGAACTCCGAATGTTGTTCCCATCGCAATACGGTTGTGCCGAACAGGGCGCGATGGTGTTTCTCGTACGGCAGCGGCGGCTGCAGTCCGCGCGACCCGCAGAATGTCACGAGGTTGGCGCGATCGACCTGGGCGCGCGGCCCCGAAGTATCGAAGGCGAAATGCACGATGCGTGACGGGACTGAAATCGGCGTGAATGGCCGGGCGTGAACCTCGCCGAGGATGGCGGCACGCAGCGGATGCGGCGTCAGCCGCGAGCCGTCGCCGATCAGGACGTCCGCACTCATTGCGTTATCAATCCCTGGGATGTGTGGGTTGCATCCAACTTGAATGTCGATGTTGTCAAGTTCGATACCACCGGCTATGCCAACCCGGCCGGTAAACGTCCGGTACTTGGCGGCGAAGACCGAGCTTCGTAGCCGAAATCCGCGCCGCCGTCACGCCGGGCAGGCGTCATTCCGTAAACATGGTGCATTGCGAACAGGCGCGGGTCGGCTCGGCGTCGTGATCAGCGGCGTTTGCCGAGGGTTGATGGGCGGGTGAGACGAACCCGGCCGCGGATTCGCGGCAGGAATTGCACGCCGCGGGCGCTGACGAAGTCCAGCATCGCGCGGGCCGGCGGCAGCAGGATCTTGTCCTTGCGGGAAAGGGCAAACCATTGCCGGATCACGGGAAGGCCCACCACATCGAGCGTCACCAGCCGCCGTTCATCGAGTTCGGTGGCCACTGTATGGGCGGAAATAAACGCAATTCCGAGGCCGGCGATGACGGCCTGCTTGATGGTTTCGTTGCTGCTCATCGCCATGCCGATTTTCGGCCGAACCCGCGCGCTTCCGAACAATTGCTCCATCAGGCCGCGGGTGCCCGAGCCGGGCTCGCGCGTCAGGAAGGTCTCGTCGGCGAGCTCGGCGAGGGCGAGTTTGGATTTACCTGCCAGCCGATGGCTCGTCGGCGCGATGATGACATGGGGATGGTCGCCGATCAGGTGAACGTTCATGTCGACGTCGACCGGCGGACGGCCCATGATCGCGAAGTCGAGATCGTAACCGCGCAACGCGGTGCCGATCTCCTGCCGATTTCCGATCGAGAGCGCAATATCGATGTTCGGGAACAATTTTGAGAAGCCCGAGATCAAGAACGGCACGAAATACTTTGCCGTGCTGACGGCACCGATCGATATCCGCCCCGCGCTCTTGCCTGCCATCATTTCCAGCGAGGTCTCGCAATCGGCGATCGCCGCCTCGATGCGCCCGGCGAGCGCCAGCACCTCGCGCCCGGCGTCGGTCAGAAGCATCCCCTCGCTGGTGCGCTGAATCAGCGGCAACCCGGCCAGCGCCTGCAAATTGCGAATTTGAAGTGTGACGGCGGGCTGCGTCAGGTTCAGCCGCTTGGCGGCGGCGGTGACAGATCGATCGTTGTGAACGGCCGCCAGCGCGCGAAGCTGGCGGATGGTCAATTCCCGCAGAAACCGGCTTGCCATCGAATCTACCTTATAAGAAAAACTTTGCCGATGCCAAAGATAAGAAAATTTCACTAATTTGGCAAATTGCGCTGTTGTGAGGTGCGGACTGCCGAACGGCACGACGCGTTTGAAACGGCCCAAACAGGGGCTGAGAGGGGAAGCGGCCATGGACGAACGCGTGACCTTGCGTTCGCATCTCGATAACTCGGTACGGGACGCGCCCCTCGGGCCCGCGGTCGCCGCCGTGATCGAGGCGATCGCCACGGCGTCGATCGAGGTGGCCGACCTTATCGCCGACGGGCCGCTGGCTGGGATCACGGGACGGCAAAGCGGCGTCAATTCCGACGGTGATCTGCAAAAGGACATCGATGTCGCCGCTGACATGATAATGCGGCGGGCTCTGCACGCAACGCCGGTGGCGGGGCTCCTGTCAGAGGAAGCCGAGCTGCCGGAGTTTCTCGATGCCGCGGCGCCGCTCTGCATTGCGATTGATCCGCTGGACGGATCCGCAAACCTCGAGAACAACATTTCGGTCGGAACCATCTTCTCAATCCGTCCGCGGGGCAACGACATCATCTCGACGTTCTTCGAGCCCGGCACCGCGCAGTGCGCCGCGGGGTTCGTCGTCTACGGGCCGCAGACCACATTGGTTCTGGCGCTCAGCGGCAGCGTCGATATCTTCATTCTGGACCGCCGGGCTTGCGAGTTTGTATTGACCGCGCGCGGCGTGAAGATCGCTCCCAACACGCCCGAGTTTGCGATCAATGCCTCAAACCGCCGGCACTGGCATGGTCCGGTCCGCGCCTATATCGACGAGTGCCTCGCCGGGACCCATGGCAACGGCGCCGCCGATTTCAACATGCGCTGGATCGGATCGCTGGTTGCCGAGGCGCTTCGCATTCTCGTCCGCGGCGGCGTTTTCCTTTATCCCGCCGACGCCCGCCCCGGATATCGCGAGGGGCGCTTGCGCCTGTTGTACGAGGCCCATCCGATGGCGTTGGTAATGGAGTGGGCGGGTGGGGCGGCGTCCACCGGACGCCGGCGCATTCTCGAGCTTTCCGCCAGGACGCCGCATCAGCGCGTGCCGCTGATTATGGGCTCGGTCCGCGGCGTTCGCGACGTTGAAGCCGTTCACGGGGGCATTGAACCGATGTTCGACGATAGCGATTCGCCGCTGTTTGCGCGGCGTGGCCTGTTTCGCTGAAGGGACCGGGCAGATGTCGCGTAGCTATCCCATCATATCGATTACTGGCTCATCGGGAGCCGGCACAACTTCGGTAAAGAAGACGTTCGAGACCATTTTCCGCCGGGAGAAGGTTGTCGCCGCCTATATCGAGGGCGACGCCTTCCATCGTTACAATCGCGTCGAAATGCGCACGAAGTTGGCTGAAGAGGCCGAGCGTGGCAACAAGCACTTCAGCCACTTCAGCCCGGAAACCAATCTGTTCGAAGAATTGGAAAAGGTTTTCAGGGACTACGGCGAATCCGGCACCGGAACGACGCGCCATTACGTCCACGACGACGAAGAGGCCAAGCTGTACGGCGCGGAGCCAGGTACCTTCACTGAATGGGGTCCGTTGCCTGAAAAGTCAGACCTGCTGTTTTACGAGGGACTGCACGGCGCTGTCGTGACCGACAAGGTGAATATCGCGCAGCATGCCGATCTCAAGATCGGGGTTGTTCCCGTTATCAACCTGGAGTGGATTCAGAAACTGCACCGCGATCGCAGTACCCGCGGCTATTCCGCCGAAGCCGTCACCGACACTATTTTGCGGCGGATGCCGGACTATGTGCACTACATCTGCCCGCAGTTCGCGGAGACCGACATCAACTTTCAGCGGGTGCCGACGGTCGATACGTCGAATCCCTTCATCGCGCGATGGATTCCGACGCCTGACGAATCGATGGTGGTGATCCGGCTGAAGAACCCGCGCGGGATCGATTTTCCCTATTTGCTGTCGATGATCCCGAGCAGCTTCATGTCGCGCGCCAATTCGATCGTAATTCACGGATCGAAGCTCGACCTGGCGATGCAGCTCATCCTCACCCCGCTGATCCTGCAACTAATGGAACGCAAGAGGCGCACGAAATGAATGTCCCAGCTCTCACCTGCGTGTCCGGTCGCATCGATGCTTCGCACGCGGAGATGGCCAATGCGATCCGGTTCCTGGCGGTCGATGCCGTGGAGAAGGCAGGGTCCGGCCATCCGGGAATGCCAATGGGCATGGCCGATGTCGCGACCGTGCTGTTTTCGCGCTTTCTCAGGTTCGATCCGGCCGATCCGAACTGGCCCGACCGCGACCGTTTCGTGCTGTCGGCCGGTCACGGCTCGATGCTGCTCTATGCGTTGCTGCACCTGACAGGCTATGCGGGCATGACCTCGGAACAACTGAAGGCGTTCAGGCAGTGGGGCTCGAAAACCCCAGGACATCCCGAATACGGCCACACGCCAGGGGTCGAGACCACTACGGGACCATTGGGGCAGGGCCTCGCTACGGCGGTTGGCATGGCGCTGGCCGAGCGGCTTATGAACGCGCGCTTCGGCAATGATTTCGTCGACCACTTCACCTATGTGATCGCGGGCGACGGCTGCCTCATGGAGGGCATCAGCCAGGAGGCGATATCGCTGGCCGGGCATCTCGGACTGAACCGCCTGGTCGTGCTGTTCGACGACAACGAAATCTCGATCGACGGCGCGACGTCGCTGTCGTGTTCGGACGACCAACTGGCGCGATTCAAGGCTTCCGGCTGGTCAGCTTGCCGGATCGACGGCCACGACCCCGAGGCGATTGCGGATGCCATCGAGCAGGCGCGGCGCAGCGACCGGCCGTCGCTGATCGCCTGCCGGACGGTGATCGGGTTCGGCGCTCCGAACCGCCAGGGCAGCGAAAAGGCTCACGGCGCGCCGCTTGGCGCCGAGGAGGTCGAGAAAACCCGCGCGGCGCTGAACTGGCCGCACTCGCCGTTCCAGGTTCCGCAAGCCGTGCTCGATGGCTGGCGCAGGATTGGTGAACGCGGACACGCTGCACGCCGAAGCTGGATCGAACGAACCCGGCGTCCCGGCTCGGCTGGGCGTTCGCCGTTCCACGACGCCCTGAACAGGAACCTGCCTTGCGGATACAAGCAAGCCATGGCGCAGATACGTGATCGGTTCTTGGCCGAGCGGCCGAACATCGCGACCCGACAAGCTTCGCAACGCGTAATCGACACGATCGCCGAAGCTTTGCCGAATCTGCTGGGTGGCTCTGCCGATCTTACCCACTCCAATTTGACGCGCGCCAAAACGCACCAGCCGGTGCGAGCCGATACCTATGACGGCGGCTATGTCCACTATGGCGTCCGGGAGCATGCGATGGCGGCGGCGATGAACGGCATCGCGCTGCATGGCGGTTTCATCCCATATGGCGGTACGTTTCTCGCTTTCGCCGACTACAGCCGCCCCGCGATCCGGCTGGCGGCGCTGATGGGCATTCGCGTCATCCATGTGATGACGCACGATTCAATCGGGCTGGGCGAAGACGGTCCGACGCACCAGCCCGTCGAGCATCTCGCCTCGCTACGGGCCATTCCCAACCTGCTGGTGTTTCGTCCAGGCGACGCCGTCGAAACCGCGGAGGCTTGGGACTGCGCGCTGCAGGCGCGGGAAAGCCCGTCGATACTGTGCCTGTCGCGGCAGGCGCTGCCGACATTTCGAAGCGGCGTCGACGCGGACAACAAGGTCGCGCTCGGCGCCTACCTGGTAATCGAGCCGGATGGCGGTCGCGACGTCACCCTGATCGCGACGGGTTCGGAAGTTTCGGTTGCGTTGAACGCGGCGCGGCTGCTCGCTGGCGACGGCGTCCGCGCCGCAGTGGTCTCGGCGCCATGTTTTGACCTGTTCCGCCGCCAATCGCGCGAATACCGCGAAACGGTTCTCGGCGGCGTTCCCCGGATTGGCGTTGAGGCTGCGGTCGAGGGCGACTGGGCGCGCTGGCTCGGCGACGGCGGCGCATTCGTCGGCATGACCGGATTCGGCGCATCGGCCCCGGCCGAAATGCTGTACCGCGAATTCGGCATCACCGCGGAGGTGGTCGCGACGACGGCCATGCAATGCCTGGCGCGCGCGAGAATGATGGCGACCTGTTCATGACGCTCCCGGTCAACTGAGAGGAACTGCGATGGCGCGAATTACGCTGAGACAATTGCTGGACCACGCCGCCGAGCATGGCTACGGCGTGCCGGCTTTCAACATCAACAATATGGAGCAGGGGTTGGCGATCATGGACGCTGCGGCGGCCGTCGACGCGCCCGTCATCGTGCAGGCATCGCGCGGCGCGCGGGCCTATGCGCACGACATCATGCTCGCGAAGATGATCGACGCGCTGGAAGAGATGTATCCGCAGATCCCGCTCTGCCTGCATCAGGATCACGGCAACGAAGAGGCGACCTGTGCCACCGCGCTCCAGCACGGCTTCACCTCCGTCATGATGGACGGGTCGCTCCGGGCGGACGCCAAGACCGCGGCAGACTATGATTATAATGTCGAGATCACCCGCCGCGTCGTCGAGGTGGCGCACTGGATCGGCGCCTCGGTGGAGGGCGAATTGGGGGTGCTCGGCTCTCTCGAACATGGCGGCGGCGAACAGGAGGACGGCCACGGCGTCGAAGGCAAGGTCACCCGCGACCAGTTGCTGACCGATCCGGACCAGGCGGTCGATTTCGTTCGCGCCACCCGGGTCGATGCGCTCGCGATCGCGATGGGCACCTCGCACGGCGCCTACAAGTTCTCGCGCAAGCCGGACGGCGACATTCTTGCGATGCACGTGGTAGAAGAAATTCATCGTCGGTTGCCGAACACCCATCTGGTGATGCACGGCTCGTCGTCGGTGCCGCAGCCGCTGCAGGATATGTTCAACGCGTTCGGCGGCGAGATGCCGCAGACCTGGGGCGTGCCGGTCGATGAGATCGTCCGCGGCATCAAGCATGGCGTCCGCAAGGTCAATATCGACACCGATTGCAGGTTGGCGATGACGGCGGCGTTCCGAAAAGTCGCCACCCGGAACAGAAGCGAGTTCGATCCGCGCAAGTTCCTGAAGCCGGCGATGGACGCGATGCGCGAGCTTTGCCGCGAGCGGTTCGAACAGTTCGGCACCGCCGGCCACGCCTCGGGGATCAAGGTGCTTCCCCTGTCGGAGATGGCGAAACGCTATCGCAGCGGCGCGCTCGATCCCCGAATCGGATCGATGGCCGATGCGGCCGAATGAGGCGATTGAGATCAATTGAGTCCTGCCGCCACCTGAACCTGAGGAGACCGACATGAACGAACTCTCGATGACCGTCCGCGGCAAGGATCGCTACAAGTCCGGCGTGATGGAATACAAGAAGATGGGCTATTGGGAGCCCGACTATGAGCCCAAGGTCACCGACATCATTGCGTTGTTCCGGGTCACGCCGCAGGACGGCGTCGATCCGATCGAGGCCTCGGCCGCGGTGGCGGGCGAGTCTTCCACGGCGACCTGGACGGTGGTATGGACCGACCGGTTGACCGCGGCTGAAAAGTACCGCGCGAAATGTTTTCGCGTCGACCCGGTTCCGAACTCGCCAGGGCAGTATTTCGCCTATATCGCCTACGATCTGGACCTGTTCGAGAACGGCTCGATCGCCAACCTCTCGGCCTCCATCATTGGAAACGTGTTCGGCTTCAAGCCGCTGAAGGCGCTGCGGCTGGAAGACATGCGGCTGCCGGTCGCCTATGTGAAGACGTTCCAGGGGCCGGCGACCGGCATCGTAGTCGAGCGCGAGCGGATGGATAAGTTCGGCCGTCCGCTGCTCGGCGCTACCGTGAAGCCGAAGCTCGGGCTTTCCGGCCGCAATTACGGCCGCGTGGTCTATGAGGCGCTGAAGGGCGGGCTCGACTTCACCAAGGACGACGAGAACATCAACTCGCAGCCGTTCATGCATTGGCGCGAACGGTTTCTGTATTGCATGGAGGCGGTTAACAAGGCGCAGGCGGCCTCCGGCGAAGTGAAGGGTACCTATCTCAACGTCACCGCCGGCACGATGGAGGACATGTACGAACGCGCCGAATTCGCCAGGGAGCTCGGCTCGGTCATTATCATGATCGACCTCGTGATCGGCTACACCGCGATCCAGTCGATGGCGAAATGGGCGCGCCGCAATGACATGATCCTGCACCTGCACCGGGCAGGGCACTCGACCTATACGCGCCAGCGCAATCACGGCGTCTCGTTCCGCGTGATAGCCAAATGGATGCGGCTCGCCGGGGTCGATCACATCCACGCCGGCACCGTCGTCGGCAAGCTCGAGGGCGATCCGGCGACCACGCGGGGCTACTACGACATCTGCCGCGAGGACTTCAATCCGATGCGGCTCGAACACGGCGTATTCTTCGACCAGGACTGGGCGAGCCTCAACAAGATGATGCCGGTGGCGTCCGGCGGCATTCACGCCGGCCAGATGCACCAATTGCTGGACCATCTCGGCGAAGATGTCGTGCTGCAGTTCGGCGGCGGCACTATCGGGCACCCGATGGGCATTCAGGCCGGCGCCACCGCCAACCGCGTCGCGCTGGAAGCGATGATCCTCGCCCGCAACGAGGGCCGCGACTATCTGCACGAAGGCCCTGAGATTCTCGCCAAGGCTGCGCAGACCTGCACGCCGCTGAAATCGGCGCTTGAGGTTTGGAAGGACGTCACCTTCAATTACCAATCGACGGACATGCCCGACTACGCCCCGACCACCAGCGTCTCGATGTAAGGAAACATGATCATGCGCGTCACCCAGGGCTGCTTTTCATTCCTGCCTGACCTCACCGACGAACAGATATCGGCGCAGGTCCAATACTGCCTCGGCAAGGGTTGGGCCGTGAACATCGAGTTCACCGACGACCCGCACCCCCGCAACACCTTCTGGGAGATGTGGGGCCTGCCGATGTTCGATCTCCGCGACGCCGCAGGCGTGATGATGGAGTTGAACGCGTGCCGCAAGGTGTATGGCGACCGCTATATCAGGATGTCCGCGTTCGACTCCAGCCACGGCTGGGAGTCGGTTCGGCTGTCATTCATCGTCAACCGGCCGAAGGATGAGCCGGGCTTCCGGCTCGAGCGGCATGAGGTCGATGGCCGCAACATCCGCTACACCACCAAATCCTACGCCGTCGATCGTCCCGAGGGTGGACGCTACGGTGGCAAGTGAGCGCGCTGGTCGATTCGTCGTCGGGAACGCCGTCGGCGGTACAGGTCGACTTGCGCCGCGAGTTCAACGAGGTCGGCATCGGCGAGGTGCTCGACCAACTTGATCGCGAGCTGATCGGTCTGAAACCGGTCAAGACCCGCATTCGCGAGATCGCTTCGCTGCTGCTGATCGAGCGGATCCGCAAGCGAATGAGCCTGACCTCTGACGTGCCGACGCTGCATATGTCCTTCACCGGAAATCCCGGCACCGGCAAGACCACGGTGGCGCTTCGCATCGCCAGTATCCTGCATAGGCTCGGCTTCGTGCGGCGCGGGCAGGTGGTGTCGGTGACGCGGGATGAGCTGGTCGGGCAGTATATCGGCCACACCGCGCCGAAGACCAAGGAGATCCTGAAGAAGGCGATGGGCGGTGTGCTGTTCATTGACGAGGCCTATTACCTGCACCGGCCGGACAATGAGCGCGACTATGGCCAGGAGGCGATCGAGATCCTGCTGCAGGTGATGGAGTCCCAGCGCGAGGATTTGGTGGTGATACTCGCGGGCTACGGTGACCGCATGGACAAGTTCTTCGGCAGCAATCCGGGGTTCCGTTCCCGCATCGCGCACCATATCGATTTCCCCGACTATGCCGATGACGAGTTGCTCGCGATCGCCGATCTGATGCTGGCGGACATGAACTACAGGTTCAGCGCCGGCGCGCGCGAAGCCTTCGTCCGCTACATCGCGCTGCGCAAGACCCAGCCTCTGTTCTCCAACGCGCGATCGATCCGTAACGCGCTCGACCGCATGCGGTTGCGCCAGGCCAACCGCCTCGTGGCCGATCTCGACCGCGTACTGACCGCCGACGACATCATGTCGCTGGAGGCCGCGGACGTGCTGGCCAGCAGGGTATTCTCGCAGAACGCCTGAATCCGGTCCAGCCGAGTCCCGATTGCAGGCTGGGGTTCAGACCAGCCGCAGTCCGATCAACCCCAATATGAGAGCGGCCAGGACAACCGTCTCGATGCAGAGCATCGCAATCGCGCGTGGCCCGATGGCCAGGACTTCCTTGAAACTGGTGCGCATGCCCATGGCGGCGATGCCGATAATCAGGCACCAGCGCGAAGCGGACGACAGCCAGCCGGTGACGGCCGCGGGTATCGGCACGAGGTTGTTCAACACCGCGAACGCGGCAAACAGCGCGACGAACCAGGGCAGGGATTTGTGAAGTTTTCCGATCCCGCCCGATGCGCCCGAAAGAGCAATGGTGATGACGAAGGCCACCGGCACCAACATCGCCACCCGCATCATCTTGGTGAGCGCGGCGACATCGCCGGCGCTGTCCGACACTGCGTAGCCGGCCCCCATCACCTGCGCCACGTCGTGGATGGTGGCGCCCAGAAAGAAGCCGGTTTTTTGCTGGTCGAGACCAAGAGAAACGGCAAGGATCGGATAGCCAATCATCGCGACAGTGCTGAGCGCCGTCACGCCCACAATCGTGAACAGGGTCCAGCGGGTGGTATCCTCGTTCTTGGGCAACAGCGCGGATATGGTCATGGCGGCGGCCGCACCGCAGATGCCGACCGAGCCTGCCGTCAGCAGGCCAAGTCGCCAGTCCATTTTCAGCAGCCGGGCCAGCCCAAGTCCCAGGAAAATGATCAACGTCACCGCTAGGACAATCGCCAGCAAGGCGGCCGGTCCGAGCGAGATGACCTGATCCGTCGTGATGCGGAACCCCAGCAGCGCCACGCCGATCCGCAGGATGTTCGTCGATGAAAACATGATGCCCAGACCACACGGGCCTTCATCCGACAGGAACTTGAAAGACAACCCCAAAAGCAACGCAAAGAGCATGGCGGGTGCGCCGTAATGCTCGTTGAGGAACACGGCCGTAATTGCGACAACGCCGCTGGCCATCACTCCGGGCACAAGGCCCCGGAGCGCGATTGCTGTGGATGGCTTCATGGCGTTACGCACGACCGTTCCAGGGGACCAGACGGCGTACCGGAATGGCCGATGACCGCCTTTTGCGCCAACGCAGCCACATTTTTAGTCCGTGCCATGTCGCCGGCTTCAGGTGCGCCAATCAAAACTCAGTTAGGTCGCGTTGCGTCAAAGAGGCTGTTGTAACCGAACAGGCCGACGTTGCCGCCGGTATGCAGGAACACGATATTTTCGGATTTTTTGAAATGCCCCTTCCGGATCAGGTCAATCAGTCCGGCCATGCCCTTTCCGGAATAGACCGGATCAAGGAGAATGCCTTCGTAGCGAGCAGCAAGGTTGATGGCCTCAATCATTGCGTCGGTCGGCATGCCGTAGCCCGGACCGACATAGTCGGTGTTGGCAACGACTTTTTCGCGCGCCACGCTGCCCGGTATCCCCAGCAAGTCCGCGGTGGTGCAGGCCAGCTTGTAGACGCTTTCTTCCTGCTGCGGTCGGGCGGCACGCACGCCGATGCCGAGCACGGGAACGAGGCTGCGGCAACCTTCGAGCCCGGCGACAAGTCCCGCCTGGGTGCCGGCGCTGCCGGTCGCGTGGACGAGATGGTGGATGTTCAGACCCATGTCATTGGCCTGGGCCACCAGTTCGATGGCGCAGTTCACATAGCCCAGCGCGCCAATGGCATTTGAGCCGCCACCGACGATAATGTAGGGCTTGCCGCCGCTGGCGCTGATTTCGTCAGCCACCTTGGCCATGGCGGCATTCATGTCGGCGCCGCCGGGATACATCTGGGTCGGCGCGCCCAGAATATGGTCAAGCAGCACGTTGCCGGAATTGCAGTAATCGACGCTGTTGCTGCCAGTGCGGTTTTCAAGAAGGATCCGGCACTTCATGCCCAACTTCGCGGCAGCGGCGGCGGTCTGGCGGGCATGGTTGGACTGCACCGCGCCTTGGGTGATCACGGTATCGGCGCCCTTGGCGAGCGCATCGGCCATCAGGAATTCCAGCTTGCGGGTCTTGTTGCCGCCGGACGCCAGGCCCGTGCAATCGTCGCGCTTGATAAAGAGGTTTGGCCCGCCCAGCAGCTTGGAAAGATTGGGCATGGCCTCGAGCGGCGTATGCATGTGGCCCAGGCGTACTCTGGGAAATCTGGCAAGATGCATCGCGAAAGTGCTCCCGTTCCGAAATCAGACTAGAAGGCGAAATCGGAGCTGACCAATGCCGAATCCAGCAAGGATCATGCCGGAGCGGCATAACCCCCGAGGTGACGAGCTGCTTACGGCCGAACCATTTGACGGACACGCCGCGCGCTGCCGCATCGGTCAGGAATTTCTCCTCAATCAGGGTGAGGCGGTGGCGGTCGCAAATGGCCACCAGCGCGTCCATGTCGCACCGCGCATGTGGGAGAGCAGCAGCACTTTGGCGCCACTCGCCTTAGCCTTTCGCTCGAGGTCATCGAGGTCGACGTTGTAGGAGTCGGTAATTTCGACGAACACCGGCTCGTCACGGGATCAGACTCCTGCGGGCAGAGGTTCTGTTCTTCGGGCATAGCTGACGCAACGCCTCGCCAACACATCGGTGGAATCGACGAGCGGCAGGGTGCAGGACTGACTTGTCAGGACCAGGGGTACTTCGGTGCAGCCGGCGATCAGCACGCCGACGCCAGATTGGGACAACCGTTCGGCGAGGGCGCGCATGGAGCTCCTTACGGAGTCGTCACGCTCGCCGGACTTGATGCGATAGATCAGCTTCATGAGCTCTGACTGCGATGGCGGGTCAGGCGTCACGACTTCAATTCCGGCGGAACGAAACGCCTTGTGATAGATTTGCGAATCGATGCAGCCCTGTGCGGCAAGCAGACCGACACGTCGTACTTCGGAATGGCTGCGCCGCACTTCGGCGACGACTTCGTCGATCAGGCTGACGAAAGGCTTGCTGATCGCGCGGCGAATATATTTCTCATAGGCATGGGCCGTATTGCAGGCCATGACGATGAAATCAGCCCCTGCCTCTTCCAGCCTTTGCGCCATGGTTGCCAGCGCCGGTCCCGGTGACGGGCCAACACCTGCAATCGCATCGTTGCGGTTCGGCGTCTTGGGATTGTTGTCGATAATCAGATGCAGATGTTGCTGGTCGGTTCGAGCGTTCGAATGGGCAAGAACCTTGCCGAAAAAGTCATGCGTCGCCTCGGGCCCGAGCCCGCCCATTACGCCCACTACCAGTTCGTCCGAGCGGTCCATGCCAGCATCCTCAAACTGCCGCAGCGTAGTTCAGGCCAACACCGCTAGCCAATGCGCAGATTGGATAAAACTATGTGGCTACGGCATGGAGGCTTGGGCCGGACAGCCGCTCGGCGGCCTTCCAGATCGCCTCGACGGCGGGCTCCGTACCTTGAATGGCGCGGTAAAGCCAGATGGTCAGATCAGCCACCGGCAGGCTGTCTCCCGCCGCAACGAGCCGCTTGCTTTCAAGGTCACTGGCAATGAGCTTGATTGGCAGCCATGCAATGCCCGCGCCGGACAGGGCCTGGGCGCGCAAGGCCTCGGCAAACGCGCTCTCATAGACCAACCGTAAGTTGAAGGGCGTCGGGGATGTGTTGATGAGGTTCGCAGTCACCTTTCCCAGGAACGAATCCGGCGCATATCCAAGGTAAGGCACGGGTTCGGAGTTTCCGAGCCGGATCGCTTGACGCCAGCCGCCGGGAGCCGAGGGCGCCGTCACTGCGACCAGGCGCTCGGCGTCAATCCGGATGCCCTGAAATCCGTTTGCGAGGATCGGATTGGCAATCTCTTCGCCGCGGTAGCATAACAAGAACTGGCAACTGCCTTGCAGCAGGGACTCGACGCAATCGTGGAGATTGTCAGCGATGACTTTCGCGGTGATCCGCGTGTTGCCACCCGTTACTTTTGGCCACCAGACGGGAAAGAAATCGACCGCCAGAGAATGGGGCATGGCCAGTTTAAGCATCGAACCGCCCTGTGCCTTGCCAGCCTGCGCCTCTGCGCGCGCAGCCTTGATGTCGCGCACCACGCGTTCGGCAACCGGCAGCAGTTTTTCGCCGGCGGGCGTCAGGGTGATCGGATAGCTGCTGCGGTCGAGGAGGGGGGCGCCAATCCAGGTTTCCAGAGCCTTCAATCTGCGGCTGAAGGCCGGTTGTGTCACATTGCGGGCCTCGGCGGCGCGCGAAAAGTTGCCGCTGCCGGCCACCGCCAGAAAGTCCTCGAGCAGTTTTATCTCCACGTGATGCTTTCAGGCCGGTGTGGTCGTCTCCGAAGCCGGGACCATAGTCGATGAAAGGGCGTTTTGACCGCCGAGACTAAACCACCCAAACTGGCAGGTGAAGCCCAGTTCTCGTCCTGCGCCAGCGCCATGGCTGGTTTTCCAGTTCGCTTGGCAAGAAGATTGGGCCCGCCCGCGAGTTTGGAAAAACTTGGCGTGGCTTCAAGAGGCCCATGCATATGGCCCGGGCGGGTCCTACGAAACGGTCACATGGCGTGCCGGGAGGGCGCTCGAGCGCCGGCTCCAGGATCGCCGGCCTCAACTTTTGCGGATACCGCCGCGTGGCAAGCTCGATATTCGAAGGAACGCACTATCTTGGTCGCGGGGCGCAAGTTGACAACGTTGACGCCACGGGCTGACCGGCGTCAGTCCTTGATTGCACGGCCTTCAGGTTCTTCAAAACTGTGATAAACGGATTCCGCGACCGGAAGCAGAGCATTGCGATCGCTCGCCGCTGTCACAGCGAAACCGAAACCCTGATCGATCCATGCGAATGTGCTTTCGTTCTTTCCTTGACGGAATCTAAATGCCGTCGCCGCGCCACCGGCGGCCTGCACGTACAAGGTCAGCCGCTTTCCACCCACATCATCATACATAAGCTGAGCCGCGGGTCCGCCACCTCCCGGAAGAAGCCGCCCGCCCATCAGTCGGTAGCCGAACTGAGAGAGATCCGGCGCGGCAAGGCGGCGTCCAAGCCGCTTTGAAAGCCATTGAACGAGGTGAGCCTCGTTGGACGCATCGACTTCGACGGGGTGCATAACCTCGACCGTGAATGTCTGGTGCGCCGCAATTGCATCGTTTGCAACCACCGCCGTCCGTGGAATGAATGAGGTTGGCGAGACCGGCGGATGAACGCTACCGGCGAACCATCCACCGGCTGCTCCGGCGAGAAAAATACCGGCGGCCAGAGACGCGCTGCTGAGCCAGCGCGACCGTTGCCCGCGTCGGGTTTCCTGGATATTGGCGATGCGAAGGCGCATCGGAATGGGCTCACGGGCTACACGCTCAAGTCGTGCGCGCAAGGCGTCGCGGTGGCGGCGATCTTCCGCCACACGTTCCCTGGTGTCGGGACTCTGCGCGAGATAGGCCTCCATCATCGAGCGTCGCTCCCCGGACAATCGCTCGTCGATGAACGCTTGAAGGTCGTCTTCGCCGATGGGCGCGTCGCGGGAATTCATTTCACTCTCCGAATTAACGTCGGTTGACCTGTTCCCAAAATCGTACGCAGGCGCTGCCTGCCGCGGGACAGTCGGGACATTACGGTCCCGATGGGTACGCCCAGCATTCGCGCCACATCCTCGTAAGTGAAGTCTTCGACCCCGACCAACAGCAAAATCGATTTCTGCTCCTCAGGAAGTTGATCGAGCGCGACGAGAATGTCGCGCGTCTCCAGCCTTGCTTCCGGATCAGGATAGCCGTCCGAAGCAATGATTTCCTCAATGGCCATGCTGGTCGCGCGCCTACTCTGGGTACGGCAAGAGCTGATGTAGAGATTCCGGAGAATCGCAAACAGCCAGGCGCGCAAATCGCCGCCTTGTCGACGCAGGAACCAGCGCGAAATCGCCCGTTCGAGGCAATCCTGAACCAGATCGTCGGCCGTGTGGTCGTCGCGGCTTAGTCCGAGCGCATACCGACGCAGCGCTGGAATCTGCTGCTCGAGGAGGGTTGACATGTCGCTCATGGCGCTCGCATTCCACCCATACCGTCTGGAGAAAACCGGCAGGCTTCCGGCAGAAGCCGCTGGCAGCTTGAGAAAAACCGTCACATCGACCGCGGAAATCCCTTTCACCCCGGCGCCGGCCGATCACATGCCGGCGACGAGGCGGAGATCAGGGCTTGGCGATATGCCAGGCGTCGCCAAGGAAGCTGTCCCCCTTGATATCGCCCGCCTTTCGATCCTTGACGAAGATGTAAAGGGGCTTGCCTTTGTAGGCCCACTGCCTGGCGCCATCGTCGCGGGAGAAGCGTCGGGGATGACGCAAAAGTGAGGGGGAACAGAACCGTTGTGCTGGGAGAACCGGGGGGCTCCGGCCCGCCAGGATAAAATCGACAACAACAGCGGGGCCGGCGCCGAGGAAGGTCATACAAGTCAGCCACGTTCCTCATCGGCGCCGGCAAAGGAAGTTAGGGTCTTGCAACGTGCCAGGCGCCATTCAGGAAGCCATCGCCGGTTGTGTCGCCCGGCTTGTGATCATTGACCCACCTGTAAAGAGGCTTGTCCTTATAAGCCCACTGTTTCCTGCCATCGTCGCGCGTGATGACCGAGAAATGCGCGGGTCCACGTTCATCCCCGCCGACCCCAACCAATAGGGGCGGCCAGTTGTACTCGCACGGGACGTTGCAGGCCGACTTGCCCTTGCTGTCCTTGGCAAAGGTGTAGAGGCTCATGCCGGTTCCATCGACAAGGATGCTTCCCTTGCTGGAGCTTGCGACCTGCGCCGGCGTTGCGGCATAGCCGTGGACTATCCCCGCCGCGGACAACGCCACAGACAGGGCAAGGTAGCATAACGTTTTCAACATCGAACTTCTCCAAAGGTATGTGTTGGCCGTACCGCTAGAGACGCCGTGGGTGGGCGTTCTATTCCCTCTCCCGGTGGATATTCTTCGGAACATCGGGAGAGTTGTAACCCGGACGGATCGCACGGATTCGTGATCTCCAAGAAAAGTTCTTCGTCACGGGAATTTTCCGCTCTTCCGACTGTTCAGCGCCACAGGTTTCGGCGCGAGGCGGCGAGGGTCTGGCAAACTGGTACGGCTGGCTGCGCAGTGAAATCGGAAAAAATCGTGAGGCCGCTTTCGCTTAGGCAGGCACATGACGATTTCTTCGACGGCGCTTTCGCAAGGATATTTTGCGCCTTTGTACCGAAGGAAGCTCGTTCCGATTTCTTCATTTCCCTCACGTTCTATTGTGGTGTTTCCCGCAAAGGGCGGACATTGCGGTACGCATGATTCGCCTTCGATGGATTTGATCAATACGGACTTCGTTGCCGATACGAATCTTGATTTCGATTGAACGCGCATCGTTTTCGATGTTTCATCGCGTCACGTTGCGGCGAGTTTCCGGAAAGCGCGCGCGGGGCCGAATTCATCAGTCGGTCCAGCAGCTTCGAGGATTAATTGGGATCTAAAACATTAATAAAATGAATAGCTTAAGCCGGAAACTTTCCGTCGCTCCCATGATGGACTGGACCGACCGGCATTGCCGCGTCTTCCATCGGCTGCTGACGCGACGGAGCCGGCTTTACACGGAGATGTTGACGACCGGCGCCATCCTGCATGGCGATCGGGTGCGGCTGCTGGGTTTCGACGCCAGCGAGCATCCCGTGGCGCTGCAGCTCGGCGGCTCCGATCCCCGTGATCTCGCGACGGCGGCGACCGTCGGCGAGGATTTCGGCTACGACGAAATCAACCTCAATGTCGGCTGTCCGTCCGACCGGGTGAAGGACGGCCGCTTCGGCGCGTGCCTGATGGCGGAGCCGGCGCTGGTCGCCGACGGCGTTGCGGCGATGAAGCGCGCGGTGAAGATTCCCGTCACCGTCAAGTGCCGGATCGGGATCGACGACCAGGATCCGGAAACCGCGCTCGACGCGCTGGCGCGGGCCGTGGTCGCGGCCGGCGCCGACGCTCTGATCGTGCATGCCCGCAAGGCCTGGCTCAACGGATTGTCACCGAAGCAGAACCGCGACATCCCGCCGCTCAATTACGACAGGGTCTACCGGCTGAAGGCCGCGCTGCCGGACGTCCCCGTCATCATCAATGGCGGCATCGCGGGGATTGCCGAGGCGAGGCGACACCTCGACCAGGTCGATGGCGTGATGCTGGGGCGGGCAGCCTATCAGGAGCCGTGGCGATTGCTCGATGTCGATCCCGAGCTGTTCGGCGAAGCGGCGCCGCACGCCGGCATGAAGGACGTCTTCCAGGCGATGTTTCCCTACATCGACGATCAGCTCGCGCGAGGCGTGCGGCTGCACGCGATCACCCGGCATTTCGTCGGCGCGTTCCACGGCGTGCCCGGCGCGCGCGCCTTCCGCCGCCACCTCGCCGAGAACGCCGTCAGGCCGGGCGCCGGCGTCAACGTGCTCAATGATGCGATGGCGCTGGTCGGGGACCGCGCGGCGGCGCCGATCGCGGCGTAGGCGCTAGTTCGACGCCGCCCGTTGGCGCTTCGGGCCGCGGGAGACGTCGGGATAACCGTTGAGCATCAGTTTGTCGGACTGCACGCCCCAGCTCTCCAGCCGGTTCAGAAAACTCATGCCGAGCAGGTTGGTCTTCATCTGCCCGCGCGGCACCACCAGCGCGGGGACCGATCTTTCCACCAGCCCGCCGACGGCGAGGCGGTCGAGCGTCAGGCGCGCGGCCTTGGTGTGGCCGCCAACGGTTTCGACATCGACATTGTACTCGAGCATCTCGATCGGCACGCCGATCGCCTTCGCCGTCTCGAAGGTCAACACCACCGAGGTCGCGCCGGTGTCGATCACCATCGGCGCCTTGACGCCGTTGATCCTGGCGTGCAGCGCGAATTCGCCGGCCTGGCCGCGCGCGATCTGCACGGCGGGCGCTGGCTCGAGGCTGTGGTGCTGCAGCATTTTCGCCACCTGGTCCCTGGCACGCGCGATCCGTCCGGGATCGCCATAGGCGACGACGGCGCCGGCGGTCGCCGCGAGCATGAGACAAACGAGCATGATGCGGATCACAGCGCGCCTCCGTTGCGGGTTAAGTTCCGCGCGCCGGCGTCGGCACGAGGCCGGCGGCCTTCATGCGTGCCGCAAGCCCCTCCATCACGGTCAGCCGCTCCGCGCGGTCCATCCGATGCCAGCGTGCGATCTCGGGAAGCGTTCGTCCGCAGCCGAAGCAGAGTTTGGTTGCGGGATCCATCATGCAGACTGCGATACACGGCGTTTCTGTGCTCATCCTGGGAATAGTGAAATGGTTTCGGTCGTTGACGCAAGCGCTCCGGTTACAAGCCGGTGCCGGCGCTCATGATTGGCTTGTTGCGCACCCGCCGCTTGTCGTCGGCGGGCGTCGTGGGTGTTTCGGGTTGCAGGGGCGGGACCTCCTCGGCCAATGGCGCCAGCGCCGACATCACCCGCTCCGGCGGGAACGTGACGATGACTTCGGTGCCGATGCGCAGCTTCGATTTCAGCGTGAAGGTGCCGCCATGCAGATCGATCAGGCTTTTTGCGATCGGAAGGCCGAGCCCGGCGCCCTGTTCGGCCGACTTGATCGAGTTGGAGCCTTGGCCGAAGGAAGCCAGCACGATCGGGATCTCGTTCTCGGCGATGCCGGAGCCGGTATCCTTCACGCTCAGATATTGGCCGCCGGATGCGGTCCAGCCGACCTTGAGCCAGACCTCGCCGCCCTGCGGGGTAAACTTGATCGAGTTGGAGAGCAGATTGAGCACGATCTGGCGGGAGGCGCGCTCGTCGGCCCAGACCCGCGGCATGCCCTGTTCGAACACCTCATGAATGGTGATGCCGCGGCTGGTCGCGCGCAGCTTCAGCAGGTGATGGCAGTCGGCGACGACATGCACCAGCGAAACCGCCTCTTCGTTGAGTTCATAGCGGCCGGCCTCGATCCGCGACAGGTCGAGAATCTCGTTGATGAGGTTGAGCAGGTGGACGCCGGAATTGTGGATGTCGGCGGAGTATTCCTTGTAGACCGGCACCGCATGCGGCCCGAAGATCTCGCTCTTCATGACCTCCGAGAATCCGAGGATGGCGTTGAGCGGGGTGCGCAGTTCGTGGCTCATCTGCGCCAGGAACCTTGACTTGGCGACGTTGGCGGACTCGGCGCGGTGCCGCGCTTCGTCCGAGATCGCCTTGGCCTGTTCAAGCTCGCCGATCAGCGCGTCCTTTTCGGCGCGCGCCTCCAGCGTGGCCAGCGTCGTCGAATGCAGCCGGTGGGCGAGCAGCGCGAAGTATCCCTCGGCGGCGACGGCCAGCAGCGCGAGCGCGTAATTGTCATAGGTGCCGCTCAGCGCGAAATTGAACGCAATGGCGGCCGTGACAGGCGCTGTCGCCGCCAGCGCCGCGATCGGCAGGCTGGCCGCCAGCATGCTGGACACCGCGATCACCAGCAGCATCAGGAACATCATCATCGTGTTCGAGACGATGTCGAGGCCCGCGGGGTGGAGCAGGATCGCGGTCCAGCACAGCCCGTAGAGCAGGTCGAGCAGCACGAACCGGGTGCGCCATTTGCGGGTTTCGGCGAGGCTCGGCTGCGCGCCGAGGAAGCGGGCGCAGTTGCGGATGATGGCGGCATGGATGCAGAGCATGCCGATGGTCCATGCGGCGGCCGGCACCACGTGGATCCAAAGGCCGAACAGCACGCCGGTCGCAACCACCAGCAGCATGACGACATAGGAAGCCGACATGCGGGTCTGGGCATATTGCCGGAGCAATTCGGTATCGAAGGCGGGGCGGGTACCGCTGGTCGAGGTGAGCCGGTCGCGCGCTTCGCGCACCCGCTGCGCCGCGGCGCGCCTTGCATTGACGGGCGGTGCGACCGGCGGCTCCGCCGGAAGCTGGACGACTTCAGGCTTTTCTGCGGGGATACTCATCAAACAGCACAAATCCTGCCCGCGAACGGCGCGGGCTTTGCATTGTCTATCTGTGGGGCCAAATCATTAAGCGATGACTTAAAGAGCTAAAAAATCCCGTTAACGGGAGCTTAAGTTAACCTGTCCTCTCAAGCGGGCCTCACTTCTGGCTCAAGAAAAACCGGGGCTCGCCCGTCTGCCTTAACGCGTTTCCTTAACCTAGCGCTCCAGCCGCGCCAGCAGGCTGGAAGTGTCCCAGCGCTTGCCGCCCATCTTTTCGACCTCGGCATAGAACTGATCGACCAGGGCTGTGACCGGCAGGTTGGCGCCGTTGCGGCGGGCCTCGGCGAGGCAGATCGAGAGGTCCTTGCGCATCCATTCCACGGCAAAGCCGAAATCGAACTTGCCCTCGTTCATGGTCTTGTAGCGGTTCTCCATCTGCCAGGACTGGGCCGCGCCCTTGGAGATGGTCTCGATCACGGCCTGGACGTCGAGGCCGGACTTCCCGGCGAAATGAATGCCCTCCGACAGGCCCTCGACCAGCCCGGCGATGCAGATCTGGTTGACCATTTTGGTCAACTGGCCGGAACCCGCCGGCCCCAGCAGCCTGCACATCCGTGCATAGGCCGCGATCACAGGTTCGGCGCCGGCATAGGCGTCCTGGCTGCCGCCGCACATGACGGTGAGCACGCCGTTCTCGGCGCCGGCCTGGCCGCCCGAAACCGGCGCGTCCATGAACTTGAAGCCGGCCTTGGCGGCCGCGGCGTCGAGCTCGCGGGCGACCTCGGCGGAGGCAGTGGTGTGATCGACGAAGGTCGCGCCCTTCTTCATGCCGGCGAAGGCGCCGTCGACGCCTGTTGTGACCGCGCGCAGGTCGTTGTCGTTTCCGACGCAGCACATCACGAAGTCCTGGCCCTCGGCGGCGGCCTTCGGTGTTGCGGCGGTCTTGCCGCCGAACGTGCTTGCCCATTGGGCAGCCTTGGCCGCGGTGCGGTTGTACACGGTTACCTCGTGGCCGCCTTTTTTCACCAGGTGTCCCGCCATGGGGAATCCCATGACGCCGAGACCGAGAAAAGCGACTTTGGCCATGGTGCTACCTTGGAGTCTCGCCGGCAAAGGAGGTCGGGCCGGACGGAGTTCGGGAGGGAGCCGCACCATACCCCCTGCGCCGGGCAGGGCAACGGCTTCGTTTGGCTGACAGGCCAGGTTTTGTGCTAGGCTGGGTTAGAACCTCGCAACAAGGCAAAAGGGAGTGACATCGCATGGGCTTCAGCGTGGGCGTGCTCGACCATTTCAACATCCGGACCCGCAACCTCGCCGACACGGTCCGGTTCTACGAAGAGATCCTCGGTCTGGAAAAGGGTGCCCGGCCGAACTTCGCCTTTCCGGGGGCGTGGATGTACAGCGAAGGCAAGGCGGTGGTGCATCTGGTCGATATCTCCAGGACCGAGGAGGCGCAGAAGCCGGATTCCGGCGTCGTTCACCACGTCGCCTTTGCCAGCCACGGCTTTGACGGCATGAAGAAGCGGCTGGAATCGAAGGGCATGGCCTACGATTCCCGGCAGGTTCCAGGCGGCGACCTCTGGCAGATATTCGTCAATGACCCCAATGGCGTCATGATCGAATTGAACTACGAAGCCGCCAAGGAGCAGAGCGGCGCGGCGCCGGCCATGCGGACGGACGACATGGGAGCGAGGTAGCCTTCTTGCGCTGAACCGCTCTAGCGCCCACATCGCTCGGCGCCAGGTTGCGACGGCTCCGAAGCAGATCGGGTTGGCGCAGAGCCGACACACAGAAGAGGACAGGCCCGGTTCTCCTTCAGAACCAAGGGGACTCCGGGAGATTCATCGTGGGCGTAACGCAGCAACAGGTCGTTGAGTCCCTCGCCAAAGTGGCTTCTCCGCGTGGCGTCGCCTTGACGGATGCCGGTGTGCTGTCGGCGATCTCGGTCACCGAGGGCAGGGTGTTCTTTTCCATCAATGTCGATGCGGCGGAAGCCCGCACGTGGGAAAGCGTGCGCGCGCAAGCCGAAGCGGCAGTCCGTGCGATTCCCGGTGTCAGCGCGGCGATGGTCGCGCTGACGGCCGAGCGCAAGCCGGGCGCACAGCCGGCGGCGGCCGCGCCGCATCGGCATTCCCATGGCGTGCAACCGGTTTCCGCGCACCGCCCGCCGCAAGGCGCGGCGTCGCCGATGTCCAGGCAGTCGGAAATCCCGGGCGTTGCTGCCGTGATCGCGGTGGCGTCGGGGAAGGGGGGTGTCGGCAAGTCGACCACCGCGCTCAATCTGGCGCTGGGGCTGCGCGATCTCGGCCTGCGCGTCGGCCTGCTCGATGCCGATATTTACGGCCCCTCGGTGCCGCGGCTGACCGGCATTCAGGAGAAGCCGAAACTCAACGACGACCGGAAGATGATTCCGATCCAGCGCTTTGGCCTTTCGATCATGTCGATCGGCTTTTTGGTCGAGGAAGACACCGCGATGATCTGGCGCGGGCCGATGGTGATGTCGGCGATCACCCAGATGCTGCGGGATGTGGCGTGGGGCACGCTCGATGTTCTGGTCGTCGACATGCCGCCCGGCACCGGCGATGCCCAGCTGACGCTGGCGCAGAACGTGCCCTTGAAGGGCGCGGTGATCGTCTCGACGCCGCAGGACCTGTCGTTGATCGACGCGCGGCGCGGGCTGGCGATGTTCAGGAAGGTCAACGTTCCGGTACTCGGTATCGTCGAGAACATGAGCTATTTCCAGTGCCCGAATTGCGGCACGCGCTCGGATATTTTCGGCCATGGCGGCGCGCGGCACGAAGCCGAACGCCTTGGCGTGCCGTTTCTGGGTGAAATTCCCCTGCACATGTCGATCAGGACCACTTCCGACGCGGGCAACCCGGTGGTGGCGAGCGAGCCCGATGGTCCGCACGCCGCGGTGTACCGCGCCATCGCAACAAAGGTGCGCGAAGGGCTGCAGGGCGCAATCGCGGCGGCCTAAGCTCGGGTGTCGCATACGACTTTGGTCTAAGGCCGCGATACCGGAATTCGTTTCTGGAGTTCAAGCATGCGACCGCCGGCGAACCGTTTCCCATTTGCGTGAGAACGCTCCAGAGATTTCATTTTTCGCCTTTGTCACGTTCTCCAGCCGCATCTTCCATGTTAAAGCCGCCGCGCCTGAGCGACCGGATGACGCGAGATTCGTCCGCCGAAATGCTCGAGGAGATATCAGAACGTTCCCAAGGAGAGCCTGAATGAAGCGTCGTGATTTCCTGAAAGTTTCAGCTGTGGGTGCTGCCGCTACAGCGGTCGCCTCGCCGGCGATCGCGCAATCGTCGCCTGAGATCAAGTGGCGGCTGACGTCGAGCTTTCCGAAATCGCTGGACACCATCTATGGCGGCGCCGAACAGGTGGCGAAGTACGTCGCCGAGATGACCGACAACAAGTTCCAGATCCAGGTATTCGCAGCAGGTGAGGTTGCGCCCGGCCTGCAGGCGCTCGATGCGACTTCGAACAGCACCGTCGAGATGTGCCACACCGTCTCCTATTATTACGTCGGCAAGGATCCGACTTTTGCGATCTTCGCCTCGGTTCCGTTCGGCCTCAATGCGCGGCAGGCAAACTCCTGGTGGTATCAGGGCGGCGGTATGGAGCTCGGCAACGAGTTCTTCAAGAAATTCGGCGTGATCGCCTTCCCCTGCGGCAATACCGGCACGCAGATGGGCGGCTGGTTCCGCAAGGAGATCAAGACTGTCGCCGACCTCTCGGGCCTCAAGATGCGCATCGGCGGCATTGCAGGCCAGGTGCTGCAGAAGGTCGGCGTGGTGCCGCAACAGCTCGCCGGCGGCGATATCTATCCGGCGCTGGAGAAGGGCACCATTGACGCCGCCGAGTGGGTTGGTCCCTACGATGACGAGAAGCTCGGCTTTTCCAAGGTCGCCAAGTATTACTACTACCCCGGTTTCTGGGAAGGCGGCCCGATGGTCCACGCCTTCTGCAACCTGGAAAAATGGAATGCGCTGCCGAAGAACTACCAGGCGATTCTCACCAATGCCACGGCCAACGCCAACGCCTGGATGAACGCGCGTTACGATATGCAGAACCCATCCGCGCTGAAGCGCCTGGTCGCCGGCGGAACGCAGTTGCGTCCCTTCACCAACGAAGTGCTGGAGGCCTGCCTGAAGTCGACCAACGAGTTGTGGGCGGAACTGTCGGGCAAGAACGCCGACTTCAAGAAGTCGATCGACGCCATGCAGGCCTACCGCTCCGACCAGTATCTGTGGTGGCAGGTGGCCGAATACACCTACGACA
>LNFM01003013.1_pt1 | contig 34222 bp, 31 predicted proteins | sample 596031 | NCBI WGS metagenome assembly LNFM01 (sample SAMN04254537, study PRJNA301005) | activated carbon metagenome | isolation source: dual media filters at the Ann Arbor, Michigan drinking water treatment plant | place: USA: Ann Arbor
CCATCAGGGCGTCGGCGTGTTTCATCTCGCCGATCGACTCCTCGTATTCCTTCTTGGCCATGCGTTCGAAGCCCCAGTGCTTGAACATGCGGTAATGCACGAAGTACTGGTTGATGGCGGTCAGCTCGTTCTTGAGCTGGGCTTGCAGCCAGTGGATGACCTGGGGATCGCCTTGCATGCCGGACTCCTGTGGGGAACGAATGCCAGGAGTGTCGCCTGTCGCACCGTCGAGCGGTAGGTCGGCCGCAGAGACCCGGTGCCCCGAGGGCTGGGGCCTTGCGGCTGGGTGGTGCCAGCGGATCAGTAAAGGTACTGGCCGAACGCGACGCCCGACAAGGCCTGTCGGCGGCCGTCGTCGACGGCGCGCATGCGACGCTCGAGGTCCTGCAGGTCGGTTGCGCCGCTCAGGTAGTCCTGGTCGGCGGGGGAAGTGGCGCCGGGGTATGAACGCGGCAAGAACGCGTGAAGGAAGCTGTACAGGGAAAGCATGGGGAACTCGGGGAGCCGGACGGTCCTGATGATAAGGGTTTACCCGTAATTGGGCTGGTGGAAGGGGCATGCGTGGAGGGCGGCGCCGTGACCTTGCTCCGCAAGGGTCATCCGTTGTAAGTTGACATAAGGTATATCGTGCGCTGTCAATGGTGCCGGCAGCCGTGAAACCGGGTCATGATTCGGCCCGACGATCGGGCCCTCGCCGGGCTCTCCTTTCCGCACCGCCATGACCTCGACCCCCGTGAGTTTCCGCCAGGCGCAGGCCGCCGACCTCGAACGCATCGTGCAACTGCTGGCCGACGACAAGCTGGGCAGCACCCGCGAGGTGTTCAGCGTGCCGCTGGATCCCGCCTACCTGCGGGCCTTCGAGTCCATCGCAACCGACCCGAACAACGAACTGATCGTGGCCGTGCAGGCCGAGGCCGTCGTCGGCGTGCTGCAGATCACCTTCATCCCCAACCTCAGCCACCGCGGCGGCTGGCGCGCCCTCATCGAAGGCGTGCGCGTGGCCGCCGAAGCCCGTGCCGCGGGCATCGGCCGGGCGATGTTCCTGTGGGCCATCGAGCGCGCGCGAGAGCGTCGTTGCCACCTGGTGCAGCTGACCTCGGACAAGTCCCGGCCAGACGCCATCCGCTTCTACGAATCGCTCGGCTTCGTGGCCAGCCACGAGGGCATGAAGCTGCCTTTGGCAGCTTCGGATCAGCGTCGCTGACCGCTCCATGCGACCTCTGCGCATGTCGCCCTGCCTGATGCAGGTGCAGCCTGGCACGCCCCTTGGACTGGAGAGATGTCGGCCAGCGGCGTTGACACCCGTTGTCAAGCCGGCAAAGAACCCTGCATGAGCCGCCAGACCATGAGTTTCGCCCTGCCTGAGTCGATGCGCGACTACATCGACAACCGGGTCGCCACCGGCAACTATGGCAACACCAGCGAATACATCCGCGACCTGGTCCGGCGCGACCAGGAAGAGCAGGCCGGGAAGCGGCTTCGCGACCTCATCGAAGAAGGGCTGGCATCCGTTCCCGGCCGTCGTCGCACCAAGGCCGACGAGAAGGAACTGCTGGCGATTGCTCGCGGCGAGATCGATTGAAGCCGGCGGTTACCCGCCCGCGGGCGCTTCGCGACCAGCAGGGCGAGGTCCGGTACTTCCGCAAGGAGGGTGGCAGCCGCCTGGCTGTGAAGGTGGCCAAGGCCACCAACGCCGCGCTTGACCGGATGGAACTCGATCCTGGCATCGGCTCGCCGACACTCGCCGACACTCGCAGGCGCCGCGGCATTCCAGGGCTACGGACCTGGTGGGTGACGGAGTTCCCGCTGCTCTGGTGCGACTTCGAAAACGCAGTTTCGCCCAAGGAGAGGCCGGTCGTCAGGCATGTGAACTGGCCCGGAGAGTGGCCAGGTCGGGCTCGATGCCGATTCCCGGCGCGTCGCCAAGTCGGACGCGGCCGTCGTGAAGCCGATTGATCGGCCCGCACAGCAGGCTGCGCAGCGGGTTGTCGTTGGCATCGACTTCGAGCCAACCGCCGCCGCCCACGGCGGCGAGCAGGTGAGCCGAATGCAGCAGGCCGATGCCGGCGCCGAGAAAGTGCGGGCAAAGTCGCAGCCCGGTGTCGAGAACGCGCCGCGCGACCGGCAGCGTGCCCGAGATGCCGCCCCACTTGGCGACGTCGGGCTGCACCACGCTGACCGCGCCGGCGGCGACCAGTGCCTCGAAGGCGGCGACGCCGCCGACGTTCTCGCCCGCGGCCAGTGCGGCCGGTGAGTGCACCCGCAGCGCCTGCCATTCGGCCCAGGGGCGGTCGGCGCGCAAGGGTTCCTCGAGCCAGCCGAGGTCGAACTCGGCCAGCCGCGGCACCCGCTGAAGCGCAGTCGCCAGGTCCCAGGCCTGGTTCGCATCGGCCATCACCGCGTTGCCCGGCCCAGCCGCGTCGCGCACCAGCCGCAGGTTGGCCAGGTCGCGCTGCTCACCAAAGCCGATCTTCAGCTTGAAGGCACGGTAGCCTTCCGCAAGCTTGCGCGCCACGGTCTCGTCGGGCGCTTCGGGATTGATGCCGCTGGCGTAGACGCCGATCTCGTCGCCCGCGCCGCCGAGCAGGCGCCACAGCGGCTGCCCGGCACGCCGGGCCACCAGGTCCCACAGCGCCTGGTCTATGCCGGCGATGGCCTGCGCGAAAGGACCCGGCTCACCGGACTGGAGGGCCAGCACCGCAGTGGCCTCGCTCAGCCGCGCGAAAGCCTCCTGGGGCGTGGCGAAGTCCTGTCCTGCCAGCAAGGGCGCAAGCACGCTCTGGACCAGCCGCTCACGGTGCTCGGCGCCACAGGCCGGGAAATTGCACCAGATCTCGCCCCAGCCGTGGGCACCTTCGGCGTCCTCGATGCGCAGCAGCAAGGCGGGACGCTCGTGCATCGTGCCGAACGCGGTGCGAACCGGCTTTGCAATCGGGTGGCGCAGCACGTGGGTGTCGACGCGCACCGGGCGCAAACGAAGCGGGCGGGTCATGACGAGTGGCTCACTTCAGGGTCATCTGCAGCCGGATGAAATCGCCGCGGTACTTGACCTCGCCGAGGTAGATCACGCGACCGGCGGCGTCGGTCAGGACGCGGCGTACCTCGGCCACCGGTGCATTCACCGGCACCTGCAGCCGGCGCGCCACCTCCACGTCGGCGGTACCGATGGTCAGCACCTGCTCCGCGTGGGCCACGCCGTTGCGCATGGCCGCCAGGATCGGGATCACCGTCTCGCGCCGGAAGCGCTCGGCATGCCGGCGGAACACGCGCTCGTCGAGATAGAGGTCGATCACGCAGTAGGGCCGGCCGTCCTTCAAGTGAACGCGCCGCATGTAAACGTATTGCTCGGCCGGCGTGCCGTCGTCGGCCGTCAGCGGTGCTCGAGCAACGCTTTCGTCGAAGGTGACGATCTCGGGTTTGTCGTCGCGGTAGGCGCGTGCCAGATCGTCCAGCGAGGTCATCACCTTCAGCCACTGCTGCCTCGCCGGCACGGCAATGACGAAGGTGCCGCGACCCTGTTGCGGCGAGACCAGCCCTTCGCGCGCGAGCAGGTCCATCGCCTGGCGCACGGTCAGGCGCGCGACGCCGAATTCCTCGACCAGCGACTCCAGCGAAGGCAGCTTGTCGCCCAGCGGCCATTGGCCGCGCGCGATGCGCTGGCGCATCAGGTCGGCGATCTGCAGGTAGCGCGGTGCGGCACTGCTGAAATCCAGGGTCATCACCTAAACATCCAAACGTACAGTCAACTATACGATTGCCTTCATTGACGTGCAACCCCGAGATGCCGACCACCGCTTCGCCCCATTCCCCCTGCGCGTTCGGTCTGCTGACGGCCGGCGGCTGGCAAGCCGGCCAGGGCGGGTCCTTCGAGACGCGCAACCCGGCGCACCCGGGCCAGGTGGTCGGCCGCTACGCGGCTGCCGGCGCCGACCAGGTGGCGCAAGCCGTGCAGGCTGCGCGCCCTGCACAGCGTGCCTGGGCGAAGTGCCCGCCGCTGGAGCGCGGCGCGGTCGTCGCGCGTTGGCTCGACGCGCTGGGGGCCAGGCGCGATGAGGTCGCGCGGGCGATCGTGCTCGAACAGGGCAAGCCGCTGGCCGAGGCGCGCGCCGAGTTCGACAAGGGGCTGGCCGAGGCCCGCATGATGATCGGCCTGGCGGCGCGCGGCCATGGCGAGGTGATGCCGGCCGCGCGTCCGGGTTTCCGCAACCTGGTGCTGCGCCGCCCGCGCGGGGTGATCGTGGCGGTGTGCCCGTGGAACTTCCCGGTGATGACGCCGTTGCGCAAGCTGGCGCCGGCCCTGATGTACGGCAACGCGGTGCTGATCAAGCCTTCGGAGTTCACGCCCGCTGCGGCCTGCCTGGTCGCCGACAGCGCCTGGTCCTTCTTCCCGCCCGGACTGGTGCAGGTTCTCAACGGTGACGGCGCGGTCGGCGCGGCGCTGGTGGGCCACGAAGGCGTGGATGGCGTCACGTTCACCGGCTCGATTGCCACCGGCCGGCGCATCGCCACTGCGGCTGCGCAGACGCTGGCCGAGGTGTCGCTCGAACTCGGCGGCAAGAACGCGGCGATCGTCAACGACGCCGACGATCTGGACGCCGCGCTCGATGCGATCAGCGGGGCGGCGTTCGCGGTCTGTGGCCAGCGCTGCACCGCGATCAGTCGCATCGTCGTGCGCCGCGAGCTTCACGATGCGGTCGCCGCTGGCCTGGTCAAGCGCGCCCGCGCGCTGCGCCTGGGGGATGGCCTGCAACCCGACACCACCGCAGGCCCGCTGATCCACGCCGCGCACCGGGACAAGGTGCAGGGCATGGTGGCCCGAGCGAGGCAGGCCGGCGCCGAGGTGTTGACCGGCGGCGGCTTCGCGCAACCGGCGTCGGCACCCGAGGGCTGGTTCCACGAACCGACGGTGCTGGCGCGCGTGACGACCGGCATGGAAGTCGCACGCGACGAGATCTTCGGGCCGGTGATCACGCTGCAGTCCTACGCCGACTTCGACGAGGCGCTGGCCATCGTCAACGGCGTGGAGCATGGCCTGACGGCCGCGCTGTTCAGCGACCGGCAAACGCTGGTGCAGCGCTTCCTGGACGAGTGCGAGACCGGCATGCTGCACGTCAACCACGGCACCGTGCCCGACAACCACATGCCCTTCGGCGGCATCAAGCACTCGGGTGTTGGCGTGTACTCGTCGGTCGGGCCATCGGCCATCGGTTTCTACACCACCGAACATGCGGCGTACCTGAAGTCGTGAACACGAGCGCCTGGGACTACGTGATCGTGGGCGCCGGCTCGGCCGGTTGCGTGCTGGCCAACCGGCTGAGCGCCGACCCCGATTGCCGCGTGCTGCTGCTCGAAGCCGGGGGGGAGTCACGCAACCTGTGGCTGCACCTGCCCGTGGGCTATTTCAAGACGATCTACGACAGCCGCTACACCTGGCAGTTCCAGACCGAGCCGCAAGCCGCCAGCGGCAACCGCGCGATCGTCTGGCCTCGTGGTCGCGTGCTCGGCGGGTCGAGCCAGATCAACGGCCTGGTCTATATCCGCGGGCTGCGTTCGGACTTCGACGACTGGGCACGGCTGGGCGCCAGCGGCTGGAGCTACCGCGAGCTGCTCCCCTACTTCAAGCGCTCGGAGCGCTACGCCGGCGGCGCGAGCGAGTACCACGGTGCCGACGGCGAACTCGGCGTCTCCGATCTTCGCAACGACCATCCCTATTGCCGCGCCTGGCTGGAAGCCGGCGCGCAGGCCGGCTTCGGCCTGACCGACGACTTCAACGGCGCCCAGGACAGCGGGCTGGGCACCTACCAGCTGACGCTCGCAGGCCACTGGCGCAGCAGTGCGGCCACCGCCTTTCTGCGCCCGGCGCGGCCGCGGCCGAACCTGACCGTGCTGACGGGCGCGCAGGTCACCCGCGTGCAGATCGAGCGCGGCACGGCCACCGGCGTGCACTGGGTGAACGGCGACCGCAGCGGCTTCGCCCGTGCAGAGCGCGAGGTGCTGCTCGCGGCCGGCGCGCTGCAGTCGCCGCAGCTGCTTCAGCTGTCGGGCATCGGCCCGGCCGCGCTGCTGCGCCGGCACGGCATCGAGGTCCACTGCGACTCGCCCGAGGTCGGCGCCAATCTGCAGGACCACTACCAGGCGCGCGTGATCGTGCGCCTGAACAAGCCGAAGTCGCTGAACAACGATGTCCGCAACCCGCTCAAGCTGGCGCAGATGGGCGCGCAGTGGCTGTTCGGCCAGCGCGGGCCGCTGACCGTCGGCGCCGGCCAGGTGGGCGGCGTGGTGGCCAGCGAGCTCGCCACCGATGGCCGACCGGACCTGCAGTTCCTGGTGATGCCGCTGTCGGTGGACAAGCCCGGCGAGCCGCTGCACCGCTTCGCCGGCTTCTCGGCTGCCGTGACGCAGGCCCGGCCCTTGTCCCGTGGCACCGTGGAGCTGGCTTCTGCCGACCCGCTGGCTCCCCCGCGCATCGTGCCCAACTACCTGAGCGTGAAGCAGGACCTGTCAACGCTGGTGCAGGGGCTGAAGACGCTTCGCCACATCTTCCAGCAGCCGGCCTTCCGCCCGCTGATGAGCGACAGCGAGTACATGCCCGGCCACGCCCTGCGCAGCGACGACGAACTCTCGCGTTTTGCGCGCGAGAAGGGGGGCACCCTGTTCCACCCCAGCGGCACCTGCCGCATGGGCAGCGACGAACGCTCGGTGGTCGATGGCCAGCTGCGCGTGCGCGGCGTGCATCGCCTGCGGGTGATCGACGCCTCGGTGATGCCCCGCATGGTCTCGACCAACATCAACGCCGCCACCATCATGATCGGCGAGAAGGGCGCGAGCCTGATCGCCGGCAAGGAGATCCACCCATGAACTACCGCCGCGCAGCCCGCAACCTCCTGGCCTTGTGTGCCTTCGGCACCATCGCCACCCTCGCCTCGGCGCAGGCCTACCCGACCAAGCCGCTGCGCATCGTCGTGCCCTGGCCCGCGGGCGGACTGGTGGACATCGCCGCGCGCCAGGTGGGCAACAGGCTGCAGGCCGCGATCGGCCAGCCGGTGGTGGTCGAGAACAAGACCGGTGCCGGCGGCAACATCGGCGCCGACCAGGTGGCCAAGGCGACGGCCGACGGCTACACGCTGCTGTTCACGAGCAGCGCGCTGACCATCAACGCAGCCTTGCAGCCGAAGCTGCCTTTCGACTTCGGCAAGGACTTCGAGCCGCTCGCGCTGGTGGCCACCGTGCCGTCGGTGCTGGTCGTCGGCCCGTCGATCGCCCCCGGGTCCGTGCAGGAACTGGTCGATGTCGCAAGAGCCAGGCCCGGCAGGCTGAGCTATGCCTCGGCCGGCATTGGCTCGCCGGCGCACCTGACCGGCGAGCTGTTCAAGACGAACAAGAAACTGTTTGCCGTGCACGTGCCCTATGCAGGCGCCCCTGCGGCGCTGAACGACCAGATCGCCGGACGCATCGACTACCAGTTCGCGAACATGACCGTGGCGCTGCCGCAGATTCGCGCCGGCAAGGTCAAGGCGCTGGCCGTGACGAGCAAGGAGCGCTTCCCGGGCCTGCCGCAGGTACCGACGATGGTCGAGGCCGGCGTGCCCGGTTTCGAGGCCGACCAATGGCTGGGCCTGCTGGCCCCCCGTGGACTGCCCCAGGCGGTGGGCGAGCGGCTGGTGGCCGAGGTCAACAAGGCGCTGGCCAGCGAGGAACTGCGCCAGGTGCTGCTGAAGGCCGGCATGACGCCGGCGGGTGCTGGCACGTCGGCCGCCTTCGAGGCCATGCTCAGGCAGGACCTGGCGCAGTGGAGCGCGGTGGTCAAGACCCAGAACATCCGGCCCGAGTGAGCGAGGCTGCAAACCATGGCCCAGCCCAACATCCTGTTCCTCATGGTCGACCAGCTGGCTGCGCCGGCGCTGCCGGTCTACGGCCACCCGCTGGTGCAGGCGCCCGCGATCGCCGAGCTGGCGCGCCAGGGGGTGGTCTTCGACAGCGCCTACTGCAACTTCCCGATCTGTGCGCCTTCGCGCTTCTCGCTGCTCAGCGGCCGCCTGCCGCATGCCATCGAAGCCTGGGACAACGCCAGTGAGTTTCCGGCGTCGGTGCCCACGATGGCGCACTACCTGCGCCACGCCGGCTACCGCACCATCCTGTGCGGCAAGATGCACTTCATCGGCCCCGACCAGCTGCACGGCTACGAGGAGCGCTTGACCACCGACATCTACCCGGCCGACTACGCCTGGACACCCGACTGGCGCCGCGGACCCGGGCACCGTCCCACCGGCGTGAGCATGCGCCCCGTCGTCGAAGCCGGGCCGTGCATCCGCAGCCTGCAGATCGACTACGACGACGAAGTCGAGTACCGGGCGGTGCAGCGCCTGCACGACCTGGCGCGCGCGCCCGAGCAGCGGCCCTTTTTCCTGACCGTGTCCTTCACCCATCCGCACCCGCCTTTCGTGGCGCCGCAGCGGCACTGGGACCGGTATGCACACGACGCCATCGACCTGCCGCGTGTGCCCGAGATCCCGTACGGGCAGCTCGACCCGCACAGCCAGTGGCTTCACGTCGCGCATGCGCAAAACGAGTACACGGTGACGCCCGAACACGTGCGCAACGCGCGCCACGCCTACTACGGCATGGTCAGCTATGTGGACGAGAAGCTCGGCAGCGTGCTGCGCACGCTGGCCGAGACCGGGCTCGACCGCAACACGCTGATCGTGCTGGCCGGCGACCATGGCGAGATGCTCGGCGAACGCGGCATGTGGTTCAAGCAGTGCTTCTTCGAATGGTCGGTGCGCGTGCCGCTGATCGTGTCGATGCCCGGCCGCTTTGCGGCGGGCCGCTGCGGGGCGCATGTGTCCCTGGTCGACCTGCTGCCGACCTTCCTGGACATCGCTTCCGGCGGGCGGCCGATCGAGCCGGTCGACGCGCTGGACGGCACGAGCCTGCTGCCGCTGCTCGAAGGCCAGGACGACGGCGCCGACCGGGTGGTGATCTCGGAGTACAGCTCCGAGGGCGTGTGCGCACCGTCGCGCATGCTGCGCGACGGCGGCTGGAAGTACATCCTCACGCACGGCCTGCCGCCATTGCTCTACGACCTGGGCACTGACCCGGACGAACTGGACAACCTGGCCGGCCGGCCCGAACACGCCGAAGTCGAAGCCCGGTTGCATGCCCGCCTGGTGCGCGAATGGGACCCGCCACAGATGCATGCGCGCATCCTGGCGAGCCAGCGCCGGCGCTTGTTCCTGGGCGCGGTGGCGGCGAGCTCCGATGCCTACCCGAACTGGGCCTATCAGCCGTTCACCGACGAGAGCAAGCGCTTCATTCGCGGCTCGGGTGCCGCGGGGCCGACGAGCGTGAAGGCCCGCGCCCGCTTTCCCTACGTGGCGCCGGCGGCGCCTGACCGTGACGGCAGCACCGACGAGAAGGGGCCGCCGCTCGCCTGAAGACAGCCTGCCCCGCGAACGCCAGCACTCAGATCTTCATCGCCCGCTGCGGCGCTCGGCTGGCCCGCTGGTTGGCGAACAGCGAACCGTGCGCCAGCCAGCGCATGCAGGTTGCGGACAGCTCATCGCGCAAGGCCTGCAGCGCTTGGACTTGCCAGAGGTTGTTGTGCTCACCCGGATCGGCCTCCAGGTCATACAGCTCGCCCGCCGCATCGTCCAGGTACAGCACGATCTTCCAGCGCTTGTCCCGGCGCATCAGGATGAACTCGCTGCCGGTCTGGATGTGGTCTCGCGCCAGTTCGGCGTAGACGGCGTCGCGGGGTTGATGGTCGGGACTGCCCGACAAGGCGCCCCACAGCGTCCTGGCTTCGAAGTCGGGCGGCACCTTCAGGCCAGCAGCCTGCAGGATGGTGGGCGCGACGTCGAACAGCTGCACCAGTTCATTCCTGATTCCCTGCTGGATGGGCAGGTTCTTCGACCAGAAGATGAGCGGCACGCGCACCACCGAGTCGTACATCGTCCACTTCTGGATGTGGCCGTGCTCGCCCAGCGCGTCAGCGTGGTCCGACGTGAAGACCACCAGCGCGTTGTCGAGGTAGCCGCGGGCATCCAGCGCAGCCAGGATGCGGCCCACCTGATGGTCGATCATGCTGACGTTGGCGGCGTAGTGGCGGCGCAGGCGCAGCAGGTCGGCCGGGCTGATGTCGCGTCGCCAGGCCACCGAGTCGAAGTTGAACTCGATCATGTTGTCGCGCAGCTGGTGCTGGGCGGGCGGTTGCGCACGCAGTTCCGCCTCGGTGGTGCTGGGCAAGGGAATGTCCGCATCGGCGTACGCCGCCAGCGCTTCGGGCGTCGGGTCGTAAGGCGGATGCGGGCCCGGGAACCCGATCTGCAGGAACAGCGGATCCTGGTTCTTGCGGTCCTTGATCCACCAGCAGGCGGTGTCCCCGATGAAGTTGTCGGGGTGCATGTCGGCGTCCAGGTCCCAGGCGAAAGCGCCCAGCGCCTGCTTGTAGCCCTCGGGGTCGGCAGCATGCCGGTTGTAGCGGGACGGCTTGATCAGCTTGCGCGCATGCAAGGCCTTGTCCCACTCGTCGTAGATCGCCCGATCGCGTTCCTCCAGGAACAAGGGCCGGTCCTTGTTCTCCATGATCAGTCGCTGGTGGAAACCCCCGGGGGCGTCGTAGGGGTTGATGTGCATCTTGCCGATGTTCACGCAGTGGTAGCCCTGCTCGGCCAGCGAACTCACCCACGTGGGTTGCCAGGGCTGGAAGTTGCTGAACACCTGGCAACCATGCGGGTACTTGCCCGTGAAGAGGCTGGCGCGGGCACCCACGCACACGGGCGACGTGACGAAGCACTCGGTAAAGGCCGCCCCTTCACGGGACAGCCGGTCCAGATGCGGCGTCTGCATCCACGGCGCACCCAGCGCACCGATCGTGTCGGCGCGCTGCTGGTCGGTCATGATGAGAATGATGTTCGGCCGCGTCATGGCATCAGTCCAGCTTCAGGCCGGTGCTCGTGATGACACGCCGCCACTTCTCCAACTCGGCCACTTGAAAGGCCTGGAAGCGGGCGGGTCCTTCCACCTTCACTTCGTCACCTTGCGCGGCCAGTCGCTCGCGCAGGGCCGCTGAGTTGGCCGCTGCTGCCGTCGCCTTGTGGAGCCGCTCGACCACCGCAGGCGGCGTCCCCGCGGGCACGAACAACCCGAACCATGCCGAGGCCACGACATCGATGCCGGACTCCTTGAGCGTGGGTGCATCCGGGAACGAAGGCGAGCGGGTGACACCGGTCGTGGCCAGCACGCGCAGGCGGCCCGACTTCACATGCGTCTGCACCACCGGGATGTGGTTCTGCGTGAACTGGACCTGCCCCCCCAGCAGTGCGGTGATTGCCTGCGCGCCGCCGGGAAACGGCACATGCTGGGGCTTGGCACCGAGGGCCTGGTTCATCATTTCCACGGACAGGTGGGGGAAGGTGCCGTTGCCGTTGGACGCGTAGTTCAGCGCGGCACCGCCCGACCTCATCGACTTCAGGAATTCGGCCAGCGTACCGGGGCCCGACGCGGCATCCACGCACAAGGCCAGCGGGCCTTCGGTGAACTGGGTCACGGCCACGAAGTCCTTGACGGGGTCGTACCGAAGTTGCTTGTAGACCCACGGCGCAAAGGCATGCGTGGCGGCGCCGCCGAGCAGGATCGTGTAGCCATCGGCGGGTGATCGAGCCACCTCGCCAGCGCCGATCGTGCCGCCCGCCCCCACCTTGTTCTCCACGATCACGTTCACGCCCAGCTGGCGGCCCAGTTCTTCGGCGAGCAGTCGACCGCTGATGTCCACCACACCGCCGGGCGGAAACGGTACGACCAGGCGCACCGGCCGGTTAGGATAGTCCTGCGCCAGCGCCCCCAAGGGCCCCCACAGGCACATGAACAGGCCCAGCAAAAACAGGTTCGCCCATCGAAAAGGCTGGCGCATGGTTCGGTCCTTGGGTGGTGTCGTGCGGCCGACCGCCGGCTGCTGAATCTATCTTTCTATAGTTAATCAGACTCGTCAAGACGGGGCGACTACCTCCCCCGGTCGACACACGCGATTTCCATGCACGGCTACTTCAATCACAGCGCGAGCCCCTTGTATGCCCAGGTGGCCGACGCCCTGCGCGAGCGCATCGTCAAGGGCACATGGCCGATCGGCACCCAGATTCCGACGCTGCCCGAGCTGGCGCAGGAGTTCGGGGTGGGCCTGATCACCGTGCGGCAGGCGGTGCAGCTGCTGAAGAACGAGGACCTGGTGGCGCCGGAACAGGGTCGCGGCACCTTCGTTCGCCACAAGCCGCAGATCCATCCCAAGATGCGCGTCGAGAGCTCCTTGAAGGGGCTGGCGCAGCTCTACCGCGAACTGGCGCCGCGCGTGATGCCGCTGGCCGAGGGCACGGCCGCGCCGCGCCTGGAGGCGGAAGACGGCCGCCCTGCGCCGGCCTACCGCTATCTGCGCCGCGTACATGGCAGCGATCGGCAGGTCACCTCGGTGATCGCGGCCTACCTGGATGAGCGCATCTTCAGGATGGCCCCGAAACGGTTCCGCAAGGAACTGATCATCCCGGTGCTGATGGACCTGGACAAGGTGAAGATCGGCTCGGCCCGACAGATCCTGACCATCGGCACCGCGGGTGTGGAGGCCGCCAAGGTGCTCAATGTCGCAGCCTCGGCGCCGGTGGCAGAAGTCCGCAGGGTGTTCTGCGATCCCGAAGGCACCGTCATCTACCTCGGCGAGCTCACCTATCGAGGTGACTTCATCCGGGTCGACATGGACTTGCTGGGGTAGGCAGCCGTAGCGGGCTGCCTGGTGACGGCTGACCTGGACCCGGTGCCCGCCCACGCAAGTCTTCGCCATGACCATGCGAGCGTGCAGCTTCGCCGCCCTGATCCGGCCGGCAGCCAATACCCGATCGTGGCCGTTGCCAGTGCCTGCGAGTGCCCGGTCTGGCGCAGTACACCTCGTTGCAGACCCGGGCTCCAGGCGGGGTCTGCGCATCTCACGCGGGCTGACAACTTCGGGATCAACCCAGCTGACGGGACGAAGACCAGCAGCCTGCGGACGGCGCGCGGCGGTCCAGGGGCAGGAAGAACCGAGCTTCTGCCGGCGCTACCCGGATGAATGACCCTGCGGCAAGGCCATCGCGCAGGCATGCGCGCTGGACCAGGCCCACTGGAAGTTGTAGCCGCCGAGCCAGCCGGTGACGTCGACCACCTCGCCGATGAAGTACAGGCCGGGCTGCTTCGATTCCATGGTGCGCGACGACAGGTCGCGCGTGTCCACGCCGCCCAGGGTCACCTCGGCCTTGCGGTAGCCCTCGGTGCCGGCCGGCACGAGCTGCCAGCGCGCGAGCCGGTCGGCCAGCCGCGCGAGCGCCTTGTTCGACGCCTCCGCCACGGGGCGCTGCCAGTCGGCGTCGCCTTGCACCCAGGCGTCGGCCAGCCGGCCGGGCATCAGGGTGGCCAGTTCGTTGGCCACACGCCGGCGCGACGTGCCCTTGGCCTGCATCAGCGCGGCCAGCAGGTCGGTGCCGGGCGCGAGGTCGATGGCGATCGGCGCGCCCGGCGTCCAGTAGCTGGAAATCTGCAGCACGGCCGGCCCGGACAGGCCGCGGTGCGTGAACAGCAGGTCCTCGACGAAGGCACCGCGCTCGCGCCCGGCGCCGGTCGTGATGCCCACCGGCAGGGCCAGTCCGGCCAGGCCGGTGTAGGGCGCCCAGCCGTCGCCGTCGAAGGTCAATGGCACCAGGCCGGGGCGCGTGTCCACCAGGCGCAGGCCGAACTGCCGGGCCAGGCGATGGCCGAAGTCGGTGGCGCCGATCTTGGGGATGGACAGGCCCCCGGTGGCAATGACGAGCGCACGGCCGCGCTCGCAGCCGCCGTCGGTGTCCAGCGCATAGGTGCCGTCGGCGCCGTGGCGCACCGCCGTCACCCTGCAGGGCTGGCGACGCACCACGCCGCCGGCCTCGGCCTCGCGCAGCAGCACCTGGATGAGGTCTTCGGCAGAGCGGTCACAGAACAGCTGGCCCTTGTGCTTCTCGTGGAAGGCCACGCCGTGCCGCGTCATCAAGCCCATGAAGTCGCCCGGTGTGTAGCGGGACAGGGCCGAGCGGCAGAAGTCCGGGTTGGCGCCGATGAAGTGCCGGTGCGGCGCCTGCGGGTCGAGCTCGCGGTTGCTGAAGTTGGCGCGGCCGCCGCCGGAGATGCGGATCTTCTCGGCCACCTTGTCGCTGTGGTCCAGCAGCAGCACGCGCAGCCCGCGCTGGCCGGCGATGCCGGCGCAGAAGAGCCCGGCCGCGCCGGCGCCGACGATGATCACGTCCCACGGGCTGTCCTGGCCGCTCATCGACAGGTGACCCCCAAGCTCGCGTGCGGCGGCAGGCGGTCGGTGAAACCAGGGATCTGCCGGCCCATCGGCGCGGCGTTGAACTCGTGCATGCCGCGAGTGTGCCGCAGGCCGCAGAGCGGTCGGGTGACCCCGGTCGGCCACCCCCTGCGCGGCCCCAGGCAGCGCCGGCTCAGGCTCCGTGCGACAGCTTGAACACCGCCACGGCCTGCACCAGCTGCCGGGCCTGCTGCTGCAGGCTGGACGCGGCCGCGGCGCTCTCTTCCACCAGCGCGGCGTTCTGCTGCGTGGCCTGGTCCATCTGCGTGACGGCCTGGCCGACCTGGTTGACGCCGTTGCTCTGCTCGACGCTGGCGGTGCTGATCTCGCCCACGATGTCCGACACGCGGCGCACCGACGACACCACTTCCTGCATCGTCTGGCCGGCGCGGTCCACCAGCGCGGTGCCCTGCTCCACCCGCTCCACGCTGTCGGTGATCAGCCCCTTGATCTCGCGTGCCGCCTCGGCGCTGCGCTGGGCCAGGCTGCGCACCTCGCCGGCCACCACGGCGAAGCCGCGGCCCTGTTCGCCGGCTCGGGCGGCTTCCACCGCAGCGTTGAGCGCCAGGATATTGGTCTGGAAGGCGATGCCGTCGATCACGCTGATGATGTCGGCGATGCGGCGGCTGCTCTCGTTGATGCCCTTCATGGTCTGCACCACCTCGGCCACCACCTGGCCGCCCTGCCGGGCCACCTCGCTGGCGCCTTGGGCCAGCTGGTCGGCCTGGCGCGCGTTGTCGGCGTTCTGCCGCACGGTGCTGCCCAGCTCTTCCATCGACGACGCCGTCTGCTGCAGCGCACTGGCCTGTTGCTCGGTGCGTCCCGAGAGGTCGTGGTTGCCCTGGGCGATCTGGCTGCTGGCGGTGGCCACGCTGTCGCTGCCCTGGCGCACCTCGGCCACGATGCGCGCGAGATTGCCGCGCATGGCCGACATCGACGCCAGCACGCTGCCGGCCGGTGCCTGCGCGGCGCCCGGCATCGGCCCGAGGTCGCCGTCGGCGATGCGCTGCGCGGCCTGGCCCAGCTCGGCCGGCTCGGCGCCCAGCGCTCGCATCAGGTTGCGCGGGATCAGCACCCCGAGGGCGAGCGCGGCGCCGATGGCCAGGGCCAGCACGGCCAGCAGGGCCATGCGTGCGCCGGCATACACCTCGCCGGCGTTCTCGACCTCCCGGCGGGCCTGCTGCCCGCCGTATTCCAGGTAGGCCTCGCCGGCCTGCATCAGCGCCGCCAGCAGGGGCTGGCACTCGGCGTTCATCTTGGTGATGGCCACCTCGCGCTCGCCGCTGGTGGCCTTGCCCACGATGTCCAGTGCCACCGGTCCGTAACGGGCCTCGACCGCGACGATGGCCTCGATGAGCTCCCTGACCCTGGGATCCGGCGACTTGGCCGCGCTGTCCTTGAGCTTGGCCAGATAGGACTGCACCGCCTCGTGCGCCTTGGTCACGGCGACCTTCTCGGCCGCCAGGCGGGCAGGATCGGTGACCAGCAGCAGGTTGCGCGCGGCCACGGCCCGCGCATTGGTGGCATCGAGCACGTGGTTGGCCATCGACATCCGATAAGCCGCACCGTCCACGTAGGCGGCGAACGCGTCCTGGCTCCTGGCCGCCGTGCGCAGGCCCAGCAGCGCGGTGATCAGGACGAGAAAGGCGAGTGCGCCGAATGCGGCCAGCAGCTTCTGGTGGGTCTTCATTGAGCGAGATCTGTTCGTTGGTCGAACTTCGAGTCTGTGCGCAATGTTGGTGCACCGGTCGCAGGATGTGCGCCCGACTTGTCCGCCAATTGATCACCTGTGGGGCCTGGCGACGCGTCGAGCAGGGCGCGTCCTGCCGAGGTCCCATTCAGACCACGTCGGCCGGGGCCAGCAGCACCCGGCGGTAGCGGGCGAGTGCGGCGGTGTCGGCCAGGCCCAGCCACTGCGCCACCAGTTCGGGCGCGCTGCCGCGACGCAGCTGGCGCAGGGCGAAGGTGTGGCGAAGGCGGAAGCTGCCGCCTTCGGGGTCGCTCACGCCCGCGGCTGCCAGCACGGACCTGGCGGCGTTGTACTGCGCCACCTTGCCCCACGGCCGGCCGGTGCGCGTGGCCGGGAACAGGCACGGCCCGGCGATGGCCAGCGCCTGCCGGGTCTCGATCCAGCGGCGCAGCAGCCGCCCGGCCCAGGGCGCGATCGGCGCTTCGCGGGCAGGCGTGTTGCCGTGCGCGGGCAGGCGGATCTTCCAGGGCAGCCCGGCGCTGCGCGCACCGTCGGTGGCCACGCCGTCGAGCGTGGCGGCGCGCAGGTCGCCCGGCGTCAGGCCGGCGCCCAGTTGCAGCGCCACGGCCGTGCGGTTGCGCAAGGACTGCCAGTCGCCAGTCGAAGCCCCCGTGTCTGCCGTGCCCGTGCCGGGATCGAGCAGCCACGCCACCAGCCGCCGGGCCTCGGCAGCGTGCAGGTGTTCGGGCAGCGGTGTCCTGTCGGCCGCGTTGGCGTAGCGCCAGGCTGGCGTGGCCTGCAGCAGTGCCTGCGCCGCGGTGTTGGGCGGACGTTCTTCCTGCCGTGCGCGGTGCGACGCCACGGCGTCGAACAGCATCAACAGGCGCCAGGCGTGGCGCGGGGTCAGCTCGTCGCTGCCGCCCCGCGACCGCAGGTAGCTGTCGAGCTCGGCCTGGCTCAGCGCGTGCAGGCCCAGACCGCGCGCCACGCACCAGGCCGTCAGGGCCCCCCACATGCTGCGGTACACGGCCACCGAAGAAGCTTCGCGCATCGTGCCGTCGGCCTCCCGCGTGAGGCGCCAGGCCTCGAAGGCTTCGAGCCAGTGGCGGGGTGCCGCGCGATCGACGTCTTCGAACAGGTCGGGCGTGGTGCCTTGCATGGGGAGCGGGCCTCGGAAGCGGGGGCAGTCGGGACAGTGTGGGCAACAGCACCCGGGCGCGCTGGAGCCGGGCGGGGCACTGCACTGTAACGGCCGACCGCAAGAAAATGAACTAACGGCACGGCGTTGGACATCAACGCACCCGCCTCCCCTCTTGCGTCGCCGGCAGCACCTGACGCAGCAAATCCGCCGAGAGCCGCCAACGAAGGCAATGCCGTTAGTTCATTTTCCAACGTGCTCGGCGCGCCTGGTCACAAGAGGCGGCAGAACGCCGCTTTTCCGCGCTCAAGCCGCCGCGCGGGGCGCCGAAGATTGCGGTCATGGACGACCACGAATTCGACGCTTCTCCGCCTTTCCTCATCCACCGCGGGCATCGCCAGCACCGCTTCATGGAGTCGGCCGACATCAACGCCGTGTTCCGCGAGCTGTTCCGTCCGCTGCGCAACAACATCCGCCGCGGCATGACCATCGAGGGCCAGCTCTACGGCATGGAGATGGACGCCTGCATCCCGGGCCAACTGCTCGATACGGTGTGGATTCCGCCGGCATCACGCGGCATCGCAAACCCGGCGCTGCTGGGTGATGCGCGCGTTCGCCGAGCGATGTTCGACCGCCTGCTGGCCGAACCGCGCCCCGAGTCGCTCTTCACCTACGTCTGCGAGCGCCTGCCGCGCCCGCACCGCCCCACGCTGTACGTCGAGATCGTCTCGGCCGATGCCTGTTTCGGCGCCGACTACCCGATCGGCACGGCCGACGGCTGGCACCGACGCGAACTGCACGAGGCCCCCCACCGGCGGCTCGACCCGGTCGCCCTGGTCTGACAGGGCGGCGGGCGGCAGGGCTTGCAGGCGGCCGCGCCGTCAGGCGTCGACTGCCGCCAGGGCAGCGCGCACGCGTTCTCGCACCGGGGCCTGGCCCTCCGCCGGCACATCGTCGAAGTCACCGCGCAGGGTCTTCAGGGCGTGCCGCTCCCGCTCGATCTCGCGTACGGTGCGCACACCCAGGTGCCGGAACACCGGCACCGGTGGGCACCACCCCTGGAGCGCGTGCTGCAAGAGGAAGCCGAAGACCGCCCCGGGCAGAAGCAGGAAGCGCCGGTGCACGCCCAGGCCCAGGGCCAGCCCGCTCAGCGCCAGGATCGACGCATTGGTCTGCAGCACGCGTTCGATGTCCCACTCCCGTTCCAACCGGCGCAGCCGCGCCTCGACCTCGCCGGGCGGCGCGTCTTCGAGCTGCATCACCATGGCATCGCTGCGCTCCCGGATGAGTCGGGTGGCATCGGCCGGGCCCTGCTGCTCCACACGCGTGGTGGTGGCGGGAAGATGTTCGACCAGTCCCATGATCGCCCTTCTGCTTCACTCGTCCGCGCGGCGCGAAGCGGCCGGGCTTGCGCCCCGGTCCGCGGGCTGCGACGCGGCATCTGGCACCAACGCGAAGTCGCCCCGCAAGGCCTTGACGGCATAGCGCTCGCGCTCGATCTCGCGGGCCGTGCGCACGCCCAGGCGCCGCAGCAGCGGCATCAGCGGATAGCGGCCGGTGGTGGCATGCACCAGCAGCCCGGCGCCGGCCAGGGCCGGCAGCAGCAGCCATCGCGGCTGGACCCAGACGCCCAGTGCCAGGCCGACGAGTCCGACACTGGCAGCCTCGGCCACGATCGTGCGATCGGTGTCCCACTCGCGGTCCAGCCAATGAAGCTGCCCGCCAGCCACGCCATCACCGCCCTCCGCACAGTGATGAAGCCTCGCGGCCATGTCGCCGTCGATGCGGCGCAGCACCTCGCCGGCCGTGCGGCGGCGGGCCCGGTCGACGGCCGGGTTCATGGCCGCTGGCCCGGTGCACCGCGGGCGGCCGGCGCCCCACCGGTCGCATCCTTCACGCCGGGAATGGGCCGAGCCTGGGGAAAGGCCGACCGCAGCGCGTCGACGCCCCACTGCGGTCGCGCCAGATCGACCAGATCGGCGCGCTGGCGGCGCTTCTCCGCGGTGTCCACGCCCAGACGCCGGTCGCGCTGCTCGACCAGTCCTGGCTGCGCTTCACCGTCGCGGTTGAAGGACCAGGCCAGCTGGGCCGGTCCCAGCGGCAGCGCATCGCCGCCCTCCCCCGACGGCCCCGTGTTCCAGACGTGCCAGGTCTTGCCGTAGCTGTTCATCTTGTCCTTCATCAGCGCCTTCTCGGCCGGCGCCGGAATGCCGGGCGCGACCAGCTGGCCGCTCAGGATCTCCGCGTTGTGCGGGTGCCAGTAGGCACGCTCTTCCTCCGGCAGCGTCGCGAAGAGCTTTTCCGAGATGATGAATTCGATGCCGTTCAGGCGCGCCTGGCGCGAATGGCCGTCGAACAGGACGCACTGCGCGAAGTCCTGGTTCACCTGATGGCAGAAGTGGTGCGCCTCCATCTGGTGGGCCGGATGGTCCTTCATCGGATGGAAGCCCACCAGGTGCACGTCGATGCGCTGCAGCGGTGCCGTGTCCTGCAGCAGGCGAGCGCCGGCCTCCAGCGCACGCGTCTTGACGGACTTGTCGTCACCCGGCGGCAGCGCACTGGTCTGCGCCATGGCAAGGCTCGACCAAGCCGACACCAGCAGCAGCACCGGCCACAGCAGACGCCGCGAGAGCGCCAGGCAAGGACGGCAAGGTCGGGCAGGGGACAGCTTCATGGACGGCCTCCGGTTTCAACTGCCCCGGCTTCGGCAAACACCGTGCCCCGCGCCCCGCAGGCAGCGCCGCCTCAGGCGAGTCCTACAGCGCCAGCACCTCGAAACGAGGGTGCGGCGCCAGGGCGGTGAGCATGCGCCGGCCCATGATGCCGGTGCCGAGCACGGCCACGCCGTGGCGATTCATGCGCAGCTCCCGGTGTCGACGGCAGGCGCCACCAGCAGGCGCTCGCGGATCTGCAGCGGTGGCAGCACCTCCAGCGGCTCGGCGCCGCCGCCCGGAATGCCGACCTGGGTCGCATTGAGCAGCATGGACACCATCACGTAGGTGCCCGACAGCACGGTCAGGTCGACCACCGCCTGCTCGCCCATCGTGTCCACCGCCTGCTGCCACAGGGCGTCGGGCACGCGGTGGTTCAGCGTGAGCTGCACGCAGTAGTCGTAGACCAGGCGCTCGTCGTCGCGCATGGCGGCGGGGCGACGGCACTGGCGCAGCTCGGCCATCACGGCGTCCGACAGGCCGGCGCGTCGTGCGATGGTCTCGTGCGCCCACCACTCGTACTGCGCATTGGCGATGCGCGCCTGGATCAGGATGGCGAACTCGTTCAGCCGCTTGTCGACCGAGGTGCGAAAGCGCAGGTAATCCAGGAAATCGAAGGCCCGCCGGGCCATGTCCGGGCTGCGCAGCAGCGCGTTGTAGGGCCCGCCGAGCCCGGCGCTGGACACCTTGAGGATGTCATCGGCCAGCGGCTGCACGGAAAGCGGCAGGTCCTGATAACGCAGGGGAGCGAGTCGTTCGGCCATGGACGGGATTCTGGCCCAAGGCGCCCGCAGTTCCCGCGCCCCGCGTGGTAGCGTCCGCCGATGAACGTCGCCGGCGAGTTCCTGCAAAGCCGCTGGCAAGGCCATGTGCCGCTGCCGCGCCTGTTCTGGCGCGACATGCTCGGCGTGGGCACGCTGATCAACGTGCTGGCCAGCTTCCTGGCGCTGATGGTGGCTGCCCAGGGGGCGACCAGCTCGGCCGCCGTGGCACTTCATTTCGCGCCCGCACCCTGGAACGTGTTTCTCGCCTGGTGCGTGATGCGCCACCCCGGCGCCGGTTCGACACGGCGCTTCCTGGCGCTGGCCTGGGCAGGGCTGATGATGATCGTCTGAGCCTGTGACAGGCCCCCGCTGCCGAGGCGGGCACGCCGTTTGCCCCGCGGCCGGGTCGCCGTCACTCCTGCACGGCGCCGGACCCTCCATGCCCCACTTCGCGACCCCGAGCTCAGCGTCAGCCACACCGCCCCGGGCCGGGGCCCTTCGATGGCGCGCCGTCTGATGGTCCGGCAAGGCAACGGCCTCGTGCGGCCTCGCCCCCGCGAGGCCGCGTTCGCCTTACGCCCTCGCAGTCCCGCCGGCGCCGTCCCTCTCGCGGCGCGGCCGATGCGGCCTTGAGCGCGCCGCCGGATCGAGCCTGCGTCCACCCCGCCGACCCCCCGATGGAGGCCCTGGCCATGACGCTGCTGCGCGAAGTGATCGACGCGCTGCCGGCCGAGATCGTCGTCATCGACGATCAGGGCGTGGTGCGCCTGGCCAACCGCGCCTGGGACCGCTTCTCGGCCGGCAGCACCGCGCGCCCGGATCAGGTCTCGCTGGGCGCCAACTACCTGGACGTGTGCCGCCGCGCCAGCGCCGCCGGCGACAGCGGCGCGGCCGGCGTGCTGCAGGCGCTGGAACAGGTGCTGCAGGGCCACAGCGATCAGTGCGTGACCGAATACCCCTGCAACGGCCCGCAGGGCGAGGGCTGGTTCGTGATGCACGCCCGGCGCCTGCCCGCCGTCACCGTGGACGGCGCAGCGGACTCGGGCGGCACCCACGGCGGCCTCATCATCAGCCACCTCGACATCACCGCGCGCAAGCAGGCCGAAGAAGCGCTGCGCCAGGCCAACGAACGCTTCGAGGCCGCGTTGCGGCAATCCGCGGTGATGATCTTCGAGCAGGATCGCGAGCTGCGCTACACCTGGGTCTACGACCCCGCGCTGGGCCGGCCGTCGTCGGAGGTGCTCGGCAGGCGCGATGCCGACCTGATGGAACGCGCCGACGACGCCGCCCGCATCGAGGCCCTGAAGCGGCGGGCGATGCTGGAAGGAACGGCGCTGCGCGAGCAGGTGCAACTGCAGCGCGAAGGCAGCCTGCGCAGCTACGACCTCACGGTGCAGCCGCGACGCGACGCGGCCGGCACGCTGGTGGGCGTGACCGGCGCCGCAGTGGACGTCACCGAACGCCAGCGCACCGACGAGCGCCTGCGCGACAGCGAGGCGCGTTATCGGCAGCTGCTGGAGCAGATCGACCAGGGCTTCTGCATCCTGCAGATCCTGCGTGACGACGAGGGCCGGCCGCAGGACTATCGATTCCTGGAAGTGAATTCCACCTTTGAGCGCCACACCGGCATCAGCGAGGCGGTGGGCCGCACCGTGCGCGAGCGCGTGCCCGGCATCGAGCAGCACTGGATCGACCTCTACGGCCGCGTCGCCAGCAGCGGCGTGCGCGAGCGCATCGAGATGGGGTCGGTGGCGATGGGCCGCGTCTTCGCGGTGGAGGCGGTGGCGGTGGGCGAGCGCGGCAGCGACAAGGTGGCGCTGCTGTTCAGCGACATCACCCAGCGCCGGCGCGCCGAGGCCGACCTCGCCCTGCTGGCGGGCCTGAGCACGGCCTTCGCGCAGTCTTCCAATGTCGAGCGCCTGGGCCGCCAGGCCCTGCTGCGCGTGCATCGCCACTACGGCGCCACGCGGGCCAGCCTGTGCGACGTGGACGACGCCACCGGGCGGCTGAGCATCTTCGCCGGCCACCGCGCCAGAGGCGCAGCCGGCGAGGCCGTGCCGGGGCCCCTGCTCGAGCACATGAACCCGCGGCTGATCGAAGAGTTGCGCAAGGGCCTGACCGTTTGCATCGACGACGTGTCGCGCGACCCGCGCACTGCGGGCCGCGCCCCGCTCTTCGGAGACGACGACGCGGGGGCGATGATTTTCGCGCCTTCCCTGTCCGACGGCCGCCTGGCCTTCCTGTTGGTGCTGGCCGCGCCGGCACCTCGACGCTGGCGCGACGACGAATGCTCGCTGGCGGGCGAGCTGGCCAGCCGCATCCATGCGCGCATCGAACGCGCACGCGCCGAGGCCGCGGTGCGCGACAGCGAGGCGCGGCTGCGCCTGGCCGCACGCACGGCCGAGTTCGGCGTGCACGACTACGACCTGCTGCAAGACAACGCCATGTGGTCCGAGGAGCTCTACGCCATCGCCGGCCTGCCCCCGCACAGCCGGGTCGACCTGTCGACGATCTGGTCCATGGTGCATCCTGCCGACCGCGCGGCCGTGGGCGACGCCTACCAGCGCGCGCTGGACCCGGCAGGCCACGGCGACTTCACGCTGGAGTTCCGCATCCTGCGCCCGCACACGGGCGAGACGCGCTGGGTCGCCATGCGCTCGCGCACGATGTTCGAGCCGGTCGGCGGCCTCCTGCGCGCGGTGCGCAACACCGGGGTGGTGCTGGACATCACGGCGCGCAAGCGCGCCGAGGAACACCTGCGCGACGACGCGCAGCGCAAGGACGAATTCCTGGCCATGCTGGCGCATGAACTGCGCAATCCTCTGGCGCCCATCCGCAGCGCGGTGGAAGTGCTGGGCACCGCCCGTCCGGAGGCCGCGCTGGTGGGCCGATGCCGCGACGTGATCGACCGCCAGGTGACGCAGATGGTGCGTCTGCTGGACGACCTGCTGGAACTCACACGGCTGGCGCGCGGGCGCGTCAACCTGCGCCGCGAGGTGGTGTCCCTGGCCGAGGTGCTGGAACTGGCCATGGAGACGGCGCGGCCCGTCATCGAGCAGCACGGCCAGCGCCTGGAACTGCTGGCCGACGAGACGCCGTTGCGCCTTCTGGCCGACAAATCGCGTCTGACGCAGGTCTTCGCCAACCTGCTGAACAACGCCGCCAAGTACAGCCACGAGGGCGGTCGCATCCGCATGGCGGTGACCGCGATGCCGGGCGCCGTGGAAGTGGACGTGGCCGACGAGGGCATAGGCATCCCGCCGGAGATGCTGGACAGCGTGTTCGAGCTGTTCGTGCAGGACCCCCAGGCGCGCGCCCACGCGCCGGGCGGCCTGGGCATCGGGCTGTCGCTGGCCCGGCGCCTGGTGGACATGCACGGCGGCAGCATCCGCGTGCTCAGCGCCGGCCCGGGCCAGGGCAGCGAATTCACCGTGCGGCTGCCGCTGCACGCTGCCGAAGACAAGGACGACAGGGCCGGCGGCGCGCCGCCGCAGGGGCCGCCGCTGTGTGCCCGCGTGCTGGTGGTGGACGACAACGTCGACGCCGCCGATACCCTGGCACTGCTGCTGCGCGCGATGGGATGCGAGGTCGGCGTGGCATACGACGGCCCGTCGGCACTGACCGAGGCCGCCCGCCTGCTGCCCGAGGTGGTGCTGCTCGACCTGGGCATGCCCGGGCTGGACGGCTACGAAGTGTGCCGCCGCCTGCGTGCCATGCCGGGCGGCATGGACCGCTGCATCGCGGCCGTCAGCGGCTGGGGCCAGGAGCAGGACCGCCGCCACAGCGCGATGGCCGGCTTCGACCAGCACTTCATCAAGCCGGTGTCGGCTGCGGCGCTGGCGGACCTGTTGCAGCGCTGAGCTCGCCGTCGATCCGCGGGTGCCCGTGGCGCCGGGACGTCACGCGCGCGCTGCTTCAGCTGCCGCGGGACGGCGCTCGCGCACTCAGCAGCGACACCAGATCCAGCGGCACCGGGAAGACGATCGTCGAACTGTTCTGCGAGCCGATGGTGGTCAGCGTGCTCAGGTAGCGAAGCTGCATGGCCTCGGGCTGCTGGGCCAGCACCTGGGCCGCTTCGAGCAGCTTGCGAGCCGCCTGTTCCTCGCCCTCGGCGTTAATGACCTTGGCGCGCCGCTCGCGTTCGGCCTCGGCCTGACGCGCCATCACGCGCACCATGTTCTCGCCCAGGTCGATGTGCTTGAGCTCGACGTTGGCCACCTTCACGCCCCAGGCCTCGGTCTGCGCGTCAAGGATGTTCTGGATGTCGCTGTTGAGCTTGTCGCGCTCCGACAGCATCGAGTCCAGCTCATGGCGGCCCAGCACCGAGCGCAGCGTGGTCTGCGCCAGTTCGCTGGTGGCCTGCCGGTAGTCCTCGACCTGGATCACCGAGGGCTCCGGGCCGACGACGCGGAAGTAGATCACCGCGCTGACCCGCACCGACACGTTGTCGCGCGAGATCACGTCCTGCCCGGGCACGTCCAGCACCTGGGTGCGCTGGTCGACGCGCACCATCTGCTGCAGCATCGGCACCAGCAGGATCAGCCCAGGCCCCTTGACGCCGGTGAATCGCCCCAGCGTGAAGACCACGCCGCGTTCGTACTCGCGCAGGATCTTCACCGACGCGGCGACCAGCGCGATCAGCAGCACGATCAGGGGGCTGAAGATCAGCAGGGTGGAGGACATCGAGGACTGCTCCCGGGCAGTTTGAAATCGTCGACACGGCAGGCAGCGCGCCCGGCCGGCCGGTCTTCAGCGCCGTGAGGCCTGCGGTGCCAGCGTCGGCGCGTACGGGTCCGTGGCGGCCAGCGCCGCGTCGTTCGCGCCTTCGAGACCGACACGCACGGTCAGGCCCTGCACCGCCCGCACCACCACGCGCTGGCCGGGCACCAGGCTCGCCGGTCCTTCGGCGTGCCAGCGTTCACCCGTCACTATGACGTGGCCGGCCGCGCCTTCCCAGTCCAGCACCTGCGCCGTCATGCCCACCATCGCCGCGCTGCCGCTGACCTCGCGCTGCCGGCGCGCGCGCAGCGCCAGCCGCGCGGCCAGCATGCCGAAGGCCAGGCCGCCGAGGGCCATGCCGGCGATCAAGGGCGTGGAGACCGTGAAGCCCGGCGCCTCGGTGTCGACCAGCACGCTGGCCCCCAGCACGAAGGCCAGCAGTCCGCCGATGCCCAGGATGCCGAACGAGGGTGCGAAGGCCTCGGCCACCATCAGCCCGAGGCCCAGCACCAGCAGGGCCACGCCGGCATAGCTCAGCGGCAGCGCCGACAGCGCATACAGGCCGACGAGCAGGCTGATCGCGCCGATGACGCCAGGGAACAATGCGCCCGGGTTCATGAACTCGAAGAGCAGGCCGTAGACGCCGATCATCATCAGGATCACCGCAAGATTCGGGTTGCCGATGACCCCCAGCACCCGCGAGCGCCAGTCGGTCTCGACCGTGTGCAGGGTCAGGCCCGCGGTGTCCAGCGTGACGTTGCCCGCCGCCAGACGCACGCTGCGACCATGGGCCTGGCGCAGCAGGTCGCGCTCGTCGGTCGCCACCAGGTCGATGACCTTCGAACGCAGGGCTTCGTCGGCCGAAGCGCTGATCGATTCGCGCACCGCGCGCTCCGCCCAGTCGGCATTGCGCCCGCGCATCTCGGCCAGCGAACGCAGGTAGGCCACCGCATCGTTGACCGCCTTGGCCTCGGAGACATCGCCACGCAGCGGCGCCGCGCTGGCGGCGCCGCTGGCTGGCGGAGCCGGGGCCCGCTCGCGCCTTGGATCGGCGGCGCCGGGCAGGCCGCCCCCGCTCAGCGCCACCGGCGTGGCGGCCCCGATGTTGGTGCCCGGCGCCATGGCCGCGAGATGGCTGGCGTAGAGGATGTAGGTGCCCGCGCTGGCGGCGCGCGCGCCGCTGGGTGCGACGTAGGACAGCACGGGCACGGGCGACGCGATCACCGCCCGGATGATCCGGCGCATCGAGGTGTCGAGGCCCCCCGGCGTGTCGATGCGCAGCACCACCACGGCCGCCCCTGCCTCGTGGGCCAGTCGCAGGCCGCGCGCCGCGTGGTCGGCAGCGGCCGGCCCGATGGCGCCTTCGAGGTCGATCAACCAGGCCTGGCGCGCGGCCACGGCGCCCGTGCCAGCAGGCAAGGCAGCGGCGGCAGGCCTCGAAGGCGCCCGTGCGCCGGAGGGCGAGAAGGTCTGTGAATGCGCCTTCACCAGGATGGCCGAGAGCGCGGCGGCCGCGACGACCAGCACGGCCGAGATCACGCGGCGCATCAGGACCCGGTAGCTGGTCCGGGTGCGAACCTGCGGCAGTCGGTGCGAAGGGCGGGACATCGTCGGCCTCAGCGGCAAATTGCGTGCCGATGAATTCCTGGGTGTTTTCCGGCGGTGTCGGTCAGATTTCCCGACAGCCCCGAGGTCACCTGCCGAACTTTGCCGACCGCTGGCCTTCACCGCAGCGCGGCAGCCGAGCTTCCAGGGCCGGTCGGGCTCGTCGTGCAGAGGGGTGCGCTCCGACTCGGCATCCAGCGCCCCTGCGGTTTCCCAGCGGTCCAGACAAGCCCGGTCCTCGATCCTTGCCGATAGACTCGCCGCACCCCTGGCCACCGCAAGCGCGCACCCCAACGAGATGACCCCGCAGCAACTGCTCGTCCACCACGACAACGGTCAACCCTGGCCACCCCGGGACCTGGCCGCCGACCCAGGCGCCGACCCAGGCGCCGACCCCTGGCCCGACCTGGCCAGCGCCTACGCGGCGGCCCTGGCCGTGCGCGGGCTGCGCCTGGCGCGCGGCGAATTGCCGCGCGGCTTCAAGATCGGCTTCACCAACCGGACGATCTGGCCGCGCTACCAGGTCTTCGCGCCGATCTGGGGCACGGTGTGGAACACCACGCTGAGCTTCAGCCGGGAAGGCGACGCGCTGTCGCTGGCCCGGCTGTGCCAGCCGCGCATCGAACCCGAACTGGTGTTCTGCCTGAAGACCACGCCACCGGCCGGTGCCGACCTGCAGGCCCTTTACGAAGCGCTGGACTGGGTGGCCGCGGGTTTCGAGATCGTGCAGTCCCACCCGCTCGACTGGAAGTTCAATGCGGCGCAGACGGTGGCCGACAGCGGCCTGCACGGCCGACTGTTCGTAGGCCCCGCGGTGCCGGCGGCCACGCTGGCGACGGATGCCGCGGCGCTGGACAGGTTGCTGGCAGGCGCGCGGCTGCGCCTGTCACGCGGCGGCACGCTGGTCGAAGAAGGCCTGGGCGCCAACGTGCTGGACAGTCCGCTGCGCGCGCTGCTGCACTTCGCCAGGGAACTGCGCGCCTGCCCGGGCGCGCCGGACCTGTCGCCCGGCGACGTCATCACCACCGGCACCTGGACCGATGCCTGGCCGGTGAGCCCCGGCGAACGCTGGAGCGCTCAGTTCGACATCCCGCTGCCGGCCCTGGAACTGCGCCTGCGCTGACGGCGCAAGGCGTCGACGACAGGTGCGTGCCGGCGGCGGCTCAGATCCTGAAGTCCTCGAGCTTCCTGCCGGCTTCGAGCGCGGCACGCAGCCATCGCGGCTGGTTGCCGCGACCGGTCCAGGTATTGCCGGCATCGTCGCGGAACTTGGGCGCCACCTTGCCCAGCTTCTTGCCCGTCTTGCGGCCGGCCGGCGAGGCCTGGCCCACACGCCCGCCGGCGGCCTTGCGCGCCGGTGCGGCCAGGCCGAGGTCGGACGCAGTGAGGCCGTAGACCTTGATCGCATCCTTGATGCGCTTGACGACGTCGGCGACCTCTGCGTTCTTCAGGGCTTCGGCCTGGCGTTCGAGTTGTTCGATCTGGCGCTGGATCTGCAGGAAAGACTTCTTCATGTCGATGTCGTCATTCGTGAAATTTGGTCGGCACACAAAGTGCGGGAAAGGGAACGCCGTGGCATTGGCTGCGGCCGATGTTAACGCCTGCATTGCAGGAACCAACGCGCCGCAAAGCGGCAGAATGTCATTGGCCGGCCACACTTTCCGCCGCCGACCAGAAACCATGTGCAACCTTTACCACATGTCGCCGCGAGAACACGTCGAACGATACTTTCGCGTGATGCTGCCCGACGACTATCGCGAAGTGGCCGTCGGACCTTTCAATACCGGGCTGTTGCTGCGCGGGGCCGCCACGGCGGAGGAATCGCTGACACCCGGTCAGGCACCCGCGCTGCAGGCCGTGATGGGCCAATGGGGCCTGATCGCGCCGGGCAGCGCGACACGTCGACCGGCGTCGCGCGCCATCCTGACCAACAATGCGCGCGCCGAATCCATTGCCGGCCGGCCCACCTATCGCGAGGCCTGGCGGCAAGGTCGGCGCTGCCTGATACCGGCGGCCTGGTATCAGGAACCGAATTGGGAAACCGGTCGGAACATCTGGTGGCGACTGCGGCGCAATGACGGCGATCCCTGGGCGCTGGCCGGGATCTGGTCGGAATGGACCGACCCGGCCACGGGCGAGATCGTGCCGAACTACACGATGATCACCATCAACTGCGACGGGCATCCGCTGCTGGGCCGACTGCACAAGCCCGACCCCAAGCTGCCGCCGGATCAGCAGGACAAGCGCTCGGTGGTGCCGTTGCAGCCGTCGCACTGGCGGGCGTGGCTGCTGGGCAGCGAGGCACAGGCGCGATCCCTGCTGTCGGTGCCGCCCTCCGAGCTCTTCGACCCCAGCGTCACGCAGGCCACGGACGAGGCGCTGCGGCAGCGGCCAGGCACAGCCGGCCTGTTCTGAACGCCGCCGGCGGCGCGACACGCCCCCGGCCTGAGCCCTGTCGGCCGCAAGGCGCAGAGTCCGGGCATGATAGGGGGTCCGTCCACGCCCGCACGGCGACGGCCATCCTGGATCCTCGTCGTGAACTTCCCCGACCTTCCTGCGCTGCTGCCTCACCCGCCCGGCCCCGCGCCATCGCTGATCCTGTTGCAGTCGCTCGCCGAGGCCTCGTCGGACGCCATCTTCGCCAAGGACCTGAGCGGCCGCTACCTGCTGTTCAACCAGGCCGCCGCCGCCCTGTTCGGCCGCGCACCCGAGGACGTGCTGGGCCGGGACGACTTCGAGCTGTTCTCGCCGGAACAGGCGGCCGCCAACCAGGCATCGGACCGCCGGGCCATCGAGCGCGGCAGCACCGGGCGCCATGAGGAAACGCCCGACACGGCACAAGGGGGCGCCGTCTTCGAAACGATCAAGGGCCCGCTGCGCGATGGCGACGGTCGGGTCATCGGCGTCTTCGGGGTCACGCGCGACCTCGGGCAGCGCCGTCAGGACGAAGAACAACGGCGCCAGCTGCACCGGGCCAGGCAGGCTGCAGAGACGGCCAACGAAGCCAGGACGGCCTTGCTGGCCCACGTCAGCCACGAGATACGCAGGCCGATGCAAGGCATGCTGGGCCTGGCCGAGATGCTCGGCCGGTCGCCGCTCTCGTCCTCCCAGGCCGAGCTGGTCGACACCTTCCGGGCGTCGTCGCTGGCTGTGCTGGCCGTCCTCGACGACCTGCTCGACCAGCTCGAGCTCTCGAAGTTCGAGGCCGGGCAGCAGCTCGTCGCACCCGCCTTCGACGCGCACGCGCAGGTGCCGCGCCGGCTGGCCGAAGAAGGCAGCGCCCTGCCCTCCGAGCCCGCGCCCGCACTCCCCTCGACGGCACGGCTGCCGGCGCTGGACGACAGCGTGCTGCCCTTGCTGATCGGCGACGATCCCGCCATGTTGCAGCAGGTCCGCGTCGAGTACCTGGAGTCGACGCAGTCCGCCGCAGCCGATCTGGCGGCCGTGCTGGCGGCCGGCGATCACGCCGCGGTGGCAGAGCTGACGCACAGGCTGAAGTCGTCGTCCCGGGCCATGGGTGCGATGGCCCTGGGCGACGTCTGCGATCGTGTGGAACGTGCAGCGCGCAGCGGCGACCGGGCCACCGTGCAAGGCCTGCAAGGTGAACTGATGGGCGAGATCGCCGGCACGCGCAGCCTGCTGCAGGCCAGCGTGCAAGGCCCCCTTGCTGCCGGGGCCGGGGCCGCGACCACGGCAGCCCCGCTGCCGGCCGTGCTGATCGTCGACGACGACGGCTTCCAGCAGCAGATGCTGGCGCGCCAGCTGGCACAGCTGGGCGTGGGTTCGGTGGAAGCGCTGGGCTCCGGCGCGCAGGCGCTGGAGCGTCTGCACGGCCAGGACGGTTCGCAGATGCTGTTGATGATGGACCTGAGCATGCCCGGCATGGACGGCATCGAGCTGATGCGCCGCCTGGCCGCCCAGGGCTACCAGGGCGGGCTGGCGCTGATCAGCGCGGCCGACGAACGTGTGCTGGAAAGCGGCGTGCGGCTGGCGCTGGAACACCGGCTCAAGGTCGTCTGCCACCTGCACAAGCCGGTGTCGCCGCAGGCCCTGCGCGGCGCGCTGCAGCGCTGGCACGGCCACACCCAGCAGCCGCAGCGGCGCCAGGCCAAGGTCTACGGCGCCGACGAGCTGCGGCGCGCGCTGCAGGGCGACGAGTTCCGCCTGCACTACCAGCCCAAGGTGCTGCTGGCCGACGGCGGCCTGGTGGGGGTCGAGGCGCTGGTGCGCTGGCAGCACCCGGTGGACGGGCTGGTCTATCCCGACAGCTTCATCCACACCGCCGAACAGCATGGCCTGGTCGACCCGCTCACCGACGTCGTGCTCGACCTCTCGCTGGCCCAGGCCGCGGCGTGGCGCTCGCAGGGCCTGGCGGCCCGCGTGGCGGTCAACGTCTCGATGGACAGCCTGGTGCGGCTGGACTTCCCCGAACGCGTGCTGGCCCGCGTGGCGGCGCACGGACTGGGCACCGGCGACCTGATGCTCGAAGTCACCGAATCGCGGCTGATCAAGGACCTGCGGGCGTCGCTGGACATCCTGACGCGGCTGCGCCTGAACGGCATCGGCCTGGCCATCGACGATTTCGGCACCGGGCATTCGTCGCTGGCCCAGCTGCGCGACCTGCCCTTCGACGAACTGAAGATCGACCGCGGCTTCGTGCACGGCAGCCAGCAGAGCAGCACGCAGCGCGCCATCGTCACGGCCAGCATCGAGATGGCGCACCAGCTGGGCATGCGCACCGTGGCCGAAGGCGTCGAAGACCAGGCCGACTGGGACGCCGTGCGCGCTGCCGGCTGCGACGTCGCCCAGGGCTGGCTCATCGGCAAGGCGATGCCGGGGGCGCAGCTGATGGAGTGGCTGGCACTGCGGCGGGCGCAGAGCGGGCGAACCGACTGACGGCGGGTAGGGGCCGTCCCGCGGCGGCGGTCTCCAGCTCGCTTCAGTCCTGCTCGACCGGCACGATGAACTGCGCGTGGAAGTCGGTCCCGGGCTGGGGCACCGACACATCGAGCTGCCAGGTGCGCGCGATGGGCGGCATGTCGTGTGTGGTCCAGATGCGTCGAAAGCCGGGCAGCATGATGCCCGCCTTGAACTTGAAATAGGGGCCGCTGGCCGGGGCAGCCGGCGCCCGGGGCGGGATGGGCGCGCCGGCCGCCTTGGGCAGCGTGAACCTGAACGGGATGCCTTGCGCGGTGTCCAGGCCGGCCGGAGCGATGCGCGCCTCCTCTTTCCACACCGTGAACAGCTCGTTCTTGTGCGTGCGATCACCGCCCTGGCTCATCTCTCGGAACTGATGCGTCTCGACGCACTTCAGCACGACCAGGATGTCGCCTTCGGCCTGCAGCGGCCGGGCGGTGCGGACCTGGCCCTCGAGCACCTGGCCCATGCGCACCGAGCCCGAACCCTTCAGCACCATCGTCGACGTGCCGAACCTGCGCTGGCGCAGCGTCCAGCGCACCGCCTCGAACAGCTCACGCACGGCCACCGCGCCGAGCAGCAGCGGCAACGCCACCATCGGGTTGAAGTCGGGGTGGTGGAAGTCGAGGATCCACGGCCAGGTCAGCAGGCTCGACGTCCAGGCCGCCGTCGCGGTCAGGATGACGGTCATGACCCAGTGCGTGATGGCCGTGAACTTCGTGTAGTCCGCGTCGGCGTAGTTCGATGACGACATGCAGCCTGCTCCTGGAAGCGCCATCTTACGAGGCGATACACCACCGAGGACCTCGTGACACGACACGCGGCGCCAGCGCCAGGGAACTCCGCCGCGTCGCCCGCCACCAACAGGTGTTTCCTCGCCGCCCCGTCTGGCGGCGCCCTGGGTCGCCTACGACCCGCATCCACCAGCAGGAGAATCATTTGTCGACCCTCTGGAGCCGTTGGGAACACCTCGACTGGTCCCGCTGGAGCGGTCCGGCCCTGGCCGGACTGCGCATCGTGCTGATCATCGTGCTGGCCTGGGTGCTGGTCAGCGTGCTGCAGCGCCTGGTGCGCGCCGCGCGCATCCGCATCGCCGCGCGCCTGGACGGCATCGACGCCGTGCGACGCGCCGAGACGCTGGGCCGCGTGGTGCGCTACCTCATCGCGCTGATCGTCAGCGCACTGGCGGTGATGATGGTGCTGGCCGAGGTGGGCATCTCGCTGGCACCCATCCTGGGCGCGGCCGGCGTGGTGGGCCTGGCCATCGGCTTCGGCGCACAGTCGCTGGTGAAGGACTACTTCACCGGCTTCTTCCTGCTCTTCGAGGACCAGATCCGCACCGGCGACGTCGTGAAGGTGGCCGACATCGGCGGCCTCGTCGAGGACATCACGCTGCGCCACGTGCGGCTGCGTGACTACGACGGCAACGTGCATTTCGTGCCCAACAACCTCATCACCACCGTCACCAACATGAGCCGCGGCTTCGCGCAGTCGGTGGTCGACGTGGGCGTGGCCTACCGCGAGGACCTCGACGAGGTCTACGCCGTGATGCGCCAGACCGCTGCCGCGCTGCGCAAGGATCCCGCCTTCCAGGCCCGCATCCTCGGCGATCTGGAACTGGCCGGCGTGGAGCGCTGGGATCACAGCGCGGTGACGGTGCGCTGCCGCTTCAAGGTGGCGCCACTGGCCCAGTGGGACGTGCGGCGCGAGTACCTCAAGCGGCTGAAGCGCGCCTTCGACGACCACGGCATCGAGATCCCCTACCCGCACCTCACCGTGTACGCGGGCGCGCACAAGGACGGCACTGCGCCGGTCTGGCCGCTGCGCGTGGAGCGCCCGGGCGCCGCGGCACAGCGGCCCTGATCGGGCACAAGGCAGGGAACGGCCCACCGGCCCTCCGGGTGCCCGCGACCATTGACGCTATTCCCTTTTTAGGGAATTATTCCGGCATGCCCCGAACGACACGCAGCACCGTCGCGCCCGCGAAGCGGGCAGCGCAACACCGCGGCGCGCGCACCGCCGCTCCCCCGTCCGTACGCACCGCCAAGACCGCCGAACCACGCCAGCGCGACGCCGATCGTTCGCAGCAGACCATCCTGGCCGCGGCGCGCAACGAGTTCCACGAGTTCGGCCTGGGCGGCGCGCGCCTGGAGCGCATCGCCGAGCGAGCCGCCATCGACAAGAAGCTCATCTACTACTACTTCGAGAGCAAGGACAAGCTCTTCCAGGCCGTGCTGGAAGAGGCCTACCGCGGCATCCGCGAGGCCGAGCAGCACCTGCGCCTGCTGGACATGCCGCCGGTGGACGCGGTGCGCGCGCTGACCG
>LNFM01003014.1_pt1 | contig 34214 bp, 27 predicted proteins | sample 596031 | NCBI WGS metagenome assembly LNFM01 (sample SAMN04254537, study PRJNA301005) | activated carbon metagenome | isolation source: dual media filters at the Ann Arbor, Michigan drinking water treatment plant | place: USA: Ann Arbor
CACTGCAGGGTCTCTCAGGGCACCGTCCAGGCTGCGATTGAGACGAGCCACGATCTCGGCGGGCACACCGGCCGGCACGATGACCCCGTTCCAGGCGTAGGCTTCGAATCCCGGCAGCCCGGATTCAGCCACCGCCGGCAGATCGGGCAGCAGGGACCAGCGCTGGGCGCTGCTCACCGCCAACATGCGCACCTTGCCCGCCTGGGCCAAGGGCGAGATGGCGGTCGGCACCGCGAACAGCAGCTGCGCATCGCCGCTGGCCAGCGCATTCAACGCCGGTGGCGAACCGTTGTACGGGACGTGCGCGACGTCGACCGCAGCCATGGCATTGAACAACGCCATGGTGAGATGCGAGGAACTGCCGTTACCGACAGAGGCATAGTTGAGCTTGCCAGGATGCGCTCGCGCATGGTCGATCAGTTGCATGACGCTGCGCACAGGCAGGCTCGCCGCGATCGCGAGGACGTTGGGCTGCGAGGAGGTGATGACGACCGGTTGCAGATCCTTGCGCGGGTCGTAGGGCAGCTGCGAATACAAGTAGGGGGCGAAGGCGAGCGGCCCATTGAATGCGATGCCCAGCGTGTGCCCGTCGGCAGGGGCGCGAGCGATGGCTGCTGTCGCGATCGTGCCGCCGGCAGCCGGGAGATTCTCGACCATCACGGTTTGGCCCAGACTGTCGCGCAAGCGCTCGGCCAGTATGCGGCCCAGGACGTCGATCGAACTGCCCGCGGGGGCGGCCATGACGAAGCGCAGCGGCTTGGCCGGCCATGGCTGGGCCTGTGCCGGTGCCGGTGCCGCGAGGGCGAACAGCGCAACGAGCCCGCCATACGCCCGCCTGCCGCGCGGACGGCCGCCCGTCATCGAGCGGCGCATCGCAGGGTTCATGTCAGGATGCCTCGCTCAATGCACTCCGCAGCCACTTGGCGTACCAGCGGTCGAAAGCATGCACGCAGCGCTCGCTCGGATGATAGGGCCCCGGTCGATAGCCGAGCGAAGAGACGCCGGCTTGGACACGCTCGCAAAGCGCCCAATCCTGACGATTGGTGAGATCCCAGAAGTCGAGGACGTCGCCGGCATCGAAGCCCGGTGCGTCGGCCGTTTGCGGCAAGACGAACAGTTCGCAGTCCACCCGGGAGCGGTCGGACGAAAGCGGCCACACGCGATGCGTCAACAGATAGTCCGGATGAATACCCAGCATGAGATTGGGATAGACCACGTAGTAATGGATCATTCCGGTCGCGGAAGCCGTATCGGGACCGAGGCGCGCCCAATCGCTGCGGCCGCTCATCGACAAGGTCTCGAAACCGGGGCGCAATCGCATCGGTCCGCCGTTGTAGCCGGGCTCGTCTTCGAAGCCTTCGCCCGACAGATCGCTGAGCCGGTGCAATTGAGGATGCACGCCCGGACAGTGATAGCACTCGCTGTAGTTCTGGCACACGATCTTCCAGTTGCATTCGACCGTGTAGTCCAACTTGCGCACGGAACGCAGCCGCTCGAGACCGTGACCCGACAGATCGGGCAATGCGAGGGGCACGCCAGCCCCGCCTTCGAGCTTCACGAATACGAACCCATCCTGCGTGACGAGCGGCAAGCCGCCGAGGGCAAGCGTCTCCCCCTGCCCGGCAACGTCCATCTGCGGCGCGCTCAGCAATCGTCCATCGAGACCGTAGCGCCAGGCGTGATACGGACAAGCGATGGCCGCGCGCAGTTGCCCGCGTGCTTCGGTCACCAGCCGCGCACCCCGATGACGACACACGTTATGGAAGGCGCGCAGCGCGCCGATGGCATCGCGGACCACGAGGATGCAGGCGTTCGCGATTTCGCAGGTGACGAAGCTGCCTTTGGCGGGAAAGTCCCCCACCCGCGCGACAGGCAGCCAACGATTTGCGAACAGCGCCCGGTATTCGAGCGCGAGAATCTCGCCGGCGGTGTACACGACGGCCGGCAGCATGCGCGCCTGCGGAAGCGGCGCGCAGGTACTCGCAAGCGCCGGCACCAGGGTGTCGATATCGAGGCATGAAGTCGTCGTCATTGGCAACTCCGCGTTCAAGGCCGGGTCGGTCGCGCGCGGGCTAGCACCCGGTCAGCACATCGTTCTCTGACACCAGCCGGCAGGAGGGGTGCCCGCAGCCCCCGAGCGCCGCTGCACGGGCGGATTCGACCCCGTCGTGCCCCGAGCGCCACGCGAACCGCCCCGCCGGTGAAACTGCGCACGCCTTGTTGTCGGCGGCCTCGAGGTAGCGCAGCCAGTGCGCCTTGGATTTCGGGGCGAGTTCTTCCGGTGGCGGCAAATCTGCGACCACCGGCTCGGCGGGGGGCGCATCCCCGGTCGGCAGCCGATGTTGCTGGAGGAAGCCGTCGAGCAGCAGCGGCCGCCACTGCGGGATGCCGCCACGACGGGCGACTAGCGCGTGACCGCCGTCGGCGAACGCAGGCAGCAGGCGCAGCTCGCCGGGGCCGCCCTGCCGGCGATAGGCGACGAACATGCGCTTGGCCAGATCCGGCCCGAAGTAGGGGTCGTTTTCCGTTTAGATCCACAGGCTCGGCACGCGGACCGTCTCGCCCAAGGAAGCATAGGCATCGCTCAGGCAATCCTCGCGGCAGACATCGTTCGGCCCGCGCGAACCGCGCCCGCCGGCGAAATTGATGACCGCCCTGAGCCAAGCAGGCGGGTTGGCCGCCAACGCCACGGCACCGATGCCGCCCGCCGACTCGCCGATGGAGATCACCCGCTCAGGATCGACCATCGGCCAGGAAGCGAGGCTGCGCAGCGCCCCACGCAGGTCGAGCGCGCTCGCGCGCGCGGCCCGCTCGTGATCCGCCGCATCGCACTGCCCGGACGACTCGGCCCAGACCCCTGCAGACGCACCGTAACCGCGCCGCATGACGACGACGGCGAGGTCGCCTCGGCGGGCCAGTTCCTCGGCCTGAAACGACCTATGCCCCGCGAACATCTGCCGCCGTGCTTCGCTCTCGCGCGGTGCAACGTGAGTGATCACTACCAACGAAAGCTGCCCAGACAGCTTGGGTTTCGCGACCAGGGTTTCGATCGCGAGGGCACGCCCATCGTCCAGCAGCACTGCCAGGCGAACGAGCCCCTGGGTGAGGCGATCCCCGGACACGGGCGGCCCGGCAGTCGCGACCGACACCCCCAGTGCCAGCATGACGGCCAGACCAAGACCTCGCAGAGGGCGCCTCATCGGGGGCTCGCAGCGAATCGCAGTCAGTGCGTCAGACGGGGCGGCTGCCCTTGATCTGCACCCGGTGCATGAGCCTTCGCTGTCCCGGGTAGTCGTTCAGCGCGAGATGCTGACAGCAGCGGTTGTCCCAGAACGCGATCGAGCCCTCCTGCCAGCGGAAACGACAGGTGAACTCCGGACGCGTCGAGTGCCGGTAGAGAAACTGCAACAGCGGCTGACTTTCCTCGTAACTCATTTCGTCGAAGCGCTCGGTGTGGATCTCGTTCACGAAGAGCGCCTTGCGACCGGTTTCTGGGTGAGTACGTACTACCGGGTGCGAGGCCCAGGCGGTGGCGTATTTTTGAGTTTCAGCCTCGCCCGATGGCAGAACCGCATCGCGCTCGAGCGTCATCAGGATGCGACCGTTCGAATGGCGGGCGCGCAGCGTCGACAACGCCCGCTTCATGCCCTCGGACAAGGTCTCGTAGGCCAGATACTGGTTGGCGAACAAGGTGTCGCCGCCCACCGGCGGGATGATCTTGCCCAGCAGCACCGAGCCCAGCGAGGGCACCTCCAGATGGGTCGTGTCCGAGTGCCATTCCCAGCCGAAGACGAGCTTGTCGCTGGGCTGCTTGTCGATGATGAGCAACTCTGGAAACTTGCCCGGCACTTGGCGATGCGGCGGCAAGGGTGCCAGCTCGCCGAAACAGCGCCCAAAGCGCGCCAGCTCGTCGTCCGAGATGTGCTGATCGCGGAAGAAGATGACGAGGTATTCGAGATGCGCGCGCCGGATCTGCGCGATCACCTCCTGGGTCAGCTCGCGGCGCAGGTCGACACCGAATATTTCGGCCCCGAGCGCGCCTGCAAGCGGCCGCACTTCGATACGGGAGTAGGTCGCCAACGGTTGCTCCTATTGGGGCTGCAGGCCGACTTGCTGCACGATCTTGCGATAGATTTCCAGGTCTCGCTTGACCCGGGCGTGGAACTGCGCCGGCGGCATGCCGATCGTATCCGCGCCCGCGACGCTCGCGTAACGCTCCTGCACATCGGGTGCTTTCAACGCGGCGGCGATCTCGGTATAGAGCTTGTCCACCACCGGCTTCGGCACCCCCTTGGGCGCGAAGATCCCGACCCATATCGAGGCATCCACGCCGCTGATGCCGGCTTCCTGCGGACTCATCCACTGCGGTCCGTGGGGCGAGCGCTTGGCCGTGGTCACGCCGATCACGCGAATGCGTCCGGACTTCAGATGCGGCGCCACACCGGGAATCCCCGCCACGGTAAGCATGACATCTCCGCCCACGGTGGCCGCGACCGCTGGCGCGCCGCCCTTGTAGGGCACATGCAGCAGCTTGATGCCCGCTGCTGAGGCCAGCCACTCGCCGGCCAGATGGTTCACCGATCCGGTGCCGGGCGAGCCGTAGGTGATCTGCCCTGGCTTGGCCTTGGCCTGCGCGACGAGATCCTTGAAGCTGGTGATGCCGGACGCCGTGCTCACCACCACCGCCATCGCCGCATCGCTGAGCATCGTGATCGGGGTGAAGTCCCGATCGAGGTCGTAAGGCACGTTCTTGAATACGGCGGGATTGACTGCGAACTCACCCGTATGGGCCGACAGCAGCGTATAGCCGTCGGCCGGAGCCTTGGCCGCGATGCCGACCGCGATGAAGCCGTTGCCGCCCGGGCGGTTGTCGATGACGAAGTTCCAGCCCAGGCGCTCGGTCAGCTTGTTGGCGAGGATCCGCGTGGACGTGTCCACCACGCCCCCCGGTGCGAAAGGCACCAGGACGCGAATCGGCTTGTTCGGATAGTCCTGGGCGTAGGCGGTCGCACACAGACAAAGGGCAGCGCCGACGGCGGCACGGATGAGGCTTCTCACGCTATTCAATCTCCCAACAGATCTTTCCACTTCGCTCGGGTCTTGTCCTGCAATGCCTTGCTGGCCTCGGCCACGGCAGGGAACTCCGCCAGGTAGTCGTAGGGTCGGCAGGCATCGATGATCGCCTTCGAATTGAACGGGGCCTTGTACGGATAGGCGATCGACATCGGATCGTTCTTCGAACCCATGCCGCGCTGGATGATGTCGATGTCGATGACCGGATCGGTGCGTGTGGCCACCGCCCACATCACCTCCTGCAGGTTGGACGGATCGATATCTTCATCGACCACGACCGAGTACCGCGACATGTAGGCGCCGACGCCGCACTGATTGAGAATGTGGCCCGCCTGCCGTGCATGACCGGCGTAGCGCTGCTTGATCGAGACGACATTGAACATGCGGGCGCCGCCGATCTCGTGCGCCCAGACGCTTTGAACATCGGGCACGCCTGCGGCGAGCAGTGCGTCGAAGAGCAGCGCCGAGCGCATTACCGCCTTGGAATACGAGTAGTCGTTCGGCGGCTTGGCGGGCGGGCTGCCGACGATGATCGGATCGTCGCGAAAATAAACGCGCTCGATGCGCACGGCCGGGGCCGTCGCCGCCTTGCCCGGATAGTAGCCGTGAAACTCGCCGAACGGCCCTTCGATGCGTTCGTCCCCGGGCTGCGCATAGCCTTCGAGCACGATCTCGGCGCCGGCGGGCATCGGCAGACCCGTAAGCTGTCCCGGCACCACCGCCACCGGTTCGCCCAGAATGGCGCCGATGTAGTTGTACTCGCACATGCCGAAAGGCACTTCGATGCCGGACACCAGATAGCCGAGCGGATCGGCACCGATCACGATGCATACCGGGAAGGGCTTGCCTGCCTGCATGTACTTGCGATACTGGATGGCCCCGTGCTTGCCCGGAATCATGTCCAGGCCGACATGGTTGCGGTCGTGGATCATCACGCGGTAGGTGCCCACGTTGACCCAGGCGCTGTCGTAGTCCTTCGTGACCACCATGCAGCCGGTGCCGATGTAGCGGCCACCGTCGCCTTCGTGCCACAACGGGGAAGGAAACTTGAACAGATCCACATCCGCTGCATCGACGATGTTCTGCAGTATCGGCCCGGTCGACACCGATCGGGGCGTGAACTGCGCCGCCTTGGCCTGCCACTGCGCCGGCTTGCCGCGCAGCTTCTGCACCAGCGCGTGGTGATTGCGCTCCGCGCCGAGGCGCAGCAGGGAAGCGAGACGGGCCGGACTCGCGGTGCTGCAAGTGAGCACACGATACCCGGCCGGATAGCCGGGTATCGCATCGAACAGCAGTGCCGGCGGATTCGATTTCTTGACGTTGAGTTCGCTGATCGTGCCCAGCTCGAGATTCCAATCAGCGCCTGCGACCTCCTTCAACTCGCCCAGCGCCCGCGCCTCCTCGAGCCAGGCGCGCAGATCGAGCGGGTTGCCCTCGCCCGCGCTCATGCGTCCGCCTCGCGGGTGCGCGCGGCCAGCTGCACCGCCCGGATGATCTCCGGATACGTCGCGCAGCGGCACAGATTGCCCGAGAGATAGTGCCGGATTTCGTCCTCGCTAGGCTCGGGGTTATGGGCGAGCAGCTGCCGCGTCATGAGCACGAAGCCCGGCGTGCAGAAGCCGCACTGGAAGGCGCCGCATGCGGCGAACGCCTGCTGCACGACATCGAGCTCGCCCTCGCGCTCGGTCCGCTCGATCGTGTCGACACGCGCACCATCGAGCTGAACGGCGAAATACAAACAGCCGGACACGGCCACGCCATCGACCAGCACGGTGCAGCAGCCGCAGAGCCCCTGGCCGCAGCTCTCGCGCGCGCCGTGCAAGCCCATCCTCTGCAGCAGCTCGACGACGTTGTGGTGCGGTTCGACTTGCGCCGTGACCGGCTCGCCGTTCAATTCGAAACGTATGGTCTTCATGGTTCGCTGCGCCGCGTGTTCATTCATCATCGAGCGGCCGCCCCGCCGCCTTGCGCAAGGCACGGTAGACCGCTTCGGCAGTGATCGGCAGCGACGTCAATCGCACGCCGACCGCGTCCTCGATCGCATTCGCAATCGCGGGCGACACACCGAAGGTGCCGCTCTCGCCCACCCCCTTGGCGCCGAACGGCCCGGCCTGTTCGTTCGCTTCGACCGCTTCGTTCTCGATCACCGCGGGCAGATCGAGCATGCCGGGGATCTTGTAATCGGCCAGCGAGGGGTTCGTCACCTGGCCGTCGCTGAAGTGCATCTGCTCGGTCAGGGTGAAGCCGAGCTGCATGATGGCGGCACCCGAGAGCTGCGTGTCGACGACGGCGGGGTTGATCGCCTTGCCGGCGTCGGCCACGTTGATCATGCGCGTCACGGTCACGACGCCCGTTTCGGTGTCGACCTCGATCTCCACACCAGTGGCGCCGATCATCCAATACGGCGTGACATTGCTCGATTGCCCGGTTGCATGATCGGTCGGTGCATAGGCGGGCACGAAACTGCCCATGCCGATGACATTGCCGGCCTGCATGCCGTATTTTTTCTTGAACAGGTCGGGAATCGGCGTGGTCTCGGGCGGCACGCCCAGCTCGCCCGCCAGGGCCAGCAGCTTGTCACGGGCATCCTCGGCGGCGCGTTTGACGGCGTGACCCATGTGGTACGTCGAACGTGACCCCAGCGTCGCCATGTCGTAGGGCGTGACGTCGGTGTCGGGATGCACGACCGCGATGCGCTCGGCCGGCATGCCGAGCACTTCGGCGGCGATCTGCGCCATTGCGGTATCCGAGGCCTGCCCCATGTCGACGGTGCTGCACAACAGATGGCAGCTGCCGTCGGCACTCACGTTCACGATGGCCACGGAGGTTGTCGGCGATATGCTCGCCTTGAAGCCGATCGCCATGCCGCGTCCGCGCTTGACCGTGCCGCTGCCGCGATCGAACGGCGCTTCCCACTGCATGCGCTGGGCCAGGCGCTCGAGCACTTGGTCGATCGCCGCATCGCGCATCGGCGTTCCGGTCGCCTGCGGCCGGCCCTCGCGCAGGATGTTCTTGCGCCGGAACTCGAGCGGATCCATGCGCATCGCCCGCGCGATCATGTCGGCCTGGCTCTCATAGGCCCATACCAGCTGCGGGATGCCGAAACCGCGCAATGCGCCCGCTGGCGGCAGATTGGTGTAGAGCGCGTAGGAGGCGATGCTCACGTTGTCGATGTCATACGGCCCCGGCGCGGTGAACCCGGACTTCTGCGTGACGCGCGGACCGATGTCCGCGTAGGCCCCGCCGTTCCACCAGACCTCGCACTCGCGCGCAACGATGCGTCCGGCGCTGTCGACCCCGCTCTTGATGCGCAAGGTCGCCGCGTGCTTGGTGATGGTATAGAACTGCTCCTCCATCGTCAGGGCGATCTTCACCGGCCGGCGCACGATCAAGGCCGCGGCCGCCACGAGCGCCTCGAGCTTGATGTAGAGCTTGGCGCCGAAGCCGCCGCCGAGAAACGGCACCTGCACGCGCACCCGGTTCTCGGGCCAGCCCAGCAGCCGCGCGATCTCGATGCGCACGAAGGAGGGACTTTGCGAAGCGGTATGGATCGTCAAGCGTTCGTCGGCGGGATCGGCCAACGAGACGAAAGGCTCCAGCGGCAGATGCAGGACCTGCTGCGTCTTGAACGTGTGCTCGAACACATGCGCGGCTTGCGCAAACGCCTTGGCCGGATCGCCGCGCTCGAGATGGTAATCGAGCGCGATGTTGGTATCGCGCTTGCCGGCCAGATGCTTCAGATCGGGAAAGGTGCCGGCGGGCTTGAGCACCTCGTGCACGACGGCCTTCGAGGTCATCGCCTCGACCTCGTCGTAGACCGCCGGCAGCGGTTCGTAGTCGACTTCGATCAGATCCGCCGCGGCTTGCGCGACATGCGGATCGTACGCCAGCACCAGAGCCACCGGCTCACCCGCGAAGCGCACTTTATCGATGGCGAGAATGGGCTGGTCGTGGAAAGCAGGACCGTAGTGCGGATCGGGAATCAGCTTGCCGATGTCGGCGGCGGTCAATACGCGATACACGCCTTCGAGCGCGCTCGCCGCGCGGGTGTCGATGCCTCGGATGCGCGCGTGTGCGACGCGGCTGCGCGCGATCTTGCCATGCAACATGCCGGGCAGCGCGAGATGATGCACATAAGCCGCGGTGCCGGTGAGCTTGGCATGCGCTTCCTTGCGCGGCACCGAGCGACCGACTTGCGGCCCTTGGATGCGCGGTTCCTTGGCGCGGGGATCGTTCATGGCTTGCCGCCTTGCGCATCGAGCGCGTCGCGCAGCGCCCGCCGCACATGGACGCGGATGAGTTCCCGCTTGTACGCGGCCGAGCCACGCTCGTCGGCGATCGGGCGAGCCTCGTCGGCGGCCGCGTCGCCTGCGTGGATCAGCACCGCTTCGTCGTCGATGCTCGCCCCGCGCAGCACGGATTCTGCCGCGGAAAGGCGCAGCGGCCGATCGAAGGCCGCACTGACGGCGATCCGCGCCTCACGCAACACGGGGCCATCGCGATCGAGCGCAACGGCCACGCCGAGCGCCGGCCAGTCGTCGGCCGAACGCGTGGTGATCTTGCGGTAGGCGCTGAAGCGCGCGAACTGCTTCGGCACCCGTACGCGGACGATCAGTTCACCGCTGGCGAGCGTCGTTTCGTAGTAGCCGCTGATCAGCTCGGCGACCGGCAGTTCGCGCTCGGCGCCACGACTGGCGATGATGACCGAAGCGCCGAGCGCGATCAGGACCGGCGGCAGATCCATGTGCGGATCGGCATGGGCGAGGTTGCCGCCGAGCGTCGCGACATTGCGCACGCGCACGTTCGCCAGTGTGCGCAGCGTGCGCGCAATGACCGGCAGCTCCGAGCGGACGAGCGCCGAGTGCTCGATCGCGGACAAGGTGGCCAGGGCACCGATCTCCACCGTCTCGGCGCTCTGCGAGATCTCGGCACAAGCGGGCTCGATCCGGCGCAGGCTGATCAGACGCGAGGGCTCGAGCACCCCGGCCTTCATCATCAGCATCAGTGCCGTCCCGCCGCCCGAAGGACGCACCGTCTCGTCGGCCGCATCGAGCAGCACGAGAGCTTCGTTGAGCGAGCGCGGCTCGAGCAGTTCGAACGGCCTCATGGGGTGCCTCCGGCCACGATGAAATCTATGCGCGGTGCAGCAGCGTCTGGGTCTGCGGGCGCGCGACGGCAGGGCTTGCGTGGAATGGATGCCATGAGTGTCTTGCTCGCACGGGCGCGAGCTTCCCTGAACTCGCCGAAGAGGCGTGCGCCTTCGGTCGAGCGCACGATATCAAGAGCGCCACGATCGTACTGGCAAGCCCCGGCGAGCGCAACCAGCGGGCGACGCTCAGGCGGCCCATCGAAGATGAACACATCGCTGCCCTGGCCGGACGTCGAGGCACGGCGCGCTCAGCCGCGATACACGAGCTCCGGCATGGCGAAGAAACTGTGCAAGATATGGTAGACGGACAGGTAGTTCTTCTGCTGGAAGCTCGCGTGCGAGATGCCCGCCATGAAAGCGAACTGCTTGTCCGGATGCGGCAGGCGGCGAAAGAACTCGAGCAGATCGTCCACGCCTGCGATGCCGTCGAATTCGCCGCGCATCACGATCGTCGGCACCGTGATCTTTTCAGGATCGCACACCGGCAGCTTGGTGCACATGTCCACGTAGGTACCCGTGGGCACCGAATCCTCCACGGCGAGGATCGCATCGGCGAACGCCTCGATGACGCTGTCCTCGGCGCAACCGGCGTGATCGCGCGCGAAGATGCTGCGCACGAACTCGCGATCGATCGGCCGGCGGTTGACGTCGATGAACTCCGGCAGACGCTTGCGGCGCTGCTCCAGCGTCGGGCTGCCCTCGCCGGTCCAGACGAAAGCATCGAGCGCCAGGCGCGAGACGCGCTCCGGGTAGCGCTGCGCGAACAACGCCGCGCGCAATGCGCCTGACGAAATGCCGTAGAGCATGAACTTCCGTATGCCCCGCGTCTTCGTGATGTACTCGGTGGCGGCAGCGAGGTCGTCGGCGCCGTTGGCGAGGTCGCAATTGATCGGGCGCTTGCGATCGGAACGGCCATAGCCCTCCATGTCGACGCACCAGGTATCGAACCCCAGGCGCGCAAAATGATCCATCACCGATGAGCTCGGACGTCCGGGCACCTGCAGATCGAAGGTCGGCCGCGAACTCATCGAGGAGCCGTGCACGAACAGGATGGCGCCTTTGCTGGGCGCTGCGACCGCGGCTTTCTCGTACAGATAAAGCCGCACTTCGCCTTTGTTCGTCCAGTGCTCGTGGGCTGCGACAGGGGTCTCGTTGTTCGCCGGCATGCGGGCTTCCTGAGAGGGGCAAAAGGGCGTCGAGCTTAGCCGGTGCCCGGATGCCGGTCAAACCGCGTGCGCCGCGCAGAGGGCCGGGATGCGGTGCCCGGGAAGGCCCGGCGCGGTGTTCGGCCAGCGCATCGGGTTGTCCGCGGGTGGCGTCGCCCACTTCATCGGGGCGCTGATCTTCGGGGGGCGCCCTGCTGCAGCGGCCTGAGGGTCATCTTTCCGATCTCCACGATCGGCGTCGCGTGCCCACGTTCACAAGCGTGGGCGCCGCGGCGCCCGCGGCCATCGCCTGTTCGCTGCTGAGCTTCTCGACCACGGTGTTGTTCAGCTGCGCACATCGAGCTGGCCGACGGGCCGGGCCGTGGACACGCTGGCCTAGTGGCGTCGTGGCAGGCTGAGCGTCGCGACCAAGCCGCCGCCCGCGCGATCCGCGAGGGTGATGTCGCCGCCATGCGCACGGGCGATGGCTCGCGCGATCGCCAGTCCCAGACCCGTCCCGCCCGTATGCTTGGCTCGCGACGGATCGAGACGCACGTAAGGCTCGAACACGCGAGCGCGCTCGGCGGCCGGTATGCCGGGGCCGCGATCCTCCACCCGGATAGCGAGCGCGGCGGTGGAATCGATCACCGTCACATCGACTGCGTTGCCGCCATACTGGCGCGCGTTGTCCATGAGATTCGCCAGGCAGCGGCGCAGGGCCTGCGGGCGCACGCTCAGCGGAGCATCGGCCTTGCCGTACACGCGAACCTGGGCGCCGAGCGCCTCCATATCCTCGGCCACACCCTCGACCAGCGCGTTCAAATTGGTTCTCACGGCCGCTTCGCTGCTCGCCCCTGCCCGCAGATAATCCAGGGTGCTGGCGATCATCCGCTCCATGTCGTCGAGATCCGACTCGATGCTGCGCTTCACCGCCTGATCCGAGATGCGTTCGAGACGCAGCCGCACGCGGGTGAGCGGCAAGCGCAGATCGTGCGAGACGCCAGCCAGCGCTTGCGCCCGTGTTTCGACATAGAGCTTGAGTTCCCGCTGCATGGCGTTGAAGGCACGAGCCGCCCGCGAAACCTCCACCGGCCCGGATTCGGACAACGGCGGCTGATCGAGGTTGCGCGCAAGCCCGGCGGCTGCATCGGCCAGGGTGGCCAGCGGCCGGGTGAGTCGACGCACTGTCCAGCCGGCCAGCAGCGCCACGGACAAACCCGTGATCGCGACCAGCGCGATCAGCCGCAGCGGCCGGTCGGCGGGCGGCGGCGGCAAGGCATGGCGAAAGGTGGCGACGGCGCCATCGGCGAGCTTGACCTGCGCAACGACCAGCAGCAAGGGCAGGCGCCCCGGGCGCTTGCGCGGTTGAGCTTCGTCGCCTCGAACGTCGGCATTGGGCTGCGCGGCGCCGTCCACTCCGGGCGGCTGCTTGTCCCGGTCCTCGCGCGAGCGGCTCGACCGCGACAGCACGACCGAGAGCACCTGGACTTCACGCTGCTGGCCGAGGGCCTGGCGCAGAAACCCCGCAAACGCGTGCGCCTCCTGCGCCGAGGCCTGGCCGCCCTCGCGCCACGCCTCGTGCAGCGAGATGCGGGTCGGCGGCACGCTGAGCGCCTGCACCAGACGGGCGCGCTCGGACGGCACCGCTTCGTCGAGCAGGGAAACGATGCCGGCGATGCGTTGCGCGGCATAGCCGCCGAGGACCCGCCCTGCCAGGCGCAGCCGGTCGTCGATCATGAGCCAGGCACCGACCGCCTGCGCCGCGAGCAGGCCGACCAGCAGCGCCAGCAGGATCTGGCCGAAGAGCGTGCGCGGCAGGAATCTCACCCCTTGCGCTCCACTTTCGCGGCCAGCACATACCCTTCGTTGCGCACGGTCTTGATGATCTCGGGTTCACGGCCGTCGTCGCCCAAGCGGCGACGCAGGCGACTGATCATGACGTCGACACTGCGATCGAACGGCCCCGCCTCCCGGCCGGACAACACATCCATCAGCCGGTCGCGCGACATCACCCGGTTCGCGTTCTCCGCCATGGACTGCAGCAACCTGAACTCGCCCGTCGAGAGCGGAACCGCCACCCCGTCCGCGCCCACCAGATGACGCAGACCGATGTCGAGCGTCCAGCCGGCGAAGTGGAACACGCGCGCGGGCGCCTCGCCGGCAAGATCCTGCACGCGGCGCAGAATGCTGCGAATGCGCGCCAGCAGTTCGCGCGGATGAAAGGGCTTCGGCAGGTAATCGTCGGCGCCCATCTCCAGCCCGATGATGCGATCGAGTTCGTCGCCGCGCGCGGTCAGCATGAGGATGGGGATGCGCGACTTCGAGCGCAGCTCGCGGCACAACGCCAAGCCGTCCTCGCCCGGCAACATGACATCGAGGATCAACAGATCGAAGCCACTGTCGGCCAGTTCGCGGCGCATGCCACTGCCGTCCGGCACGGCCGCCACGTCGAAGCCGTGCTCGCCGAGATAGCTCTGCAGCAAGGCGCGCAGCTCGTCGTCGTCGTCGACCACCAAAATGCGTTGGGTCATCGAGGCCTTTCAGTGGTTGGGGCCCAGGCACGGTCGGGGAAACGATCCCCGTCGAAGCATACCGCCTGAGGCCGGCTCGCGAGCGGCTGTAAGGGGTCGATTGCATTCGGTTACACCCGGTTTACAAAAGCCGCCGTCCGGTTCAATTCCCGTTTACACGAGCGCGCGTTAATGCTCCTGCGTTATCCACCTTCAGGAGTGAACCATGAATCGCACCAAACTCACCCGCGCCCTTACGCTCGCCTTCCTCGGCACCAGCCTCATCGCCACCGCGGTACCTGCGCTCGCGCAACCCGACGGGCAAGGCGGCCGCGGCCACCGCGCTCATGCGGGCCAGATGAGCGAAGCCGACCGCACCCAGATGCGCGAACGCATGCAAGCGCGCATGAATCAGCGCCTGGAACGCATGGCCGCACGCCTGGAGATCAAGGCGTCGCAGCAGGATGCCTGGAGCGAGTACCGCAAGGCGCGCGAATCGATGTTCGGCGCCATGCGCATGCAGCGTCCGGCGGCCGACGCCGATGCGGCCACCGTCACCCGCTTCCGCGCGGACATGGCGCAGCGTCGCGCTCAGCACATGGCGACCATGGCGGATGCCACCGCCAAGCTGCAGGAAGCGCTCGAACCCAACCAACGCAAGGTGCTCGACGAGATGTCTCGCAGAGCCGGCGCGCGCGGCGAGGGGGGCAAGCATCGCCAAGGGCGCGATGGCGGCCATCGTCACCATCACCAGCAAGGCGGCGGGCGAGCCTAACCGGCGCTGGGGACCGTCCTTCGGGACGTGTCCCCGACGGCGGCGACATTCGTCGACCGTTCCTCCGCCACTTTCCCGAGTCACGAGTGCGTCATGGAACCGCCACTGCGCCCCATGGCATTCGAATTCACGACCTGGGCGCCTGGAACCGGCCTCGTTTGACCGTCGTCAACCCCGATTGTCGAGCGGGCTGTTACGGTGCAGGCACCTTCCAATGATTCATGCGCCACCATGGGCGCCGCCAGGCGCACCGGCGGGCATTTACGCGCGCACGCCATCGGACCTCACGTGAACGCCCTTGCAACCGTTTGCACGCTTTGCTCGAGCAGTCGCGGGCCTCGCCTTGCAGCCGCAAGTTTCGCGGCGCTCTTGCTCGCCGGGTGCACGACGGTCGGTCCGGACTATGTCCCCGCCTCGATCGCAACGCCCCAGGCCTGGCACCGAATCGATCCCTCGACCACCGTAAGCCCTGCGCCCGCGACCGCGGATCTGTCGCGTTGGTGGTCCCAGTTCGGCGACCCGGTGCTTTCCGGGCTGATAGAACGCGCACTGGCGGCGAATACCGATCTGCGCATAGCCCGCTCGCGACTGCAGGAAGCACGCGCACGACGCGCGCTCGCGCAAGCCAGTGGGATGCCGACCCTGGGCGCATCCGCCAGCGCAGCCCGCAGCCGAGACAGCGAGGAAGCCGGCCGAGGCAGCACGACCGAGCTGTACCGCGCCGGCCTCGATGCGAACTGGGAGGCGGACGTCTTCGGCGCTCGTCGCCGCGGTATCGAAGCCGCGCAAGCGGATCTGGACGCGACCACGGCAAACCTGCACGCCGTCCAGGTGACCTTGACCGCCGAGGTGGCGCTCAACTACATCGACCTGCGCGCATTCCAGACTCGGCTGGAAGTCGCACGGCGAAATCTCGAAGCGCAGACCGATATCCGGCAATTGACCGACTGGCGCGCGCAGGCGGGCCTGCTGAGCGCGCTCGAATCCGAACAGGCCCGGACGGTGCTCGAACGAACCCGCGCCCAAATCCCCAGTCTCGAAGCCGGGCTCGCCCAGGCCCAGGACCGCGTTGCCGCCTTGCTCGCGATCGCACCGGGCGCACTGGATCGCGCGCTCTTCGAAGCGCGCGCCATTCCGGCGGTGCCCGAGCGGATCGGCGTCGACATCCCGGCCGAGGTCTTGCGTCAGCGGCCCGATGTGCGCGCAGCGGAACGACGAGTGGCGGCGGACACCGCGCGCATCGGGCAGGCCGAAGCCGCCCTGTATCCGCAGTTCCGACTCTCGGGCAGCATCGGCCTCGAAGCGTTGCGGCTCGGCGCGCTCGGCAGCAGCGGCGCGCTGGCCAGCAGCCTCCTCGTCGGCGTGTCAGGCGTCTTGTTCGACGGCGGTCGGCTGCGTAGCCAAGTGGCCGCACAAGAGGCGGTCCGCGACCAGGCACTCGCCGCTTACGAAGGTGCGATCGTGACGGCGCTCCAGGAAGTGGAAAGCGCACTGGCGCTGCTTCAGCATGGCCGCACTCGGCTCGCCGTGCTCGGGGACGCCGTGCAGGCCGCGCGCAATGCGGCGCTGTACGCGACGCAGCGCTATCGCAGCGGCATCGTCGATTTCCAGGCGGTGCTCGACACCCAACGTGCCGTGCTCGATGTCGAGGACGCTTTGGCCGCCGCTCGTGCGGACAACGCCTCGGCAGTCATCCGGCTCTTCAAGGCGCTCGGCGGCGGCTGGGCCGTTTCCCCCGCCGACGCCGTCCAACCGATTGCAGGTGAGACCTCATGAGCGAAGGACAACAGGGGCCGCAGCGCAGCGCGCTTGAGCGCGAACTCGGCCTGGACGACAAGGCGCAGCGCCGGCGCATGCTGCTGCGCTGGGCCGTCGGCTTCATCGTCGTCGCGCTCGCCCTCGGCATCTATCTGCGCTACGGGGCGGATCCGGGCACGGAAGGCCCTCGCTATGTCACGGAGCCGGTCGTTCGAGGGGCGCTCGTCGTCAGCGTCTCGGCCACGGGCAATCTGCAACCGACCAACAAGGTCGACGTCGGCAGTGAACTGTCCGGCACCATCGAAGCGGTGCTGGTCGACGACAACGACCGCGTGAAGAGAGGTCAGATACTCGCCCGGCTCGATACGGCGAGGCTGCGCGATCAGGTCGCCAAGTCACGCGCGACGCTCGCTTCGGCCGAGGCCAGGGTGTTGCAGGCGCGCGCGAGTCTGGACCAGGCGCATTCCAACCTCGAGCGGCTGCGCGAGGTAGCGCGCCTGAGTGGCGGCAAGGTCCCGGCCAAGGCCGAACTGGACAACGCGGAGGCCGCCCTGGCGAGGGCCCAGGCTGATCAGGCCGTCGCACACGCTTCGGTTGCCGAGATCCGCGCCGTGTTGAGTTCGGATGAAACCAATCTCGCCAAGGGTGCCATCCGCTCGCCGATCGACGGGGTCGTGCTCAACCGTCGCGTCGAACCCGGGCAAACCGTCGCGGCCTCCTTCCAGGCGCCGATCCTGTTCACGCTCGCCGAGACCTTGTCTCAAATGGAGTTGCAGGTCGATGTCGACGAAGCCGACGTCGGTCAGGTGCGCGCAGGACAACGCGCAAGCTTCGCTGTGGACGCCTATTCGGGGCGCAGGTATCCGGCTCGCGTGCAGCGGGTCGGCTTCGGCTCGCAGGTGAAGGAGGGCGTCGTTTCGTATCTCACCGTGCTCAGCGTGGACAACGCGGACCTGAGCCTGCGCCCGGGCATGACCGCGACGGCGGAGATCATCACCGCCGAACGCGAAAGCGCACTCCTGATCCCGAATGCAGCATTGCGCTATACGCCACCCGCGAACAACACAGACGCCAAAAAAAGCAAGAGCCTCGTCGGCAGTCTCATTCCGCATCCACCCAGTCCGCCGCCGCGCAAGCCCGTCCCGGCTGCCGGCGAAAAGCCGGGAGCCCAGTCGATCTGGGTGCTGCGCGATGGGCTCCCGCTGGCCGTTCAGGTCACGACGGGAGCCACCAACGGACGTCATACCGAGATCCTGAGCGGCGACGTCGAGGCCGGCGTGGCGATCATCACCGAGGCGCTGGGGCCGCGCCCGTGAGCGGATCTGGCCACGAGCCGCTGATCGCGCTGGCTGGCATCAGCAAGGTGTACGGCCAGGGACAGGCGGCGGTGCATGCGCTGCGCGGCGTCGATCTCCTCATCGAAGCGGGTGACTTCGTCGCCATCATGGGCCCCAGCGGCTCGGGCAAGTCGACCGCGATGAACATCCTCGGTTGCCTGGATACGCCGAGCGCCGGGGCGTATCGCTTTCAGGGCGTTCATGTCGAACGGCTCGCACGCGATCAGCGCGCGCTGCTGCGACGCCGCTACCTGGGTTTCGTTTTCCAGGGCTTCAATCTCCTCGCGCGCACCAGCGCGCAGGAGAACGTCGAACTGCCGCTGCTCTATCGCGGCGAGTCGGCGCCCGCGCGCCGTCGGGCAGCGCGCGCGGCTCTCGCGTCGGTGGGGCTCTCCGGCTGGGAGAAGCACACGCCCGCCGAACTCTCGGGCGGGCAGCAACAGCGCGTGGCCATCGCCCGGGCCCTGGTGACCCAGCCCGCCGTGCTGCTTGCGGACGAGCCGACCGGCAATCTCGATACCGAGCGCAGCCGCGAAATCATGGAACTGCTGCGTGCCCTGCAGGCGAGCCGCGATCTGACCATTCTGATGGTGACGCACGAAGCGGACATGGCCGCCTATGCCCGCCGCATCGTGCGCTTCGTCGACGGCCGTGTCGATTCGGACACCGTGAAAGGCGCGGTGCACTGATGCTCTGGAACGCCCTGCTGCTCGCGCTGCGGGAAATCCGACGCAATCTGACGCGCGCCTTTCTCACCATCCTGGGCATCATGATCGGCGTGAGTGCCATCATCACCATGGTGACCCTCGGCAACGGGGCGACCCGCGCAGTACAGGCCCAGATCGGCAGTCTCGGCAGCAACCTGCTCATCCTGCGCCCCGGTCAACGGCTGGGCCCGGGACGAGAATCGTCTGGCGCGCCCAATTTCAGACTGGCGGACGCGCAGGCGATCCAGTCCCAGATCAACGGCATCAAGGCCGTGGCGCCCTCGGTCGGCCGAGCGGTCACCCTGGTTCGCCTGGCGCGCAACTGGTCGACCAGCGTCACCGGCAGCAGCAACGCCTTTTTCAGCACCGGGAACTGGGCCCTCGCCGAAGGCCGAGTCTTCAGCGATACGGAGGAGCGCGCCGGCAAGGCGGTCTGCGTGATCGGGGAGACGGTGCGCCGCGAACTGTTCGGCAATCAGAGCCCGGTCGGCGGCGACATCCGAATCAAGCAGTTCGCCTGCGAAGTGATCGGACTGCTCGCTTCCAAGGGTCAGTCCTCGTTCGGCATGGATCAGGACGATGTGGTCGTGATGCCGCTGAGAACCGTGCAGCGGCGCCTGACGGGCAATCAGGACGTCAATACCATTCGCATTTCCGTGAGCGATGGCGTCTCGATCGAGCGCACGATGGCGAACGTGCGCGAACTGATGCGCGAGCGGCGCAAGATCACCGGCAACGAAGAGGAGAACTTCAGCCTGCTCGACACGCGCCAGATCGCCGAGGCGCTTTCCAGCACCACGCGGGTCATGACGATGCTCCTCGGGGCAGTGGCCGCCGTGAGCCTGCTGGTCGGCGGCATCGGCATCATGAACATCATGCTGGTCTCGGTCACCGAGCGCACGCGCGAGATCGGCATCCGGCTGGCGATCGGCGCCCGGGCGCGCGAGGTCCTGCTGCAGTTCCTGATCGAGGCCGTGACGCTCGCCTGCCTGGGCGGCGTGATCGGCATTCTCATCGCCACCCTCGCCTCGTATCAACTGTCCGGCCTGATGCAGGTGCCCTATGTGTTCGACACGCGCATCAACGTGCTCTCCTTCCTGTTCTCGGCCGCCATCGGCGTGATCTTCGGCTACTTTCCGGCGCGACGAGCCGCTCGGCTGGATCCGATCGAGGCACTGCGGCACGAGTAGGGCAAAGAAGAGCGCCACGCCGGGCATGCCACATCGGATCGCCGGCAGGGCTCGTGCGCGGCGATGCGGTGCTGCGGCCAAGTCGGTATCGCGCTGACCGCCAGCAGCCGCTCAAGCCGAGTTCGGCGGCGAGATGCCGCCAAGCGAAGCCGGACGCCGAGCCGCGTGAGGCTCCCTCGGATCGAGACCGCCTGCTAAGCATCGGATGATGGGTGTCGGTCTCGTCGCGCGCATGGCGAGCGCACCGCTGAGCTCGAACGGCAGTTGCCGGCGACCGAGCCGTCGATGCTCGAGATCCTGCAATCCCTGCAGCGCGGCGGCTGAAGACCCGCGGCGCGGACACGGCCGCCTCGGCATGACGTCGTCCGGGGGAGTAGGCTCGCGACGATGCTCGCCGACGATGCGGCGATCGGCCCCTACGACAGGCTCGGCATACGGAAGCGCATTCTGCACTTCGACATGCCGCCGCCGAGCCGCGTTTGGTCGCGGCTCGCGGTCGCTGCCCTCGCCCGGGCGCCCGACGCACGGCTCCGGGTCACTGAGCGCCGTGTCTTGCAGGCGCAGTATGATGGTGCCGCCCCCCCTCTCCGAGGACCCACCATGGACGAGATGCAGCAAGCGCATCAGGAGCTGGACCGGCTGCAGTCCATCATCTCGCGCCACGAAAGCCACATGTTCGCGCTGCGAGGCTGGCTGCTCGCGATCGTCGGCGGTCTGCTGGCCGCCTATTACACCGACAGCATCGAGATGAGCGCAGCCCTGTTGAGGGGGGCCCTTTTGACCATCGCCTTGCTGTTCCTGCTGGTCGAGTCGCGCCACGTCAACCTGATCGAAGCCGTCGTCGAACGGGCCGAAGCCGTCGAGCGCCAGATCGCCGAAACACGGCGCACGGGAAACGAGTTGCGGGGCGGCTGGTACGACGGGCCGAAGGTCAGCGAGGCCTGTCGTGACGGGGCATCCCGGTGGTGGCCACGCCGCGGCATGACCTTCCTGCTCAACCAGCCGTTCTACCTCGTGGTGATCGTGATCATCGTGATGACGACGTTATCGCTGCCGTCCAAGCGCCTGGCGCAACCGCCCGAACAAGCGCCGACAGCCTCGCCCCGGCAGTGATGCTCGACGCAGACAGGTGAGCTGGATCCTCCTGCAGCCGGGCTCAAGCTCGCTCGATCGCACGCAGTCGATCCGTCCGCGCCCGGCCGGTAAGAGCATTTCGTCAGCCTCCCCCTCCGGCCTGCCACTTGTGCGATGATCCTTTTGCAGTAGCGTGCGCGCACCGTTGCGTTCAATCGAGTCACCGACACACGCGCCCTCATCGCGTGCTCGTCACTTGGCCCAATGGAGGGATGCATGTCGATCGGATTGCTGGGAAGAACACTCGCGGGCCTGGCATTGACCGCGTCCTTGTCGAGCGTTTCCGCCGTGCCGTTCACCAGCCTCGTCGTGTTCGGAGACAGCCTTTCGGACAACGGCAATGCGTTTCTGGCGACCCAGACAGTGCAGGCGTTGCCGCTCAGCCCACCCTTGGTGCCCGACTTCCCCTACCCCCGCACCCCATCGCCGCCTCTCCTGCCCGCCTTGTCGAACGGGCCGATCTGGGCCGAGGTTTTGGGCGCGAGCCTGAGCCTGCCGTTGGTCCCCTCGATTGCTGGCGGAACGAATTTCGCGATCGGTGCGGCCAGGACCGGGGCGCTTCCAGGGGTGACGCCAGCACTTTCACCCACGCTGACAACCCAATACTTCGGGCCGTCTGCGCCGCCGTCATCGCCGTTCTTCGGGGGCGGCCCCGTCGACTCGAGCGCCTTGTTCGCCGTCTGGGGCGGCGGCAACGATGTGCGCGACGCCCTCGCCCTCTTCTCCACCACCTTCGCGTCGGTTCTCGCAGCCACTTCGGACCCGCTCGCGGCAGCGAGCGCCGCCGAAACGGCGGCCGCGATGGTCATCGGCGCGGCTGTCTCGAACGTCGGCGCGATCCTCGACGACCTCGCCCGGCAAGGGGCAGACCATATCCTGTCGATCAATTCCAGCGACATCGGCCTCGTGCCTGCCATCGACTTTCTGCCTGTGGGTGCGGCGACCTTGGCAACCGAGCTGTCGATGTCCTTCAACACCGGCCTGGCCGCTGCGATCCGCGAGATCGAGACGCTGCGCATGATCGACATCATCGAAGTGGACATCGCAGCCGTGTTGAATCGAGTGGTCGCCAATCCCGGAGCGCATGGCTTGAGCAACGTGAACGATGCCTGTATCGCCGATCTATCGCTATGCGACCCGGACACCTATCTGTTCTGGGACGGCATTCATCCCACGGCAGCGGGTCATCGAATCATCGCCTCGGCCGTCTACGGCACGCTCATTCCCAATCCCGCGACCGGTATCTTGCTGCTGATCGGGTTCGCTTCGATGCTCGCAGTCGGTCGGGGCAGAACGCTGGCTTCCTGAGCATGGGTAGCTCGCCCGAGGCGGGCATTCGCCGCGCGGAAGATGCCGGGAACCGTGGCCCTGACCGCGCGGGCTATTGCCCGGCCTCCCACCCGCCCCCGAGCGCACGAACCAGTTGCACGGTCGCGGCGAACCGGCGCCCGAGCAGTGCAACCGCCGTGCGCTCGTTCGACAGCGCAATCGCCCGCACGGTGATCACTTCGAGAAAATTCGCGGTACCTGCCTTGTAGCGGTTCTCGGAGAGCTGCACCGACTGGCGGGAGGCAGCCACGGCGGCGGCGAGCAGCGCCGCCTCCTCTTCCAGGATGCGCAACGCCGCGAGATTGTCCTCCACCTCCTGGAAGCTCGTCAGCACCGTCTGCCGATACAAGGCGACTTCGGCATCATGCGCGGCGCGCGCCTGGTCGATCACCGCCTGCCGGGTCCCGCCGTCGAACAGAACCTGCGCGGCGGCGGCGCCGAGCGCCCAGAACAGATTCGGCGCTCGCAGCAAGTCAGGCAACGTCGCGCTGCGCAACCCCGCGCCTGCCGACAGCGTCACCGAAGGATAGAGTGCGGACTGCGCCACGCCGATGCGCGCATTCGCGGCGGCGACGTTGCGCTCTGCGGAAGCGATGTCGGGCCGACGCTGCAGCAGCTCGGAAGGCAGGCCGACGGGGATCTGCGGCAAGCTGGCCACCAGCGGCGCGGGCGCGATGGCCACCGCCGCGGGCATCTCGCCCACCAGGACTGCGATGGCATGTTCGAGCTGCGCGCGCTGCACGCCCAGTTCCACCCGCTGTGCCTGGGTGCTCTTCAGCTGCGCCTCGGCCTGAACCACGTCCGACTTGCCCACCACGCCGGCGTTGTAGCGGTTTTGCGTAAGCTTCAGAAAGCGCTCGTACGAGGAAACCGTCTCGTCCAGCAAGCGGGCTTGCGTGTCGAGCACGCGCACCGCGAGGTAGTTCTGCACCAGCGCGGCCGTAACCGCCAGGCGCACCGACTCCAGGTCGGCCGCGGCGGCCTGAGCCTGCGCCTCGCCGGCCTCGACCGCCCGACGCACGCGGCCCCAAAGATCGGGCTCCCACGAGGCGGCGACATCCAACTCGTAGCTTCCGCGTGCGCCGCCAGGACCGTCACCCGAGCGCGTGCGAGCGGCTGTTGCGCCGCCCGTCAGGAAGGGCGATCGATCGGCCTGGGCCTGCCGCATGAGTGCTTGCGCCTGACGATAGCGGGCTTCGGCCTGGCGAATGCTCTGATTGCCGCTCGCGACCCGTTCGGCGAGGGCATCGAGTTGTGGATCCCGGTAGATCTGCCACCACTTGCCGCGCGGCAGGCGGTCGCCCGGCTGAGCAGGCTTCCAGACGCCTGAGACGTTCTTGTACGCATCCGGGACTGCGACCGAGGGTCGCTCGTGCGTGGGACCGACGGTGCTGCACGCGCCCAGACCCAGGCAGGCAGCGATGGCCAAGGCAAGCCCCGATTTCCCGAGTGGGCGTTGCGTGTGCGGGGTATGCCGAGAGGGCAGAACCAATGCGACTTTCGACTTCACTGCAGCTCCGGTTTGGTGAGCGGTGCGCCCCGCCGCCGCAGGCGCAGACCCCACAGGCGCAGGCGATCGAGGTAGAGATACACGACCGGGGTCGTGTAGAGGGTCAGCAACTGACTGAGCGCCAGGCCGCCGACGATGGCGATCCCGAGCGGGGTGCGCAATTCCGCGCCGTCGCCAGCGCCCAGCGCCAGCGGCAGCGCCCCCAGCATGGCGGCCATGGTCGTCATCATGATGGGACGAAACCGCAGCAGGCAAGCCTCGAAGATCGCCTCCTCCGGGCGCTTGCCGTCGCGTCGCTCCGCGGCGAGCGCGAAGTCGACCATCATGATGGCGTTCTTCTTGACGATGCCGATGAGCAGGAACAGGGCGATCAGCGCGATGAAGCCGAACTCGACTTCGAACAGCATCAGCCCCAGCAGCGCGCCCACGCCCGCAGAGGGCAGGGTGGAGAGAATCGTCAGCGGGTGAATGTAGCTTTCGTACAGAATTCCCAGCACGATGTACACGGCGACGATGGCGGCGAGTATCAGGTAGGGCTGATACTCGATCGAGCGCTGGAAGCCTCGCGCCGTCCCCTCGAAGCTGCCGAAAACGGTGTTCGGCATCCCGATCTTCGCGACGGTGTCCAGGATGCGGGCATTCGCGTCCGAGAGCGATGCGCCCGGCGCCAGGTCGTAGGAGATCGTGGCCGCGGCGAACTGACTCTGGTGGTGCACCGACAAGGGCGTATTGGTGTACTCGTAGCGCGCGAAGGCGCTCAGCGGCACCTGGGCGCCGCTATCGGCGCGCACGTACACGCCCTTGAGCGATTCGGGGCTGTTGGAGAACGCTTCCTCCACCTCCATGACGACGCGATACTGGTTGCGCTCGCGATAGATCGTCGACACCACCGCCTGGCTGAACGCATTCCCCAGCGCCGTATCGACCATATCGGGCGTGACGCCGTAACGCGAGGCGGTGGGCCGATCGATGACGAGGGACAACTGCAGCCCGCGCGTCTCCTGATCGCTGTCGACGTCGACGAGTTCGGGGGCGCCCTGCAATGCCTGTTCGAGTCGAGGCGTCCAGGTTCGCAACAGCTGCAGATCGTCGCTGCGCAACGTGTACTGATACGAACTGCTCGCCTGGCGACCGCCCACTCTGACGTCCTGCGCAGGGGTGAGAAACATGCTCGCACCCGGGACACGAACCGCCTGACGACGCAGGCGCGTGACGACTTCCGCGGCCGTTTCCTTGCGTTCGGCGAGCGGCTTCAAGGTGACGAACATGGTGCCCGAGCGACGCGAGCCGCCGCCGATCACGGCAGTCACGCTCTGGACTGCGGGGTCTTTGCGCACGATCTCGACGAAGGCCTCCATTTTGCGCCGGGAGAGTTCGAACGGCGCCGACTGATCGGCCCGCAGGCTGCCGAACAAGCGCCCCGTGTCCTGCTGCGGAAAGAACCCTTTGGGGATGGTGTTGTAGAGGTGCACGTTCAAGCCGATCACGGCGGCAAGCACCAGCAGCGTCAGAAAGGAGTGCCTCAGCGCGAAGGCGAGGCTGCGCTCGTAACCGCGCAGCAAGCCGGCGAACAATCGCTCGACCAGGCGATTGATCCCGCTCGGGGGCTGCGCCGGCCGCAGCAGCTTGGCGCACATCATCGGCGTCAGCGTGAGCGAGACGACCAGGGAGATCATGATCGCGACCGAAAGCGTAACCGCGAACTCGCGAAACAGCCTGCCCACGATGTCGCCCATCAAGAGAATCGGGATGAACACCGCCACCAGCGAGATGCTCATGGAGAGCACGGTGAAACCGACCTCGCGCGCGCCGACGATGGCCGCTTGCTCGGGCGCCATGCCGCGCTCGATATAGCGGCTGGTGTTCTCCAGCACCACGATGGCGTCGTCGACCACGAAGCCGGCCGCGACGATCAGCGCCATGAGCGACAGGTTGTTGAGGCTGTAGCCGGCAAGATACATGAAGGCGAAGGTGCCGATGAGCGAAACCGGCACTGCGGCGGCGGGAATCATCGTCGCCCGCAAGTTGCGCAGAAAAGCGAAGACCACCAGGATGACCAGACCCACGGCGATGATCAGCGTGCGCTCGACCTCGTGGATCGACGCGCGGATGGTCGAGGTTCGCTCCATCGCCGTCGACAAATCCATCGCCGCCGGCATCGAAGCCTGCATCCAGGGCAGCAAGTCCTCCACGCGCTGCACCGTCTCCAGGATGTTCGCGTTCGGCTCGCGATACAGGATGAGCAGCACCGCGGGCTTGCCGTTCGAGACCGCCGCGTTGTTCTTGTCCTGCGTCGAATCGGTGACCGTCGCGACGTCGCCCAGGCGCACCGGCGCACCGTTGCGATACGACACCACGAGCGGGATGTACTCGGCCGCCGTGAACGCCTGATCGTTGGCCCCGATCCACCACTGCTGGTCCCCTTCCTCGAGCAGTCCCTTGGGTCGATTCGAGTTTGCCGCGACCAGCGCCTGGCGTACCTGTTCCAGCCCGATGCCCTGGTGGCTGAGCGCGCGCGGGTTGACCGCTACCCGCACGGCGGGCAACGCGCCGCCGCCGACCGTCACCTGCCCGATGCCTCGGACCTGCGACAGTTTCTGCGCGATGATGGTCGAGGCCACGTCGTAGAGCTGCGCGCGCGTATGCGACTCGGAGGTTAGCGCCAGCACCATGATGGGCGCATCGGCGGGATTCACCTTGCGATAGGTCGGGTTGTTGGGCATGCCCGAGGGAAGCTGCCCGCGCGCGGCATTGATGGCCGCCTGCACCTCGATCGCCGCGTCGTTGATGTTGCGATTCAAATCGAACTGCAGCACCACGCGCGTCGAACCGAGCGACGAGGACGAGGTGATCTCGTTCACGCCGGCGATCCGCCCGAGTTGGCGCTCGAGCGGCGTAGCCACCGTGGCGGCCATCGTCTCGGGGCTCGCCCCCGGAAAATTGGCGCTCACCGAAATGACCGGATACTCCACCTGCGGCATCGGTGCCACCGGCAGCCGCGAGAAGGCCAGCATGCCCGCGATCAGCACGCCGAGCATGATGAGCGTCGTGGCGACGGGGCGGGCGATGAACAGGGCCGACGGGTTCCACATGGGCGGGCGCCTACACCGTGCGTTCGATCGCGGCTGACGGCGGACTGCGCAAACGGCGCGCCAGCCGGTCGAACGCCAGATAGATCACCGGCGTCGTGAACAGCGTCAACACCTGACTGACGATCAGACCGCCCACGATCGTGAGGCCCATGGGGTGGCGCAGCTCGGAGCCGACGCCGGTGCCGAGCATCAGCGGCAGCGCGCCCAGCATCGCGGCCAACGTGGTCATCAGGATGGGACGAAAGCGCAGCAGGGACGCCTGGAAAATCGCGTCGCGCGGCGTGAGCCCTTCGTTGCGTTCGGCATCGAGCGCGAAGTCGATCATCATGATCGCGTTCTTCTTCACGATGCCGATCAGCAGGATGATGCCGATGACGGCGATGATGTCGAGCTGGCTGTCGGCCAGCAGCAAGGCGAGGAGCGCGCCGACCGTGGCGGTCGGGAGCGTCGAGAGTATCGTCACCGGGTGGATGAAGCTCTCGTACAAGACCCCCAGCACGATGTACATCGCGATCACGGCAGCCAGCACCAGCAGCAGGGTATTGCTCAACGAATCCCGGAACGAGGCGGCCGCGCCCTGGAAATTGGTCTGGATCGACAGGGGCAGGCCGATCTCCTTCTCGATCGCCTCGACCGCCTTGACCGCGTCGCCGAGAGACGCGTTCGGCGCGAGATTGAACGAGACGGTGGCCGCCGGAAACTGGCCGACATGATTGATCGCGAGCGCCGCCGTACCGACGCTGATGGTCGCGATCGATGCCAGCGAGACGAGCTGTCCGGTCGACGAGGCGACGCGGATCTCCTTGAGGGCCTCGGGGCCGCGCCGGAACTCCTCCTGCACCTCGAGCACGACGCGGTACTGGCTCGACTGGGTGAAGATGGTCGAGATGAGGCGCTGACCGAATGCGTTATAGAGCGCCGTGCTGATGGCCGCGGGCGTGATACCCAGCCGACCGGCGCTGTCGCGATCGATGTCCACGAACGCCTGCAGCCCGCGATCCTGCAGATCGGAGGCGACGTCGGTGAGTTCCGGTGCCTGCCGCAGCCGTTGCACCATGCGCGGCACCCACGCAGCCAGGGCTTCGCCGTCGGGCGACTCGAGGGTGAACTGGTATTGATTGCGGCTGATGCGATCCTCGATGGAAAGATCCTGTACCGGCTGCATGTAGAGCGTGATGCCCCCGACGTTGGCAAGTTCGGGCTGCAGGCGGCGGATCACATCGGCGGCCCGCGCGTCGCGCTGCTTGAGCGGCTTGAGGTTGATCAGCATGCGCCCGCTGTTGAGCGTCGTGTTGACGCCGTCCACGCCGATGAAGGAGGATAGGCTCTCCACCGCCGGATCCTGCAAGACCACTTTGGCGATCGCCTCCTGGCGCTCGGCCATGGCGCGAAACGAGACGCTCTGCTCCGCCTCGGTGATGCCGAGGATGGCCCCGGTATCCTGCAACGGAAAGAAGCCCTTGGGCACCATGAAATAGAGCACCGCGGTGAGAACCAGCGTCCCGAACACGACCACGAGCGTGAGCGCCTGGCGCGCAAGCACCCATTCGAGCATCTTGCCGTAGCGCGCGATGACGCGATCGAACATCCGCCCGCTCGCGCGGTAGAAACGGCCTTGCTGTTCCTCGGGGGTGTGCTTGAGGAAGCGGGCGCACATCATCGGGGTCAGCGTCAGCGAGACCACCCCGGAGAGCAGGATGGCCACGGAGAGCGTCACCGCGAATTCTCGGAACAGCCGCCCCACGACGTCGCCCATGAAGAGCAGCGGGATCAGCACCGCCACCAGCGAGATCGTGAGCGAGATGATGGTGAAGGCGATCTGCTTGGAGCCCTTCAATGCCGCTTCCAGCGGGGAGTCGCCGCGCTCGAGATAGCGGGCGATGTTCTCGATCACCACGATCGCGTCGTCGACCACGAAACCGGTCGCCACCACCAGCGCCATGAGCGTGAGGTTGTTGATCGAGAACCCGGCGAGATACATGAAGCCGAAGGTGCCCACCAGCGAGAGCGGCACGGCCACGCTCGGTATCAACGTGGCGGACACGTTGCGCAGGAACAGGAAGATGACCATCACCACCAGCCCGACGGCGAAGGCGAGTTCGATCTGCACATCACGCACCGAGGCGCGGATGGTGATCGTGCGATCGGTCAGCACGGCGACATCGATCGAAGCCGGCAGGGAAGCGGTCAACTGCGGGAGTTGGCGCTTGATGCGGTCGACCACCTCGATCACGTTCGTGCCCGGCTGGCGCTGGATGTTGACGATCACCGCCGGCACGTCGTTCATCCAGGCCGCCAGGCGCACGTTCTCGGCATCCTCGGCCACATCGGCGACATCGGCAAGGAACACCGGTGCGCCATTGCGGTAAGCGATCACTACCGCTTTGTACTCGGCTGCTGAACGAAGCTGATCGTTCGCATCGATGACATACGAGCGGCTCGCCGTATCGATATTGCCTTTGGCGCGCTTGACGTTGGAGGCGACCACCGCGGTACGAAGGTCTTCGAGGCTGAGGCCATTGGCCGCCAGCGCCTTGGGGTTCGCCTGGATGCGCACCGCCGGGCGTTGGCCGCCGGCGAGCGTGACCAGCCCGACGCCGGCGACCTGCGAGATTTTCTGGGCCAGGCGCGTGTCCGCCAGGTTCTGGATCTCGGGCAAGGGCAGCGCGCTCGACGACAAGCCCAGGGTCAGGATGGGGGCGTCCGCCGGATTGACCTTGCTGTACACCGGCGGCGCGGGCAGATCGCTCGGCAAGAGATTCGAGCCCGCGTTGATCGCAGCCTGCACGCCCTGCTCGGCCACGTCGAGCGGTATCGAGAGATCGAACTGCAGCGTGATGACCGAGGCCCCGCCCGAGCTCGTCGACGACATCTGCTTGAGGCCCGGGATCTGTCCGAACTGGCGTTCCAGCGGCGCGGTTACCGCCGAAGCCAGCACATCAGGGCTCCCGCCCGGGTAGAAGGTAAAGACCTGAATGGTCGGGTAGTCGACATCGGGCAACGCGGAGGTGGCAAGCTCACGGTAAGCGATCAGGCCAGACAGCAGCAGGGCGACCATCAACAGCGTGGTCGCCACCGGGCGCATGATGAACAGGCGCGAGGGGTTCATGGCTTACTGTGCCGGCGCGGATGCCGCCCCGGGCGGCGCACTGTCCTGGCCTTCGGGAGGGGGCTTGCGCTTGCGCGCCTTCTGGGGCGCATCCTCTGCGCTCGGGCCCGCGTCGGAAGCAGGCGCCGAACTCACCCCGTCGCCGCCCTCGCCTTCGGGCGGTGGTTTGCGGCGCGGCGCTTTCTTGGGCGCATCTTCACCGGAGGTGCCCGCCGCGGGTGCAGGCCCGCGCCTTGCGCGCTCGCCCATACTCTCGTCGTCGGCAGGCGGTTTGCGCGGGCGCGCCTTTTTCTCCGGGTCGCCGCTGCTGGAGCCTTCCCCAGCCGCGGCAGGCGAGGCGCCGACCTCGCCGCCAGGGGCTGCAGCCCCCGGTGCATTGGCGGGCGGCTTGCCCTTGCCTTTGCCCTTGCCTTTGCGCGCGCCACTCGTGCCGTCCACCGACGGCTTGAACTCCGGCCGCTTGCTCAACTGCACGCGTGTGCCCTCGCGCAAGCGGTCGATGCCATCGACCACGACGCGGTCGCCGGGCTGCAGGCCCTTGAGTACCGCCACCCGAGGGCCGTCCGACGGACCGAGCGTCACCGGCCGGGCCGTCACCGTCATGTCGTCCTTCACGACGTAGACGAACAATCCCCGGCCGCCGCGCTGCACCGCCCCCTGCTGTATGACCGTTTGATCTTCGAGCGTATCGAGCCGCAGGCGCACGTTGACGAACTGATTGGGAAAGAGCGGGCCTTCCTCGTTGCGGAAGGTGGCCTTGAGCTTGATGGTGCCCGTCGCCACGTCGACCATGTTGTCCACGGCCAGCAGGCGGCCCTGGGCCAGCCGGTTCTTCTGCTCGCGATCCCAGGCCTCGACCGGCAAGCGCTCCTCTTCCTGCATGCGCTTCAACAAAGCGGGCAGGTTGTCCTGCGGCACGGTGAACACCACCCCGATCGGGGCGACCTGCGTGATCACGACCAGTCCGGTAGCATCGCCGCCGCGCACGATGTTGCCCGGATCGATCAATCTCAAACCGACACGGCCGGTGATCGGCGCGGTGATGCGGGCGAACGTCAGCTGCAGGCGCGCGTTCTCGACCTGGCTCTGGTCGGACTTCACGATGCCTTCGTACTGCCGCACCAGGGCTTCCTGGGCGTCGACCTGCTGCTTGGCGATCGAATCCTGCTGGAACAACGTGCGGTACCGCTCGACGTCGAGCCGGGCGTTCGCAAGCAAAGCCTGATCGCGGGCGAGTTGACCCTCGGCCTGCTTGAGCATCACCTGGAAGGGCCGGGGGTCGATCTCGGCCAGGAGTTGCCCCTGCTCGACCATCTGGCCCTCGCGGAAATGCACCCGCATCAACTGACCCTCGACGCGGCTGCGGACGGTCACGGTGCGCAGCGGGGTAACCGTGCCCAGACCCTCCAGATAGACGTTGATGCGCCCTTTGCGCGCGGGGATCGCGACCACCGGCGTCGGGCCGCCCATGCCCTTGCCGAAGCCCTTCTTGGCGTCAGCGGCCTTCTTCTCGGCTTCCTCCTGCGCCTGCCGCTCCTTGTACCGCTCGTAGTGGTAGTAGCCGCCGCCCGCGATGGCGAGCAACAGCAAAAACCACAGCCACCCGGCCACGGGCTTGCGCGTTGCAGGACGGGTGTCCCTGGACGGGGCCTCAGCGGCGCTGGGCGTCGGCATTTCGCTCATCGTGGGGCGGAGCCTCAATCAGATCGCAGTGGGCGGGCATCAAGAGCAATGGGAGATCACCCCCCTTGCGCACGTAAGGATAACCCGCGCCTGCAAGGCTTACCGAAATGTAGCCGCCGATTTTCGAACCGTTACACGCGATTTACATCGTCGCAACAACACGCTTCGCCCTGTCGATCGAACACGGTCGGCGAAACCTGCGCCCCGTGGTCAGTTGAAACGTCCGCGCGCGCCGCCGACACTGAACCGGCCCGCGCCGAGCAGCGCCAGCGCGATGGCGGAAAAGAAGTACATGCCCTGCAATTCGAGCTGCCAGCCCCCGTGCTTGGTCAGCATCCACAATTCGTCCAGGTGCACGAGACCGACGGCGAACACCATCGTCCCCGCGATGAGGAGGGCGCCCAGACGCGTCCAAAGGCCGAATATGATGAGCAGCGGCGCAACCACCTCGCCGACGTAGACCAGATAGCCGACGGGAGCCGGGAGGCCCGCCTTCTCCACCAGCCCGATGATTCCGGCGGGGCCACTGAGGATCTTGGCGATCCCGTGGAGCAGGAAAAGCGTGCCCAGCGAGAGCCGCAGGACGAGCTTGCCCAGATCGGCGTTGACGGTGGAACCTGTGTGCATTGCCATACGACTTCCTTTGCGAGCGTGAAACGGTGAACGCGGGGCCTTGGTCGGGCATTGGTTGCTGAATGATCGATCGCATCGAGTGGTCCGGGAATGGACAATACGGTCGATCTCGAGGCCGGACACCCGGTGAACGGCCGCCGATTCGGCGTTCGTACTGCATTTCACCTGCCTTGCCCCGCGTATGCAAGTCACTCAGGGGCTTGCCCCCCGAGGTGTGCCGGCGTCTCTCCCGAGGCGACCGCAAGCAGCGTGTCGAGCATGATCTCGCGCTGCAGCAGCGAGCCGGGATCGGCTGAGCGATCGACGTCCACGCCGGCAAAGATATCCTCCCAACCACGCCGACTCGGCGTCGGGATGCGCCAGCACGCTTGCAAGCCCACCATCGAGTTCATCGCTTTCGAGCGGCAAGCCATGATGCTTCAGCACGGCACGCAAGGCGTTCTCCAGCGCGCTGCGGACGTTGCCGTAGATCGGCGGCACATCGATATCGTTGGTGTCGAGTTCGAACGCCCGCCTGCAGGCGTTCACCGAGAACGACACGAATGCCCGACAAGGCAGGGGCCTCGATGCGTAGATGCTGCATCCCCCCTCGACCAGCAGCGGACACGGCTCATGCAGCTTGCATCGTGTTTTCCAGTCCAGGCCTCGCACTTTGGCCGCCGCTGCGCCGATGCGGGCCACGGCGGCCTCATGAGAGAGTCTGTGCGCGCGAATCGCCTTCGCGGCGGCGAAGAGCTGCGGCGCAGTCGCGGACACATAGCCGCGACAACAATAATCGCAGCCGCGCTTGCATTCGAGCTTGGGCTCGATGCCGGTCGCACGAAACGAGGGGGTTGCCACTCGATAAAGGTATTCGGCCGACGCACTCGCCCGTTTGGCGTCGCCCCGATCGCCGAGCCGTTCGACGAGCGCCGACGTGAGCGCAGCCACGTGATACACGTTGGGCTGCGCAGGCAGCCCGTCGCGATGAACCTGGGCCCGGACCTTGCGCAATTTTGTCAGCGAACGTTCACGCCGCAACGACATGTTCTTCCTTCGAGTCCACCCGTCCGGCGCGCGTCCGGGTCTACTTCAACTGCACCAGTTTGCCGCCCTGCCAACGCATGAGTATCTGGGTCTTGACCGTGGGGCAGCAGCGCGGATCTTTGGGGCCGAGCATCAAGGTGCCGACCGTGATGCTCGAGCCCTTCACATCGAGCGTCTCGACGATCCCCGACAGGTTGGCCGTCAACGCCCGGTAGGTGCGCCCCGTATCGAGAAACAGCGTGAGCTTGGGCCACGCCGAGGTCGGCCCCATCACGTTCCAGAGCAGCACGATATCGGGCTTGCCGTCACCATCGACGTCGGCGATCTGGTGGGTAAACGGCTCGTTCGACCCTTGGTCGGTGGGCTGGGAGGCAAGAAACTTGGTCACCACCTGCTTGACCGCGGCGTCATCGAGCGCGTGGGCGCTGGCGCTCGCAAAAAGCATGGCCGAGAAGGCGAATGCGACCTTGAAGATCATGACATGCTCTTTCGGCGAGTACGGCTCGGGACACAATCGCGATAGGTCGGGTGGTCGTACGAGTGCGTCGACCGGCCCTCAGGCGTTGGGATCCTTGCCGCCCGGGTGCGGCCCGCTCGGCAACTCGATCCCCAGCGCCTTGGCTTTGGCGGCGAGACGGTCGCCCGACTTGTCGACGTCGATGACGAAACGATCGTGCTCGCACTCGCCGATCTTGTCGAGTTCATCGAAAAGTTCGATCTTGAACTTCAACCGGCGCCGGTCGACCTCGACCAGTTCGATCTCGGCGCGCGCCGTCTGCCCCTCCAGCGTCGGTGCCAGATGCTTGATGTGCACCACCGCGCCGACGGTGTGCTGACCCGCCGCCAGCAGCGGGGCCACCAGCTCATGCGAGGACCGCTCGGAGAAACGCACCATTTCCGGCGTGGCGAACACCCAAGGACCGCCGCGCGAGGTGCAATGTTGGCGCTCGACCTTCATCGTGAAAGTGCCTTTGACACCAGGCTGCAATGCTTGCATGAGGAACTCCATAGTTCGTCGGCATGGAAATGGCGATCGCCGCAGGCGTACGTTGCG
>LNFM01003015.1_pt1 | contig 34214 bp, 29 predicted proteins | sample 596031 | NCBI WGS metagenome assembly LNFM01 (sample SAMN04254537, study PRJNA301005) | activated carbon metagenome | isolation source: dual media filters at the Ann Arbor, Michigan drinking water treatment plant | place: USA: Ann Arbor
AGTTCTCCGGTGGGGTCATAGCTCAGATGGGAGAGCGCTTGAATGGCATTCAAGAGGTCGGGAGTTCGATCCTCCCTGGCTCCACCAAAGAGAACAATCCGATTGCAGAAAAAGACGCCGCCTTATGGGCGGCGCCTCTGTTTTGACGCCACAGACCGAATGATTTTGTCGCCCGCCGAGCCTCCGTCTGTGGACTTGGAAACGGTTGTTCGGTGGACAGTTTACGAGCTGAACAGGCATCCCCTAACGAAGCGTCATTTCCGATGGTTGTGGTCTCATCCGCGCATCAATTCGGCGAACGTCAAAAATGGCTCTGGAACTATTGCAGCGTAGGGGCATACGCTGACCTAGCTTTGCCATGAACGTGAATGTCGCTGCGCGAATCTACATCTGAGCCCCGTTGACTGAAAAGGATTGCCAATGAACGACACGGAAAATTGAATAATGAAAGTTGCGATAGTACATTATTGGCTCGTTGGAATGCGAGGAGGGGAGCGAGTTCTCGAAGAATTGTGCTTGATGTTTCCTGATGCAGTACTGATCACACACGTCGCCGACAGGACTAAACTGTCCAGAAACATCAGTCGGCATGGGATCCGTGAAACATTTATTGCACGATTGCCATGGGCAGCAAAACTTTACCAAAACTACCTACCTCTGATGCCACTTGCGCTCGAGATGGTAGATATGTCCGAATTTGATCTAGTTATTTCTAGCGAGTCTGGACCTGCGAAAGGAGTCATCGTGCGACCAGATGCATTGCACATTTGCTACTGTCATTCCCCAATGCGATACATCTGGGATCACTTCCATGTCTATCGCTCGCAGGCAGGGTTCCTTACTCGCTGGCTTATGCCTTTGCTGGCTCATCGTCTGCGGATCTGGGATGTGAGCAGCGCGAGCAGAGTTGATGCTTTTATTTGCAACTCCCGCTTTGTGGCTCAGCGCGTCTTGACCTATTATCGGCGAGATGCCTGTGTAATCCACCCACCCGTTTCGGTCGATGCGTTCTTACCGGTCACGCCTGATGAAGTTGGCGACCACTATCTGATGGCTGGCGAGCTGACAGGGTACAAGAGGCCTGATCTTGTTGTCGAGGCCTTCACGCAAAGCGGAAAGAAGCTGCGCGTCATCGGTGACGGTGAGCAGCGTCGCAAACTTGAGGCCATGGCTGGAGCAAACATCGAATTTCTCGGAAAGGTGCCCTTCTCGCGCCTAAAGGAAGAATTCGCACGCTGCCGCGCACTTGTTTTTCCGGGAGAAGAGGACTTTGGCATCGTGCCGGTGGAAGTAATGTCTGCAGGACGTCCAGTGATTGGCTTCGGTCGAGGAGGGCTGTTGGACAGCGTGGTGCCCGGCGTGTCTGGCTTGCTTTTTGCCGAACAGACCGTAAAGGCTCTTTCCGAAGCGATCGAAGTTTTCGAGAACGACATGCTTCCTGTGTTGGACACAAATGCAATCCGCCGCCATGCCGAGTGCTTCGCGCCGTCAGTCTTTACCTCCCAAATGAAGCAAGCCATAGCGAACGCAAAGGCCGCGAAAGATGCTAGGATCGGTACCGAGAGCGGCGGAGTGATGCATGTTCCAGTCCCGTCATCACCAGAGGGTTCAGCCGTCAGATGATCACGGCAAATCTGTTCAAGCAAGCGTCCAAGACTGGGAACCAGGCAAGGTTGCAAACAGCTGACCCATTGGGTTCACAGGGGCCAGCCCTCTGATGCAATGGATAAAAGGCTAGTCGCCGGTCACCTAGGCCATCCCTTTTCATCTGCGCCAGCCGCGCCTCGCGTCGTTAGTGCTGGAACCTCTGCCGCGAGCGCTTATTCAGCCGGCTGGGCGCCGCCCGACCGCTGGCGTGCTGCTTTCCATGCCCTGCGCTTTGCCCGCTGCCAGAACCACGGGCGCGGATTGTCTGCCGGAGTTACCAGCATAAGTAGCGAGGGAATGACGACCAGTGTCAGGACTGTCGCAAACGCCAACCCGAACACGATCGCGCTGGATAGCGAAATCCACCATTGTGTCGAGGGCGCCCCGAACGTCGTTTCGTGGTGCAACAGTTCAAGATTTAGCCCGAATGCAATCGGCAGAACGCCAAGAATGGCCGTCATGGCCGTCAGAACCACCGGGCGGGCGCGTTCCCGGCAGGTGGCAAGGATCGCGTCGATCTTTGGCAGCCCTTCACGCCGCAGCGTGTCGTAGGTGTCGATCAGAACGATGTTGTTATTCACCACGACCCCGGCCAGCGCGATGATGCCAATCCCCGTCATGACGATGCCGAAAGGCTGAGCCATGATCAGCAGTCCCAGCAAAACGCCGATCGTCGACATGATCACGGCCGACAATACCAGCCAGACCGACGTGAAACGGTTGAACTGCGCCAGGAGGACGACGAAGATCAGAAAGACCGCAGCGCCGAAGGCCTTTGACAGGAACGCGCCGGCCTCGGCCTGCTCCGCATCTTCGCCCGCCAGTTTCCAGCGCACACCGTAGGCTTCAAGCCCGGCCTTATCCAGTTCGGCCTCGACCATGGCACGCACCGGGTCAGCCTGCACTCCACTGCGGATGCCGGCCTGGACAGTCACCGTTCGTTCGCCATCAAGCCGGTTGAGCGTGCCGGTTGTCGGCACAGCAACGCGGCTGACAAAATTGGAGATCGGCACCGAACCGGTTGCAGTCTGGATACGCAGCTGGTCCAGCGCGGAAATCGTCCGCTGGTCCGGCGGCAAACGGAGCACGATATCGACCGCATCATCCGAGCCGGCAGGCCGGAAATCCGAAAGCTTCAACCCGTCGGTGACCAGTTGCACCATCGCCCCGACCGTGCCGGGCGCAATGCCATAGCGGGCGGCCTCGGCGCGGTCGACTTGCAGTTCCCAGTCGACGCCGGGCGGCGGCAAGCCGTTGCTTACGTCGATGACATCCGGAACCGCAGCCAAACGCTCTGCCACAGCACGGGCCACATCATTCAGCCCCGCAGGGTCCACTGCCGAAAGCTGGATCTGAATTGCCTTTCCGGTAGGCGGACCAGCCTGCGGCACCGAAACTTCGATTTCAACGCCGGGAATGCCAGTCATCGCTCCGCGCAGGTCAGCAAGAATGGCGTTTGCGTTCTTGCGTTCGCGCCAGTCTACAAATTCGTACTGAATGACCCCGATGACGTCTGCCGCCACCTCGTTTCCGGCCCCGCCTGCCGCGCCCGAGCGCGTGTAGACAGTGGAGATGCCGGGCCAGCCAAGGATGCGTTCTTCGGCCTGCCTGACCAGCAGATCTTTCTCTTCGATCGAAAGGTTGCCCCTCGCCTTGACGTAGAGCAAACCAAATTCCGGCTCGACATTGGGAAAGAACTCGACCCCCTTGCCGAATTTTGCGTAGGCGTATGGCACCGCACCCAACAGACCCAGCGTCAGGAAAAGCACGATGACCGGATGCCGGACGGCCTTGCCGACTACCCACATGTAGGCCCCGTCGCGGTGGACGGGTGGGTGCTTGAACGGCTTTGCCAGCAAGGCACCGAGCGTAGGCACAAAGATCAGTGCGTAAACCAGCGAAGCTGAAAGCGTCACGATCAGCGTTATCGGCATGTATTTCATGAACTCGCCCACAACCCCCGGCCAGAACAGCAAGGGCGAGAACGCGGCAATCCGAGTCAGGGTGGCCGCCGTGACCGGCCCGGCCATGCGGTGCGACGCCATGGCAAAGGCTTCCCGCTTGTCCATGCCTTCAGCCATCCGCCGTTCGGCAAACTCAGTCACGATGATGGCGTCATCGACCAGCATTCCGACCGCAAGGATCAACGAGAACAGGACCACGATGTTCACGGTGTAGCCAGCCAAAGACAGCGCAAGGATCCCCATCAGGAACGACGCCGGGATTGCGAGACCGATAAGCAGCGAGGCCCGCATCGAAAGGGCATAAAGGATGACGATGAAAACCAGGATCACGGCCGTCAGAACCGAATTTTGCAGGTCAGACAGAAGCTGGCGGATGTCCTTGGATTTGTCCTGGCTGAAAGTGACGACAGTCCCCTCGGGAAGCCGCGAACGGAAGCCCTCGGTTATCGCCTTCACCTCGTCGACGGTGGCGATCAGATTGGCTCCGGTCCGCTTTGACACCTCGATGGCAACGGCCGCCTCGCCGTTGAGCCTCGTGATGGTCTTGGCATCCTTGTAGGTTGGCCGGATCGAGGCAACGTTTCGCACCCGCACCACGGCCGTATCGGTGGAAATGACCGGAAGGTTGGCCACATCTTCGGCGGTTTCGATCAAGGCGGGGACCTTTATCGCATAGCGCCCCTCCTGCCCTTCCAGCGCGCCCGCCGCGACCAGTTGGTTACCGGCAGTGAACCCCTGGATCAGCACATCCGGGCGCAGCCCATAAGTGGCGAGCTTGGCCGGGTCGATCACGATCTCGACCAGATCGTCCCGCACACCCTGAAGGCTGGCCTCCAGAACCCCCGGCGACTCCTCGATCAGGTCGCGCAGATCCCGGGCGGTTCGCGCCAAGACGGCTTCGGGAACGTCACCCGACAGTGTGATGACGAGGACGGGAAACTCCGAGATGTTCACTTCGTTGACCGATGGCTCGTCAGCGCCAGAGGGCAGTTCGGGGCGCGCCTGCGCCACCTTGTTGCGGACATCGTCCAGCGCCTTGTTCAGATCTGCTCCCGCCTGAAATTCGATGACAACGTTGCCGCCGCCCTGATAGGCGGTCGCCGTCATCTTCTTGATGCCGGTAATCGACTTTAGCGCGGTTTCCATCGGCCGAAGCAACAGCCGCTCGGAGTCTTCCGGCGAGATACCAGCATAGCCGGTGCTGACGTAGATGATCGGAATCTGGACGTCCGGCTCGGCTTCCTTGGGGATGTTGACGTAAGCCAGTGCGCCGGCTGTCATCAGGAACAGCAGCACCGAAATGGTCAGCCGGGCATTGGCAATGGCGGTTTCGACCAGTCTCATGGGTTGGTTCCGGCGAGCGTTGCAATGGTCACCGGATCGCCATCCTGTACCAGATCCTGTCCGGCAACGACGATCCTGACCCCATCCGGCACCCCGGTGACCACAAGGCCCGCTTCGGTATCATCGATAATGGTGACCGGCACGAAGGCGGCAATGTTGTCGGCGCCAACCACCCGCAAACCAAGCTCCCCCGTTTCGGCCAGCGTGATCACCGACCGGGGCACGGTGACGGCGCGCTGCGGATCGGCGCTCAGGCTGACCTCGGCGCTCATGCCCGATGGAACTCGGGCTCCCGGATTGGCAAGCAATATCTCTACCGGAAAGGTCCGGGTTTCGGCCGAGGCTTCCCGCGAAACGAGGCGAACCTCGCCCTCAAGGCGTTCCCCCGTAACAAGCGTGACCGACGCGGGCGAGCCCGGCGCCACGCTGCCAACGTCGACTTCGCTGACTTCGGCACGCACCAGAATAGGGTCCAGAGAAAGAATGGTTGCGACCGGCGTTCCGGTCTGAACCCATTCGCCACGCTCCACCTCGACAGCGTCGACGACCCCCGTAAAGGGTGCCGTCAGCTGCAATCGGTCCACGGCCGCATTCGCACGGTTCAGTTCCGCCGCCGCCGCGTCGCGCGCCGACCGGGCGCTGGTCACCTGAATCTCCGGGGTATTTCCGCCGGAGAAGAGTTGCTCTGCGACCGCCAGTTCACGTTCGCGCTGTGCCAGCGCAATCTTTGCGATCTCGGCCTGAGCCAGCGTTTCCGGCCCTTCAAGGGTAAGCAAGACCGTGCCTTCCTCGACCATGGCGCCCTTTTCCATCGACAGACTGGCGATAACCCCCTCGGCGCGGGAGGCAAGTGCGACTCGCTTGTCAGCGGTCGTCGTTCCGGACAGGCGGATGACCCTAGCGTGGTCGATGAAGACCGGCTCCATCGCCGCAACCGTGCGCACCAAGGGGGCGGAAGGCGGTGCCGTGGTGTCGGAAGGCTCGACTTCAACCGCCGCGCTGCCAGACGCATCGGACTGCGCGCTTCCTACGGACGAAAAGCGTCCTGTCGCGATCCAGGTGCCGGCTGCCAAAAGGACCAGAACAGCCGCTACGCGGTGAAATCGAAATGTAGACACTTTGGCTAATCCTGTTGAATTCGTGTGGCTGCGCGACTGCAATCCTAGCCAAGCCCACGGGATGCAAGGTTTACTCCCAGTTGCGCTTTGCGTCCAGTGATGCCGGCTGGCGAGCCCACAGGGAGCGTGCCTAAACCGCGTGCAGGGTTGACAGTTCCCGCGATAACCCCCATCTGCACCGCATCCGTCAGCCCGTGCCGCGTGAGCACCGAAAGGCCCGGACACAGGTTTCCTCCATCACGCAGGGGCGCCGCTTGCGGCACGGTCACGGGCAATCGCCCGGGGCGAGGGTCGCTTGCCCTTGACGTAATGGATATAAAGACATGACCACATTTGCCGACCTCGGACTTTCTCCGAAGCTCCTCAAAGCGCTGGAAAAGACCAACCTCAAACAGCCCACCCCGATCCAGGCGCAGGCCATTCCCCATATCATGCAAGGGCGCGACCTGATGGGTCTTGCGCAGACCGGCACCGGCAAGACGGCCGCCTTCGGTCTGCCGCTCCTGCATCGCCTGCTCGACCTTGGCCATCCGCCCGGGCCGAAGAACGTACGTGCCCTGATCCTTGCGCCAACACGCGAACTGATCGGTCAGATCAAGGACAACCTCGAAGTCTTCACCAAAGGGACCGCCGTGAAGGTCACGATGGTCGTGGGTGGTGCTTCGCTTTTCAAGCAGGCGCAGGCGCTCAGCAAGGGCACCGATGTGTTGGTGGCCACCCCTGGACGTCTGATCGACTTGCTGGAGCGCGGCGACGTCAGCCTGGAAAAGTGCGGCTACCTCGTTCTTGACGAGGCGGACCACATGCTCGACATGGGCTTCATCCACAGCCTGCGAAAGATTGCAAAGCACATCCCGCTCAAGCGCCAGACGCTGCTGTTCTCGGCAACCATGCCGAAGGACATCTCGGAAATCGCCGACGCCTATCTGCGCGATCCGGTCCGGGTGCAGGTCGCCCCGCCCGGCAAACCGATCGAGAAGATCGTCCAAGGGGTTCACTATATTCCGAACGGTGACAAGGCGCGTCTGCTCGAAACCTATCTTCGTCAGCACGTCGGCGAACAGGCCTTGGTCTTTGGTCGCACAAAGCACGGTTCAGAAAAGTTGAGCAAGCTGCTCGCCTCGTGGGGCTTCAAGGTCGGTTCGATCCACGGCAACAAAAGCCAGAACCAGCGCGACCGGACGCTGACGGAATTCCGTTCCGGCGAACTGGATGTTCTGGTTGCGACGGATGTCGCGGCGCGGGGCATCGACATCCCAACGGTGCGCCACGTCTACAACTTCGACCTGCCGAATGTGGCGGAAAACTATGTCCACCGTATCGGCCGCACCGCCCGTGCAGGCGCGGAAGGCACAGCCGTGGCGTTCTGTGCGCCAGCCGAAATGGACGAATTGCAGGCTATCGAAAAGCTGCTGAAAAAGCCGATCCCGGTCTTGGGGGGGGCACCTTGGGCCGCAGATGTGGTGGCAGCCGCGCCGAAGCCCGGCCAGAACCGCGGTCAACGTCCTGCGCAGAAAGGTGGCCAGAAATCGGGCGCCAAGCCCCCGGCGAAGGCCGCAGGTGCGCGCGCCGGTGGGCCATCGGGGCGCGGCGGCACCGCAAAGCCCGCAGGAGGCAGTTTTGCCCCCCGTCGGTCGGATTCCGGCAGGCCTGGCGCGGCCCGCCGCCCGGGCTAAGCAGTCGCTCCGTCTTCTAGGTTCAGCTTCATGTCGAGGAGCACCTGCTGAATTGCCAGCGTCTCCCGCAGGAGGCGCTTGGCCTCGTTCACCGAGATAACGCCGTCGCCGATGGCCTGGTTGTACTCCGACATCAGAATCGCGAACCGCTGCGCCAGCGCAACCACGTCCTGGTTTACACCCTTGGATGCTGCGTTGCGGCGCTCAGCATCATAAGACAGCGTAATCCCCCGCAAGTCGGCCAACGCCGACGTCACATGCGGATGGCGCGCGGCACCTTCAAGCATTGCCACAACGTCGATCGGCATGAACCTGTCGTCATGCTCTTCGCTGTCAGAATAGTAGCGACCGATCGTTGCCTTCGACCTTCCGGTCAACGTGCAGGCGGCTTCGATGCCCACGTCCTTGACCAAAGCCTCGGTGTGCTTTTTCAGATAACCCGCAATCGACATGTCTTCCTCACTACCCCAGCAGCTACCAGCAGCAAGCGGTGGGGAAATCGCTACGATTTTTCCCATTAATGAGGTCGAAAGCGTTTGTCATTGATAAAGACGTTCCGTGTAGTTGGAACTGTCACGAGTGGCCGATGTCCCCAGCATCGGTAGGGGTGGGGACCCGCCGTCGCGTCGCTTCATCTATTCGCGGCAACGGCGGGACTCCGTCGTCGTACGGCGGGTCCTTTTTAAATCGGAAGCGGCAGTTGGCCGCGCATGCCAGTTCCCGCTCTTTCCCACCCTTACCTTGTCTGGCCGTGCAAAAGGGCGGTCCGACCTTGCGGCGACTTGCAGCGAAACGGACATATGGGTTAGGCGTGGCGCACCATGGCCAAGCTCTATTTCCACTATTCGACAATGAACGCCGGCAAGTCGACCTTGCTGCTGCAAGCCGCGCATAACTATCGCGAGCGAGGGATGGCGGCCTATCTTCTTACCGCGCAGTTTGACAATCGCGCCGGACAGGGCCAGATCGCCAGCCGGATCGGCATCGGTGAGCCAGCCGACACATTCGCACCGGGCGACGATCTCTTCGCGCGGCTGCGGGCGAAGTTCGAGACCGAGCCGACAGCTTGCGTGTTCTTTGACGAGGCCCAGTTCCTCACGAAAGAGCAGGTCTGGCAACTAGCACGCGCGGTTGATGACCTTGGGGTGCCGATCATGTGCTACGGGCTTCGTGTGGATTTCCAGGGAAACCTGTTCCCCGGCTCGGCGGCATTGCTGGCTTGGGCTGATGAAATGCGCGAAGTGCGCACCATCTGCCACTGCGGCAAGAAGGCCACCATGGTCATTCGCCGGGGGCCGGACGGCCAAGCCCTGAAGGAAGGCGATCAGGTGGTGATCGGCGGCAACGAGACCTACGTTTCGCTTTGCCGCCGCCACTGGCGCGAAGCTGTCGGCGCATGACGTGAGATGAGCGCGCCCGCCAGCGCGATCATCACCATTCCTGCAATAGCGACCGGCGCCAGCGTTTCGCCCCAGATGATCCATCCCCAGGCTGCGGAACAGGGCAGGATCACATATTCAAACACCGCCACCTTCGAGGCTTCGGCCATCTGATAGGCCTTGATGATAAGGCCAACGCCCAGCAATGACCCGGTCGCCTGCACGAAGGTCCACCAAAGGAACGAAGCTGTCGGCCATGCCGGCCCCCGCTGGATGAACCCGTCCGGTCCCTGCGCCGCTACAACCGGCACGAAGTAGAGTGCCAGCGCGCCGACGAGGCCAAAGACACCAAGCACCGCAAAAAAGCCGGCAACCATGGTTTCGGCGCTTTCGTCGCTGCAAAGTTCCCGCGTTGCGATGTTGCCGACCGCATAAAGTGCGCCTGAAATGATCGGCAAGACAGCCGCCAGCGTTGCGCCTGACAGTGCAGATGGCCCCAGCACAAGAACCACCCCCAGAAAGCCAAGGGCCACGGCCAGCACCTGCACGGCCCCGATGACGTGGCCAAGAGTGAAACGCTGGATCAACAGCACGAATATCGGAGCGGTAAAGAGACCTGCCGCTACCTGAGCCACCGGCAAGAACGCCAGAGCGCCAAAATAGATCAGCATCGCGAGGCCATGTGTCACGGACCGGAACGCGACTGCGCTGAAACGCCGGGGCCGCAAGCGCAGGCCAAGACCGAAGGCCAGAGTGGCAAGGATCAGCATGGCCATTGCCGAACGCGTGGCATGAAACTGCCAGAGGCCAAAGTCCTGGGCAATCACGCGGACATAATTGTCGGTGAAGCCGATCAGCATCGCATAGCCAAGAACCGCCATTGCGGCAGCGATGGTGCGGTTTGGCGTCACGTCTGCAAGGGGTCTTTCAGTCATGCCTTCGTCTAGCGAGCGGCGCGCGTCTCCTCGCGTCTGATTGCGACGCCGGACTGAAATTTCGAGCACATTCGTCGAGTTGGCAGGCGGATCGGGTGCAGGTGATTGTGGCTTTGCGGCGGAATGGTTATGGTTTGGAAAAACAGGCAGAGACCGAACGCCACATGACGGCGCTGAAAAAGTATCAACGACTGGAATGCTCGGGACTCTGGCGCGAAACGCGCGAGACGCAGCGCCGCGAGGTGCTCGTCCAGTTCGGCGAAGCGACACTTATTCTAAGCGATCCGAAAAGCGGTGTTGCAGTCAGCCACTGGTCGCTTCCTGCTGTCGAGCGGATCAACCCGGCTGAAACACCTGCAATCTTCTCGCCCGGCGCGGACTCTTCCGAGACGCTGGAACTTGATGAACCGGAAATGATCGCTGCACTGGAGACTGTTCAGGTCGCGGTAACCGCCGCCATTGCGCGACCGGGGCGGTTGCGCGGCGTGCTACTTGGTGTTACAACCGTTTCTGTCGTCGCGGCCGGCGGTCTCTGGATGCCCGGCGCACTGGTGGCGCACACGGCTTCCGTCATTCCGCCGGCAAAGCGCGCCGAGATCGGCCAGGCCGTACTTGACGATGTGGCCCGCGCAACGGGCGCGCCTTGCGATAATCAGCTTGGCCTTGGTGCGCTTGCCAGCATTGCCGAACGGGTATTCGGCCCGGTAGACACGCCGATCCTCTACATAATGCCGGAGGGTGTTACCCACTCGATAAGCTTGCCCGGCGATGTGATCATCTTGCCCCGGGCGCTTGCGGAAAGTTCGAAAGGGCCAGAAGCATTAGCGGGCGCCGCGCTTGTTGCCGGCCTCCTGAAGGAAGACTCCGATCCGATGATCCCACTGCTGGATCATGTCGGTCTCCGCGCAACTTTCCAGCTACTTACTACCGGCGATCTGCTGGCAAAGGCCATGCAGGGTTATGGCGACGTTTTGCTGCGCACGCCTGCCGCTGCGCCCGACGACGCGCGAATTCTTGCAGCGTTCGAGGCTGCTCAGATCCCGGCCACACCCTACGCATTGACAATCGATCCACAGGGTAGCGCCACTGCGGGTCTGATTGAGGGGGATCCGTATAAGGGATTGTCGCCGACTCCGCTCATTCCAGACGAGGACTGGGTTGCCCTTCAGTCGATCTGCATGAATTGATGGCTCAGGGCAGCAGCACAACGGCATCCGAGTAGCCCGCAGCACGCACAGCGGCGAGCGCGGCACGTACTTGAGACGCCGTTTCAAAGGGTCCGGCCAAGACCGAAGTGAGCGTCACATCCTCGCGGTGCAGCTTTTTGCGCAAGATGGGAAAGCCGAGGTTGGCCACATTGCGCGCAGCACGCTCGGCGTTTTGGGGGTTCGAATAGCTGCCTATTGCAATCAAAGTCGCTTCATCGCCAACCGCAGATGAGGGGGTGCTGATTGCGGGCTTGGATGGAAGCGCTGTCGCTGCCGCTGCGATGCCCGGCTCGCCCGTGATCGGCACCCGGCGACCGGACGGAGGAAAGCCGCAGAGCGGTTTGCCCTCGCGGTTGATACGCGGAATCCAGAGGGTTTGGGCCGTAGTGCCAGCACGCAGGAAAGCGCACCCGTTGCTGTCTACATACTGTTGTCCCGCAAATGACGCGGGCGGCGGTTCGGCGGGGCTGGGCCGGTTTTCTGCCTGGGCCGCCGATGCGAGGGCGACGACAATCCATGCAGCGTTCCGGTTCAAGATCAGCACTGCACGCTCCTCACATAGCAGTCAAACGTGGTTGCCCGTTTACTTCGTGCCGAACATACGGTCGCCAGCATCGCCAAGGCCAGGCACGATGTATCCGTGATCGTTGAGATGGCTGTCAACGGCCGCAGTGACGATAGGAACGTCCGGATGGGCCTCCTTCATCCGGGCAATCCCTTCGGGCGCTGCCAGAAGACAAAGAAACCTGATCTGGCGTGCGCCGGCTTTCTTCAACAAGGTTACGGCAGCGGCAGAGGAATTCCCTGTGGCAAGCATCGGGTCCACGACGATGCTTATGCGGTCCTCCATGTGGTCCGGAAGCTTGCAGTAATACTGAACCGGCTGCAGGGTTTCAGGATCGCGATAAAGCCCTACAAAGCCGACGCGCGCGGCGGGGATCAGTTCGAGGATACCGTCCAAAAGGCCGTTTCCGGCCCGCAGGATCGAAACCAGCGCCAGCTTTTTGCCCTCGATCACCGGGGCGTCCATTTCCTCAAGTGGAGTTTCGATCCGCTTCGTTGTCATTGGCAGCTCGCGGGTAACCTCGTAGGCGAGCAACAAGCTGATTTCGCGCAGGAGTTTGCGAAAAGACGCGGTCGACGTGTCCTTTTCGCGCATCAGCGACAGCTTGTGCTGCACGAGCGGGTGGGACACGACGGTCAGGTGATCAAGCATTTGCGGCCTCCAACTTGGCGCGGATCTTTGCCTTGGTATCGACATCGCAGAAGGCGGCGTCAAGCGAAGTGCGGGCAATGCCGGCGAACACGCCATCGTCCCAGTCGAAGGCCGCATGCAGCATTTCATATTCGCGCTGCATCGTTGTGTGAAAGAAGGGTGGGTCGTCGGTGGATACCGTCACCTTGACGCCGCGATCATAAAGCTGGCCGATCGGATGGGCGCGGAAGGACGGGTAGAGTCCCAAGGCTACGTTCGACCCGGGGCAAACCTCCAAGACAACGCCGCGTTCGGCGAGTTCATCGACAAGCGCAAGATCCTCGATTGCGCGCACGCCATGTCCGATGCGTTCGACGTCGAGATCGGAAAGCGCCGCGCGCACGCTTTCCGGCCCGCCCCACTCGCCGGCATGGGCCGTCAGACGCAGCCCCGCCTCGCGGGCAAGGTCGAAGGACCAGCGGAAATCTTTTGGCTGGCCAACCTTCTCGTCGCCGGCAATGCCGAACCCCACGATCCAATCTCCCGCTGTTTCCGCAGCGCATAGTGCGGTCTGGCGCGCCTTTTCAGGGCCGAAATGGCGGATACAGGTGATGATTCCACGCAGCGTAACGCCCATGTGCCGCTCCGCGTGATCGGCGGCCTCGCGGATGGCGTGAAGATACTCACGCCAGGCACCAAGGTCGCGGCCTCCGCAAAAATCTGGCGACAGAAAGGTCTCGCTGTAGACCACACCGCTGGCCGCCGACTCTTCAAGGACTGCGAGGGTCAACCGATGATAATCCTCGGGGCGTTGCAGGGTTCCGGTTGCCGCCTCATAGACTTTCAGGAAATCCCAGAAATCCTTGAAGCGGTAACTGCCGTCTTCGTTGAACAGACCGCCCAAATCCATTTTCTTTTCGCGCGCAAGACCGCGCACAAAGGCCGGTGGCGCGGCGCCTTCAAGGTGCAGGTGAAGCTCCACCTTCGGAACTGTCTTGGTGTTCATAGAAAACTCCGCCCCGAACCGTGCGCCGTCAAGCCAAGGTGCGCGGCCACGCTGGCCGCCACATCAGTGAACCCAACGTGACCGATGGCCCGCGCGCCAAAGCCGAAACCGATGACTGGCACTCTTTCGCGGGTATGCTCAGTGCCTCGGAAGGTGGGGTCATTGCCGTGATCGGCAGTGAAGATCGCCAGATCATCCGGTCGAAGGCGCGAAAGAAATTCGGGCAATCGGGAATCGAACCACTCAAGAGCACGCGCGTAGCCAGCGACATCGCGGGGGTGGCCATAAAGCGAGTCGAACTCGACGAAATTGGCAAATGTCAGTGAGCCGGGCTCTGCCGACGAAGCGAGCCCCTCAAGGTGGTCGAAAAGGTCGGAATCGCTCTTTCCCTTGTGCAACATTCCGATGCCGCGCATTGAAAAGATGTCGCCGATCTTGCCAACGGCATGGGTCTTGCGCCCGTCGGCCGTAGCCCAATCTAGCAAGGTCGGTGCGGGGGGCGCGATGGCGAAATCCCGGCGGTTCGAGGTGCGTTTGAAGTTGCCGGGCCCGCCGGTGAACGGGCGCGCGATGACACGGCCAACCTTGCGGGCGTGCAGCACCGGGGCGAGGTCGGCACATAACTTCAAAAGACGCTCAAGTCCGAACGCCTGTTCATGAGCCGCAATCTGAAACACCGAGTCTGCCGAGGTGTAGCAGATCGGCCAGCCAGTCTTCAGATGTTCCTCGCAATGCTCAGCGATGATAGGCACGCCGGAAGCATGGCAATTCCCAAGGATCCCTTCGGTTCCGGCCAGACGGCAGACCTCGGCCACGATGTCATCAGGGAAGGCCGGGACCGTTTCAGGAAAATACGTCCACTCCCATGGCACCGGGACGCCAGCAAGTTCCCAATGGCCGGAAGGAGTGTCCTTTCCAGAGCTTACCTCTGTTGCCGCACCCCACAGGCCCTGCGGTTCCGAGGCCAGACCGGGCGGCCGCAGTCCGGATGCCAGATGGATTGCGGCACCCAGCCCCAGCCGATCAAGAACGGGCAGCTTCAGCGGGCCAACGCGCCCTTCATCAGCGTGCCCGGCCGCGCAGGCTTCGGCAATATGGCCAAGAGTATTGGCCCCGGTATCGCCAAACCGGTCCGCATCAGGTGCGCCGCCACAGCCGACTGAATCCATCACGATCAGGAAGGCGCGCGGCATCAAGCGATCCTCTTCAATACCAGCGGTGGTTCGTCCGGGGCATCGGGACCGATACGGTAGGCAGCCTGAACCGCAGCCACCGCCGCACGCGCCGCGTCTTCGGTGGCGGCATGGACCATCGCGATCGGTACACCTGCCCCTGCCTCTTCGCCGAGGCCGGCCAGATCCGACAACCCCACCGACAGGTTCAGCTTGTCGCCTTCGCGCAGGCGACCGCCGCCGAGGTGAACCACGGCATGACCCAAAGCCTCGCCATTGATCGCTGTGACAAAGCCATCATCCAAGGCCGGCACTTCCATCACAACCGGTGCCGCAGGCAACCGATCCGGCCAGCGCTCGACAAAGTCGGAAGGTCCCCCCTGGGCAGCAACCATCCTCCCGAAGATCTCGGCTGCGGCGCCGGATTCGAGGGCCTGCGCAATACGCCCCGCCCCATCGTCCGGGTCGGCAGCCAATCCGGCCAAGGCAAGGGCCTCGCCGCCCAAGGCCGCCGTAAGATCCCAAAGCGCCGTGTTCACCGACGTGCCGGTAATGGTTTCCATGACCTCGATCACCTCAAGCGCGTTGCCAGCCGCCGTAGCCAGTGGCTGGCTCATGTCGGTAATCAGGGCGGATGTCATGCAACCCGCGCCCTGTGCAGTTGAGACCAGCGCACGGGCAAGTTCTTCGGCGCGCTCCGGCGTCTTCATGAATGCTCCCGAGCCGCATTTCACGTCGAGGACAAGCGCCTCCAGCCCAGCCGCCAACTTTTTCGAAAGGATCGATGCGGTGATCAGGTCGACACTTTCCACCGTCCCCGACACATCCCGGATCGCGTAGAGCCGCTTGTCGGCTGGTGCGATTTCCTTGCTTGCCGCGACAATCGCGCAGTGCACATCCCTCAGTTGGCTGCGCAGCGTGTCTTCTGACAGGCCGGTGCGAAAGCCGGGGATCGCTTCCAGCTTGTCCAGCGTGCCTCCGGTGTGACCCAAGCCACGCCCGGAAATCATCGGCACATAGGCACCGCAGGCAGCCAGTGCAGGTGCAAGCAGAAGCGACACGCAGTCGCCGATACCGCCCGTCGAATGCTTGTCGGTGATCGGGCCAGGCATATCCCAGGCCAATACCCTGCCACTGTCCCGCATGCCTCGCGTCAACGCCACGCGCCCGGCTTCACCGAGGCCCTTCAGTAATACTGCCATTGCAAACGCGCCGGCCTGGGCATCGGTCACGGCACCGGACGCAAGACCCTGCGCGAACCAGGCCAGCTCATCTGCCGAGGGCTGACCGCCATCGCGCAACTGCACGATGATACTGCGGGCATCGGTCATGTTCGATCCATGTGGGCCGCAGTAAAGACGCCCGGCAAAAGCTCTGCAATGGTCAGCGTCCTTGCCTTGCCGTCGGTGGTGCACAGCGTCACCCTGACGTCCTGGCTCGCGAATTCTGCCAGCTTTTGGCGGCAGCCGCCACAGGGCGGAACCGGCTCGGGGCTGTCGGCAATGACGAACGCCTCGACAATGCTTGTCTCCCCAGCAGCCACCATGGCAGCAATTGCGCCCGCTTCGGCGCAGGTGCCCTCAGGGTAGGCCACGTTCTCGACGTTGCAGCCGGTGAAAATGCGGCCCGATGCGGCCCGGATGGCCGCACCGACCTTGAAGCGGGAATAGGGCGCGTAGGCATTTTCCCGCACCACTTTTGCAGCGTCCAGCAGCGTCATTCTCGCCCCTCCTTTCTGACCGTACGGTCAGAGTTTGGTCCTCAAGGGAAGCTTATGCAAGCCGCTCACACGACCCGCGTCGGAGGATTGCCTGGCAGCGATACTTCCAGCAATTCCAGATCCGAGGTCGCTTCGCTGTATCTGGTCGTCATTCTGGGTGGAATTACATAGGCATCGCCGGGAGAAAGGCGAAACGGCTGCTTGCCCTCCCCTTCCAGCGTCATGCCCCCGGACATCACGAAGCCGAACAGTATATCGCCGTCATGGACGGTCCAAGGAGCCACACCGACCGGTCGGGCGACCATCACGGATGCGACGCCCTTCGTCGCGGCGTTGATGGTAGTATCCCGCGCTTCAAAACCGGGGATCCGGTAGGGATGGAAACTGCCGTCCCGACCGATGTTGTGAACAAACTTCTGACCCTCCCACTCGCGGTCCGGGCGGTAATGCGGGGTCGGCAAGACCATGTCATGGTCAATCTCGGTAACATGATCAGCGGGAACGCCGATCTCGACAACCTGAACGCCCTCAGAGTGCAGGACTTTGTGCCTGATCGTCGGCGGTTGGATAAAGCAATCACCCGCATGAATGCGCCGGATGTCGCCTTGGTCCTCGTAGAGAACATCAACCCAACCCGCGACGCAGAAGATAAGCTGAAAGCCGACTTTGTGGTAATGAACCATGTCGGGCACAGGGCCATCCGGCACGCGGATATGGCTGGCAATCATTGCACCGCCAAGGCGCGTCGGGATGAGATCGCGGTATTCCATGCCCGCGCGGCCGATCACCCATGGCGCCTGATCAGCCAGACGCCGGACAACAAATGCATGTTCGGTCCGGGGCATGACCAACGGCGGATCAAGTTCGTCGATCTCGATCATCGTTCCATTAGGTGCCGTCAGAATCCGTGCACCTGCGGCAAAACCGTCTGGATCATCGGTCAATATCCGCAACGTACCCGGAGCCTCCTTCGCACCTTTCTCGATGCGCAGGCGAAGCCCGTGGCCAGACACTACTGCAACCTCGGGATTGTCGGCCGGATAGATCATATCTAGCCGCATTTTCAGGGTCTTGGTGAAAAAAGGCAAATCGTTGCGCAACTCCTGCGTCGGCAGGCGGATTTCAGCGCGCGTTTCCGTCATGGCATTCCCCGTGGTATCGCGGCATGTTGGGGGGCAATGCGGGGATTTGCAAGCGATGCCGATAAGACTTGCGCGGGCTCCGCTGTTGGCACACGCAAGAAAGTGGTTTAACGCTAAACCAAATTCGCGGAGGGGTGAGAATGGACGAAGCTCGCAACGACAACGCACGCCAGGCGGCGCTGGACTACCACGAGTTCCCAAAGCCCGGAAAGCTTGAGATCCGCGCAACCAAGCCGCTTGCCAACGGTCGAGACCTTGCACGGGCATATTCACCCGGGGTTGCCGAAGCCTGCCTGGAAATCAAGGCTGATCCGTCCACTGCCAGCCGCTACACCAGCCGGGGCAATCTGGTAGCTGTGGTCACAAACGGCACCGCGGTGCTCGGCCTCGGCAATATCGGGGCGCTGGCATCAAAGCCGGTGATGGAAGGCAAGGCGGTCCTGTTCAAGAAATTCGCCAACATCGACTGCTTCGACATCGAATTGAACGAACCCGACCCCGAAAAGCTTGCCGCGATCGTATGCGCGCTTGAACCGACGTTCGGGGCGATCAACCTTGAAGACATCAAGGCGCCGGATTGCTTCATCGTGGAGCGTCTTTGCCGCGAACAGATGCGCATTCCAGTTTTTCACGATGACCAGCATGGAACGGCCATCGTCGTCGGCGCCGCAGCGACAAATGCACTGATCGTCGCCGGAAAGCGCTTCGAAGACATCCGCATCGTTTCTACCGGTGGTGGCGCTGCAGGCATTGCGTGCCTCGAGATGCTGGTAAAGCTCGGCGTCCAACGCAAGAACATCTGGCTTTGCGATCTTGAAGGGCTGGTCTACAAAGGTCGCACCGCCCAGATGACGCCTCAGAAGGCCGCGTTTGCGCAAGGCACCAGCCCTGCAACTCTTGACGAGGTTATCGCGGGCGCGGACCTTTTCCTTGGGCTTTCCGGCCCCGGCGTGCTGACCCCCGAGATGGTCGCCAAGATGGCCGCGAAGCCGATCATCTTCGCCTTGGCGAACCCCACGCCTGAAATCCTGCCCGATGCCGTGCGCGCCGTGGTGCCAGACGCGATCATGGCCACCGGTCGCTCGGATTTCGCCAATCAGGTCAACAACGTCCTCTGCTTTCCCTTCATCTTCCGAGGGGCGCTGGACGTCGGTGCGACCGAGATCAACGATGCGATGGAAATTGCCTGCATTGAAGGCATCGCCGCCCTCGCCCGCGCCACGACAAGTGCCGAAGCCGCCGCCGCCTATCGCGGCGAGACCCTGTCGTTCGGCCCGGAATACCTGATCCCCAAGCCCTTCGACCCGCGTTTGATCGGTGTCGTCGCCAGCGCAGTTGCACGGGCCGCGATGGAAACCGGTGTTGCCACCCGCCCCATAGCAGATCTTGAAGCCTACAAGCGCCAACTGGACGGGTCTGTCTTCAAGTCGGCGTTGCTGATGCGTCCAGTGTTCGAGGCATCCAAGCAAGCAACCCGCCGCATCGTGTTTGCTGAAGGCGAGGATGAACGTGTGCTTCGTGCGGCAAATGCCGTACTTGAGGAGACCACCGACATCCCGATCCTGATCGGTCGCCCGGAGGTGATCGAGGCTCGCTGTGAACGCTATGGGCTGCCGATCCGGCCCGGCAAGGACTTCCTTCTGGTCAACCCGGAAAACGATCATCGGTACCGTGATTACTGGGGCACCTACCACGACCTCATGGCCCGGCGTGGCGTCACGCCCGATACGGCGCGTGCGGTCATGCGCACCAACACTACGGCCATTGCTGCGATCATGGTACATCGTGGCGAAGCAGACAGCATGATCTGCGGCACCCTCGGCCAGTACCTTTGGCATCTTGGATACATCCGGCAGATCCTTGCGCGCGGGGGACTGCATCCCGTCGCGGCACTCAGCATGATGATCCTGGAGGACGGCCCGCTTTTCATCGCGGACACCCATGTCAACGCCGAACCGACGCCCGAGCAGATCATGAATACGGTGATCGGCGCGGCGCGGCACGTCCGCCGCTTTGGTCTGACGCCGAAGATTGCGCTCTGTACGCAAAGCCAGTTCGGGAACATGGACAACGGCAATGCGCTGCGGATGCGTGCAGCCCTTGAACTGCTCGACGCGCGCGAGCCGGACTTTGCCTATGAAGGCGAAATGAACATCGACGCGGCCCTTGATCAATCCCTGCGCGATCGGCTTCTTCCCGGATCGCGATACGAGGGGGCTGCGAACGTGCTGGTCTTCGCCAGCGCAGATGCGGCGTCGGGTGTCCGCAACATCCTCAAGGTCAAGGCCGGGGGGCTTGAAGTGGGGCCGATTCTCATGGGCATGGGCAACAAGGCCCACGTCGTTACCCCCGCGATCACCGCGCGCGGACTGCTGAACATGTCAGCCATCGCCGGGACACCCGTGGCGCATTACGGATAGAATCAACGGGCCGACAGGCGTTATCCTGTCGGCCGAGTTTGCAAACCGAACCCCTGACTGCTCAACCGGAGGCGATGGGCGCTGTATTTGCAAAGTTTGCGCTTCGCATAGGTTAATTTCTGCAAATCTTCGCTCTCCGTTTTCGGTAACACCGTTGCGCGAACCGCCTGACCTGCCGTAACTAACGGCAAGCGGTCAGCGGGGGGAGACGCCATGACTTACGCGCAGGTCTATGCCAATTGGAAAGCCGATCCGGAGACCTTCTGGCTCGGCGCGGCAGAAGCGATCGACTGGATGAAGCCACCCAGCCGCGCCCTTAATTCAAGCCGCGCCCCCCACTACGAATGGTTTACGGACGCCGAGGTCAACACGTGCTGGAACGCGGTCGACCGCCACGTCGAAGCGGGTCGCGGCAAGCAGCCGGCGATCATCCATGACAGTCCGGTCACCGGAACAAAGCACGTCATCACCTACAGCGAACTGAAAGACCGCGTCTCCCGCCTTGCCGGGGCCCTGCGTGCCAAGGGCGTCGGCAAAGGCGACCGCGTGATCATCTACATGCCGATGGTGCCCGAAGCGCTTGAGGCCATGCTGGCCTGCGCCCGGCTTGGCGCAATTCATTCGGTGGTTTTTGGTGGATTTGCAGCCGCCGAGCTTGCTGTTCGGATCGACGACTGCAAACCCAAGGCGATCATTGCGGCGTCCTGCGGCATCGAACCTTCCCGCGTGGTCCATTACAAGCCGCTCCTCGATGGCGCGATCGAAATGGCTGATCACAAGCCCGACTTCTGCGTCATCTTCCAACGAGAGCAGGAAGTTGCCCGCTTGATCCCTGATCGGGACTTCGCTTGGCACGAGTTTCAGTATGGCGTCGAACCGGCGGAATGCGTGCCGGTCGAAGGCAACCACCCCGCCTACATTCTTTACACTTCGGGAACGACCGGGGCACCAAAGGGCGTCGTCCGCCCCACCGCCGGACACCTCGTCGCGCTGAACTGGACGATGCGGGCAATTTACAACTGCGGTCCCGGCGATGTGTTCTGGGCCGCCTCCGACGTTGGCTGGGTCGTCGGCCACAGTTACATCTGCTATGCACCCCTGATCGCAGGCTGCACGACGATTGTCTACGAGGGCAAGCCCGTCGGAACCCCGGACGCTGCCGCCTTCTGGCGCGTAATTTCGGAACACAACGTGCGCAGTTTCTTTACCGCACCGACGGCCCTTCGCGCCATAAAGCGCGACGATCCGGAGGGCGAGTTGGTTACTCGCCACGCTATGCCATCCTTGCAGGCGCTGTTTCTCGCGGGCGAGCGGGCTGATCCCGACACCATCCTCTGGGCGCAACGGCACCTGAACGTGCCCGTGATCGACCATTGGTGGCAGACTGAAACCGGCTATGCCATCGCAGCAAATCCGATCGGGATTGAGCACTTGCCCGTCAAGATCGGCTCGCCTTCGGTTCCAATGCCGGGGTTTGACGTGCAGGTCCTTGACGAAGGCGGGCACCCCGTCGCGCCCGGGACACTGGGCGCAATCGCAATAAAGCTGCCGCTTCCGCCCGGCACGCTGCCCACACTCTGGAACGCAGAGAGCCGGTACCGCAAAAGCTATCTGGAACATTTCCCGGGCTATTACGAAACCGGCGACGCCGGGTACGTCGATGCAGACGGCTATCTTTATATCATGGCCCGCACCGATGACGTGATCAACGTAGCAGGGCACCGCCTGTCAACTGGCGCGATGGAAGAAGTCCTTGCCGGGCACAAGGACGTTGCGGAATGCGCTGTAATCGGCGTGGCAGACGATTTGAAAGGCCAGTCCCCGCTTGGGTTTCTGTGTCTGAACAAGGGCTCGACGCGCGACCATGGCGACGTGGTGAAAGAGTGCGTCGCCCTGATGCGCGACAAGATCGGACCGGTGGCGGATTTCAAGCGCGCCGTCGTAGTTGATCGCCTGCCCAAGACACGGTCAGGCAAGATTCTTCGGGCCACAATGGTTAAAATTGCCGACAACCAGCCCTGGAAAATGCCGGCAACGATCGACGACCCGGCGATCCTCGACGAAATCTCAGAGGCGCTTCGCTCAATAGGACTGGCAAAGGCCTAAGCTTTCGCAGTTTTGCTGGACAGTCGTTCGGCAATGGGGCAGATTTTTGCATTATGCAAAGATCACATCCCCTTCTGCGAAACCCTTGCAATCAAACGGCGAGTAATTGCTGATGATTGGCGCAAAGGGCCCTAGGAACGACCTTGATGACCTGCTTGACCGGCTGCATCTTGTGATCAACCAGCTTGAAGTTCTGGTCCGGTCCAAGGCGCAGCAGGCAGAGCTGGATACGATCCGCAGATCGGCACTTCGCCTTGGTGGTGCGAAACTGGGTTCTGATCGGCCGGTACCGTCGGCAGGGGCTCCCATGACTGCCGGGTTGCGTCAGTTCGAGCCGGCTCGATTTAGACGGCTCCTTGAGCTTGCAGGCCCCGAGAATGGCGCAGAACTTCTCGCCCGCCTTTCGGAAGATCTCATCACAACTCGTGATCAGTCAGTCGCATCGTTCGCAACGATGGACTGGGCCGGCCTTCGGGCCGCAAGCCATGTGCTCATCTCGCTAGCCGGTTCCGTTGGCGCGGTGTCTTTACAAGGCTTGGCAGAGCGCATGAACGCAGCCGCCCATGCAAAGGACCGCGCTGAAATACCCACTTTGATGCCTGACACCCTAAGCGAGTTGGAGGCCTTGATCGAAGTGGTTGCGAAAACGCAACCAATGGCAGGAGGTCAGGCATGAAGCCCGGATCTGCCTGGACGCCAAGTGTTCTTCTAATCGAGGACACCGCGTCGTTGCAGCTTGTATATAGATCAGTGCTGGCGTCCGCCGGGTATCGCGTATCGGTCGCCAGTACCGCAACGGACGGTTTGGCTCAGTTTCGAGGTTTGCAACCGGCGGTCGTGCTCCTTGATCTCATCTTGCCAGATCGCGACGGGCTGATGCTGATGCAGGACATGCTCGCCCTGCGGCCTGAAACCTGCGTCATCGCGATCACCGCGAACGGTTCGGTGAACCGTGCTGTCGAAGCGATGCGGGCGGGCGCGCATGATTTCCTGGTCAAGCCTTTCGATGAAAACCGCCTGCTTGGCGCGGTTCAGAATGCCTTGGCCGAACGCCTGCCGCGCAAGGCACCAGCAACTGCGCCCGACCCAGGCCCGCAAGACCGGGCCATGCTGCAGGACGGGTCTTCGTTCATCGGAACATCGGAAACGATGCAGCGCATTCATGGCACGATCGCATCGGTCGCGCGGTCGATGGCCACCGTGTTCATCACGGGCGAAAGCGGCACCGGAAAGGAACTTTGCGCCCTTGCCGTTCATGCAAATTCGGCCCGAGCGGATGGGCCTTTCATTGCGCTGAACTGCGGGGCAATTCCACAGGACTTGCTGGAAAGCGAAGTATTCGGCCACATGAAAGGCAGCTTCACAGGTGCCATTTCGGACAAGCCAGGGGCAGCGGCGGCAGCCGACGGCGGGACCTTGTTCCTCGATGAAATCTGCGAAATGGCGCCAGCTCTCCAGACAAAGCTGCTGCGTTTTCTGCAGACGTCGACGGTTCAGCCGGTCGGGGCGACGCGACCTCGAAAGGTCAATGTGCGGATCGTCTGCGCGACGAACCGCGATCCATTGGATGCAGTGCGGCGCGGACATTTTCGTGAGGATCTTTACTACCGGCTATATGTGGTGCCGATCCACATGCCACCCCTGCGCGAGCGGGGCCAAGACGTGATCGAAATCGCAGAAGCCGCTCTGTTTCGCTTCGCAGAAGAGGAAGGTCGCAGCTTTTTCGGGCTCGATGCCGAGGTGCGCGCCTTGCTCCCGCGACTGCCATGGCCAGGAAATGTGCGCCAGTTGCTGAATGTTATGCGGAACGTGGTCGTGCTGAACCCGGGCGGCTGGGTCGGGATCGACATGCTGCCGCCCGGATTGGCCACCGGAACTGACTCGCTGCGCACTTCCGATCAGCGCCGGGTAGAGGTCAAACCCGCCGAAGAGATCAGCGGCCTTGTAGGGCTCACCTTGGCCGAGGCGGAGCGGAAGTTCATCGAGGCGACACTGGCACGACATGGCGGGTCGGTGCCAAAAGCCTCACGGGTGCTCGATGTGTCGCCGTCCACACTTTATCGCAAGATTGAAAACTGGACGAAGGACTGACAGGCGCCAGTACACTGCGACCTTTCAAACGAACTGCTCACCGATCAACCGTTCCTCCAACCCGTGACCTGGGTCGAACAGCAAGCGATGCTGCACGGACCGTTCCGACCGGATCTCGACGCTCGCCACATCGCGCACCGAAGATCTGCTGTCGGCATCGGCCATGACAGGGCGTTTCTCAGGGTCGAGGACATCAAAACGCACGACCGCAGAAATCGGTAAGAGCGCGCCTCGCCAACGCCGCGGGCGAAAGGCAGCGATGGCGGTCAGGGCCAATACATCGGCGCCAATGGGCAGGATCGGACCATGGGCCGAATAATTGTAGGCAGTGGACCCCGCCGGCGTCGCCACGAGGGCGCCGTCGCAGACGAGTTCGGCCAGCCTTTCACGGCCATCGATGCTGATCCGCAACTTTGCCGCCTGCGCGCCCTGGCGCAAAAGCGAGACCTCGTTGATCGCCAGCGCCTCGGTTAGTTTGCCTTTGGTATTCACCGCCTGCATGGAAAGGGGGTGGATCAACGCTTCTTCGGCGGCCTCGAGGCGGGAAGGAAGCTCTTCGGCCGCATAGGCATTCATCAGGAACCCGATGGTACCGCAATTCATTCCATAGACCGGCAGATCACGCCCCTTGGTGGCATGCAGGGTCTGGAGCATGAAACCGTCGCCCCCAAGTGCAACAATAACTTCCGCGTTCCGAACCTCTGCCTGGCCATAGGCCGCCGTCAACGCCGCAAGGGCGTCCACTGCGGCCGGCGACTTGCTGGCCATGAACCTGATCCGCTTTGGCATGATATCCCCCGCTCTGTGCAGTCTTGGCCAAGGCGGGCGGTAAACTCAAGGGTTTGCTCGGAACGATGCCCGCCAAAGTCCCGCGCGGCTTGAACGGCAACCTACCGAAGCTGGCAAGATGATTTCGTCGCAATGACCAAAAACGTCGTTTTCTTGCCTTTCCGCGCGGCAATCAGTGCTCTAAATAGCGCCGCATCCCTGCCCTAGGCCCAAGAGGACCCGCCCATGAACGCTTCGCACCGCGACTCCGGCTTTTTCACCGAAACGCTCAGCAGCCGCGACCCGGAGCTTTTTGCGTCCATCACATCCGAGCTTGGCCGCCAGCGGCACGAGATCGAACTGATCGCATCGGAAAACATCGTCAGCCGCGCCGTCATGGAAGCGCAAGGCTCGGTGATGACGAACAAATACGCCGAGGGTTATCCGGGCAAGCGGTACTACGGCGGATGCCAGTTCGTTGATGTGGCGGAAAACCTGGCGATTGATCGGGCGTGCAAACTTTTTGGCGTGGCCTATGCCAACGTTCAGGCCAACTCAGGCAGCCAAGCGAACCAAGGTGTTTTCCAAGCCCTTATCAAACCCGGTGATACGATTCTTGGGATGAGCCTTGATGCCGGCGGTCACCTGACGCACGGCGCGGCACCGAACCAGTCGGGCAAGTGGTTCCATGCCGTGCAGTACGGGGTGCGCAAGCAGGATCTGACGCTGGACTACGATCAGGTGCAGGCACTGGCGACCGAGCATCAGCCGAAGATGATTATCGCGGGTGGGTCGGCGATTCCCCGGATCATCGACTTCGCCCGGATGCGCAAAATTGCAGACAGCGTCGGGGCTTATCTTCTGGTCGACATGGCGCATTTTGCCGGGCTGGTGGCAGCGGGCCTCTACCCATCGCCCTTCCCGCACGCGCATGTTGCCACCACGACCACGCACAAGACGCTGCGGGGGCCGCGTGGTGGGATGATCCTGACAAATGACGAAGCGATCGCGAAAAAGGTGAACAGCGCAATATTCCCTGGCATCCAGGGCGGCCCCTTGATGCATGTTATCGCGGCCAAGGCCGTGGCTTTTGGCGAAGCGTTGCAGCCGGGCTTCAAGACCTATCAGGCGCAGGTGATCAAGAACGCTCAAGCACTCGCGGACGAGTTGATGAAGGGTGGCCTTGATATCGTCACCGGCGGCACGGATACGCATCTGATGCTGGTCGATCTTCGCCCGAAGTCGGTTAAGGGCAATGCGACGGAAAAGGCGCTCGGCCGCGCACATATCACCTGCAACAAGAACGGCATCCCGTTCGATACGGAAAAGCCAACGATCACGTCGGGCGTCCGGCTTGGCACCCCTGCTGGTACGACCCGTGGGTTTGGTGAGGGCGAGTTCCGCCAGATCGGGCGCTGGATCGTAGAGGTGGTCGATGGCTTGGCCGCAAATGGCGAGGACGGCAACGCTGCGGTCGAGGCCAAGGTGCGTGCCGAGGTCGAGGCTCTTTGCCAGCAGTTCCCCATCTATCCGGATCTCTGATCTTCGGACTGTTGACAGGACGGGGGCGCGGGCTTCAGGCTCGCGCCCTGTCCATTTTCCGGGTGCTCGCATGAAGCCGGCTATCGAGACACGTTCGCTGGAGCGCCGGATGGGCGAGTGGGCGCGGTCGAGGTTGCCTTTCGGGCTGGCCGAATTCGTGATGTTCGTGCTGAAACAGGGCTGGGCCTGCCTGTTCGGAGGATTGCTTCTTTGTGCGATCATCGGCAGCAAGCTGATTTGGCAGACGGATTGGCCGCTGCATCGATATGATGCGCTTTTCCTCTTTGCCATGGCGACGCAGGCAGTGTTCCTCTGGCTCAAGCTTGAGACGTGGGAAGAGGCCCGCGTAATCGTGCTGTTTCACCTGACCGGCACGGCGATGGAATGGTTCAAGGTCAGCGCCGGTTCCTGGACTTATCCCGAGGCGGGCATCTTTGTGGTGCTGGGCGTGCCGCTCTTTTCTGGTTTCATGTATGCCAGTGTCGGCAGCTACATGGCCCGGGTCATCCGTGTGTTTGACATGCGGTTTGCGCCCTACCCGCCATTCTGGACAACGGTTGTGCTGGCGGTCGCAATTTACGTCAACTTCTTTGCGCACCACTTCATCATCGATATCCGGGCCGCCTTGTTCTTGGCCACCTTGCTTCTCTTTGCGCGGACACGGATCTGGTTTCGGATTCACGAAACGGACTGGTGGATGCCATTGCCAATGGCCGCATTCCTTTCGGCGCTCGCATTGTGGTTGGCCGAAAACGTTGGCACTGCGACCGGGACGTGGCTCTATTCCGGCCAGCTGCCCGGACAGATCGTCAGTTTTGCAAAGCTTGGGTCGTGGTATCTTCTACTTTATGTGGCCTTCGTGACCGTTACGCTGGTCAGCCGCAACGCGCTCTCGAGACAGCCACTGGCGGTCAGAAATACCCGCGCCACGCCAGAAAACCTACCACGAGCAGAACCGCAGACAGGGTCGCAAATGCCACCGAGCTGAGAATGCTTGCGATGATCCGCCTACGGCGCAAGGCGGGGTCGATCGTGGTCAGGTGGCGAACGCAAATGTCGTAGGCGTCCGCCACCAGCCCGTGGTCAATCTGGCCGATCAGCTTTGGGTTGCGGGCCTTGTGGGCAGCTTGAGCAAGCGTCAGGGCGGCGTCGCGCACCCGACGCGGCAACCGCCCGCCGCCACGATGGAGCTTGGCCTGCAATCCGCGTCCGCCCACTGCCAGCCGTTCGTCCATCAGTTGGGCGACCCGGTCCGCCATCTGCTGGATGGTTACCGCACTCACCAGATGTCACCTTGCATCACCATGGGGCGAAGCTACGGGTGATCACGGTCGGGTTCAACAGCTCTGGCCTGTTCTGTTTAGGCTGGATAAAACAAGCCATGCTTGCAACCATCCGACATCCAGCCACGACGCCCAGCGATGCACTGCCCCTTGTCATCGCGCATGGACTGTATGGATCGGCACGCAATTGGGGGGTGATAGCCCGGCGTCTTGCCGACCATCGCGAGGTGGTAGCGGTCGACATGCGCAACCACGGCATGAGCCCTCGGTTCGATGGTCAGGGTTATCCCGAAATGGCCGCTGATCTGGCCGAGGTGATCGAAAGCCTTGGCGGGCATGCCGACCTCATGGGTCATTCGATGGGTGGCAAGGCGTCCATGGTCTTGGCCTTGACCCGCCCTGAGCTGATCCGTCGGCTGGTGGTAGCCGACATCGCGCCCGTTCCGTACAGTCACGATCAAACCCGCCACGTGGTGGCGATGCGCGGCTTGGACCTGAGTGTGATAACCACCCGCGCCGAAGCGGACGCTGCGTTGGCGGCGTCGGTCGATGACCCGTCTTTGCGGGCGTTCTTCCTGCAATCGCTGGATTTCCGGGATAAGCCACCGGTTTGGCGGCTCAATCTCGATGTGCTGGAAACAGAAATACCCAAGATCATTGGCTGGCCCGGCACCACAGGCCAGTTCGACGGCCCCGCCCTGTTTCTGACTGGGGCTGAAAGCAGTTATGTGCGCCCCGAACACCGCGACACGATCCGCGCCCTGTTCCCCAAGGCGCGGTTCGCAAGGATTCCCGGCGCCGGACATTGGCTGCACGCCGAAAAGCCGCGGGAATTTGAAGAAACTGTTCGGGTCTTTCTGGAAGCCTGAACCACCAACGCTGTCTTGGCTCCTGCTGGCAAGGTCCGGATTTACCCAGCCTTGCGCATCCGGTTCAAAAGCCCGTCCTTCAGCCAGAAATGATGCCAAAGAGCGCCGGTCACATGTGCCGCGATCAGTGTGACAAAGATCGGCTTCGCCAGTTCATGCGCTTCTGCGGCGGAGTCCACCCCACCAAACCAGGCGGCAAGCCCGGTCACCGGAACGGCAAGGATCAGGGTGTAGAATACCCAATGCACGGCCGCAGCGACGCGCTCACTCAAGCCCGTTCCCTCGCCGGACGATGCGGGCGCACCTCGGCGAAGCCTAAGGCCAAGACGCCACACCCCCAACAGCAATACCAGCACGCCTGCCCCGATGTGGCCTAGCGTCATCAGATCGTAGCTCGCGACGCCGGTCTCGCGCATAGCGTCATAGGCGTCACCGATCTCTTCGCCGAAAATCAGGTTTCCAATTATGAGAACCGCTATAACCCAGTGCAGGGCTATCTGGGTTCTTGAATAGGCGGTGGGTGACGGCATCACATGTCTCCTGCTTTTACACAGTCACACGCGCACATTGCTCGTTTCCGTCGCGTCAGGCAATCTGGCGTGCAATAAACCAGCTTACCGGGATCGCCAGCACGAATCCGAGGACAGCAGCCACGACAATCGAAGTCACGTCCACCCAACCCATCGTCAGCGCAGCGATGATTGCGGTGCCCATGAGGGCTGTGGAAATCATCGAAAACAGGACCATCGTCAAACGCAGCATGTCATCCTCCGCCATTGCCTGACTTCAAGGATACTGCCCGCTGCGATTGGCCGCTTTGATCAGGATCAGGCGAGCAGAAGAATCTCCGCCATTGCATCGCTAGTCAAAGTGACCGGATTGCCCTTCATTGAGGAGGCTGTAGCCGAGGCGGCGATTATTGCTTCGTGATCTGCCGGCCTCACGCCAAGCCCGCCCAGACTTGGCAGTCCGGCACTCCGCGCCCAATCCTGCAAGGCCTTTGGCGCGCCATCCGGGTTGACCCCAAAGGCATCGCCAATCAGCCCCACAACCCGGTCTAGCCTTATCCGGGCCTCGCCCGTTGCCACCGCGCGGTTCGCGGCCAGCACGGGCCCGATCAAGGCGCCGCAAATGGCTCCATGCGCTGCCCCGGTCATGCCACCGATCACCCCGGCAAACCCGTGAACGGCGCCAAGCCCCGCGTTTGACAGCGCCAGACCGCCGCACAGGCTGACCCAGGACATCGTATCGCGGGCCGCCCTGTCTTCGGATTGCATCAAGCGACGCAAAGCGGCTAGGCCGGGCGCGATCACCGGCAGGGTAAGGGCGTCGGTGTATGGCGTCGCCTTGCACGAGACATAGGGTTCGATCACCTGCACCAGCGCGTCCAGACCAGAGGCAAGCGTGACGCTTCGTGGGCAAAGGTCGGTCAGCGCGGGATCCACGATGGCAATCCGTGCAATCATCCTGTCATCGCGCAGACTGACCTTCCGGCCGTGCTCCGGCAGGCCGATGACCGCATTGCGCGTGGCTTCCGCCCCGGTGCCGCTGGTCGTCGGGATCGCAATAAACGGAAGCGGATCTGTGCTGAGCGGAAGCGATTTTCCGACAACTTCCAGATGGTCCATCGCCGGGCTTGGTGACGGGATCAGTGCAGCAAGCGCCTTGCCCATATCAAGAACCGCTCCCCCGCCGATGGCAGCAACCCAAAGCGGCGCGTACGGGCGGGCAAGCGCAAGGGCGCTTTCAAGATTAGCCAGTGTCGGCTCGCCTATGCAAGCGACGGTCAGCGCGTCGTCAAAAGCGTCCGTCAACCAGGCCGAGCGGGACCGGTTCGCACCATGGACAACAAGCCCGCGCGCTCCGTATGCGGCAATAAGTGCCGGCGCCTTTGACGCCTCGCCCCTGCCGAACAATATCTTGGCTGGGCTTGTGATTGCAAAGGGCGTCATACCGACATCGTGGCTGCAACGGCCCGGCCCCATCGGGCATACTTCGCGTCGCGGGTCGGCGCGTCCATCTCGGGCAAGAACCGCCGATCCAATGCCCAGCTCTTTGCAAACTCGTCTGGTGTGCCGCAGACGCCAGCCTCCATTCCAGCGAGGTACGCAGCGCCCAGGGCAGTGGTTTCGGTTACCTTTGGTCGATCAACCGGGGCGCCAAGGATGTCGGCCAGATGCTGCATGGTCCAGTCGCTCGCGGTCATGCCGCCGTCGACGCGGAGGACGCCATCGGCGGCGGCACCCCAATCGGCGCGCATCGCCTCAAGCAGATCGCGCGTCTGGTAGCCGACGCTTTCCAGTGCAGCCCTTGCCAGTTCGGCCGGACCGGAATTGCGCGTCAGGCCATAGATCGCCCCACGACAATCGGGCCGCCAATAGGGTGCGCCGAGGCCGGTGAAAGCAGGGACGAGAACCACCCCTTGCGCCGCGTCGGCCGCTTCGGCGAGGGGCTGGGTCTCCTTCGCCTCGCGGATGATCTTCAACCCGTCACGGAGCCATTGCACGACGGCACCCGCGATGAAGATCGAGCCTTCAAGCGCATAGGTCGGCTTGCCCTCTAGCTGGTAGGCGATGGTGGTCAGAAGGCGGTTCTTCGACGGAACCATATCCGCCCCGGTGTTGAGAAGCGCAAAGCAGCCGGTGCCGTAGGTGGATTTCATCATTCCGGGGGTAAAACAGGCTTGGCCCACGGTGGCGGCCTGCTGATCGCCGGCGACGCCGAGAATAGGGATTTCCCGCCCGAACAGATCGGCGCGGGTGGTGCCGAAAGGAGCTGCGCAGTCGTGGACCTGCGGCAGGAGGGACATCGGAATGTCCATCAGGCCGCAGATCTCGGCATCCCATTCACCCTTGGCGATGTTGTAGAGCATGGTGCGGGCGGCGTTGGTGGCGTCGGTGGCGTGAACCTTGCCGCCGGTGAGGTTCCAGATCAGCCAGGTATCGACGGTGCCGAAGGCAAGCTCGCCCCGTTCGGCCCGGGCGCGGGCGCCTTCGATGTGATCAAGCAGCCACTTGACCTTGGTTCCCGAGAAGTAGGGGTCGAGCAGGAGGCCGGTGCGGGCGGTGATCATCGGCTCATGGCCGGCGGACTTGAGGGCGTCGCAGGTGTCGGCGGTGCGGCGGTCCTGCCAGACGATGGCATTGTGGAGGGGTTGGCCGGTGGCGCGGTCCCAGATCAGGGTCGTTTCGCGCTGGTTGGTGATGCCGATGGCGGCAATCGAGGCGGTGGAAATCCCGGCCTTCTCGATCGCGGCGCGGGCGGTGCCGGCGACGGTGGACCAGAGGTCGGCGGGGTTGTGTTCGACCCAGCCGGGGTTCGGGTAGATCTGGGGAAATTCCTCCTGAGCGGAGGCAATGGGCCGGAGGCTCTGATCGAACAGGATGGCGCGGGACGAGGTGGTGCCCTGGTCGATGGCGAGGATATGGGTCATGGATCGCGGTCCCTCGGGGTCTTGGCGGCGCGTGTCCACGGTGGGACAATTTTCGCCTCTTTTGGAATCAATGGCTTGCGAGCGCGATTTTACGTTTTCTTAACGACTGCGGCCCGTTCATCTGTCTTCAAATACCCCCGCCGGAGGCTTCCGTCCGATGCGGCAGGAGCCTCCGGCGGGGATATTTGGAGGACAGATGAATGGGGGGCGAGGTAAACCCGCCCCCCTTCAGTTTCAGTTCTGCCAGGACTTGATCAGCTCGTCATACGAGATCGTTTCGCCTTGCGGCTTTTCGTTCTCGAGCTTGGCGACAGGTGCGCCCGGCTGGTCGATCCAGTACTGGGCGTCCTGCACTTCGTTCAGTTTCGGGCCGATGTCGCCCTGAACGCCTGCACGCTCGATCCGCTCCAGCACTTTTTCCTGTTCTTCGCAGAGGGCATCAAGCGCTTCCTGCGGGGTTTTCGACCCCGACATGGCGTCGCCGATGTTCTGCCACCACAGCTGCGCCATCTTCGGATAGTCCGGGATGTTGGTGCCGGTGGGCGACCACTGCACGCGCGCGGGCGAGCGGTAGAATTCCACGAGGCCACCAAGCTGCGGTGCGCGATCGGTGAAGGACTGGTGCTGAATCGTCGATTCACGCGCGAAGGTCAGACCGACGTGCGATTTCTTCACGTCGACGGTCTTGGACGTCACGAACTGGGCGTAGAGCCAGGCGGCCTGCGCACGATCCGTCGGGGTGGACTTCATCAGGGTCCAGGAACCCACGTCCTGATAGCCGACCTTCATGCCGTCGACCCAGTAGGAGCCGTGCGGCGACGGGGCCATGCGCCACTTGGGCGTGCCGTCGTCGTTCATCACCGGCAGGCCGGGCTTGACCATGTCGGCGGTGAAGGCGGTGTACCAGAACATCTGCTGCGCGATGGAGCCCTGAGCCGGAACCGGCCCTGCTTCACCGAAGGTCATGCCCTGCGCTTCTGGCGGGGTATACTTCTGCAGCCAGTCGATCGCCTTGGTCACGGCATAGACCGCAGCCGCGTCGTTCGTGGCACCGCCACGCGTCACGCAGGAGCCGACGGGACGGGAGTTTTCGTCCACGCGGACGCCCCATTCGTCGACCGGCAGGCCGTTCGGTTCACCCACGTCGCCCATGCCGGCCATCGACATCCACGCGTCAGTGTAGCGCCAGCCAAGCGAGGGGTCCTTCTTGCCGTAGTCCATGTTGCCATAGACGCCGGAAGCCGGGCCACCTGCATAGGACATGTCGCGGCCGGTGAAGAATTCGGCGATGTCCTCATAAGCGGACCAGTTCAAGGGAACGCCGAGATCATAGCCATACTTGGCCTTGAAATCGTCCTTGGTCTTCTGGTCGTTGAACCAGTCGTAGCGGAACCAGTAGAGGTTCGCGAACTGCTGGTCGGGAAGCTGGTACAGCTTGCCGTCCGGTGCGGTGGTGAACTTGGTACCGATGAAGTCGGCCAGATCGAGGTTCGGGTTGGTGAAGGCAGCGCCTTCGCCAGCCATCCAGTCGGTCAGGTTGCGAGCCTGCTGGTAGCGCCAGTGGGTGCCGATCAGGTCTGAGTCGTTGATGTAGGCGTCATAGATGTTTTCGCCCGACTGCATCTGCGTCTGCAGCTTTTCCACCACGTCGCCTTCGCCGATCAGGTCATGCGTGACCTTGATGCCGGTGATCGCGGTGAAGGCCGGGGCCAGCACCTTGGCTTCGTATTCGTGGGTGGTGATGGTTTCGGAGACGACCTTGATCTCCATGCCTGCAAGCGGAGCGGCGGCATCGATGAACCACTGCATTTCCGCTTCCTGTGCGGCACGGTCCAAGGTCGACTGATCGATTTCGGCATCGAGGAACGCCTTTGCCGCCTCGATGTCTGCCCAGGCGGGCAGGCCAAAGGCCATCAGCGCAAGCGCCATGGCGGTTGTGGTTTGACGTAGTCTCATATGATTCCTCCCAGAATGTTGAGACGTTTGGCAGTGCCTTCGGGCGGGGTGTTGGCCCCCGCCCGGAAGCGGTTTTTCCCGATCACACCCAGCGGAACACCGCCACGACGTAGATCAGGCAAACAATCAGCGCGCCCCAGAGTGGCGCACCGAAGAAGAACAGCCAGCCCAGCGAGATGAAGGCCGAGCCGAGAAGCGAGATGAAAAGCCGGTCGCCGCGCGTGGTTTCGATGCGCAGGA
>LNFM01003016.1_pt1 | contig 34211 bp, 33 predicted proteins | sample 596031 | NCBI WGS metagenome assembly LNFM01 (sample SAMN04254537, study PRJNA301005) | activated carbon metagenome | isolation source: dual media filters at the Ann Arbor, Michigan drinking water treatment plant | place: USA: Ann Arbor
ACCCGAAAAACGCTCAGGTCAGATACTGGATAGGCACATAGGATCTGGAGAGCGCCCCGGCAGGGGCCGCCGAAGGGGCAAGTGGAGCACGTCTCCATGAATCTCTCAGGCAAAAGGACAGATCGGGGAGTGAACCCTGACCCGTCATTTGCGGAGAGAAACTGCCATGCGCCATATTGCCATCATAGGAGCCGGCATCACCGGCGTTACCACGGCCTACGCCCTCTCAGAAAAGGGCTATGCGGTGACGGTGTTTGACCGTAACCGCTATGCCGCGATGGAGACCTCGTTCGCCAATGGCGGACAGCTGTCGGCCTCCAATGCCGAGGTCTGGAACAACTGGGGCACGGTCTTCAAGGGACTGAAATGGATGCTGAAGCGGGACGCTCCGCTGCTCGTCAACCCGAAGCCGAGCTGGCACAAATATTCCTGGATGGCCGAATTCATCGGCAACATTCCCCATTATCGCCAGAACACGATCGACACCGCCCGCCTCGCCATCACGGGCCGTAAATACATGTTCGAGATGGCCGAGCGCGAGAACATCGATTTCGATCTCGAACGGCGCGGCATCCTCCACGTCTACAAGACGAAGGGGGAGTTCGAGCACGCGGCGAGGGTCAACGAGATGTTGACCGAGGCCGGGCTGGATCGTCACGCAGTGACGCCCTCGGAGATTTCCTCGATCGAACCGGCGCTGCACGGCACGTTCTATGGCGGCTTCTTCACGCCGTCGGATTCGACCGGCGACATCCACAAATTCACGCGCGGGCTTGCGGATGCGTGCGTGCGGCAGGGCGTGCGCTTCGAGCTGGACGCGGATGTGGTCGCCATCACCGCCGATCCCGGTCCGCGCGTGAGCTGGCGCGAGGCGTTCGATTACGCCAAGGAAAATCCGTCGCATGAGGTCCATACGGCGGAATTCGACGGCATCGTTGTCTGCGCCGGCAGCTATAGCCGCGATCTCGCGCGCATGGTCGGCGACCGCGTGAACGTCTATCCGGTCAAGGGCTATTCGATCACCGTCATGCTGAATGACGAGGAGAGCCTGCAGGGCGCGCCCTGGGTCAGCCTGCTCGACGACAAGGCAAAGATCGTCACAAGCCGCTACAAGACCCGGTTCCGCGTTGCGGGCACGGCGGAATTCAACGGTTTCAACCGCGACATCCGCCACGATCGCATCAAGCCGCTGGTCGATTGGGTCGCGAATTTCTTCCCGCGCGTGAACACCAGCCAGAGCGTGCCTTGGGCGGGCCTCAGGCCGATGATGCCGAACATGCTGCCGCGCGTCGGCGCGGGGGCAAAGCCCGGCATTTTCTACAATACCGGGCATGGCCATCTCGGCTGGACGCTCTCGGCCGCGACGGCGGAAATCATCGCGGCCAGGATCGAGGCCGATCTGCCGCCCGGGGCATCGGGCGGGCAACACGCCGCATCCCCGATACGGGCCGTGGCTGTATAAAGAGGCATGGCAAAGAAGAAAACGCGCCCATCGCTCATCGTCGGGCCGATCCTGTTCCTCATAGGACTGATCGGGCTCGGCGTCGGCTTTTTCGCTTTCAAGCCGCCGGCGCAGGTCCAGACATCGACGTCCGCGCTGGTCGGTGGGCCGTTCGCGCTTGTCGATCAGGACGGCAAGGCCGTCACCGACGCCGATATGAAGGGCAAGCCGTTCCTTGTCTTTTTCGGCTTCACCCACTGTCCGGACATTTGTCCGACCAAGCTGTTTGAGATATCGCAGACGCTGAAGGCGCTCGGCGACGACGTGCCGGATATCCAGGCACTTTTCATCTCGGTCGATCCGGAGCGGGATACGCCTGATGTTCTCAAGCGGTATCTGTCGAGCTTCGACCCGCGCATCAAGGGCCTGACCGGCGATCAGGCTTCCGTCGACGCCGCGGTGAAAACCTATCGTGCCTACGCCAAGAAGGTGCCGACCGATGACGGCTATACAATGGACCACACCGCGGTGGTCTATCTCATGGACGCCCAGGGCGCGTTCGTGACGTCGCTCAACATGACGAAGACCGACGCGGAAATCGCCGACGAGATCAGGCGCAGTCTGTAAGCCGGCGCGACTGCGACGTACGGGCAAGACCGTGTTCGGTCTTTTCCCAGAGATAGGGCGTGCGGGCCAGTTGCCATATCGCGCGCCACGCCGCGACCGAGCTTAACAGCCAGTAGAACGGCACGGTCGGAATCCAGATCGCAAAGCGCTTCAGGCCACGGCGGTCGGCGCCGATGGCCGCCAGTGCCATCGCGGTGCCAAATCCCAGGATGAGATTGAAGCCGTCCATGAGATAGGGCAGGGCGCGCGCAATGCTGGCGCCGGGTGAAAGCCAGACGCCCATGACGATCTGGCCCGCCACGCCGCCGATGAAGACCGGCAATATGATGGCGCTGATGGGCACGCCGCCGATGAACGCGTGAAACGCAAGGAAGTTGACCAGCCCGAGGTCGCGGTAAAGCCGGACCGGATCACGCATGTGTACGGACCATGTCACCATATAGCCCTTCAGCCAGCGTGTGCGCTGTTTCAGCCAGGCCTTTGTGGTGTTCGGCGCTTCCTCGAGCGTCGTGGATTGGATGATGCGGCTTTGATAGCCGAGCCGGGCAATGCGTACGCCGAGATCGGCGTCCTCGGTGACGTTCCAGGCATCCCAGCCGCCGATGCGGTCGAGAACCGCGGTGCGGAAATGATTGGATGTGCCGCCGAGCGGAAAGAATATGCGCGAGCGCGCCAGCCCCGGCAGCAGCGCATCGAACAGCCCGGCATATTCCAGCGCGAACACGCGCGTCAGCCAGCCGTCCTTGATGTTGTCGATGGCAAGACGCGCCTGCGCGCAGGCGAGGCGCGGCCCGCCACGGATGAATGCGTTGGCGGCAATGCGCAACTGGCTTGGGTCGGGCCGGTCCTCGGCATCGTAGACTGCCAGCAGCGAGCCACGCGCGGCGGCAAGGCCGGCATTCAGCGCGCGGGGTTTGGTGCGCGGCGCGCCGTCCGGCACGACCAGCACCTCGAAATGATTGGGCAGATGCCGCGCCTGCAGCGCGGCGCGTGTTTCGCTGTCATTGGTCTCGACCAGGATCTTGATGTCGAGTTTGGCCTGCGGGTAGTCCAGCGCGTCGAGCGCCCGGATCAGGCCCCGGATGCACGAGGCCTCGCGGTAGAGCGGGACAAGCACGGTGTAGACCGGCAGGAGTTCGTCCGGCTCCCGCGCGAACGGCCGCGCCGCAGGATCGCCGAGCACGGCCAGAAGCCGCAGCGCGGTCAGTGTCATGAAGATCATGCCGAACGCGAAGCTCGCGGTCAGCGGCGAGATGGCTGCGGCGACAATCGCGCCGAGGCCGATCAGGCCCGCACCGGCAAAGCACGCCCGAACGATTGTTCGCGACCGGGCGGAAAATGCCGGATCGTAGTTTTCGAGGCCGGACGCCGCATTGTCCGCGATGGCTTTGCCCGCCGCGTGCAGAACGGCGGCGGTGAACATGTTCGGGGTCGCCAGTCTTATGCGATGGCTGGCATGCGGAGCGGTTCGCAGAAAGCGGTGCAGCAGGACGATGGCGCGGCCTCGCAGCGCCGCGACAAATGTGCCATCGGGCAGGCGCAGAATGCCGGCCTGCAGGGCCGCTATCCCTGCATTGGCCGCGAGCGCGTCCGGGGCGAAGTCGATCTCCGTCAGTACATTTATGCCGAGGCGATGCGCCAGCCGCGCGGTCATGTCGTCGACATCCGCGCCGGTGCAGGCGACCAGCGCATCGAGGGGCGATACGCCCTGGACCTGTGCTGAGTGAAGCGCGCGGAACAGCGTCTCTTCGGACACGAGTCCGGTCAGAAGTTCGCGTTCGATCCGTGCTTCGCCGGGCGAGGGCGGCCCATAAGGAACCGCGGGCCGGAACGGAGTCCTCCGCGCCGGCGCCAGTCGCCTCAAATCTCTCGGAGAGCCCGCCATGCGTCCCCGTGAAAATAATACGGGAAGCTTCCAGCCGCCCCTGGGCTCCATTATAAGTTCACGCACGTGGGAAAAGGCGAGTCATTTCATTCATGCGACTGATGCGTGTTGCCGTTGTTGCGGCGGGGCTTGCGATATCCGCGCACGCATACGCCGAAGCGCCGGCGGTGGTGGTGCCGAAGTTCCGCGGCACGCCCGCTGAAGTCCTGCCCGATGAGAAAGGGCCGCGCCGGCTCATCCGCTTCCTGACGTCGCCGGATTATCCGCCATTCCAGTTCCTCAAAGCGGATCAGTCCCCCGCCGGTTTCAACATCGATCTCGCGCGCGCCATCTGCGCCGAGCTTGAGTTCCCGTGCACCATCCAGGCCCTGCCGTGGGATGAACTGCCCGCGGCGCTGGAGACCGGGCGTGCCGATGCCTTGGTCGCGAGCTACCGGCCGAGTGAAGAACTGTACGCAAAATCCTCGCTGACACGGCCCTATTTCCGCCTGCCGGCACGCTTTGCCGTACGTAAGGGCGATACGACCGAGATTTCCCCGTCAGCACTTGAGGGCAAGAAAATTGCGGTCGTCACGGGTTCGGCGCACGAGGCGTTTCTCAAGGAGTTTTTCCAAAAGGCCGCCCTGAGCGGCTTCGCCGATGCGGAAGGCGCGCGCACCGCGCTGAAGGACGGCGCGGCCGATCTATTGTTTGCCGATGGTGCCGGGCTCTCGCTCTGGCTCGGCGGCACGGCTTCGGCCGATTGCTGCGCCTTTGCCGGCGGTCCCTATTTCGAAAGCCGGTTCTTCGGCGAGGGGCTCGTTATCGCCGTCCGCAAGGGCGACAACCGGCTGCGTCAGGACCTCGACCGGGCGCTCGACCAGATCGATGAGAAAGATCAGATCGGCGACATTTACCTGCGCTGGTTTCCCGTCGGGATTTTCTGAAGTTTCGCGGATTTGACGCGAGGTGCCGCCGAACCTAGTTTCGCGCCCACATCAGGGAGGAATCTGAGTGGCTTTTCCGCCAGAACTTATCGATTTTGCAAAGACTTCGCCGGCCTGGCCGTTCGAGGAGGCGAAGAAACTCGTGGCGCGTCTGGAGCGGCGTGGCCCTGGCAAAGGCGATGTTCTGTTTGAAACGGGCTATGGCCCCTCGGGTCTGCCGCATATCGGCACGTTCGGCGAAGTCGCGCGCACGACCATGGTGCGCCATGCCTTCCGCGTGCTGACCGATGACGCCATGCCGACGCGCCTCATCTGCTTTTCCGATGACATGGACGGGCTGCGCAAGGTTCCCGACAATGTGCCGAACCGCGAGGAACTGGCGAAATATCTCGGCAAGCCGCTGACGGTGGTGCCGGATCCCTTCGGCAGTCCGGAAGGCTCGTTCGGCGCGGCGAACAATGCGCGTCTGCGCGCGTTCCTCGACCGTTTCGGCTTCGACTATGAATTCGCGAGCGCGACGGAGTACTACCGTTCCGGCCGCTTCGACGACACGCTCCTCAGGATGCTTGCGAAGTACGACGAGGTCATGGAGATCATTCTCCCGACGCTTGGCCCGGAACGCCGCGCGACCTATTCGCCCTTTCTTCCCATCTGCCCGCGCACGGGCATCGTGCTGCAGGTGCCGATGGTCGAGCGCGATGTCGCGGCGGGAACGATCACCTATCTCGATCCGGAAACGAACGAGCGTGTAACGACGCCGGTGATCGGCGGGCGCGTGAAGTGCCAGTGGAAGGCGGATTGGGCGCTGCGCTGGGTTGCGCTCGATGTCGATTACGAAATGGCGGGCAAGGACCTGATCGACAGCGTGACGCTGTCCTCGAAGATCGCGCGCGTGCTCGGTTCCGAGCCGCCGGAAGGCTTCAATTACGAACTTTTCCTGGACGAGAAGGGCGGCAAGATTTCCAAGTCGAAGGGCAACGGCCTGACGATCGAGGAATGGCTGACCTATGCCTCGCCGGAATCCTTGTCGCAGTTCATGTTCCAGTCGCCGCGCTCGGCGAAGAAGCTGCATTTCGACGTCATTCCGCGCAATGTCGACGATTACCTGACGCTCCTCGAGAAGTTCCAGAACCAGGAAACGAAGGAACGGCTGCAGAATCCGGTATGGCACATCCATTCCGGAGAACCGCCGACGCCCGAGCGCATCGGCGCGGAAGGCACGCAGCTCTCGTTCTCGATGCTGCTCAACATCGCGTCCGTCTCGAATGCCGAGACCGATGAACAGATGTGGGGTTTTATTCGTCAATACGCGCCGGGCGTGAACGCCAGCACGCATCCGAGGCTCGGCGAGATGGTCGGCTACGCGGTGCGCTATTACCATGACTTCGTGAAGCCGAAAAAAGTGTTCGAGGCTCCGGACGAGGTGGCGCGCCAGGCGCTCGAGGCGCTTGACGGCATGCTGGCCAAGTTCCCGGAGGGAACGTCGTCGGACGTCATCCAGACGGCTGTCTACGATGTCGGCCGTACGTATTACCCGGACACGTCCGGCAAGGCGAAGTCGCCCGACGGACGGCCTGGCGTTTCGCAGGCCTGGTTCGGCACGCTCTACAAGACGCTGATCGGCCAGGAGCGCGGGCCGCGATTCGGCTCCTTCGTCGCGGTTTACGGCATTCAGGGCACGCGCGCGCTGATCGCCAAGGCGCTGAAAAACGAACTTGCAGCAGCGTGAGGGCAGTGGCGTGGCGGCTCTGACAGTCTATCTCTCCGGAGAAATTCACACCGATTGGCGCGAACAGATCGAGGCCGGCGCGAAAGCCGAAGGTCTCGATATCGTCTTCACCGCGCCGGTGACGATCCACGAGAATTCCGACGATTGTGGCGTCGCCATTCTGGGCGGCGAGGACAAGCCGTTCTGGAAGGATCGCAAGGGCGCGCAGATGAATGCCATCCGCACGCGCACGCTGATCGAGAAGGCGGATGTCGTCGTTGTGCGCTTCGGCGACAAATACAAGCAGTGGAATGCGGCGTTCGACGCGGGCTATGCCAGCGGCATCGGGAAGCCGCTGGTCGTGATGCACGCGCCCGATCTGACCCATCCTCTGAAGGAGGTGGATGCCGCGGCGCTTGCGGTCGCCGAGACCGCGGCGCAGGTCGTGCAGATCTTCAAGTATGTGCTGACCGGCGCGCTGCCCGGACGTTGACTACTGGCTCGACCAGAGGATCCGCGCGATCCACGCGACCTCCGACATCGGGATCGTGCGATCCTTGTGCGACGGGTTGAACGAGCGCAACTCGATCTGTTTCTCGGTCTTGCGGACCAGTTCCTTCGCCATCACCTCGCCGTCGGTCGTCTTCACGACGACGCGATCGCCTTTGCGCGGTTTTGATGCCGGCGAAACGACGATCGTATCGCCCTTGCGATAGAGCGGCAGCATCGAGTCGCCGGAAATTTCCAGCGCATAGGCGTGATCGTCATCAATATCGGGCAGCGTCACTTCATCCCAGCCGTTGCCGGCCGGAAAGCCCGCATCGGTGAAGAAACCGCCGCGCCCGGCCTGTGCGAGGCCGATCAGCGGAACCGTGCGCTTGCCGGCGCGGCCGCGTCCGCCAACGATGTCGAGAAAGTTCTCGAGCGTGGAGCCGGTGGCATGAAGAATCTTGGCGACGGATTCCGTCGAGGGCCAGCGAGGGCGGCCATCGGCCGCGATGCGCTTCGAGCGGTTGAAGGTCGTCGGATCCAGCCCGGCCTTCTTGGCAAGGCCGGATGCCGACATGCCGTGAGCTTCCGCGAGCTGGTCGATCGCATTCCAGATTCGGGTGTGGGTGAGCATGCCGCCGCCGTTCGATGCTGAAACCAGCGTAGGAATTAGTACCTTTAGAGAAGTTTGTCCAGCCCCTTTATGTCCGTCGCATGATCGCCTAATGCTGCAGCTTCCGATGACATCTCCCCGGCGCATCTACAAAATATTGCCCGCCTCGCTGTGGCGGACCGCGCAGCAGGAAGGCGTCTTCCGCGGCGCGCCGGTCGATCTGGCGGACGGCTATATTCATTTCTCCACGCGTGAGCAGGTCGCGGAGACGGCGGCAAAACATTTTGCCGGGCAGGTTGATCTCGTGCTTCTCGAAATCGATGCCGATGCGCTCGCCAGCGACATGCTCAAATGGGAGCCGTCGCGCGGCGGCGCGCTCTTCCCCCATCTTTATGGCTATCTCGAACCATCCGCGGTGCGTTGGGCGAAGCCTTTGCCGTGGGACGGCGAGCGCCATGTTTTCCCGGAGCTGACATGATCGGTATGGCCTGGCCGCTGATGCGCGCGGTGCTGCACGGCATGGATGCCGAGCGCGCGCACGATCTCACACTTGCGGCCCTCGAAAGCGTGCCGCTTCCCGCGCCGCAGCCCGATGATGCGCGTCTGGCGGTCCATGCCTTCGGCCTGCGTTTTCCGAATCCTGTCGGGCTTGCCGCCGGTTTCGACAAGGACGCGCGCGTCCCGGATCGGATCCTGAGGCTCGGTTTCGGCTTTGCCGAATGCGGCTCGATCACGCCGCTGCCGCAGCCGGGAAATCCGAAGCCGCGGGTTTTCCGCCTGCCGGGTTCCGAAGGCGCCATCAACCGTCTCGGCTTCAACAATGGCGGCCATGACGCGGCTCGTGCGCGTCTGAAGCTGCGCGCGGGGCGCCCGGGCATCGTCGGCATCAATATCGGCGCCAACAAGAATGCCGCGGATCGCGCGGCGGACTATGCCGCCGGCGTGCGCGTCTTCGCGGCGCTCGCGAGCTATCTCACGGTCAATATCTCTTCGCCGAACACACCGGGCCTGCGCGATCTTCAGGGCCGCGCCGCGCTCGATGATCTTCTGGCGCGCGTGCTGGAGGCCCGGGCGGAAACCGGCGTCAATACGCCGGTCCTGCTGAAGCTTGCGCCCGATCTCGCGCTTGAGGATCTCGACGATGCGGTCGATGTCGCTTTGAAGCGCGGTGTTGACGGCCTGATCGTTTCCAACACCACGATCACGCGTCCCGAAGGCTTGCAAGGCGCGGCATTCACGGAGCAGGGGGGACTGTCCGGCGCGCCGCTGTTCCGCCGCGCGACCTGGGTGTTGGCGGAAACCGCGCGGCGCGTCGAGGGCAAGGTGCCGCTCGTTGGTGTCGGCGGCATCAATTCCGCGGAAACGGCGCTGGCAAAAATCCGTGCCGGCGCAAGCCTCGTCCAGATCTACACGGCGCTGACCTATCGCGGGCCGGGTCTTGTGGCCGATATCAAGAGTGGCCTGTCGGCGGCGCTTGTTCGCGATAAGCTCGACAGCCTCGCGCCGCTGGTCGGGCGCGACATGGACGCGGTGGCGAAGGAAGGCCCGGGCGTCTAGCTCTTGCCGCCGAGCTTCAGCAGCCGCGCGATCAGCCAGATCGGGAACACGATCACGGCGCCGAGCAGGAACCAGCGCAGCAGCGTCTCCAGCGCGTCCCAGATATTGTGGAAGAAGCTGTAGAAAAGATCCTCGATCGCGCGAACAATCGCGAAGGCGTCGAGGCCGAACACGGCGAGAATGACGCCGATGACGACCGACAGCATCGCCAGCTTCGCCAGCACCCAAAGCGGGGAGCCGCCGAAAAAGCGCGTCACGGGATCGACGCGCCGTGGCGCGGGCTCGTGGTCGATGGTTCTGGGTTCAGGCGGCAAATCGGTCATCGCGGCCTTCTAGCACAGCGGCGGCGGCGGCCCTAGACGGGTTTTCCGGGCTCATCCCAGCCGCCGGATGGCGCCGCGACTTCATTGGCCTCGACCGGGGCCGCCTTGGGCTTCCAGGTGTCGGCGCGGACACGAAGCTCGGAGACCTTGCCCGCGTCGAGCTTGGCGCCGACCTGGTCGCGCTTGGACCCGGCATCCTTGTCGCCCTGCTTCGCCGCGAGCGAGAACCAGAGATAGGATTCGGCCAGATCCTGCGGCACGGAAATGCCGCGCGCATAAAGGATCGCGAGATTGTACTGACTATCCTTGACGCCGTATTCGGCGGCCTTGCGGAACCAGACCGAGGCAACGGCCATATCGGGCTGGCCGAGACCGCCTTCGGCATAGATCACGCCGAGATTGTGCATCGCCTGGACATTGCCGGCGGCGGCGGCCTGTTCGTACATGCCGCGCGCGGCGCTGACATCCTTGGCCGTGCCGATGCCTTTCTCGGTGAGATTTGCAAAGCGGTATTGCGCCGGCGCCAGCCCCTGCGCGGCGGCTCGGGCCATCCAGACCACCGCCTTTTCGGGATCGAGCGCCACGCCGCGGCCTTCCGCAAAGCGCATGGCGACTTCGTATTGCGCCGCCGCATCGCCGGCGATGGCGCGGGTGCGCAGTTTCGGCCCCCCGATTTCCATCGGCAGGGGTTCGGGAGCCGCGGCTTCCGGGATCGAGCCCGTCATCGTCGGTTCGAACACCATTGGCGGCATATTCGCGGCGGTCGCAGGCGGAGATTCGGCGGTGATCGATTCCGTTGTGGTGCGGTTCTCCACGACGGCCGGCGTCGGCTCCGGCGGAACGAAGCTTTGCTGCGCGGGAGCGCTCTGCTCCTGCGTCACCTCGGAGGTTCGCGTATCCGAGAACAGGCCCTCGAGGAAGCGGCTCGATCCGGCGTAAATACCGAACAGCAACGCGGCGGCTGCCGCGCCGGCAAGCAGCGTGCGCTTCATCGTGCTGACGCTTGCCTGCGCGGGGGTCGGCCTGGATTTGGGCGCGGCGCCAAGGGCGCGGTATTTCGCCGTCGGCTCGGCGGGTTGGGCAGAGCGGCGGGCGGCGGCGATGTAGCGGCGGCGTTCCGGCGCGGCATCGAGGGGTACCGCAAGTTCGGCATCGGCCTGTTCGGCGCGCTCCTCGATGGCGCGAAGGGCCGCGGCACGGGCGCGTTCGGATGGATTGGCGGGAGCCTGCGGCGCCGCAGCCTGGGGCGCGAGCGCTTGGGGCACGGGTGCCGTCTGGCGGTCCGGCAGACGGGCGGCGACATGTTCGAGGGTCAGCCGTACCGTATCGAGAAGTTCGCGCGTCCGGCGCTCGGAATCGGCGGCTTCCGAGCGCAGCATGGCGAGGTCGCGCGCCACTTCGTCGACCCGCGCCGATGTCTGCGATTCAAGCGTCTGGATTTGCGCCTGTATCTCGTCCGTATGCGCAGACGGTGCCCGTGCCTCGTGGATGAGACGGCTGACCTCGGCAAAGGACGATTCAAGCGTTTCGAATGTACGTGCGGCGCGCTCCTCGAACTTCGAAGCGAGACGCTCGAAGGCGAGTTCCATGCCCAGCATGTCGGGCGGGCTCGCGGGAGGGCGAACATCGCCAAGCGAGCGCTGGCGTTCCTGAATCTCGGCAACGGCGGCGCGAAGGGCGCGCGGCTGTTCCGGCGCTTGCTGGCTGTGAAATGGCCCGGAGAAACGGTCCATCACTTCACGCAACGAGCCCGAATTGGTGTCCTGAATCGACAGCGCCCGTTCGCGCTCGCGGCTCGCGGCGGCGCGCGCCTCGGCGATGCTTTCAAGGGTGCTCGGCTCGGCATTGCGCTCCTCGACGACAGGCGCCGGCGCTTGCGAGGTGATGACCTGAAGTTTCGGGGCGGCCGGCTGCGCAGGCTCCGACTGCGCTTTCAGCCAGTCGGCGATCTCGCTCATCTTGCGTTTGATTTCGGCTTCTTCGAAGCCCATGTCCCGACCCGCCGACTGCCCGCTGTGGGCTGTGCTCGCCGCCATCAACCCTCTCCCCGGCCGGGCACGCACCGAACGCGGCCTGGTCCCTGAGCCGGCGCACCCGCCGCCCGACGCGCATCAGCCCGCCCTCGTTTTCCGCCAAACGTGGTAAAGAAGTCGTTAATACCCTTAACACTCATCAACCAATGGTTGACGGCGTCCCGTTCGTTTTCTTGCCGCACGCATTGTCTAGGAATCGGGAGATGCCGTTTACGGAGATATCCATGCGCAATGCTCTTTTCGCCGCCCTTTTCACGCTTGTGCCGGGTGTGGCGCTGGCGCAATCCGCCGAGCCGCCGGTTTCGGACGATCGTTTCCAGATCGAGCGCCAGGGCGATGCGTTCATCAGGCTCGACAAGACGACCGGTACGGTCTCGACCTGTACTCTCGAAAACGGTGCGTTCGACTGCCGTATGAGTGCCGACGAGCGCGCCGCGCTGCAGGCCGAGATCGAGAGGCTGGCCAGCGAAAACGAGCAGCTGAAGACGGCCTCCGGCCAGCCCGAAACGGGGGTCGCGCAGGGCGGCAAGGAGCTGACCATCAAGCTGCCGACCGAGGCCGAGATCAAGGATGCCATCTCCTACATCGAAGAGATGCTTCGCCGGTTTGTGGATGCCATCAAAAGCCTCGGTCAAAGCGCCTGATGGCATCCGGACGGCAAGGCCGGGTTTCGGCCGTCATCTACGATGAACCGGATGCCGTGCCGCTCGACATGCGGCAGGGCAGGTTGCGGGTCGACACTCCCGGTCGCGGCTTTACCGATCTCACGGCGGCCGTCCGGGACTGGCTTCATGGGATAGGCGCCGCGGACGGACTTCTGACCGTCTTCATCCGCCACACCTCCGCGTCCCTGGCTATCCAGGAAAATGCCGATCCGGATGTGCAGGCCGATCTTCTGGCCGCGCTGGACCGGCTGGCCCCCGAGACCGCCCCGTATACCCACACCGTCGAGGGGCCCGACGATATGCCGGCCCACATCAAGGCGTTGATCACGCCGGTTGTGATTTCCGTTCCGGTTGCAGCAGGGAATATGGTGCTCGGCACTTGGCAGGCTATCTATCTGATCGAACATCGATCAGCGCCCCATGGGCGGGAGATTTTCCTCACCTATATCGGTCGGGTGAATGCATGATATTGAATTACCGAGGTGAGTCCCCGGTGACGTTAAGCGGCGGTGGACTACCAATTTAAAGTTGCGGCCTGTAAAGATTTCGGAAAGTCCCCAGAGGCAATTAAGAATTCAAATGCCAGACGCGTCCAAACACCGCTTCGTCATAGCCGACGACCATCCGCTCTTCCGAGGCGCCCTGCGCGCCGCCATCATCGGCGCCTTCGAGGGTGCCGAATTCACCGAGGCCGGAGATATCGATTCCCTTGTCGCCGAGCTTGAGCGCGAGCCGGAGATGGATCTCATTCTTCTCGATCTCGCGATGCCGGGTGTGCGGGGATATTCCGGCCTTCTTCTGCTGCGCGCGCAATATCCGGGCATACCGGTCATCGTCGTGTCGGCGCACGAGGAGGCGGGCGTCGTTCGCCGCTGCATGGGGTTCGGCGCTTCGGGGTTCATTCCCAAGACGACGGATGTCGAGCACATGCGCGAGGCCATTCGTGTCGTCCTCGGTGGCGGCGTCTGGACACCGCCGGATCTCAACATCGAGGCCACGGCCGAAGACGAGAACTCGGCTCTTGTGCAGCGCCTTGCAACGCTCACGCCACAGCAGGTGCGTGTGCTGATGATGCTGTCCGACGGTCTGTTGAACAAGCAGATCGCCTACGAGCTGAACGTGTCAGAGGCGACCGTGAAGGCGCATGTCTCGGCCATCCTGCAGAAGCTCGGCGTCGACAGCCGTACGCAGGCCGTCATCGCCGCGTCGCGCATCGAGTCGGGCCAGTGGCTCGACGCCAGCCTCGTTCAGTAATTATTCCGCGGCGGACCGGGCGGCGCGCATCTGCGCGAGCAGGGCACGCAGGGAGGCCGGCCGCAGCGGCTTGTGCAGGATTTCGAGGCCGAGCGCCCGCGCTCCTTCGCGCACGACCTGCCCGCGATCGGCGGTCACCAGGATGGCCGGTATCTCCTCATCCAGTTTCTTGCGAAGTTCCCGGACCACCGTAAGTCCGTTCGATTTGTCGAGATGATAGTCGACAACGATGATGTCGGGGCGTTCGTCCTGTGCGCACAGATGCTCCGCCTCCGGAAGGGAGGCGGCCTTCATCACATGGCAGCCCCAGCCGGTCAGCAGACTGTCCATGCCGTCAAGAATCTTGGATTCGTTGTCGATGCACAGGACGCGCATTCCCGATAGCGCCGAGGCTGCCGTCGTTATCGGACGCGGCTGGAACTGGGGGGCTGCCACGGGAACGCCGGCCGGGGCCTCGACCGTAAATATGGTTCCGCGATCGACGGCGGACCGCAATTTGAGCCTGTGACCCAGAACGCGCGCGATGCGTTCCACGATGGAAAGACCCAGCCCGAGTCCGCGGGCCGCTTTTGCGCCGGCATCCAGGCGCTGAAACTCTCTGAATATGGTCCGTTGGCTGGTCTCCGGAATGCCGATGCCGGTATCCCAGACCTCGATGCGTATGGATTCGCCAACCCTTCTTACGCCCATCAGCACGCTGCCTTGCGGCGTGTACTTGATGGCATTCGACAGGAGGTTTTGCAGCAGGCGGCGCAGCAGCCGGCGGTCGGAGCGGACCCATGCCTTTGTTCCGACAATACTGAGGTCAAGCTGCTTCTCTTCCGCAAGCGGCCTGAATTCGACCTCAAGCTGGCGGAAAACGTCGTCAAGTCTGAACGACGATATGTCGGGCGTGAATACGCCGGCGTCCAGCCGCGAGATATCGAGGAGGATCGAGAATATCTCCTCGACCGATTGCAGCGAGGCATCGACATTGGAGACGAGTTCGGCGTTGGGTCCGGCGGACGACTTCTCCGCCAGACTTGCGACATAGAGGCGTGCCGCATTGAGAGGTTGAAGAATGTCGTGGCTCGCGGCGGCAAGAAAGCGCGTTTTCGAATAGTTGGCGGAGTCCGCTTCGGCTTTTGCCCGGGCAAGCTCCTGATTGAGATGGGTGAGTTCACGCGTGCGCTCGTTGACGCGCGCTTCAAGCGCCTTTTCGGTGATGACGGTTTCGGTGACGTCGGTGTATGTGACGACGATACCGCCATCCGGCATGTTGTCGGCGCGGATCTCGATGACGCGTCCGGACGGCTGCAGGATGGTGCGGAATGTGATGTCGCGGCGGACCGAACGCTGCATGCGGTCCGCGACAATGTCCTCCGTTCGGCCAGGCCCATACAAGCCGCGCTCGGCGTTTCCGCGGAGGATCTCGTCAAGGGGTTTGCCGACCCGCAGAAAATTGTCGGGTATTTCGAAAAGGCGAACGAACTCGCGGTTCCAGCAGACAAGCCGGAGATCGCGATCATACACCGCAACGCCGTGGCGCGCGTGGTCGAGCGCTGTCTGCAGAAGATCGCGCGAGTGCTGGACCGCGATCGACGCCTCGTCGAAAAGCTGGAGAGCAGCTCTCCGGGATACCGGGCCTTTCCGCAAAAGAAGCGACAGCGCGAGCCGCGCCGAAGGTACGCCGATCACCGACGATAGAAGGTGCTCCGAGTAGCGCACGAGATGAATGTCGGCCTCGTCGAGCAGCGACGGCCGCAGATTGCGTGCCGCCGCGAATTCATCGAATGCATCCCGTGTCCGCTGTTCGCCAAGATATCGCGAGACGGCATTCTGCAGCTCGCCGACCCGAACCGGCGCATGCCAGTTGCCGAAACTCGCCGCCATAGTATTGGCGTTTGCCCCCACGAATACATTGCCTTGCAAGCGTTCCATCGGAGACAGCGAGGTCGTCAACGACGCGATGATGTAGACGCCGGTATTCAGAAGAAGGCTCCACCAGACGCCATGGACCAGCAGGTCGGCCTGCATGCCGAAAAGCGATGTCGGTTTCAGCCATTCCAGACCGAACAACCCGTCGCTCAGAACGCGGGATGCGGTCATTCCCTCGTAGGCGATGCTCGGAAGAAGAAGCGTGTAAGTCCATACGGCAAAGCCGATGAGAATGCCCATGGCCGCGCCTTGACCGCTGGCGCGTCTCCAGAAAAGGCCGCCGAAGAAAGCGGGGGCGAACTGGGCAATCGCGGCAAACGACAGCAGGCCGATATTCGCCAGGCCGCTGACCTCGGCATTGGTGTTGTACAGATAGGCGGCAAGAAGGATAAGAAGAATGGAAATGCGGCGGACCATCAGCAGGAAGCCCCGCATGTCGTCGATGCCGCGCTCGCGCGATCTCAGCAGCAAGGGGACAACGATATTGTTCGAAGCCATGACCGCAAGAGCAACCGACTCGACGATCACCATGGCGGTTGCCGCGGACAGGCCTCCGACAAAGGCAATCGTTGTGAAGACATACGAATTGGCGCTCATCGGCAGCGCCAGCACATATGTGTCGGGCGAGACGGACGATCCGGAGAAAAGAACCATCCCGCCGAGAGCGAGCGGAATGACGAATATGTTGATCGCGAGGAGATAGAGCGGAACCAGGAAGCCGGCGTGCTTGATCTCGCGCTCCCCCATGTTCTCGACGACCGTGACATGGAATTGTCGCGGCAGCAGAAAGGCGGCGCAGAACGCGAGCAATGTCAGCGTGATCCACGTATCGGCCTGAGGGGCATGCTCGAAACTGCCGAGCAGGTTTGCCTCATCCGCTCGCGCGACGAGATCGCCGATGCCGTCGAACACGAACCATGTGACGAAAATGCCGACGGCGAGGAACGCGAGAAGCTTGATCAGGCTTTCGGCGGCAATCGCGAGCATCAGCCCCGACTGATGTTCCGTCGCGTCGATGTGGCGGGTGCCGAACAGGATGGCAAAAACCGCCAGCGCCAGCGCGACATAGAGCGTGGGATCGAAGGGATTGGCGGCGGCGGAAACGGTGTCCCCGCTTTGCAGCACCGTAACGACGGAGGTGGAGATCGCCTTGAGCTGAAGCGCGATGTAGGGAACGATTCCGATGATCGCGGCAACAGATATGATGGCGGCGAGCAGCTGGTTCTTGCCGTAGCGCGCCGCGATGAAGTCGGCGACCGACGTAATGTTCTGTGCCTTGGCAAGCCGCGCCACGCGAATGAGGAGCGGGCTGGCGATCGTGAAGGCGAGAATGGGCCCGAGATAGATCGTCAGGAAGTCGAGGCCGGATGCGGCAGCAAGTCCGACCGATCCGAAGAAGGTCCAGGACGTGCAGTAGACCGCGATCGAGAACGAAAAAATATACGTGCGCGCCCAGCCCGTCGTCCACGCGGGCCGGACGCGATCGCCGTAGCTCGCGAGCGCGAACAGAAGTCCGAAATAGGCCAGCGCTACCGCAATCACGGCCCAGCCGTGCTGCATCGATCAGGTCCTCAACACGAAGTTGCGCTCTTCAATATCAGCCGGGGCCCGCCCTCACTAGAGGCGCGGGGGGTGAACCGGATTGTGGCCCATGCGACTGAACCTTTGGGTGGATCGGGGGTTAATTCCCCGGGAGATGCAACACGATGCGTGTGGATGTGCGCCTTGCGGTTCTGGCCGCGCTGGCAGGAAGTGCGGCTGCGGTGTTCACCGTGAGCCTTGCGGGCGTGAAGGCCGAGAGCCCTCTCGAGTTCTTCACCAAGCAGCATCGGCAGCAGAGGGTCTATGCCCGCGAGCCGGTCTATGTGGAGCGCGGCGACATCCGGGGCCGGGGCTTCTTCGGGGAGTTCGTGGACGGCTTGCTCGACCAAAAGATGCCTCCGCCCCGGCGCAGCGCATCCTCCGAAAAGCTCGAACGCGTTATCTGCCGCCGGACCTGCGACGGCGCCCAGCTGGTGCTGGGCATCCTTCCGGCCAGCAGCAAGCACAAGGACGCGCAAGCCATGTGCGCCGCCGCCGGCCAGGGGGCAAACACCCGGCTCGTCGTCGAAAAATTCGTGCCGGGCGCGGGCTTTGAACCGCCGCCGAAGATTCAGACGGCGTCCGCCGCCCCGCTGCTTGAAGGACGGGCCTCGCTGACGCCGGATGCTCCGGCTGGCGGAAAGCCCGCCTGCGGGCCGGCGGCGCGGTCCTTCATGACGGTGCCGATTGCAAATGACGCGACGCTTCGCAATGGCGATGTCGTCGCCACGCGCGATGGCTTCAAGGTGTTTGTCGGCAAGGGCAGGCCGCCATTCAAGGACAGCGATTTTGTCGATATCGACAAGAGGAAGCGTGTCGCCTCCGATATCCGAAAGCTCAGGATCAGCAACCGCTGATAGCTCTTTCCACGAGCGCGTGACTCACCGAAACTCTGCCCGGCCGAGCAACGGAGACAGTCATGCTTGAGGAATTCAAAAAATTCGCCCTGAAGGGCAATGTGGTCGACCTTGCCGTCGGCGTCATCATCGGCGCCGCCTTCAGCAGCATTGTCTCGTCGCTTGTCGCCGATGTCGTGATGCCGGTCATCGGTTTCGCCACCGGCGGTCTCGATTTCTCCAACTACTTCATCCAGCTCGCGGGCGCTCCCGCGGCGACGTATGAACAGGCGCAGGCGGCCGGCGCCACGATCGGCTACGGCAAGTTCCTGACCGTCGCGCTGAACTTCCTGATCGTCGCGTGGATCCTGTTCCTGGTGATCCGAGGCATCAACCGTCTGAAGAAGAAGGAAGAAGAGAAGCCGGCGGAAATTGCGGAGATACCGCGCAACGAGAAACTGCTCGAAGAGATCCGCGATCTTCTGGCAGCGAAGAAGTAGGCCTCTGCACCTCTCCCGCGTGGGGAGAGGGCTTACTCCGCCGCGACGGAGATGCGCGAGAGCTGCAGCGCGTTCCAGACCTCGTCGAGCGCATCGGCAAGCTGGCCGATCAGTTCGTCTGAATGGAACGGCGTCGGCGTGAAGCGCAGCCGCTCGGTGCCGCGCGGCACGGTCGGATAATTGATCGGCTGAACGTAAATACGGTGCTTTTCCAACAGCCGGTCGGACGCCGCCTTCGCCAGCGACGGATCGCCGACCAGAAGCGGCACGATATGGGTCTCGCCCGTCATCACCGGAAGTCCGCGGGCCAGCAGCGCGGTCTTGGTCGCGGCGGCCTGGCGCTGCTGCGCCTGACGCTCCGCACTTGAGGATTTGAGGTGCCGGACCGATGCACACGCCGCGGCCGCAACCGCCGGGGGCAGGGTCGAGGTGAAGATGAAGCCCGGCGCATAGGAGCGTACGGTGTCGATGATCGCGGCCGATGCCGCGATATAGCCGCCGACGACGCCGAAGCCCTTGGCCAGTGTGCCTTCGATGACATCGACGCGGCTCATGACGTTGTCGCGTTCCGCGACACCCGCGCCATGCTTGCCATACATGCCGACGGCATGGACCTCGTCGAGATAGGTCATGGCGCCGTAGCGTTCCGCGAGATCGCAGATCGCCGCGATGGGCGCCACATCGCCGTCCATCGAATAGATGCTTTCGAAGACGATCAATTTCGGCCGCTCGCGGCCGGCTTCGCGCAGAAGATCCTCGAGATGGGCGAGGTCGTTGTGGCGAAAAATCTTTTTCTCGCAGCCGGAGTGCCGCACGCCCGCAATCATCGAGGCGTGGTTCAGCTCATCCGACAGGATCAGGCAATTCGCCATCGCGCCGGCGATGGTCGAGATAGCCGCCTCGTTGGCAACAAATCCTGAGGTGAACACCAGCGCGGCTTCCTTGGCGTGAAGATCCGCCAGTTCCTGCTCCAGGATCACGATCGGGTGGTGGTTGCCGGAAATGTTACGGGTCCCGCCGGCGCCCGCACCGGTCCGGAGCGCGGTTTCGGCCATGGCCGAGGTCACATCCGGGTGCTGGCCCATGCCGAGATAGTCGTTCGAGCACCAGACGACGATGTCCTTTTGCCCGTCCGGAGAGTGCCAGATCGCATGGGGAAAACGCCCCGTGACCCGCTCCAGATCGGCAAAAACACGATACCGCCGTTCGGCATGCAGCTTGTCGACCGCGTCGCGGAAGAAGGCGTCATATGCCGGTTTCATAAGGGAAGCCCGCTCGACCATGGAATAACTCTAGCCTGAATAGTCCGTTTTGTCCCTTGATCGCAATCAACTCGCGACGGGATGCCGCGCGACCAGTCTGCCTGAGCCGCCGCAGCCCTCCAGCCTTGTGCTTCTTTCCGCCTTGCTCCACAGCTAGTTGCAGAGGGTGCCGGGACGGGCTGGGGGCATGGGTTCTGAGACGATAGTTCCGGTCATTTTGTGCGGAGGAGCGGGGACAAGGCTTTGGCCCGCCTCGCGCGAGAGCCGTCCCAAGCAGTTCATCCCGCTGGCCGGACCGCGGTCCCCCTTTCAGGAGACCGTTCTCGGCGTCACCGATCCCGCCTTTTTCGGCCGCCCTGTCGTGATAGCCAATCGCGAGCACCGGTTCTTCGTTGCCGATCAACTCGCCGAAATCGGGGTCGAGGCCGACATCCTGCTGGAGCCGGCGCGCCGCGATTCAGGCCCGGCCATCGCCGCCGCCGCCAGGTTCGCCCTGGGCCGTAAGCCCAATCCCGTTCTCCTGATTCTCGCCGCCGACCATCTTGTCCGGAAGCCCGAAGCGTTCAGGGATGCCTGCCTTTGTGCACTGCCCGCCGCCAAAGAGGGCCGGATCGTCGTGTTCGGCGTCACGCCCAGCGGGCCTGCCACGGCCTATGGCTATATCCGCCCCGGCGCCGCCATCGGCGAGGCCGGGATGCGCGAGGTCGAGGCCTTTGTCGAAAAGCCCGATGGCGGGACGGCGCAGCGCTATGTCCGCGAAGGATATTTGTGGAACGCCGGAAACTTCCTGTTCGCCGCCGATACGCTGCTTGAGGACTATGCCGCGTTCGAACCGGCCAGCGCGGAGGCCGTCGCCGAATCGGTCGCCGGTATCGTGCCCGATCTCGGCTTCCACAGGCTGGCCGAGGAGCCGTTCCTCCGCGCCATTTCCAAGAGCGTCGATTACGCCGTGATGGAGCGGACGCGCCGCGCCGCCGTCATGCCGGTCGATCACGGCTGGTCCGATCTCGGTACCTGGGCGGCGATCTGGGATGTCAGCGGCAAGGACGAGCGGGGGAATGTGACGAAGGGGCCCGTCGAGGTCGCGGGCAGCGACAACAGCCTGGTCCTGTCCGACAAACTGCTTGTTGCCGTCACGGGGCTGACCGACATCGTGGTCGTGGCCGACGACGACGCGGTGCTCGTGGCGCGGCGCGACGACGCCGAAGGCATCAAGAGCATGGTCGGGCGGCTGCGCGAGAAGGGACACCTCCAGGCCGACAGCCACACTCGCGGCTACCGGCCCTGGGGCCATTATCAATCGCTGGATTCCGGTCCGCGCTTTCAGGTCAAACGCATCGTCGTAAAGCCGGGCGGGCAATTGTCGTTGCAGCGTCACACGCACCGGGCAGAGCACTGGGTGGTCGTCAAGGGAGTCGCCGAAGTCACCATCGGCGGCGAGACGCGCATGCTGCAGGAAAATGAATCGACCTACATTCCGCAGGGCGAGAAGCATCGCCTGCGCAATCCGGGAAAGATCGACCTCGAACTCATCGAGGTCCAGACCGGCTCCTATCTCGGCGAGGACGACATCGAGCGTTTCGACGACGTCTATGGCCGTTGACCCGGCCCTCGCCGCCGTGTCACAGCGCGCCCGGAATTCTTCGGAGATTTAAATGCGTCTAGCGATGATCGGATCGGGCTATGTCGGCCTTGTCTCCGGCGCCTGTTTCGCCGATTTCGGCCACACGGTGGTCTGCGTCGACAAGGATGAAAGCCGCATCGCGGCTCTCGAAAAAGGCAAGTCGCCGATCTACGAGCCGGGGCTGGACGATCTTCTCGCGCGCAACAACCGCGAAGGCCGCCTGTCCTACACCCGCGACCTCGCGGCTGCGGTGAAGGAGGCCGATGCGGTGTTCATCGCGGTCGGCACGCCCTCGCGGCGCGGCGACGGCCAGGCCGATCTTTCTTATGTGTACGCGGCGGCCGAGGAGATCGCCAAAGCGCTCGACGGCTTCACCGTTGTCGTTACGAAATCGACCGTGCCGGTCGGCACCGGCGACGAGGTCGAGCGCATCATCCGCGCGGCGCGCCCGGACGCCGAATTCGCCGTGGCGTCGAACCCGGAATTCCTGCGCGAAGGCGCGGCCATCACCGATTTCAAGCGCCCCGACCGCATCGTCATCGGCGTCGAGGACGAGCATGCGCGCGAGGTGATGGCGGAAGTCTATCGCCCGCTGTTTCTCAATGCCGCGCCGATCTTCTTCACCGGCCGGCGTACGGCGGAACTGACGAAATATGCGGCGAACGCGTTTCTTGCGACCAAGATCACCTTCATCAACGAGATGGCGGATCTGTGCGAAGCGGTCGGGGCCGACGTGCAGGATGTCGCCAAGGGAATCGGCCTCGACAACCGCATCGGCGCGAAATTCCTGCATGCCGGTCCGGGGTATGGCGGCTCGTGCTTTCCGAAGGACACGCGCGCGCTGGTCGAGACCGCGCGTCAATACGAGGCGCGCACGCGCATCGTTGAGGCTGTCGTCAACGTCAACGAAGAACGCAAGACGGCGATGGCCGGCAAGGTTCTGCGCGCCTGTGGCGGCTCGCTCGACGGCAAGACGATCGCGCTGCTCGGCCTGACCTTCAAGCCGAACACCGACGACATGCGCGAGGCGCCCTCGCTCGCCATCATCGCCGCGCTCCAGGAGCATGGCGCGAAGGTACGTGCCTTCGACCCCATCGGCATGGAGCAGGCCAGGAAGCTCGTCTCCAGCGTGGAATTCGCGAACGATCCCTACGAGTGTGCGGCAGGGGCGGACGCGCTTGTCATCGTCACGGAATGGGATGCGTTCCGCGCGCTCGATCTCAAGCGCCTTGGCGAGACGCTGAAATCGCGCGTGCTGGTCGACCTGCGCAATATCTACCGGCCCGAAGAGGTCCGGCGTCTCGGCTTTGAATATGCGGGGGTTGGGGTGTCGTGACGCTTCAGGGGCGGCCCGCGGCCGCCCCGTGCAGCAGCCTTTGCGTCAGTTGTCCGTACCGGACAGCATCGATTCCAGCTCTTCCCGGTCGACCTTTCCGTTCTTGTCCTGGTCAACCATGTCGAACATGCGCTTGTGAACCGTGATCAGTTCATCGAACGATACCGCCTGATCGCCATCGGCGTCCGCCGCCGCAATCATCATCATTGTACGGATTTTCGGGTTGCCGCCACGGGGCCCCATGCCCCCGCCCATTCCCATCATTCCGGATCCCATGTGTCCCATCATGCCCGGGCCCGTCATGTCCATTCCGGGGCCCATGCCGGGACCCATCCCATGTCTCATCCCCTGGCCCATCCCTTGGCCCATCATCGGGCAGCCTTGCTGGCCGCCGGGTCCATAACCTTGCCCTTGGGCAAAGGCCGGCCCGCAGACACCGATCGCGATGGCCAGACCGATTAATCTCGCTGAAGAACGCATGGCACGCTCCTGTTGTTGCCCGACAGGACATCATGCTCCTGTTGTTGGCCAACAAGACATATGTTCTGTCGAAGTCGCGGCAAGAGATGATGAAGCGGCGAGGCTGGTGCTGCGAGAGAGGATTGAACTCTCGACCTCTCCATTACCAATGGAGTGCTCTACCACTGAGCTACCGCAGCGAAACGGCGGGGCGAAGCAGCCCCGGCGCGGCGCGAGTACTGCCATAGCGGGGCAGGAGGCGCAACCGCGCTTGCGCTCCGCGCACCGCTGCGTATCTCTTCCGCCATGGCGACCCACAAGACCCCGGAAACCCTCGCGGCCGAGGCCGAGCGCAAGAAGCGGCTGGCCCAGGCGCTGCGGGACAATCTCAGGCGCCGCAAGGCGCAGGCCAAGGGCCGCCGGGATCAGGTCCTGCCGGAACCCGGCAAGCCCCGCGAGGGTTGAAGGCGCCGGGGCGGTCTCCGCCTTGTCTCGGCCTTCCCTGTGGATTAGACCCAAACCAGCCCCATTTAAGCCGCCCACCCGGAGCATCTCTCCCGCATGGACCGTATTCGCATTCTCGGCGGCGCGCCTCTCGAAGGCACGATCCCGATTTCCGGCGCGAAAAACGCTGCGCTGCCGCTGATGATCGCCGCTCTCCTCACCGAGGAGACGGTGGTTCTGGAGAACGTGCCGCGCCTGGCGGACGTCGCCCAGCTCAAGCGCATCCTGTCGAACCACGGCGTCGATATCGGCATCCGCGGCCGCCGCCACGGCCAGACCGAGGACGACGGCGAGACGCTGGAGATCAACGCAAAGACCATCGTCGATACCACCGCGCCTTATGATCTCGTCTCCACCATGCGGGCGAGCTTCTGGGTCGTCGGTCCGCTGGTCGCGCGCATGGGACATGCCAAGGTGTCGCTGCCTGGCGGCTGCGCCATCGGCACGCGGCCGGTCGATTTTCTGCTCAACGTGCTGGAAGCGCTGGGCGCGCAGATCGAGATCGAGGGCGGCTATGTCATCGCCGCGGCGCGCCACGGCCTGAAGGGGGCGCATATCAAGTTCCCGAAGGTTTCGGTCGGTGCGACGCACACCGCGCTGATGGCCGCCAGCCTTGCCGACGGCGAGACGCTGATCGAGAACGCCGCGCGCGAGCCGGAGGTCAAGGATCTCGCCGATCTTCTGATCGCCATGGGTGCGAAGATCGAAGGCGCCGGCACGTCGACGATCAAGGTCACCGGCGTTTCCAGGCTGCACGGCGCCACGCACTCGGTCATTCCGGACCGCATCGAGACCGGTACCTACGCGATCGCCGTCGCGATGACCGGCGGCGATGTCGTGCTGCAGAACACGCGTGCCGATCTTCTCGACAGCGCGCTGGACACGCTGCGCGCTGCCGGCGCCAGGGTCGAGGATGTGCCGCACGGCATCCGCATCGCGCGCAACGGCAACGGCCTCCTCGCCGTCGATGTCACGACAGAGCCGTTCCCCGGCTTCCCGACCGATCTCCAGGCCCAGTTCATGGGGCTGGCGACGCGCGGGCAGGGCACGTCGAAGATCCGCGAAACCATCTTTGAAAACCGCTTCATGCATGTGCAGGAGCTGGCCCGCCTCGGTGCCCGCATCCGGCTGGATGGCGACACCGCCTATGTGGACGGGGTCGAGCGGCTGAAGGGCGCCCCGGTCATGGCGACGGACCTCCGGGCCTCGGTTTCGCTGGTCATCGCCGGGCTTGCCGCCGAGGGCGAGACGGTGGTGAACCGCATTTACCACCTGGACCGGGGTTTCGAACGGCTTGAGCACAAGCTTTCGCGTTGCGGCGCCCGGATCGAGCGCATCTCGGGCTGAGCCGCCATTGCGTTTCGAGGCCGGCTTTCCTAAGTCTGACTCAACAGAAACCCCGGCAAAAACCATGTCCGACGCCCCTTTGAGACTGCTCGCCCGCGATGCCGAGGACCTTTCGGTCCTGTCCGTGCATCTGCAGGACGCCGAGCTGAAAGTCGCCGATCTCGTCTACCTGCCGCGTGAACGGCGTTTCGCCTTTGCCGCCGACCGGTTCGACTGGGAGCGGCGCACGCTGGAAAACAAGAACTGCCGCCGTAGAGCCGCCGTACATTTCGAGGGCGTGACCAAGGTCTCGTCGCGGGGCGTTCCGGTCGAGGACAGGGCGGCGCGGCTCAATCTGCTCGCGATGGCCTTCGAGGCCGGCGAAGAGCCAGGCGGTGCGGTCAACCTCCTCATCGAAGGCGGCGGTGTGATTCGGCTCGAGGTCGAGTGCCTTGAAGCGGCAATGAAGGATCTCGGGCCGACCTGGGACTGCACCTGTTGCCCCGAACACCCTGAAATCGAAACCGAAGCGGCGAGCGCCTGAATCATGGCCGTACTTCTTGACGCCGGCGCGCCCGATTTCGAGGCGCGCTTTCGGGATTTGTTGGCCCAGAAGCGCGAGGCCGCGGAAGACGTCGATATAGCCGTCCGCGCCATCATCGCCGATGTACGGGCACGCGGTGATCTGGCGCTGTGCGATTTCACCCGCAAGTTCGATCGTTTCGACGTCACGCCGGCGCGGCTGCGCATCACCGATGCCGAGATCAACGCGGCGTGGAACGCCTGCGATGTCCAGACGCTGAGGGCGCTGACCTTCGCGCGCGATCGCATAGAGAGCCATCACGCGCGGCAGAAGCCGGAGGACGACCGCTATACGGACGGCCTCGGCGTCGAGCTGGGCCATCGCTGGACGGCGGTCGAGGCCGCGGGCCTGTATGTGCCCGGCGGCACGGCGGCCTATCCGTCCTCGGTGCTGATGAACGCGGTGCCGGCAAAGGTCGCGGGCGTGCCGCGCCTTGTCATGGTCGTGCCGACGCCGGACGGCCAGCTCAATCCGCTGGTTCTGGCCGCGGCCAAGCTTGCGGGTATCGACGAGATCTATCGCGTCGGCGGCGCGCAGGCGGTGGCCGCGCTCGCCTACGGCACCGAAACCATCCGTCCGGTCGCGAAGATCGTCGGTCCGGGCAATGCCTATGTCGCGGCCGCCAAGCGGCAGGTGTTCGGCGCGGTCGGCATCGACATGATCGCCGGTCCCTCCGAGGTCGTCGTCATTGCTGACGGCAATGCCAATCCCGAATGGCTCGCCGCGGATCTTCTGGCGCAGGCCGAGCACGATGCGGCGGCGCAGTCCATTCTCATCACCGATTCCGCCGATCTCGCCGCGCGCACCGAGGCCGCCGTCATCGTGCAGCTGTCCACACTGCCGCGGCAGAATATCGCGAGTGCGAGCTGGCGCGATCACGGTGCGGTGATCCTTGTGCCCGATCTCGACGCGTCCATACCGCTGGCCGATCGCCTTGCGCCGGAACATCTCGAAATAGAGACGCACAACGCCGACGAACTGGCCGCCCGGGTCACGAACGCCGGCGCCATCTTCATCGGCGCGCATACGCCGGAAGCGGTCGGCGACTATGTCGGCGGCTCGAACCACGTCCTGCCGACGGCGCGGTCCGCGCGCTTCTCGTCGGGTCTCGGCGTGCTGGATTTCATGAAGCGCACCTCGATCCTGAAATGCTCGGCGGAAAGCCTGGCTTCGCTCGGTCCGTCTGCGGCGATCCTTGCGGACGCCGAGGGCCTGCAGGCGCACGCGCGTTCCATCACCATCCGGCTCGGGCAACGCTGATGGGTGAGGGTGGTTCATCGCCCTCACAGCGGCTGATCGCAGTCACCGTCGACGAGGGCTCGCTCGGCCCGTCCACAATGGAAGCGGCGCACGAGCGCGACATCGCGATCTACGATCTTCTGGCCGACAACAGTTTCGAGCTGCCCGGCCAGTCCGGTCCGTACAAGCTCAATCTCACGGTGTTCGAGGGCCGGCTTCTGGCCTTCGATATCCGGGATGAGGGCGACAGGCCTGTGATGGCGCATATTCTGTCGCTGACGCCGTTCCGGGCGCTGGTGCTGGACTATGTTTCGCTCTGCAAGCGCCACCACGCGGCTATCCGCTCGGCGTCTCCGTCGCAGATCGAGGCTATCGATATGGGCCGCCGGGGCATGCACAATGATGCCGCAAGGCTCCTGACCGACCGTCTGAAAGGGAAGATCGGCCTCGATTTTCCGACCGCCAGGCGGCTGTTTACCCTGATTGTCGCCCTAGGTTGGGAGAGATAAGGCGCGCTCTCTGCCTCTGGACGGGCCGGGCGAGTTGTACTCTCCCCCCTCATTCGCTAATTTCCGCGCCTTCACAAACCGCGAGTCTAAATGTCGAAAGAAGAACTGCTCGAATTTCCGGGCACAGTCACCGAACTCCTGCCGAACGCGATGTTCCGCGTGAAGCTGGAGAACGAGCACGAGATCGTCGCCCACACGGCGGGCCGCATGCGCAAGAACCGCATCCGCGTCCTGGCGGGCGACAAGGTTCTGGTCGAAATGACGCCCTATGACCTGACCAAGGGCCGTATTACCTATCGCTTCAAATAAGACTGCGCCGGGCCGTCCGGCAGAAGGCGCCAGCCGCGACCCATGACTGAACGTCCCAAGCTTGTCCTGGCCTCCGCCTCGCCTCGCCGCCTTGCTTTGCTGGAGCAGGTAGGGCTCCGGCCCGATGCCCTTCTCCCGACGACCATCGATGAAGATCCGGCCCGGTTCGAGCGCCCGCGGGCGCTTGCCGAGCGTCTGGCGGTGGACAAGGCGCAGACAGCGCGCCGTATCGGCCTGCAGGAGGAAGCACTCAAGGACGCCTTCTTCCTCGCGGCCGACACCGTTGTCGCCGTCGGCCGCCGTATCCTGCCCAAGACCGAGAATATCGAAGACGCGACCGAATGCCTCGAATTGCTGTCGGGCCGCGCCCACCGGGTCTACACGGCGGTCTGCATCGTCACACCGACCGGCAAGCAGCGCAGCCGCATCGTCGAGACAAGGGTGCGTTTCAAGCACCTTTCCCGCCCCGAGCTTGATTCGTACCTCGCCTCCCATGAATGGCGGGGCAAGGCGGGCGGTTATGCCATCCAGGGCATTGCCGGCAGCTTCGTGGTCCGCATCGTCGGGTCCTATTCCGCGGTGGTCGGCCTGCCGCTCTACGAAACCGTATCCCTGCTTTCGGGTGAGGGCGTGCCGGTGCATCTCGGCTGGCTGAATCCGCTCGACGGGGTGTGACATGGCTGCGGGCGAAACCCGCCGCTGCCCGATTTGCGGCAAGCCGGAAAAGAAGGAATTTCACCCTTTCTGCTCAGCACGTTGCGCCCAGATCGATCTCGGCCGCTGGCTCGGCGGCAGATACCGGATCGAGACCGACGAGAAGCCGGAAGGCGACATCCCCAAAGAGCCTGAAGAGAACAGCTAGCGAGTGCTGGACAGGCCGGGCCCCGGTTTCTATAAACCCCCGGCCCGGCGCGCCCTCGCACTGCCGGAATGCCCAGGTAGCTCAGTTGGTAGAGCAGCGGATTGAAAATCCGCGTGTCGCTGGTTCGATTCCGGCCCTGGGCACCATTTTCAAGGTCTTCAGCCGTGGCATCCAAAAAGAAGGCTAAGGGCGGGGCCGGCCTGGATCAGGATCAGCTTCATCTGATCGGCCGCGTGGTCGGCGACAACGGCCGCAAATACCTCCCGCGTTATCTGATTGCCTTCGTGCTTATGGCGATCGTGGCCGGCATGACGGCCGCCTCGGCCTGGATCATGAAAAGCGTCATCAACGACGTCTTCATCGCCCGCAACGAGGCGCTTGTGGGCGTGGTGGCGGTTGGCGTGTTCGCGATTTTCTCGATCCGCGGCCTCGCCGATTACGGCCAGACCGTCGTCATGAACGGCATCGGCCGCAACATCATCGCCGATCAGCAGAAGCGTCTTTACAATCACCTGCTTGCGCAGGGCATGGATTATTTCAACGCCGCCTCGCTCGGCGAGATCGTCACGCGCGTCTCGCACAGCTCGATGGCGATCCGGCAGGTGCTGGATCTCATCATCCGCAGTCTCGGCAAGGATCTGCTGTCGGTCATCGCGCTTGTCGGCGTCATGATCGCGCAGGACCCGCTGTTGTCCGTGCTCGCGCTCGTTATCATGCCGGCGATCCTGTTCGGCATGCGCATGCTCGTGCGCCGTATCCGCAATATCGGACGGGCCGAATATGCCGGCATGGCGAAAATCATCGCCAGCGTGAAGGACACGGTGCTCGGCATCCGCGTCGTCAAATCCTTCGGCATGGAAGACCGGCTGAAGCAGGATATGTACCGCACGATCGACGATACCGCGAAACGCTCGCTGAAGATGGCGAACCTTTCGGCGCGTTCGGTGCCGCTGATGGAGTTCTTCATCGGCCTGTCGATGGGCACGATCATCATGTATGCGGGCCATGGCATCGTGGCCGGCGAGCGCGACGCGGGCTCGCTGTTTGCTTTCATCGCCGCCGTGCTGCTCGCCTATGAGCCGGCGAAGCGGCTGGCGCGCCTGCGCCTGCAGCTCGAAACGGGTTTGATCGGCGTCGGCATCGTCTACGATTTCCTCGACACGCCGATTTCGACAAAGGACGCCGACGACGCGCAGCCGCTGAAGATTGCGAAGGGCAAGGTCGAACTCCGCGATCTCAGCTTTGCTTATGGCAAGAAGAGCGCGTTGAAAGACCTCAGCGTGATTTTCCCCGCCGGTAAGGTGTCGGCGCTCGTCGGCCCGTCCGGCGCGGGCAAATCGACCATCTTTTCGCTCATCGAGCGCTTCTACGATCCGCAGAAGGGCGCGGTGCTTGTCGACGGGCAGGACGTACGCACTGTCACCATGCAGAGCCTGCGCGCCTCCATCGCCTATGTGACGCAGGAAGCATTCCTGTTCGAAGGCACGGTGCGCGACAATATCCTCGCTGGTCGTCCCGGCGCGAGCGAGGACGAACTGGTTGCCGCCGCGACCGCCGCCAACGCCCACGAATTCATTCTTGAAATTCCGGGCGGGTATAATGCCCAGGTCGGCGAAGGCGGCGGAAATCTTTCCGGCGGCCAGCGCCAGCGCATCGCCATCGCCCGCGCCATGCTGCGCAACGCCCCGATCCTTCTGCTCGACGAGGCGACGTCCGCGCTCGATGCGGTGTCGGAGGCGAAGGTCAAGCAGGCGCTCGACACGCTGATGTCAGGACGCACCACCATTGTCATCGCGCACCGCCTTTCCACCGTGCGCAATGCCGATGTCATCCATGTCATCGACGGCGGGCGCCTCGTCGAATCCGGCACGCACGAGGCGCTGGTCGCGCAGGGCGGCTCGTATGCGCATCTCAGTGCGCTGCAGTTCAGCGAAACGGCGCCGCGCCAGCCGCGGAAACCCGACCTCGCCGAAGCGGTTGAATAGTCATGGACGACGAAACGCCCGACAATTCCGCGCAGATCGCGTCCAGCGCCTACAAGCTGCCCGCGCTGGATTCCGATTTCCTTCTCGGCGAATCGACGCGCGGCGTCCGCTTTCTGCTCGAATATGCCAAGGCCGAGGAATTGCTGCGTGCCTGGGGCATCCGCTCGACGATCGTGTGTTTCGGTTCGGCGCGTATCCTGCCCGGCGGCTCGGCCGATCCCGAACATGCCACGGCGCCGATGATGCCCGGGCAGCATCCGCGCGCCGGCGAAAGCTCGGCCCGTCTGTACGAAGAGGCGTTCGAATTCGGCCGCATCGCTTCCGAACGCGGCGGCGCGCTGCATCCGCGCGACGGCGTGCTCGACAATGTCATCGCCACCGGCGGCGGTCCGGGCATCATGGAAGCGGCGAATCGCGGCGCGGCCGCCGCCGGCGCGCCATCCATCGGTTTCAACATCCGCCTGCCGTTCGAGCAGGAGCCGAATGCCTATTCCACGCCGGACCTGACGTTCCTGTTTCACTACTTCGCGATGCGGAAAATGCATCTCGCAATGCGCGCGGCGGCCCTGGTCGTCTTTCCGGGCGGCTTCGGCACGATGGACGAGCTGTTCGAAATCCTGACCTTGCGGCAGACCGGCAAGATGCCGACCATTCCCATCATCCTGTTCGGTCGCGGCTACTGGACGAAGGTCATCAATTTCGAGGCCCTGCGCGACGAGGGCATGATCGCGCCGCACGATCTCGAACTGTTCGATTTTGCCGAGACCGCCGAAGAGGCGTGGGAATGCCTCGTGCGGAAGGGGCTGACCGTTCGCCACGGCGAGCCGAAGGACATATAATACTCACTTAGTCTGTTAAATCTGCCCTTTAACAGATTTAAAACAGGTGTTATCTAGGCTCTTGAGATGGCCGTCAGGGCCTGGAAGAGCACATGCGTTATTTTCCGATCTTCCTTGATGCGAAAGACCGCCGTGCCGTCGTTTTCGGCGGCGGCGAAGCTGTGCTCAACAAGGTGCGGCTGTTGCGGAAGGCCGGCGCGCGCGTCGAGGTATTTGCCGGCGAGGCCGTGGAAGGCCTGAATGAATTGGCGCGGGCAGGGGAAATCTCCCTGTCTCCCGCCGCCGATCCGGCGACATTCGATTTTGCGGAAGCCGCACTCGTCGTGTCTTCGGCAGGCGATCCGGTCGATGCCGTGATTTCAGCGCGCGCCAGGGCGCTTGGCATTCCGGTCAATGTCGTCGACCGCACGGAACTCTGCAGCTTCATCACGCCCGCCATTGTCGATCGCGGCACGGTGCTCGCCGCCATCGGCACGGAAGGTGCGGCGCCGGTTCTGGCGCGCCGTCTGCGGGCGAAATTCGAGGCAATGCTTCCGGCGCGTCTTGGCGACCTTGCCGATCTCATCGGCTCGCGCCGCGAACGCCTTTCGGGCGAGACGGTCAATGTGCGCCGTGCATTCTGGGAAAGCGTGGTGGATGGCCCCATCGGCGCCGCGGCGCTGGCGGGCCGTGCGGATGAGGCCGCCGAGGCGCTGGATGCGCTGATCGACGGCAAGTTGCAGGACGAGCAGCCCACGGGCGTTGTCTATCTCGTCGGTGCCGGGCCGGGCGATCCGGAGCTTCTGACGCTGAAGGCGCTGCGTATCCTGCAAGACGCCGACATCATCTTTCATGATGACCTCGTGACGCCGGAAGTGCTCGATCTTGCGCGCCGCGACGCCGAGCGCGTCTTCGTCGGCAAGCGCGCCGGCGAGAAATGCATCGCCCAGCGCGACATCAATACCGAACTCGTCGCCGCCGCGCGGCGCGGCCTGCGGGTCGTGCGGCTCAAGGGCGGCGATCCGTTCGTCTTCGGCCGCGGCGGCGAAGAGCTCGAGCATCTGCGCGACGAGGGTGTGGATGTCGTCGTCGTTCCCGGCATCACGGCGGCCTTGGGCTGCGCGGCGGAGGCGGAACTGCCGCTGACTCACCGCAATGAATCGGCGCGGCTGACGCTCATCACCGCGCATCGCGCGAAGGACGCCGAGGCCATTGACTGGTCGGGGCTGACGCGTAACGACACGACACTTGCTGTCTATATGGGCCGCGCCACGGCCTCCGTGGTGGCGGAGGGCCTCATCGCCGCCGGCCGCGATCCGAAAACACCCGCTGCCGTGCTCGCGCGCGGTACGCGCCCTGATGCCGCGTCGGTTGCCGGCACGCTCGATGAACTGCCCGATCTCGTGGCGCGCGTCGGCAATGGTCCGGCGCTGCTCGTCCTCGGTCAGACCGTGCGCCGTTCGCGTCCATGGCGGGCGCGGATCGGCGATGCCATTACGGCCCTGTCCGGCGGAGTGAAGACGAATGTTTGATATTGCCGCGACCGCCGACGATGCATTGAAGGAACGCGCCGCCGCGCTCGATGCGAGACTGACGGACGCCGCGCCGCATGATGTCATCGCGGCGATTCTCGCCGAGAAATTTGACGGTGGCGTTGGGGCTGTGTCCTCGTTCGGCACGGAATCGGCCGTGCTGTTGCACATGCTGGCGGAAATCGACCGGACCGCGCCCGTGCTCTTTCTCGACACCGGCATGCTGTTTCCCGAAACGCTGGAATATCGCGACCAGCTCCAGGAACGGCTCGGCCTCACCGACATCCGTGTCTTTACGCCCGACGAGGCCGACCGGCTGCGGCTCGATCCGGACAACATGCTATGGGCTTCCGACACCGATGCTTGCTGCGGTTTCCGCAAGGTGCTGCCGCTTGGCCGCGCGCTGGATGGCCTTGGCGCCTGGTTCAACGGCCGCAAGCGCTACCACGGCGAAACGCGCAGCGAACTTCCCGTGGTCGAAGCCGACGGACCCCGCATCAAGGTCAATCCGCTGGCGAACTTCAATGCGCAGGACATCCAGTCCTATTTTGTGCGCCACCATCTGCCGTTGCACCCGCTGCAGAAGCACGGCTTCGCCTCCATTGGCTGCATGCCCTGCACCAGCCGCACAATGCCGGGCGAGAATGTGCGCGCCGGCCGCTGGCGCGGCTCAAACAAGACCGAGTGCGGCATCCATCTCTCCGAAGTTTGAAAGACGGCGACTGCAACCGGCGAGACGCACGCCCATTAAATACATGCAGATACTGTATAACCAAAAAAATAACAAAAAGACTACCGAAATAGTTGACATATAGCCGTTGAGGAACGAAGCTTCTTTTCACGAAGCCGTTTCCGTGTCGGAAACCGACGCGTGTCAGGCGGAAGTCCATGCTGAACAAACTTGCCATCTCGACAGCGCTCACAGTGCTGCTCTCACTTCCCGCCGTTGCGGCCGAGCTGCTCAACGTGTCCTACGATCCGACGCGCGAATTCTATACCGAGATCAACAAGGCTTTCGCGGCGAAGTGGAAAGCGGAGAAGGGCGAGGATCTGACCATAAATCAGTCGCATGGCGGCTCAGGAAAACAGGCCCGTGCCGTGATCGAGGGCCTGGAGGCCGATGTCGTGACGCTGGCGCTGGCCTCCGATATCGACGCGATCGCGCGAAAAGGACTGATCGTTTCGGACTGGCAGAAGAAACTTGAGCAGAATTCGGCACCCTACACCTCGACGATCGTTTTCCTCGTCCGCAAGGGCAATCCGAAAAACATCAGGGACTGGAGCGATCTCATAAAGGACGATGTTGAGGTCATTACGCCGAACCCGAAGACATCCGGCGGCGCCCGCTGGAACTACCTCGCGGCATGGGCCTACGCCAGGAAGGCGAATGGCGGCTCCGACGCGAAGGCGCAGGAATTCGTCAGGACGCTGCTGAAGCATGTTCCGGTGCTCGACACGGGTGCGCGGGGTGCAACGGTGACATTCGTCGAACGCGAACTCGGCGACGT